>ERZ1023965.2-NODE-2-length-194586-cov-16.223661_pt1 | contig 194586 bp, 160 predicted proteins | sample MGYA00380428_ERZ1023965 | MGnify/ENA primary metagenome ERZ1023965 (study PRJEB33179, sample SAMN07449054) | human gut metagenome | biome: Human-gut; feature: Human associated habitat; material: Faeces | host: Homo sapiens | place: India:Kasaragod | collected...
GTGAAAAGGCAAAAAATAAAAAGGGGTGCGTCACAGACTTATGACACACCCTCATGCTCATTTAAGTTACATACAGCTCGTCACGCCCAGAGAGCAATATACAAAGTGCAGCCTTTCTTCTTTTGACGATGCAAAGATACGGCTTTTTTAGGGAACCACCAAAAAACAGGGTGTGACAAGCCCCGATTTCAGCAGCCACAGAATACGAATCCCGTTAATAATTCTAACTCATAATTTTGATAAAGAGAAACCATAGCTTTGCAGATCACAAACCATAGTTTTCCATCAAAGAGCTATCACAATAACAGTTATCACAGTTTCTCGAAACACTTTTCTTTTTCTCATTCCAGAACTAACTATATATATTATATATTTATATATATATATAGTTAAATTACATTTAACATTTTCCTTCCCTTCAGATACCCCCTCCGTAAAAACTGTGATAACTGTTATTGTGATAGCTGTGATGGAAATTCCCCAATACGTGATTTCATGAAAATGACAGCTCTGTGTAATTTTTTTAATAAGAAGAAAGCCAACAAGAAGGAAGCTGCGCAGGTTGCTGTTTTTGAGAATCTAGCGTTCGGAACGGTAAGAACCGCTGCTAATGAGAAGGGCGAGCCTTGGTTCTGTGCGAAGAATTTGTGCGATGTGCTCGAATATAGGAAAATGAATTTGCTTGTAAATCAGTATGTTAACCCTCTTGATGCACTGAAACGGTGCATCAAGGATATGGTCTGTATGAACTGTTGGGCAGGGTGAAAAATATATAAAAATTCTTTTGTCTCGATTGTTTTTGCTATCTTTGCAAGCGGATTCTGACTTGAAGAGGGGAATCGGATGACTAATTAAATAATGTAATGATATAACTCTAAACAAAAATGAAGATAAAAATTGAACCGGCTACGCCTGACAGGGCGTCGCACATTGCATCGCTCATCATGGAGGCGATGAACCCAGGATGCTGCCAGAACCTGGCTGGTGCTCATCATACACTGGCGGAATTCCACCAGGTGATGGAAAGACTCGTAAGAATGGAGGATAGCCAGTACAGTTACCGCAATACGCTCCTGGCTACCAATAGCGAGGGCATCACTGCTGGTATCATCGTGTCTTACGACGGTGCACAGCTCAAGGCGCTGCGCAAGCGATTCATCGAGGAGGCTAAGGAAACCTTCGGCATCGACTATACAGGAATGGATCCGGAAACGCAGGAGGGCGAACTCTATATCGACAGCCTCGCCGTGCCTGCTGCCTTCCGTGGCAAGGGTATCGCCAAGATGCTGCTCAAGGCGGTGATAGAAAAAGGCAGGGAAATGGGTCTTCCTGCCGTGGGACTGCTCGTGGATAAGGGCAATCCGAAGGCAGAAAGACTCTATGCCGATATGGGATTCGAATACGTGAATGATGCCGTGTGGGGTGGACACAGCATGAAGCATCTCCAGTATCCGCTACGCTAGTTCTCAGATTTCGTTATCCGCTACTCCAGTTCCTCGATCTCATCTTCGTTCATCTCCCTGTCAAGCTGGCCGCGCCAGAGATACTTGCGGGTTTCGTGAACGATGATGCCGCTGAGGCAGAGCAGGGAGATAAGGTTTGGTATCGCCATCAGGGCATTCATGCAGTCGGCGATATTCCATACCAGTCCGAGGCTGATGACACTGCCCAGGAAGATACTTACAATATAGAGCATGCGATAGATGAGCATCCAGCGCTTTCCCTTGAGATACTCTACGCAGCGTTCGCCATAATAGCTCCATCCCAGGGTGGTGCTGAAGGCGAAGGTGGCGAGGCCGATGGTGAGCAATGGGGCTCCTATGTATGGTATCTTGCTGAAGGCTGCCTTGGTGAGCGCTGCGCCATCATGGTAGTCGATATCAGGATAGGCGATGATGCTGGAGGTGATGACCAATCCAGTGAGGGCACAGATGATGACGGTATCCCAGAAGGTTCCGGTAGAGGATACCAGCGCCTGGCGTACCGGATTGCGGGTCTGGGCGGCGGCAGCTACGATAGGTGCCGAACCGAGTCCTGACTCATTGGAGAAGAGTCCGCGGGCGATACCATAGCGGGCTGCTATCATGAGGGTGCTGCCTGCAAAACCGCCTCCGGCTGCACGGGTAGTGAAGGCGGATTCGAAGATAACCTTCAGGGCTGGCAGGAGATAGGCGTGATTGACGATCAGAATGTAGATGCAGCCCACCACATAGAAAATCGCCATGAAAGGCACAAGCATTCCACATACTTTTGAGATGCTCTGCACACCACCGATGATGACTGCGGCACCGAGGAGGGTGACGATAGCGCCGGTGATGTATGGACTGATGCCATACTGGTTTTCTACCAGGGTGGAGATGGCATTCGCCTGTACGGTGCTGCCGATGCCGAAGGAGGCGAGGGCGGCAAAGAGGGCGAAGAGGATACCGAGCCACTTCCATCCCAATCCCTTTTCGAGTGCATACATCGGACCGCCAAGCATCTCTCCACGCTTGGTCTTGACGCGGTATTTCACGGCAAGAAGACCTTCGGCATACTTGGTGGAGATGCCGAAGACACCGGTGAGCCAGCACCAGAAAACGGCGCCTGGTCCACCCAGGGCGATGGCTGTGGCCACACCTATGATATTACCGGTACCGATGGTAGCGGCAAGGGCTGTGGCGAGGGCTCCGAACTGGGAGACATCGCCAGTGGCATTCTTGTCCTTCTTGAAGGACAGCGATATCGCCTGGAAAATCTTACGCTGCGGAAAGCGAAGGCGAACCGTCAGGAAAATGTGGGTTCCCAGCAGCAGGATGATCATCGGCCACCCCCAAAGGAACGAACTGAAGGATGTGAAAAATTCGTTGATTGCTTCCATGTTAATCTCTCTTTAAATTACAATTATAAAATCTATATCTAATATTCTTCAAACTCTACCCGGGCATTGGGGAATCCCATAGCCTTGAACATATCGCGGAACTGCTGCCTGGCATTGCGCTGGGCGATACGGATATTGGCTGGGGTGAGGCAGCGTTTCTTCATCTGGGCATAGGCACGGTCGTAGAGTGCCTGGCGGTCGGCTCCCGTCCACTTTCCTTCTTCGAAGAAGCTGCGGGTTCGGGCTTCGTCGATGAAGTTGTTGTCCAGCAGTCGGATAGGAGGGAGGGTGCAGACGATGGAATCCTTCTCGGCATTTGCCTGGATCCATCCTTCCTTTACATCTTTCATATTGATGCCCAGGCGCAGGGTGCCGTAATAGATGCGCACCAGCTGGTCGTCGCCGAAGAAGCCGCGACGAACGGTATCTACCAGTTCCTCGTTGCTGATGGCGAGAAACTCCCATTCGCCTATCGCCTCGATGCTCTCTACCTGGGTAGGCGACAGGGTGGTCTGCTCTTCTGTGGTTACGCTCACCGTATTATCCTTGTTGAGCCAATAGAGCGTGCCCGCTAGTATGAGGGCAAGGATGGTGAGCAGGATGATGCCATATTTCTTCATATCTCATTCCTCCTTAGTTTGAGGGTTTATCTTTCTTCTCACTAGTTTTTATCTTTCTTCTCCACTCCCGAGTTCTGCAGGAATCCCCTGATATCATCGAGGGTGAACTTCTTGCGGAAGCTGATCTGGATGTTCTCTTCCCGGAAACCCATCTGCTTGAGCATCGGGATGAGGGTATTGGCTGCACTGACGCGAGCCTGCTCCATCAGGTCGAGGTTGGGAATATCGCGGATGATGCTCTCTCTGCCCTGCTGTTCCAGCTGGGTGAGTTCGGCATCGGAGTAGTTGCTGCGGGTGAGTGAAACATACTGTTTCAGTTTCTTGTGGTCGATTCGGGTACTGGTGAGCACCATCTTCGGGTCGGGCAGGATGATTTCTATCTTATCGCCTTTACGGGATACATTCCTGTCTGAGAATCCCTGGAAATCTACATACGCCTTGATGGTAGCATCCATAGGGATGGCTACCTTTCGGTTGGAGCCTGGCACGGGGATGTTGAATTCGTGCTTCAGGAAGGAACCCTTAAGCTTGAACTGGTCATCGTGGGTGATGATCTTATGAACGTGCGCCTCGGCGGTATAAAGGCGCGTGCATTTCTGTATCTGCATCACCATCGTGGGGATGGTATCGATGGCGCTCTTCTTCTCTTCTGCCGGCTTCTTGGGAGAGCAGGAGAGGAGGCTGAGGATAACCGCCGGGATGAGGATAAAAAATACTTTCTTCATACGAATAAGGGTATAATTATACAAACAATATATAGAATATATAATAAAATATATGATGAGGATATAATAAAAGCTCTTGAAGTCAGGTTTCGCCAAACGTCAAGAGCTTTCTTATTTTATTAGAATTTTGCCATTTTGATAGCATCGATAGCGCACTCGTCACCCTTGTTACCCAACTTGCCGCCGCAGCGATCCTTCGCCTGCTGGAGGTCGTTGGTGGTGAGAAGTCCGTAGATGACAGGGATTTCCTGTGTGGCATTGAGGCGCGCAATACCGTAGGTGACACCCTCGCAGATATAGTCGAAGTGCGGAGTCTCGCCACGAATCACACTACCCAGGATGATGACAGCATCGTAGCCGCCATTGAGCACCATCTGATGTGCGCCGTAGATAAGCTCGAAGCTTCCCGGTACGGTCTTCACATGGATGTTCTCTGGGATGGCTCCATGCTTCTCCAGCGTCTTGACAGCTCCATCGAGCAAGGCGCCTGTAATCTCTGGGTTCCATTCTGCTACCACGATACCGAAGCACATGTTGCTGGCATCTGGAATCTTGGAAAAGTCGTATTCCGACAAATTATGAAGTGCTGTTGCCATAATGTTCTGATTTAGTTGGAAGCACGCTCGATGTACTTATCGATCTCAGAGCTCTGAACGAGCATAGAGTTTACATACTTCTTCTTGATGTCCTGATAGATGCTCAAAGCCTCTGCCTTCTTGTTCTGGCTCTCCAGGATTTCGCCAGCCTTGATGAGGAAGGCAGGAGAGAGAGAATTGTTGGCATCATCCTCTGCCTTGCTGTCTGCCATGGAAGCTGCCTTCTTGAAAGCGGCTACGGCATCATCGAGCTTGTTGAGGTGAGCGTATGCATCGCCGAGGGCTGCCTGAGCGGCTGGGCTGATCATCTCGTCGCCCTTAGATGAGAATGCATCGAGGCTCTTCTCTGCCTCTGCCCACTTGCCGAGGTTGGCATAGCAGAGACCTGCATAGAGGTTGGCGAGGTTGCCTGCATCGGTGCTGCCGTATTCGCTGGCAATCTTTGCGAAGCCTACGTAGCCAGCGCCATCGCCGTTGAGTGCCTGCTCATACATCTCGTTCTGGAAATAGGTCTGACCCTTGCCGAGCAATGTGCTTGCCTTGTCCTCACGAGGACCTGCAATCTGAGACATATAAGCGAATACACCTGCGATGATAACGATCAATGCTACCACTGCGATCATAATTGCCTTCTTGTACTTCATAAAGAAGGCCTCTTTCATGTTAAGGCTCTCGATTTCCTGAGCCTGTACGTTGTTGTTTGCCATTTCTTATTTTTTGTTTTTTATTATTCTATGTTTTTTATTCTTCTTTGTTTTTTATTCTTTTAGGTTGCAAATTTACTGATTTTTATTCAGATATTGAAATTTCTAGCCTACTTTTTTCGTTTTTTGGGCTTTTTCTGCTAACTTTGCAGTCAATTAGCAGAAAAGTATCTATGATTTTAAAGAATATTTCCATTATTAATTACAAAAACATCAAGGGCGCCAACCTGGAACTTTCGCCCAAGATCAACTGTCTTATCGGCCATAATGGTATGGGTAAGACCAACTTTCTCGATGCCATCTACTATCTCTCGTTTTGCAGGAGCGCCAACAATCCCATCGATTCGCAGATCATCACGCACGACGAGGCTTTCTTCATGCTGGAAGGCAACTACGAGAGTGATAATGGGGATATGGAGAACATCTACTGCGGCATGAAAAGGGGTACCAAGAAGCACTTCAAGCGCAACAAGAAGGAGTATAAAAGGCTCTCGCAGCACATCGGACTCATCCCGCTCATCTATGTTTCACCTTCGGATGTTTCGCTCATAGAAGGCGGAAGCGAGGAGAGAAGAAAGCTGATGGATGTGGTGATTTCGCAATACGACAATACGTATATCGAGGCGCTGAACAACTACAACAAGGCGCTGCAGCAGAGAAATGCGCTGCTGAAGATGGAGGAGGAACCGGATGCCACGCTGATGGAACTCTGGGAACAGCAGATGGCGATGAACGGAGAAATGCTCTATGCCAAGAGACAGGCGTTTGTGAGCGAACTTGTGCCGCTGTTTCAGGAGATTTACCAGCATATTTCGGGCAACCAGGAGAAGGTGGGGCTGCATTATATCTCCCACTGTCAGAGGGGATCGTTGCTGGAAGTGATTCAGCGTGACCGGTTCAAGGATAGAGCCGTAGGATATTCATTGCACGGCATGCACAGGGATGACCTGGAATTTACCATCGGAGATTATCAGATGAAGCGCGAGGGTAGTCAGGGACAGAACAAGAGTTATGTGATTGCCCTGAAGCTGGCGCAGTTCAGTTTTCTGCAGCGTACGTGTTCGAATACCACTCCTTTGCTGCTGCTGGATGATATCTTTGATAAGCTTGATGCTCAGAGAGTTGAAGCCATTGTTCAACTGGTGTCGAGTGACAGCTTCGGTCAGATTTTCATCACGGATACGAATAGGGATCATCTGGATCAGATTCTCCATCGACTGAATGGCGATTTTCGGATTTTTGAGGTGAATAATGGAGAAATTGCGTATGTTTAGAATAGCGTATGTTTTTTGATAGCATATTTTAGGAGGAGTAGCGTATGTTTAGACAGAAAGTTAAATCGATAGCAGAACTATTGCCTGAGTTTCTGAGAAACCAGGGATTGGAGACGCCTTTGCAGCAGAGACGTCTGATTGATAGTTGGGAGACTGTGGTTGGGGCACCAATCGCAGCCTATTGCGGTGAGAAATTCATCAAGAACCAGACGCTGTTTGTGAAAGTGATGAATCCGGCACTGAGGGCTGATCTTACCATGAATCGCTCCATCCTGGTTCGCAGATTGAACGAGCAGGTGGGAAGCATGGTGATTGCTGATATCAGATTCTATTAAGCGCAAACTTCTTGCGCTTAATAGAATTTCTTGTTTATACCCCTTCTTCATCATCTTCTGATTCTTCTTTGGAAGTAGAAGAGGCTGAAGAGGTGGATTCGGTATCGGATTCGGTATCAAGAACCTGGTCGTTGCTGATGCTGACGGCACCCATTCTTGATATTTTCAGTACCAATGGAAGATATTCATCGCTGGTGATATCCGGGGAACCGACACTGGCTGCAAAACAGAGATTGTTTCCTTCTGCCTTATCGAAAACGATGCCCAGAAGGGCTCCCGTCGATTTCGTCTTCTTATCGAGATTGCTTTCAAAGGCTGCCTTTGTAAAGGTGTGGTTGAAGAACTCGGTACCATCGCTTCTCAGAATGCGGATGGTGATCTTGTTATCGTAATACTTGTTGGTCTTGTCCAGTTGGATGATGGGTAATTCGTGGTCGGCTTCTCGCTTCACTACCACCTTGTAATGGTTGCCCAGCCATTCTACATCTCTTGACTGTTCATATCCGCTCATCTCCTGGGTGGGTTTGTTGGTTACCTGTGCCACAGGTTTGGGGGCAATGATAATCTTGCTCTTTTTCTTTTCTGCGCAAGAAGCCATGAGACCTATTGCCAGAATGGATAATAATATGTAGTTACTTCGTTTCATCATTGTTGTTTATGTTTTGATGGCAATGCCTTTTTGATTTGCATTGTTTTCTTTTTGAAGTACAAAAGTAGTAAAAAAAAGCGAGAAATCATATTGTTTGCCGTTAAAAAACGAAAAAAGCATCGACTTTCACAAGCCGGTGCTTCAGATTTACCTAAATACTAACTAATAAATTTCCTATTGAATCTTACACGATATAATAAAAGTTCAGTTTATGAATTCTAATCGTTTAATTTGACCCCGAAAGTCCTAAAAGGTTTAATCGGGGAGAATAAAAAATCGTCTTTTTTTATTTTAATATCGCATTTTGCCGAATTATATTGTATTTTTCTGCGAAAAAATGCTTTTTTTTATGAGATGATCTCTTTCTTACGAGACGATTTCATTTATATGAGATGCTCTCTTTCTTACGAGACGATTTCATTCATGGCGATATCTGTTTCTTCCGTCGGAATCTGAGACAGGAGCTGGAAGGGGAAGGCGATGCCTATTCTGTAGGCTCCAGGAATCTTCGGGAGGAAGCGGTCGTAATAGGCCTTGCCCCTGCCCAGCCGATTACCCTGGGTATCGAATGCCATACCCGGGATGATGGCTACATCTATCTCACTGTAGCGGTGGGGAGGAAAAAGGGCACCTGCAGGCTCCATGATATGATAGGCACCTTCTCTTAAATCCGCTCTTCCGCAGTATTCACGGAGCACCATATTCCGGTCGTCAATTACTTCGGGCAACAAAACCTTCTTGCCGGAAGCTACCAGATGGTCGATAAAATGATGGGTGTTCACCTCGTCGGGGAGGGAATAGTACATCATCACCGTATGGGCAGATTGCAGATGCCCATTCTCTTCGAGATGAGATAAAACGGAAAGCGACAGTTCCTCAAGAGTACTTGAGGAATACTGTCGCTTTCTATCTCTTATTATTTTTCTTAATTCTTTCTTATCCATGCTTATTTCTTCTTTACCACTTTGCTAGCAGCCTTTGTTGCCTTGGCAGCCTTTGCTGGTGCTGCAGGCTTCTTAGGGAAGGCGGCGTGATTATTGAAGACCTCAAGAGTTTTCCTGATCACAGGATCATCCTGGTTGATGTATTCTGTCCACGCCTGCTCATCCAGCATATTGTAGATGATACGGCTGTCGAGAACACGGTCCAGCAGCTTGTGAGACTTGCGGATGAGGAGGTTACGGCGCTTCAGTCCGCGCTTGTCGGCATAGACGGCAAACTGCTCTACCAGGTTCTGCTTATCAAGATAATCGGCGAGTTCCATCATCTCCTTGAAATTGTTCAACTTCGGACGGTTGTCGTCCGTATAGGTAAACGCAAACTGGAGAATCAGTCCGCTCATGCTCGCTTCCTTGAAGTAAGATGTCATACCCAGGGTATCTTCAGGAACGAAGATATCAGGAGTGATGCCACCACCCCCATAAACCACTCTACCAATGCCGGTATGGTAAGCCGGACCGGTATGCTTGATGCTATCCTGCGAGAAGAACTCGCCATGCTCATAACGGGTGAGGAGATCCTGCTCGTAATCACCGCTGTCGCCCAGAGTATATGGCTTCTGGATACATCTGCCTGATGGAGTATAGTAACGGGCGATGGTAAGACGGATGAGACTGTGGTCTGGGAACTCAATCTGCTGCTGTACCAATCCCTTACCGAACGAACGGCGGCCGATAATGGTGGCACGGTCGTTGTCCTGCATGGCTCCTGCAAAGATCTCAGCCGAAGAAGCAGAACCCTCATTGATGAGCACAACCATCGGAATCTTCTTGTAGGAACCCTTGCCATCACTCATGTAATCCTGGCGAGGCGACTTGCGGCCCTGGGTATAGAGGATGAGTTTCTTCTCTGGCAGGAATTCGTTTGCCATGTTCACAGCGGCTGTGAGATAACCACCCGAGTTATCGCGCAGGTCGATACAGAGATTCTTGAATCCCTGCTGTGAGAGTTTTGCCAGCGCGATGAGCATCTCAGGATAGGTGTTCTCGCCGAAGTTCTTGATGCGGATATATCCGGTGTTGTCATCGAGCATATAGGCAGCGGTGACACTCTTGGTAGGTATCTCGCCACGGGTGACGCTGAAGGTCTGCACCTTCTTGCTGCCATAGCGGATGACGCCAATCTTCACCTTGGTATCCTTAGGACCCTTGAGGCGGTGCATCGCTTCCTGATTGGTGACAATCTTGCCTACGAAAGGCTTGCCATCTACGGCTACAATCTTATCACCTGCCAACAATCCAGCCTTTTCGGCTGGTCCGTTCTGAATCACATTCTGCACATGGATGGTGTCCTGGCGGATGACAAACTCGATGCCTACGCCCGAGAACGAACCCTTGAGGTCGTCGGTGGCGGCAGCTGCATCCTTCGCACTGATATAGACAGAGTGAGGATCCAGTTCGGCAAGAATCTGAGGAATCGCCTTATCGACCAGCGAATCGATGTTCACGGCATCTACATACTGGTCATCGATGAGGTGGAGCAGGTTGTTCAGACGGTTGCTTCCACTGTTGATGACATTGAGTCGGTTGCCGGCGAAATGATTCGAAAAGAATGTGCCGATGATGATGCCCAGCACAACGCAGATCGCCATGATGAAGGGCATATACCGATTGGTCTTATTCTTATTCATATTCATAACTAACTAATTTAATATACTAACGTTTCTTTCTCTCTTTTTCTCTCTTTAATCCTGTGAGGTTTCTTCTTCATCCGGATTCATGTATTCTACCACAACTCCTGCACGCTTCAAAAGATCCACACCGTCGGTGAGGCGGTATTTCTCGGCATAGACCACACGCTTGATGCCCGACTGGATGATGAGCTTGGAGCATTCGATGCAGGGAGAGGCAGTGACATAGAGTGTACTGCCCTCGCTGTTGTTGCTGCTGCGAGCCAGCTTGGTGATGGCGTTGGCCTCGGCATGCAGAACGTATGGCTTGGTTACATTGTTCTCCTCGCAGATGTTCTCGAATCCGCTGGGAGTTCCATTGTATCCATCGCTGATGATCATCTTGTCCTTCACCACCAGCGCACCTACCTGGCGGCGCTTGCAGTAGCTGTTCTCAGCCCAGATGCGAGCCATGCGCAGATAGCGCAGGTCGAGCTTCTTCTGTTTAGAAAGTTGATTTTCCATCCTTCAACATTTTCTATTTAGATTCAACATTTTCTATATAGATTCTACTTTAGATACTACATATCTTATTTAGATTCTACATTCCTCTTGATCTCGTTGCGTTCGAGCAGGGCATCGATGGTAGGTTCCTGTCCGCGGAATCGCTTGTATAGCGTCATCGGATGCTCGGTGCCTCCCTTAGAAAGGATATTGTCGCGGAAGCTCTGGGCGGTAGCCTGATCGAAGATGCCGTTCTTCTTGAATACGCTGAAGGCATCGGCATCGAGCACCTCTGCCCACTTGTAGCTGTAGTAACCTGCTGCATATCCACCTGCCATGATATGAGAGAACTGTACGGTCATGCAGGTATCAGGCAACTGAGGGAAGATCATCGCCTTTTTCCATGCCTCCTTCTCAAATGGGATGATATCTTCGGTGAAGGCATCCTTCTTGGTATAGTATGCCATATCCAGCAATCCGAAACTTACCTGGCGCAGGCAGGCATAAGCCGTCATGAAGTTGCGGCTCTTCACGATGCGCTCGATGAGATTGTCCGGCAATGGTTCGCCTGTCTCGTAATGGAAGGCGAAGGTGCGCAGGAAATCCTTCTCTACCGCATAGTTTTCCATAAACTGGGATGGCAACTCTACGAAGTCCCACCATACATTGGTGCCCGAAAGACTCTCGAAACGGGTATTGGCAAATATGCCGTGGAGGCTGTGACCAAACTCGTGGAGGAAGGTCTCTACCTCGCCCAGGGTCAGGAGGGCTGGCTTCTCGGCGGTAGGCTTGGTGAAGTTCATTACCACGCTGACATGAGGGCGCACATTGGTGCCCTTGTAATCTATCCACTGTCCCTGGAACTCTGTCATCCAGGCACCTCCCTGCTTGCCCTTGCGAGGGAAGAAGTCGGCATAGAAGACTGCCAGATAGCTGCCATCCTTATCGAATACCTCGTATGCCTTGACATCAGGATGATAGACCGGGATGTCCTTGTTCTCCTGGAAGGTGATGCCGTAGAGCTTGTTGGCAAGACCGAATACGCCATCAATCACCTTATCGAGCTGGAAATAAGGACGAAGCATCTCTGCATCGAGATTGTACTTCTCCATCTGGAGCTTATGAGAATAGAATCCGAAATCCCATGGCTGCATCTCGAAATCATCGCCCTCCAGTTTCTTGGCGAGTGCCTCTACCTCTGCCGTCTCGTGGATGGCGGTAGGCTTGTAGGCTTCGATGAGATCGTTCAGAAGCTTATACACATTCTCTGTGGTGCTTGCCATACGATGACGGAGTACGTAATCGGCATAGGTCTCGAAGCCCAGAAGCTGTGCCAGCTCTCTGCGCAGGTTGACCAGTCGCTGACAGATCTGCAGGTTGTTCTGCTCGTTTTCGTGGGTACAGACGGTATTTCTCGCCATGTACATCTGCTTGCGGAGTTCGCGCTGGGTAGAGTAGGTCATGAAAGGAGAGTAGCTAGGGAAGTCGAGGGTGAAGATCCATCCCTCTTCGTTCTTCTCCTTTGCATTATGGGCTGCGGCAGCGATGGCGGTCTCAGGGAGTCCGTCGAGCTGAGCCTTATCGGTGATATGCAGGGTGTAAGCCTTGTTTTCCTTCAGCAGATTCTGCGAGAACTGGAGGGTGAGCATGCTTGCCTCCTCGGTGAGCTTGCGCAGCTTCTCCTTGCCTTCCTCATCGAGCAGGGCACCGCTGCGCACGAATCCGTCGTAACTGGTATCGAGGAGCATCTGTTCCTCGGCATTGAGCTCACGGTTTGGATGGTCGTGAACAAACTTGATGCGCTCGAAGAGCTTCTTGTTCAGGGTGATATCGTTGGCATGCTTGGTGAGGATCGGACTCAGTTTCTGTGCCAGTTCTTCCATCTCATCGCAGGTTTCTGCACTCATCATGCAAGAGAATACATTGGAAACACGACTCAGGAGATCGTAATAATGTTCCCCTTTCTCGGTATCTACGCGGGCAATGGTATTCTCGAAGGTAGGCTCTGCCGGGTCATTGATAATCTTGTCTGTGGCCTCGTCATCGCGTCGGATACCTTCCATGAAAGCCTCTTCGTAATCACCGAGCTGGATGCGGTGGAAAGGGACTGTATAGTGTGGGGTGCCATAGGGCAGGAAGAAAGGATTCTCTCTCTTCTGGGTTTCGTTATTTTTTGTGGAATTATTATCTTGCATAATTTTAATTGTTATCTATTGATTGATTTCTCGAGTGAATGTTATCTATTGATTAATTTCTCGAGTGCAGGGATACTGATTCTGCCGCGATGGAGTTCTATCAGTCCCTTGGTCTCCAGTTCGTTGAGCGCCACAGATACCTTGAGCCGCTTGACATTCAGCTCCTGTGCCAGACGATCCATCTTGATGTGGAAGTTTTTTTCGCCTGCCGGGCGTAGGCAATGATTCTCGAAGAATCGGATGATGCTGTCGCTGAGCGTCTTCGGGGGTACCCTGAAGAGGCGGCGATTGCTTCTCTGTGCCTGGGTGGAGATGAGGTTGAGCAGATTGATGTGGAAGATTTCGTATTGTTTGGCGAGTCGCAGCACTTCTTTCTTGCTGATGCTCATCAGGCTGCAGTCATTTCTCGCCACATAGTGATGGGGCGAGTGCTGGTCGTATCCGAAGAGGCGTTCTATCATGAATACCTCCGGTGCCTTGATGGTCTCTACGATTCTGTACCCACGGTCATCTGCCATAGTCTCTACAGCCACTTCTCCGGAAAGGAGAAAGAGCAACCGGTGATAGGGTTCACCTATCTCGGTTAAAGTCTCACCTCCTTCTATCTTCTGGAAATCGAACTTGGTATGTCCGGCAATCTGAAGAAGGTCGGCGCGGCTCATTCCGAGAAACAGAGGCAGATTCAAGAGCGTATCGTATAACTTATCTTCCTGCATCGTTCTATATTTTTCTTACTTTTTCTGAAGCTTTATTTTCCTAACTTCTTCTGAAGAGATGGAGAATACCAGATCTGGTTGTTGCCCTTCTGGTCTGAATAAATCAGATAGGCGCAAAGCTCGGGATGTTTCTCCAGAATCTTCTTGGCTCCATCCAATCCCAGTACCATGAACGAAGTGGCATAGGCATCGGCGGTGGCACAGTCATCTGCAAATACGGTGGCAGAAAGGATGTTGTGCTGTACCGGATAGCCTGTCTTCGGGTCGATGGTGTGGGCATACTTTTTTCCGTTCTTGTAGTAGAAGTTGCGGTAGTTGCCGCTGGTTGCCATCGCGATATTGCTTACGCTGACTACATCCTGGATAGCCTGATTGGTATTGAGCGAATCGTCCGTAGGCTTGTTGATTCCGATGCGCCAAGGCTGCAGTTTCTCGCTGTTGCCGTTAACCACGATCTCTCCACCTATCTCTACCATGAAGTTCTGTACGCCCTTCTTCTTGAGGAATCTCGCTACCACATCGGTGCCATATCCCTTGGCTATGGCAGAGCAGTCGAGCATCGTCTTCGGATTCTTCTTGATGACGTAACCATCCTGCAGGGAAACGTTGTGGAATCCCACGATGGCACGCAGACTGTCGATGGTCTGTCGGGTAGGAGGGTTACCGGTCTTGAAACCGAATCCCCAGGCATTCACCATAGGCGCCACGGTGATATCGAAGGCTCCGTCTGTATCTCCGGAAATCTTCTCGGCGAGTTGGAATACCTCGCTGAACATCTCATCTACCTTCACCTTTTCATTGCGGTTGATGCGTGAGATGATGGAGGTCTTGTTGAAAGGGGAAAGTGAATTGTCCACCTTCTGCAACTCAGCCTCTATCTCTTTCTGATAGTTGATATCACTCTGGTAAGTGATGTGATAGATGGTGCCGAACACCATACCCTCATCTTTCTGGAATGGGGTGTTGCGCTGCTGGCGTATCACGAAGATACTGCCTATGATCAGAATGAGCAGAAAAGGTATCTGCCAAATCAGTTTCTTTTTTTTCATTGTCTTGCTTACATTATATCTCAAGTGTAACGTTAAAGGTGCCGCCTAATCGGGAACCACCTTGCTTACCGAAGCCCGGCACATAGTAGCAGTTGCCTATTTCGCCATCCTTCTCAGCCAACCGGCGTTTGTATCGGAAGGTCCATCCCATGCGGACAGGTCCCCAGATCTTGGCATCTACTCCGAAGACTCCTTCCAGCCAGTGATAGTTGCTCTTCACGCCTTCGGCTCCATAAGGAACATCGCCACCCCATACCGGATCCTGGATAGGAGGAGAGGTGACATCGTATTTGAAGGATGTGAAACCATAGCGGAAGCCACCGAACAGACGGTAATCGTCGTGCTTGTTCTTCAGCAGGTTCCAGTCTATACCGATGCGGGCATAGGGAGCGCTGGTCTTGTAATTGATCTTCGTGCTCTCGTCGCTGGCATCAGCCTTGCCATATCCCAGCTCGAAGACCGGATAGTACTTGTCCTTGAGATTGATACGGAGGGATGCCTCATACTGGCCGTAATCGCTGACCATCAGCTGAACCGGTCCGATGACATCTACTCCCACAGCCATTCCGCGGAAGAACGGGATGGTATCCTTCTCCACAGTAGCCATCTTCTTCTGGTTCTGTGCATTCGCTGAAGCACCTCCCAGCATCAGAAGACAAGCCAGAAGGAAAGCTCCTTTCTCTACAGCTTTTGTCATCTCCAAAGAAACAGCTTTGGTTATCCCCATGGAAGCTGTCTTAGTGGCGATTGCCGAAATAGATATAGAAATGTGCTTTAGATGCATCATAATTTACCTCTTTATTGTTGATGACTATCGAGTCGATGTAGTTGTGAGTGGTCTTCACCTCCGTAATGGTATGGAAGAATGACGGACCGCAATCCACAGACTCGAAATGCGAATAATTCTCCTTCTTCACGGTCACCGTGTCTTTCCACACTTGATGATCGCGGTTGCGAATCTCGAAGTAGAAAACATCCTCCGGCTGATGATAACTCATCGGAAGAATGAAACTATCTACTTTCACATCCTTGTTGATGAGCACGCTGTCGGTGCCCGCAGTCTTGGTGGTCGAGATGGTCATGGTGTCCTGCAGGGTCTTGATGTTGCCCATCAGCTTGTACTTGGTGTAAGTCGTGTTGTTGAGCGGGCAGTCGAGGGTAGAACACCCTACCATCGTGAGCACCATCATCAGGATGACCATTGGTATTATTTTCCGCATCTTATTTCCTTTTCTATTTGATAATCGTTACGGTTTGGATTCTGACGGCTGATCAGGTCGCCCAGGAATCCGGCAAGGAAGAACTGGCTACCCAGTACCATAGCGATGAGCGCAATGTAGAAGTATGGGGAGTCGGTGATGAGATGACCATATACGCCATGGTAGAGGTCGATGCTCTTGTCGATGCCCAAGCCGATGAGTGAGAGGAAGCCGATGAAGAACACGAGACTGCCCAGGAATCCGAATACATGCATTGGCTTCTTGCCGAAGTTGCTGAGGAACCAGAGGGTCATCAGGTCGAGATAGCCGTTTACGAAACGGTTCCAGCCCATGAACTTGGAGGTTCCGAACTTGCGTGCCTGATGGTGAACCGGTTTTTCGCCAATCTTGGCAAAGCCGGCGTTCTTGGCAAGATATGGGATGTAGCGATGCATCTCGCCATATACCTCGATGTTCTTGACGACTTCGCGGCGATAAGCCTTCAGTCCGCAGTTGAAGTCATGGAGATTATGGATTCCGCTTACCTTTCGGGCTGTAGCATTGAACAGCTTGGTAGGGATGGTCTTGCTGAGAGGGTCGCCCTGCTTGCGGTTCTGCTTGTAACCGGAAACGAGGTCGTAGCCTTCCTTGGTAATCATCTGGTAGAGTCCCGGAATCTCATCAGGAGAATCCTGCAGGTCTGCATCCATGGTGATGACAACATCTCCCTGTGCCTCCTTGAATCCACAATAGAGTGCCGGACTCTTTCCGTAGTTGCGGCGGAACTTGATGCCTTTTACCTGCTCGAACTTCTCGGCAAGCTCTTCTATGACATTCCATGAACGGTCGGTAGAACCGTCGTTCACGAAGATAACTTCGTATGTGAAATCGTTGGTGTCCATCACTCGCTTGATCCAAGCAAAGAGTTCTGGCAATGATTCTTCCTCGTTGAAAAGAGGAACTATAACTGAAATATCCATTTTCTTATGTTATGTTTTAAGATTTTCTAATTTGCCGGTTACTGCTGGCTGATTCGCTTCTTTGAATAGATGGCAGCGAGAATCGGACTGAGTACTGCGCCTGCTACCAGGTCGGTGATCATGAACATGGATGCCCATGCGATAGGCTTCATCATCGTGATGGCATCGAAGAGGGCTTTGGTTTCCTCTGCTGTCAACTGATAAGCCTGGGCTATCATCTGGTAGTTCGCCTGAAGCTGGGTCATAAACATACCGGTATTCATGAATCGGAACCAGAGATACTGTATGATGGTGAGCAGCAAGGTGGCATAGAAGAATGTCTGGACACAGTAATACAATCCGTGCTTGAAGGAGATATGACCTTCTCTTACCACATCACGGAAATATTTCAGTCGCTTTGCCACCACGAATGGAGTGGAGAGGATGAGGATATTGGAAAACAATCCCAAAAAATGGTATTCCGGGTCGGCTGCCAGCATGGTACAAACGAAACTGGCTACCCATACGATACCAAGCAGGGTACCGTCTTGACGGGCAAAAGCCTTGGTCTGTTTGATCTTTCCTGTATCAATCACAAAGATCTTGATCTTCTGATCAGGGTTATTGAACTTTGCCTGGCTCTGTTCATCGTTCTTCTTTTCTTCTTGCTTCTCTTTATTTTCTGTATTCATTGTCTTAATGTATTTCTACGAATGTAATATATCAATTTGCAAAAATACAACTTTTTTATTATATAAGGTGTAAAGGGGGAGAATATTTATAGATAATTAAAGATAGAATGGATTTGAAAACAAAAAAAGGAACCTTCTGAAAGAAGATTCCTTTTTTGAGCCTCTTGTCGGATTCGAACCAACGACCCCGAGATTACAAATCACGTGCTCTGGCCAACTGAGCTAAAGAGGCGGGTGGACAAGCGATTCATATCGCACCGCTACAACCAAGTACCCTTGCTATGTTCCCATCCTGGGGGATTCCGAGGGAGCTGGTCGTATGAGACTTGTCCGTCTCATATACTTGAAAGCGGTTATTGCTTTTAAGCGAGTGCAAAAGTACTGCAAATTTCTGAACCCGCCAAATTTTTCAATGAAAAAGTTTACACTGTTAACGTTTATTTAGAAAAAGGAGGCAGATAATTGCCCCCTTTTTTCTATTACACCTTATTATATTTAGAAGATGATAACTCCTTTTTCTTCTAAAAATCAACTACCGTGATGCCGGCACCGCCGAACTGAACATGCTCATCGGCATAATGCGTCACATTTGGAACGCTGCTCAGGTACTGACGTATGAGCTGGCGGAGAATTCCATTGCCCTTGCCATGAAGAATTCTAACTCTTGGCATTCCTACCAGGATGGCATCATCAATGAAATACTGAACGGCATTCAGTGCCTCATCGCCACGCATACCTCGTACATCCAGATCCTGATGGAAGTTGGTCTTGTGGGCATCTATCGTCTTGCGGGTCTCCTTGCTGATACCATAAGAAGCCAGGTTTTCCTTGCGCTCCTCGGTCTTATCTACGTTTTCGGCTGTGGCTGTGGCGTGCTCCAGTCTGTTGAGGCGCATCTTGGTGCGCATGCCGCCGAAAACAGCAGTGGCAGTATCGCCGTAGATGCTCTCTACCTTTCCTATCGTAGTCAAGCCCTTGATTCGCACTGTGTCGCCCACCTGGATTTCCCGCTTGTTGTCGCTCTGTACCTTGCTCTGTGCATTTCGCAGAGCCGCAGCCGCCTTCTCCTGATTCTCCTTTTTCTCAGCCTGGCGCTTGGCATGGCGCTCCTTGCGCTGCTGGATCTGGGCAATCTTGCGGGCAATCTTGTCGTCCGAATCCTTGGTGTCAATCTCCTGGACCTCCTGCTTGAAGGCATCGAGTTCCTGGCGGATGCGACGGGTTTCCTCCTTCTCCGCCTGACTCTCTCGAATCTCTCGGATGGCATTCTCAATCTTCTTGTTGCTCTCCTTCAGGAGTTCTGCAGCTTCCTCCTTCGCTTTCTTGAGAATCGCCTTTCTGCTGCGCTCGATATCCTCGATGTCGCTTTCATATTTCGAGATGGTCTTCTCTATATCCTTCTCGCGCTGATGGATGTTCTGGCGCTTGTTCTCCCAGTATCGCTTGTCGCGAACGATATCCTGCAGGTACTTGTCGCTCTGGATGTATTCGGAACCTACGATGTCGGATGCCTCCTTGATCACTTCTTCCGGCAATCCAATCTTTCTTGCGATTTCGATGGCGAAAGATGAACCTGGGCGACCGATGGCGAGCTGGAAGAGTGCCTTCATCTCGTGACGGTCGTAAAGCATGGCACCGTTTACCACTCCCTCGTGACTGTCGGCAAAATGCTTCAGGTTCTGGTAGTGGGTGGTGATGACGCCGTATGCCTGCTGCTTGCAGAACTTGTCGAGCACGGCTTCGGCGATGGCACCTCCAATGCCCGGTTCGGTACCTGTACCAAACTCATCTATCAGTATGATGGTGTCGCCATTGGCTGCCTTCATCATATTCTTCATGTTCAAGAGGTGAGAAGAGTAGGTACTCAGGTCGTTCTCCAGACTCTGTTCGTCACCGATGTCTATCATGATGTTCTGGAAAATACCTGTCTTGGAACGCTCGCTTACAGGGATGCTCAATCCGCATTGCAGCATATACTGAAGCAGACCTACGGTCTTGAGACATACTGACTTACCTCCAGCGTTAGGTCCCGAGATGATGAGTATGCGCTTATCCTGTGTCAGGGTGATGTCGAGTGGCACCACCTTCTCGTTCTTCTTCTGCAGGGATTGCTGGAGGAGTGGATGGATGGCACGGATCCAATCCACGTGTGGATGGTCTTCTACCTCTGGCTCTATCGCCTTGAATACATCGGCGAGTTTCTGTTTAGCCTGAATCAGGTCGATGATGGCGAGGAAGCGGTAGCTGTCCAGTATTTCCTTGGAGAATGGGCGTACCTTGTTGGTGAAATCGGTAAGGATTCGGATGATTTCCTTTCGCTCTTCTCCTTCCAGTTCGCGCACGCGGTTGTTGGCCTCCACCACTTCGGTTGGCTCGATGAAGACGGTCTTTCCGGTGGCACTTTCGTCGTGAACGATACCCTTGATTCGGCGCTTGAGGGTAGGGATGACAGGGATAACCAGTCGGCCGTCGCGCAGGGTTGGGGTAACATCTTTCTCTACGATGCCTTCGTTCTGTGCCGAGCGCAGAATACTATATAAGGTACGCGAGATGCTTCCCTCTGTCTTAGCCAGTTCTCTGCGGATCTGGAGAAGTTCAGGAGTTGCATTATCGCGAATCTTACCAAACTTGTCGAGAATCTGGTCGATGCGCTGAATCAACTGTGGGAAGGTCATCACATCTTGTGAAAGGCGATGGAGGGCAGGATAAGGATACTGCTTTTCTCTGCGCCAGCCATCTTCCGGTTCGCCGTGACCATCATCCTCGTCGCTGTGATTCAGAATCTTTACCATTCCTGCGATGGTGGCAAGCGAACGTCTTAAATCGAACAGTTCATCCTCTTCTAAGTGGGTGTTTTCCACACGGATACGGAGGATGCTTTCTCTTACGTCATAGAAATATTGAAGGGGGAAGTCTTCTACTTCCTCCATCAATCTACGGAACTCACGCACCTGCATGAGCCACTCGTTAACGAGTTCTGCGTCGCTGCTGAAAGACATCTTGTCCACCTGTTCCTTGCCAAGTGGAGAGAGACATCTTTCTCGCAACATTTTACGGATTTCATTGAATCCTATCTTGTTTTCAAAATTATCTGGATAAATCATGGGTGCAAAAGTACAACTATTTTGGCTAACTACCAAACATTTGAGCCATTAAGTGTGTTCTTGGCTCCTCGTGGTGTTAATCTTTGTCTGATATCTGTCAGGTATTCCTTCCAGTTGTATTCGTGTCGTCGGTTCCAGACGTCACCCAGGAAAGCTGCTCCGCCAAAGTTCCAGGCGCGCAGCTGGGGAATGAATTGAGGAATGATGCCGCCAAGGGCTATTACCTTTTCGTTGATGATGCCGCTGTTGCCCGCATCTTCCAAATCTCTGTTGGAGAAGGAATGCTTGTAGCCTTTCTTCGAAATGCTGTCGAAGATCGGACTGAGGAATACGTAATCGAATGTTGTCTTCGATCCCTTTGGAAAATCGGAACTAGCGTTATCTAACGATTCGGTGACTTCCTCGAAACTGTGGCAGGAGCGGGAAAGACTTCCCTGGAAGTTCTCGGGAATCTGGCTGTTTCTCCGGTTGAGGTGAATGCCGTGGAGATGGTATTTCTCGCAGAGTTCGAAGTGGTCGTGAATCACGATCTGAGGATACCATTTCGGGTCAATCTTCTGGAGCAGTTGCTCGCATTCTTCTGGTGTAGAATCGGGTTTGCGCAGATGGAGCAGATCGATTCCTGCTTCAAAAAGCTGGTCGATGTACTTTGCTTCATGCGAAATAAAGGTTGGTGTTGTGATTATAATCCATTTCATTTCTTCTTGCTTTTAGATGTTTTCTTAGTTTCTTGCTTTTCCTCGGAAGCTATTTCTTACGAGTGCTGATTCGCAGTTCTGGCAGAGTGTTTCTGTGGCAGTATGGTGCTTGAAGCCTTCTGTCATTGCCTGGGCACGGGGGGAAGAGAGGATTTCTTCGAGTGACTGATGGAGCAGGTTGCCCAAAATGACATCGCCGTTATGGTCGAGACAGCAAGGCACGAGACTTCCGTCGGCAAGAACGCCTATCTGCTTCAGCAATGCTTTGCAGAAGACTTCCCGATTTTCGCCGTTGCCTTCGTTCTTGTCTTTTCGCTCGCTTATTTCATCTTTGTCTTTTCCCTTGCTTATTTCGTCTTTGTTTCTGTTTTCATCTTTGTTCTTGTTATCATCCCCTTTCTTGATGTCGTTTTCGAAGTTAGGCCATTCGAATTTTCGGTCAAACTCCAGATATAGATGATCGCAAAGTCGGAACCCGTCAGGGCGTTCCTTCCATGGCTTGGGTACGTATTTCTCGATGAGTCGCATCACTTCCTCGTTTTCCTTGTCCCTTCCGCCTTGGTTCCAGAGGCGCAATACCATACAGGTGCCTTTGGCGGCGGCTTGGGTGGAGAAGGTCATCACCTCATCCATATAGCTGGAGAGCTCTCCCTTGGCATTGCTTTCGTGGGAATGGAGGGAGAGTTGTATCTTGTGGGGTAGGGTGTCGAGGAGTTCCATGGCACGGTGCAGGAGGGTTCCATTAGAGGTAAGCACCGTCTTGAATCCTTTCTCGCGTGCCGTTGTGATAAACTGTGGCAGCAGGGGATGGAGCAGGGGCTCACCCATCAGATGGAAATAAAGGAAACAGACCTTTCCACGGATCTTGTCGGTGAGCAGGTTGAATTCCTCTGTACTCAACTGTCGCTTTTCCCGGGTGTGCTTGGGACAGAAGTGACAGTTGAGATTACAGGTGTTTGTGATTTCTATGTAACAACGATCAATCATTCTTTCTTTGTCTTTGTCTTTTCTCTTCTCTGTTTTATCAGCTTTTTCATGAGCGGCTTATTGTTTTCGCTCTTTTTCAGCTTTTGGTAAATAATGATTTTGGTTCGTAGAAGTGGTTCACCGGACCGTGACCTTCTCCAATCTTAATGTCCTTACCTGCCAGGATAGCACCTGAAAGATAGGTTTTAGCCATGGCGATGGCTGTATTCATATCCATTTCTCTTGCCAGATAAGAGGTGATGGCAGAGGATAGGGTACAGCCGGTGCCGTGGGTATTGCGGGTGTTGACGCTGATGCCCCGATAACTGGTCTTCAGTTTGCCGTCCTCGAAGAGATAATCTACCTTCTCTGCTCCATCGAAATGACCGCCCTTGATCAATACATATCTGCATCCCAGTTTACAGATGGCAGCTGCGGCAGCTTTGATATCTTCTGCATTCTCTATTTTTCTATTGGCAAGAATTTCTGCCTCTGGGATATTTGGAGTGAGCAGGGTGGCTAAAGGCAGCAGTTCGGTGATGAATACATCGAGTGCATCCTCCTGCATCAGTCGGCAGCCACTGGTAGATACCATGACAGGGTCGATAACGAGATGCTGGAAGCTTTCCTGGTATTTCTTGAGGGTTTCTGCGATGGCACGAATGGTATCGCAGTCATTAACCATACCTATCTTTATGGCATCAGGGTGGATATCTTCCATCACGGCCTCTATCTGTCCTTTCACGATTTCCGGTTCCACATTCTGAATGCCATACACTCCCTTGGTGTTCTGTACGGTGATGGCTGTGATTGCGGAAGCGGCATATACGCCCAATGCCGACATCGTCTTGATGTCTGCCTGAATGCCAGCTCCTCCGCAACTGTCAGAACCGGCTATAGTTAATGCTGTGTAGTATCTCATGTCTCCTTTTTTTTATATATTATTTTTGCAGAAGTATAGTCGTTTTTATATCTATATTGCAAAAGTACAATTATTTATTGAATTATCATCCTCTTTTATGGATAAATTTGATGGTTGGGCTTACTTTTTATTCATTATATCTATTTCGGGGAACGCTTATGCTAGGAGAATGTATATATTTGAGGAGATAGCATGATAGAACAGAGTGATAATATCAAAGATCTGGGAAGGTGATATAAAAAAAAAGCCTTCTGAAAGAAATTTCAGAAGGCTCTTGCGGAGAGAGAGGGATTCGAACCCCCGGTACCTCTCGGTACGACGGTTTTCAAGACCGTTGTAATCGACCACTCTACCATCTCTCCAAATTCGGTCTGGATGACTATAGCTTGGTTTTCTTAAGCGGGTGCAAAGGTACTACTTTTTTTTGAATCCACCAAATTTTAGGGGGATAAATTTGCAGAAAATATTTAAGGTGAATCGTAAATCTCCTTTCACGGAATGGGGATTGTATTGAAAATAAGAGAGTTAAGTGTGAAAGGAGAAATCTCTTTATTTTGAGTTGGTAATTGATGGCTAAGCTTAAATATGGCGATGTTCCTTGCTCCGATAGGGAATAGTGGGCGTCTTGATAGTGAATAGTGGGTGTCTTTGTTATGAATGTAGGGATGAAGCATAGTAACCAGAAGGATGAGGGATAGATATTGGCAGGCGAAAAGGGTTGATTCATCGGATGGATGACTAAGCTCGTCTATATGGATGACTCGGGTCATCTATATGGCTCACTCCCGTCATCTATATGGATGACCCGGGTCATCCGATACAAAGAAGCCTTTTCTATTCCTTTTGTGATAGTTGCTTTCTCCTTTAGACTAAGTTGCCTTCTCCTTATATCTATAGTCTTTTCTGTTGATTATTATAGTTGTTTCAGCTCCAGGTATATGGTGCGGTGATAAGCGCAATAGGTTCTTTTATCGTTTTCCTATGGTTATGTAGTTCTATTGGGTTGTAGAAATCTCCTTTCACACTTAAGTAATTGATTTTGAGCGGATTTTTGTGATTGTGAAAGGATAATGAGTTTTTTTTATTGTAAAAGTGTGAAAATGAAAAAAGCCTTCTGAAATTTCTTTCAGAAGGCTCTTGCGGAGAGAGAGGGATTCGAACCCCCGGTACCTCTCGGTACGACGGTTTTCAAGACCGTTGTAATCGACCACTCTACCATCTCTCCAAATTCGGTCTGGATGACTATAGCTTGGTTTTCTTAAGCGGGTGCAAAGGTACAACCTTTTTTTGATTCCACCAAATTTTTGAGGAACTTTTTGAGAAAAAATATCGAAAAACATGGGAAATAGCTCTGAAAATGCCTCAGAACTGGCGAAAAAGGCATAAAAAAAGGGCTACCGCCGTAGCCCCAACCTTGATAACCTTAAATCTAATACTATGAAAAACACAGTGCAAAAATACGAAATATATCTGTTTCTTGTGTATAGAAAACAGAAAATCTATATTTTAGCTGTGATTTTTTACCTTTTTTAAGCGTTCTCCTTTCTATTTTAAATAACCTTTAGCCTTGAACTCTTCCATCAATGGCAAGGCGAGAACCTTGGCATCTGGGTGAGGAGCTCCTGTGGTACCTAAAGCGCGGAGATCGAAGAAATGCTTCCAGTCGTTGATAAATGCGGTATGTACCAACTCTGTGTTGCAATCCAATGGCAGGATGGCACGAGCCTCCTGTGGTTTGCAGCCAGCTTCTATCAATTTCATGTAGGCATATTCTGCAGCCTGGTTGGCGAAGATCCAGGTGTCGAGCTTGCTCCATTCCTGTGCTCTGCCTTCAGCAATGTCGGCGCACATATCTTCCAACCGGTAATCCTCTTTCTCCTGAGAACCATTATAACCTTCTTCTTCTACCCAGGTAGGAAGGTTGATCGTAATCTCATTGTCGAACTTGTTCTTGGAGTAGTTGCAGTAGCGTGTGCTCTGCTCTGCCATAGAGTTGGCACGATGGCGGTTGTACTCACGGGTGATGGCAATCTGTGTGGTAAAATGTACGGTGATGCGGAGCTCGTGCTTTCCTTCCTCATAGTCGCTGAGGTTTTTCAAATCATCCATCGCCTTGTTTTCTGCCAGAACACGGAGATTGGTAGTGATGTAATCCTTGCCGTTGATGGTGTGGCAGCGAGAGAACTTGTTGCTTGTATAGAGTGGTAACTCCCCATGATTGCATACGAGATAGACTGTGCCGTGTTCCAACATTGCATAGTGCTCACTCTGAATCATTCTATCTACGAATGGCTTAGCCGAGTCGTTGGTGGTGTTGTTCTCACTTTTGTAGCACACTCTTCCGGCACGCTCTATCTGCTGATAGATGCCGAGTTCTCCTGGCTTTTGCAGCCAGATCTCATATTGAGGCCTTTCTATTTTCATTGTTTTCTCTTTTTATTTCATTGATTGCTTGTTAATATTATGGTGCAAAGGTACATTATTTTGTGGAGACAACAAAATAATCGGGCGCTTTTTTCGTACTATATATATAATGTACTATATATAATAAGGTGTAATCATTGGAATATATGGAAATATACCCCAGTATATGAAAATAGGAACTAAAATCAATAATATAAAGATATGGAAATAAAACCAATAGCAAGATTCCGTTCTCCGTTCAGCAGCAAGTTTGGTATTCCCAAGCAGGCTGGATTGGTGGCTGAACTGGAAGGACAGATTGTTTTTGAACCCGAATATCGCAATCCGGATTTCCTCAGAGGAATGGAAGGTTTCGATTTTCTCTGGCTTATCTGGGAATTCTCGGCAAATAAGCACAAGGCGAACAGTCCTGTTGTAAGACCTCCTGTCTTGGGAGGTAACGAGAAAGTCGGGGTATTCGCTACCCGTAGTCCTTTCCGTCCGAACAACATCGGTTTGTCATCCGTGAAAATCTCCCGTATTGAATGGGAAACAAGCAAGGGACCTGTCATTCATGTAAAGGGTGGTGACCTGATGGATGGTACTCCCATCTATGATATCAAGCCTTACGTGGTGTATGCCGATTGTCATCCTGATGCAAGAAGTGGATTCGTGGATGATCGGAAATGGGCGAAGCTGGATGTTGAGATTTCCGGGGAAGTAAGGGAATACCTGATTTGCCAGGGATTGAATGATGAGAAGATTGAAATCTTGAAAGAGGTTCTGGCGCAGGATCCTCGTCCGCATTACCAGAAAGACCCTCATAAGGTTTATGGAATGCCTTATGAGGGTCTGGATATTCATTTCTCTGTCAGCGAAAAGACGCTTACTGTTGTAAGGTAAGTGTTTGAAGCATTTAGAGAGAATGGTTTGTGATATGGTTTCTTACTTTGCAAAAGTAGCGAAGTTTACATTCTCGAGCTTGATTTTGCAAGTCTCATCGATGTCCTGAGCCTTCTGATTGTAGAAGATATAGGTATCCTTGACGGTAATGTCGTGAACCATTCCCTCTGCGCCATGAGCCACGATGCCGTTCTTGCATCCGCGAACATATACATTGCTGATGTGGATGTCCTGGAAGTTTGGAAGATATTCCTGCTTCACAGGGGCATTGCTCTTCTTGGCTCCCACATGGTTGTCGAAGTAGGTGGTCTCAAAGGTGATGGCATCTCCTGTGATATCTGTCATATAGATATGGTCGATGAAGATGTTCTCCGAGGTGCCGCCTCGTTTCACGGCGCTCTTGAATCTCAAGCCGGCATCTGTACCCTGGAAAGTGTTGTTGCGAACCACGATGTTCTTCATGCCTCCTGAGAATTCGCTGCCGATAACGAAACCGCCATGAGCATGATATACGGTATTGTCCTGGATATTGATATTCTCGCAAGGACCGGCTTTTACTCCTGCAGCTCCTGCGCCACCCTTCATGCAGATTCCGTCATCGCCGGCATCCACGATGTTGTTTACGATGAGTACATCCTTGCAGCTCGAGATGTCGATGGCATCTCCGTTCTGTGCATTCCAAGGACACTTCACGGTAATGCCGTCGATGATGACATTCTTGCATCGGGTAGGGATGAGGTGGAAGCGTGGACTGTTTAGTAGGGTAACACCCTGTACCAGTACGTTCTCACACTCGGTGAATCGGATCATGTGATTGCGTACTTTCTCCTGTGCATCGATGTTATCTACTACGTTTGGGGTATGTTTCAGATTGAGCGGATACCAGATGTCGCCCTTTTCGTTCAAGGTTCCACCCATCTGCTTGAAGTGGTTCCATTCTACGTCGCTCACCTTACTGCGCTTCACCGGGCGCCACCATTCACCATTACCGTCGATGGTTCCTTCTCCAGTGATGGAAATATTCTTTCTCTTGCTGGCATTGATGGCTGGGGTAGCACGGTCTTCTTTCTGACCGTTTTCTTCATCTATCTTGATGAGGTCGTTCTTATCCTCAGAGAAGACGATGATGGCATTCTTTTCCAGATGCAGGTCGATGTTGTCCTTCAGGGAAATCAAACCGGTGAGATAGATGCCTGCAGGTACATTGAGATGACCGCCGCCCATCTTGCTCAGTTTACTGATAGCCTTGCTGAATGCCTGGGTATTCATCGCCTGACCATTGCCGTTGCCGCCAAAGTCCAGAACACTAACCTGGTTGTCGGGGATGGTAGGCAGGGTAGGCTGCTGCATCTGCACTGGCAAGTTCTGGTAGTACTTGCTGTAGTCTCTGGCACCTGAAGCAAATGAGGCTGCCGCCCATCCGCAAATTGCCAATAATGAAATCAGAATCTTTTTCATAAGTCTTTAAGTGTTGTTTTGTTAATCTTTAAATTAATAAATCAGTAATTTCTCTTTCTATGTTGTAACATTTGTTATCTCCTTTTCAGAATACGTAAAAAGGCGGCTCTAACCGAAGTCAGAAACCGCCTAAATGAAAGGAGGAGTGGTACCACCAGGAATCGAACCGGGGACACAAGGATTTTCAGTCCTTTGCTCTACCAACTGAGCTATGGCACCATCTTGCTTTTTGCGGTTGCAAAGGTACAACAAAAATTTTAATTGAGCAAGAGAAAACCAAATATTTTCTCTTGCTTAATGTTTATTAACTAAAATCGCCTCTTTTGGGTTTCTTCCTTAGAGAAGGCGATTCGTAAAACTAGTCTTTCAGGGGATTCCATCCCTGCGCCTTGAGTTCGAATTCCTGACCATCGCGGGTAATGAGGAACTTGCCGAGGCTCTCCTTGGTGATGTAACCAATCTGCTTCACGCCTTCCATTTCCTCAATCTTGGCATGGTCGCCGATAGGAACGGTAAAGAGAAGCTCATAGTCTTCGCCACCATTCATGGCACAGGTAGTGAGATTCATGTTGAATTCCTCTGCCTGAACTGCTGTCTGGTAGTCGATAGGGATATTCTTCTCATAGACGCGGCAGCCGCAGTTGCTCTGTTCGCAGATGTGCATCAACTCGCTGCTCAAGCCGTCGCTGATATCCATCATAGCGGTAGGGCGGATGCCTGCCTCACGGAGCTGGGCTATGATGTCGCCGCGAGCTTCTGGCTGGAGCTGACGCTGCAGCAGGTATTCCTTGCCGGCGAAGTCTGGCTGGAAGTTGCGCATTTCCTGCAAGTCTTTGTTGAGGGCTGCCAACTTCTGGTCGTCACCCTGTGCCTTAGCCTCTGCCATCTTCTTGCGGATGTCTTCTACCTGTCCGTAATATACAGCCTTTTCGCGTTCCAGGAGCTGCAGACCCATATAGGCAGCACCTAGGTCGCCGGTTACGCAGATGAGATCTGTTTCCTTGGCACCGCTGCGATATACGATGTCTTCCTTTGCTGCCTCGCCAATGCATGTGATGCTGATGGCAAGACCTGTGAGTGAGGAAGTGGTGTCGCCACCTACGATGTCAACGTCAAACTTATCGCAAGCCATACGCAGGCCTCTGTAGAATTCATCAAGGTCTTCTACCTTGAAGCGCTTGCTCAGTGCAATGCTTACTACCATCTGGCGTGGCGTTCCGTTCATGGCGAAGATGTCGCTGATATTGACCATGGCACTCTTGTAACCCAGGTGCTGCATATCAATATAGGTCAGGTCGAAATGCACACCTTCCATCAGCATGTCGGTAGTCATCAGCACCTCCTTGTCGGGATAGTGCATCACCGCACAGTCATCGCCTACGCCATAAACAGTAGAGGCATTCTTGTTTTCATATCCTTTGGTGAGATGGTCTATCAGTCCAAACTCACCCAACTTAGCTATATCCAATTTTTACTTTGAACTTTGAATGTTGAACTTTGAACTTTATGATTAGCTTCTGCGAATCATTTCTCGCATAATCTCAGTCATCTTAGGCTGAGCAGCATTGGCAGCAATCTGTACCTCCTCATGGCTTACCTCTACAGGAACGTCGAAGCCGCCGAGGTCGGTGATGATGCTGATGCCGAATACCTTGATGCCGCAATGGCGGGCAACGATCACCTCAGGAACGGTGCTCATGCCTACGGCGTCACCACCCAGGGTTCGGTACATGCGGTACTCTGCCGGAGTCTCGAAGGTAGGACCCTGAACGCCCACATATACACCATGCTGAACAGGAATATCCTTCTCCTTGGCAATCTCGTCGGCAAGATTACGGAGCTGCTTGTCGTATGCCTCGTGCATATCTGGGAAGCGAGGACCGGTAGGGAAGTTCTTGCCACGCAATGGATGCTCTGGGAAGAAGTTGATGTGGTCGTCGATAACCATCAGGTCACCGATCTGGAACTTAGGGTTCATACCGCCAGAGGCATTGCTTACGAAGAGGGTCTCGATGCCCAACTCGAACATCACGCGCTCTGGGAAAGTTACTTCCTTCATATTATATCCCTCATAGAAGTGGAATCTGCCTTCCATCGCCATGATGTCCTTGCCGCCCAGCTTTCCGAAGATGAGCTTGCCTGCATGTCCTTCTACGGTAGATACCGGGAAGTTAGGAATTTCACTATATGGGAATTCGTAACTATCAGTTATTTCTGAAGCTAATTGTCCGAGACCTGTTCCCAGAATGATTGCAGTCTTCGGACTTGTGCTCATCCTTTCTTTTAGCCAGGATGCTGTTTCTTGAATTTTTTCGTACATAGCTTATTATCTTTTCGTTAAAATTATCTTCTTGGTCAAGCATGAAGCTTACCTTGATAGGCAATTCGTACATGCTTTCTTTCACACTCTCGTAGAGTCCTTCTGCCTCTCTCAGTCTCACGGCATCCTTTTCTGTAGTGATGATGATGCGTGGTTCCGGCAAGGCTTCGAATGCCTCATTGATGCGGTCGATGTCTTTGCCCTTGAAGCGATGATGATCGCCGAAAGAGAGAGAGTTCATCTCCTTGACCATCGGCTTCAAGTCGTGCTCCATCTGTTTTGGAGATGCGATGCCGGTGAGCAGAAGCACGTGATAGTCTTTTGGATCTTTCAGTTCGTTTCCTGTGAAAACACCCTTCAGTGTATCGTAGTCGATGCAGGTGAAGTAGAGTTTCTGGAATGGATAGAGATCCATTGCCTTGGTGAGTACACGAAACTCCATTGGCTTCAGGTCCTTTGGACATTTGGTGATAATCACGATGTCGGCACGGCTCTTTCCGCTCAATGGTTCGCGCAGTCTTCCTGCTGGTAGCATCTTGTCGTAGATGATGAGGCGATGGTAATCTACCAGGAGAATATTGATGCCTGGCTTGACATAGCGATGCTGGAAGGCATCATCAAGCAATACCACATCTACATCCTTGGTCTCTTCGTTGCTTTGCAGGTTGTTGATGCCTCTTACCCGTTTGGCATCTACCGCTACGTAGATATCAGAAAACTTCTGGTGCATCTGGAATGGCTCATCACCTATATCCGACATTTCTGTATTTTCATCTGCAAGTACATATCCGTGGCTCTTGCGTTTGTATCCACGTGACAGCACGGCAATTTTCACCTTGTCGTGCAAGAGGCGAATCAAGTATTCCACATGCGGGGTCTTTCCCGAACCGCCCACGGTGATATTGCCCACCGAGATGACGGGAATCGAAAAGTCGCGGCTCTTCTTCAATCCGATGTCGAAGAGCCAGTTGCGGAATCTTACGATGCTGCCGTATATCCAACTGAGCGGTAGCAGCCAATCGTTGATCTTTATCAGATCTCCTTCTGTTCTCATTTCCTCACTCCTTTTTTATACCTTATTATATATATTAATGTATATTCAGTACGAATGGCATTGCTGCCTGTACTGGTTCTTTCTCCTTGATGTTGCGAATCATCATAAATGGTTGGTAGAGGTCACCCAGTGTGAGTCGTAACTGTTCATCGAGATAGTTGCTGCCGCTGCCTGACAGTCCGTCTAAGAGCTGGTCTATCCAGTCTGCAGGCATAGGATACTCTGTGGTTCCGTAATCGGAAACCTTGGCAAGTTGGGCAGCCTTGGCAACAGCGTCGTCGAGACAGCCAAAACCGTCAATCAGTTTGATGCTCTTGGCATCGGTTCCGAGCCATACTCTGCCTTGTGCAATCTTCTCCACTTCCTCGGTCTTCTTCTTTCTGCCATCTGCCACACGCTGGCGGAAGAGAGCATAACCGCGGTTTACATAAGCTTGGAGATGACCAATCTCTTCGGCGCTCCAAGGACGGGCACTGCCGGCACTGCCGGCACTGCCGTAGGCACTGTTGCGGTTGGTCTTTACCTCGTCATATTTGAATCCCAGCTTCTTGGTCATCAGATCACTGATGTCTGGCAAGGCACCGAAGATACCGATGCTACCCGTCAGTGTTGTTGGCTGAGCCATGATATAGCTGGCACCCATACTCATATAGTATGCACCTGAAGCTGCCATGCCACCCATGGATACTACCACAGGTTTCTTCTTGTTGAGCTGACTGACTGCACGCCAGATCTGTTCTGAGGCATAGGCATCGCCACCACCTGAGTTGATGCGGAGTACCACAGCCTTGATGTTCTTGTCGTTGCCCAGATCCTGCAGATCCTGTATCACGTCGTTGCTCACAATCTGCTGCTCGCTGCCGAATGCGCCTGGAGTTGCTACTCTTACGATTTCTCCCTGGCAATAATATACGGCAATCTGGTCGCCAAGAAGGTTACTGTCATCTACGGCTGCATTTACATCACTCATAGATACCTGACAAATCTTCTCATCGGTTTTCAGACCGAGCTGTTTCTTTATTACGTCTCTTATTTCATCATAATAGCAGAATCCATCTACCATCTTTCTGGATTTCAAGAGCTTGGTATCATCGAATGCCATAAGTCCGTCTGCATAGCGGTTCAGGGAATCCTTGGAAATGTTTCGGCTCTTGCTGACATCTGCCAGAATCTGATTCCAGAGACCTCCGATATATCGGGTAACCTGTTCGCGGTTGGCATCGCTCATCTTGTCCTCTGTGTACATCTCGGTGAAGCTCTTGTATTTGCCCACCTTTACAATGGTGAAGTGAACGCCAAATTTGGCAGCCACATCTTTTATATATTGTGTCTGTGAGGCAATACCGTGCCAATCTACCGAACCTTCCGGGTTGACATAGATTTTGTTGGCAACCGAAGCCAGGTAATATCCACCTTGGGTCATGGCATCACCATAGGCAATGATCCACTTGCCGCTCTTCCTGAAGTCGGCAAGAGCGTTGCGGATTTCCTGCAATGTAGCGTAATCTGTACTCAGGATACCCGTTTCCAAATAGATACCTTTCACCTTGTCCTCCTGTTTTGCCTTCTTGATGGCTGAGAGGATATTGTTCATGCCAAGGTTGTTGTATTGGTTGCCGGTGAGCTGTCCCAACCAGTCGTCGTTTGCCTGATCGCTGATCTGACCTTGCAGCTTCATCACCATCACAGAGTTGTCTTTCAGTGAAGGAGTCTTGCTGCTGTTGCAGATCATACCAATGAGTGTGATGACGGCGAGAATCACCATGATGATTCCGAATCCGAAGATACCTACGATGGTAGCGGCTACATTCTTGAAAAATTGCTTCATAATTCTGTCTATATTACGTTGATACCGATTTATTTTTCTGCAAATATAGTAAAAAAGTAACAAATGACAAAGAGAATTGTACAAAAACACCGAAAAATGGTGAAAATATAACGTTGTGTTAACGAAAAAATGCTTATCTTTGCAAATGAAATACAAACTAACACTAAGATGAAAATGAAAAAGTCGATTATTTCTTTTGCACTGATGCTCTTTGCCATATCTGCATCAGCGCAATCCACAGCAAGGAAGTTCGTATTGAAGAACAGTGCCGATGGACAGAGTGAACTCACTTGTTATCTTCCCAAGAAACCAACGGGGCGTGCCGTGGTGGATTGTCCTGGTGGCGGCTATTCGCATTTGGCGATGGATCATGAGGGACATCAGTGGGCGGAATATTTCAATAAGCAGGGTATCGCTTACTTTGTCTTGAAGTATCGTATGCCGAAGGGTGATCGCAACATTCCATTGAGTGATGCTTACCAGGCGATGCGTACCGTGAGGGATAGTGCGGAAGTATGGCATATCAACAAGAAGGATGTTGGTATCATGGGCTTCTCGGCAGGCGGTCATCTGGCTTCATCGGTAAGTACTCATGCAGAGGAGGCTGTACGTCCAAATTTCTCAATCCTCTTCTATCCTGTGATTTCTATGGATGAGCGAATCACCCACAAGGGTTCTTGTGTGAATTTCCTCGGTGAAGAGCGCAAGACGAATGCCAAACTGGTAGAGGAATGGAGTAATGACAAGGCAGTCCGACCTCAGGTAACTCCTCGTGTTATCCTCCTGATGTCGAGCGATGACAAGGTGGTGCCTCCTGTGACCAATGGAGTGGCTTACTATACGGCAATGAATAAAGCTGGTAATGAATGTACCCTGCATATCTATCCTTCCGGTGGACATGGATGGGGATTCCGCAATACGGCTCAGGGTTTCCGTTATCATGTCCAGATGCTGGATGACCTTACAACCTGGCTTCAGCATTTTTAGGTAAAGGCTGACAGAAATGTCAGTAGATGTGTAGTTGTGAGCGTGCCAAAGTGTCAGTTTTGACGCTTTGGCACGCTTTTCGTATAGGGTGAGGGTGTCTAGCGTATGCCCGAATAGGCTGAAGTGAAGACGAAAAATAGAAGTAATAACAAATTAAAATATAAGAATCATGAATATTAAACCATTAGCAGATAGAGTGCTGGTACTTCCTGCACCAGCTGAAGAAAAAGTAGGTGGAATCATTATCCCTGATACAGCAAAGGAGAAACCACAGCGTGGTAAGGTCGTTGCTACAGGTAAGGGTACCAAGGATGAAGAGATGATTCTCAAGGAGGGCGATACTGTTCTCTATGGAAAGTATGCTGGTACTGAACTTGAGTTTGATGGTACTAAGTATATGATGATGCGCCAGAGTGACGTTCTCGCTGTGGTAGAAGAGTAATTGATAATTAACATTTTAATTAAGAATAAAGAAATGGCTAAAGATATTAAATATAATATGGATGCCCGCGACCTCTTGAAGAAGGGTGTTGATCAGTTGGCAAATGCAGTGAAGGTAACTCTCGGTCCTAAGGGACGCAACGTGGTAATCGAAAAGAAGTTTGGTGCTCCTCAGATTACGAAGGATGGTGTTACCGTGGCTAAGGAAGTAGAGTTGGAGAATAAGTTTGAGAACACTGGTGCTCAGCTCGTAAAGAGCGTTGCCAGCAAGACTGGTGATGATGCCGGTGACGGTACAACAACAGCTACTATCTTGACTCAGGCTATCGTAACTGAGGGCTTGAAGAACGTTACTGCAGGTGCTAACCCAATGGACTTGAAGCGTGGTATCGACAAGGCTGTTGCTGCTGTCGTTGCCTTCATCAAGGATCATGCAGAGCAGGTAGATGACAACTATGACAAGATTGAGCAGGTGGCTACTGTTTCTGCCAACAACGATGCAGAGATTGGTAAGCTCTTGGCTGACGCTATGCGCAAGGTTTCTAAGGATGGTGTCATCACTATCGAGGAGAGCAAGAGCCGTGATACCAATATCGGTGTTGTTGAGGGTATGCAGTTCGACCGTGGTTACTTGAGCGGTTACTTCATGACTGATGCAGACAAGATGGAGTGTGTAATGGATAACCCATACATCCTTCTTTACGATAAGAAGATTTCTAACCTGAAGGAGTTCTTGCCAATTCTCCAGCCAGCTGCTGAGAGCGGTCGTCCTTTGTTGGTAATCGCTGAGGATGTTGATTCTGAGGCTTTGACAACATTGGTTGTTAACCGTTTGCGTGGCGGTTTGAAGATCTGTGCTGTAAAGGCTCCAGGTTTCGGCGACCGTCGCAAGGCTATGTTGGAGGATATCGCTGTATTGACTGGCGGTGTTGTCATTTCTGAGGAGAAGGGCTTGAAGTTGGAGCAGGCAACATTGGAAATGCTGGGCTCTGCTGACAAGGTTACTGTTACCAAGGATAATACAACTATCGTAAACGGTCATGGTGAGAAGGCTAATATCCAGGATCGTGTAGCTCAGATCAAGAACGAGATTGAGAACACCAAGTCTTCTTACGATAAGGAGAAGCTTCAGGAGCGTTTGGCTAAGCTCGCTGGTGGTGTTGCAGTTCTCTACGTAGGTGCTAACTCTGAGGTAGAGATGAAGGAGAAGAAGGATCGTGTTGACGATGCTCTCTGCGCTACCCGTGCAGCTATCGAGGAAGGTATCGTTGCTGGTGGTGGTACTACTTATATCCGTGCCCTCGAGGCTTTGAAGGATATGAAGGGTGACAACGCCGATGAGACAACTGGTATCCGCATCGTAGAGCGTGCTATTGAGGAGCCTCTCCGTCAGATTGTAGCCAATGCTGGTGGCGAGGGTTCTGTAGTCGTCAACAAGGTTCGCGAGGGCGAGGGTGACTTCGGTTACAATGCCCGCAAGGATGTTTACGAGGATATGCGTCAGGCTGGTATCGTAGATCCTGCTAAGGTTGAGCGTGTTGCTTTGGAGAACGCAGCTTCTATCGCAGGTCTGTTCCTGACAACAGAGTGCGTATTGGTTGATAAACCAGAGCCAGCTCCAGCTGCACCTGCTGCAGCTCCAGGTATGGGCGGCATGATGTAATAGAGTGCGTTTTTGCAACCTAAATATAACAAATAGGGGTGATTCTCAGAGAATTATCCCTATTTTTTTGTTTTTTTAGCAATTGATATGCAAAAAATCGCAAAATTGTTTGGTGCTAATACGCTTTTTTTGTAACTTTGCAAGCGAAAAGAAAAGGTAATACCGACCGTGAGGTCGATGAAGATATTTTTTTGATTTGTTTTAGTAGATTAGTTTTTAAGTAGTTTGTTTTTGAAAATCGGTTGTCGTGAGACATCCGATTTTTTTTTGTGCTCATCTCAAAAATATGCTTAATCTTATGGCTAGCTCAGAAAAATGTTGTATCTTTGCAGAACAAATAGTTTTTTGAGTATCATGCATAATATTGATTGGAAAAAGGCATTGGTCTTCCTGGTCGTTATCGGAGGACTGATTTATATAACAAAGGCGGAGTTAGGAATGACTACTACGAATTCTTTCCTCACTACGCTAGGTATCTTATTGCTTCTCTTCATCGGTGATAACTTCGCACAGAAGATAGATGATGACAGAAAACGCAGAAAATTGAATGATGATGGAAAAGCTAATTAATCTCTACAAGCAATGGGCTGGCGAAGAGCCTGCTGATGTCATCAAGCTGGCTGGGCAGGGAAGTAACCGCCAATATTTCCGTATCATCAAGCAGGATGGGGATACGGTGATAGGTGTTATCGGTACGAGCCGTGATGAGGATCACGCCTTCGTGTATCTGGCTAATCATTTCAATCTCCGTCAGTTGCCGGTGCCTAAGATTCTGGCTGTGAGTGATGATGAACTCTGCTATATCCAGACAGATCTGGGCGGAACTTCGCTCTTCGATGCCATCAAAGGCGGAAGAGAGGCTGGCGGTAGATACAATCAGAAGGAGAAAGAACTCCTGAAGAAGACAATCCGTGAGTTGCCTAACATCCAGTTGCGTGGTGCACGTGGGCTGGATTGGTCCAACTGCTATCCTCAGCCGGAGTTTGATGTGGACAGTGTGCTCTTCGATCTCAACTATTTCAAGTATTGTTTCCTGAAACCGACAGATTTGGATTTCCATGAATTGAAGTTGGAAGCCAACTTCCGTCTTTTTGCGAAGGATTTGACGTCAGAAAAGATGGATTGTTTCCTCTATCGCGATTTCCAGGCTCGCAACATAATGTTAGACGAAAATGGCAATCCGTACTTTATTGATTTCCAAGGTGGCAGAAAGGGACCTTTCTATTATGATCTGGCTTCCTTCCTTTGGCAGGCTTCAGCCAAGTATTCCTTCAAGCTCCGCCGCGAGTTGGTATGGGAGTACTATCAGTCGCTGAAAAACTATACCGAGGTACCATCTGTGCGTCATTTCGTGCATCGCCTGAGTCTCTTTGTGCTCTTCCGTACCATGCAGGTGTTGGGTGCCTATGGATTCCGTGGCTATTTCGAGCGCAAGAAGCACTTCATCGAGAGTATTCCGCCTGCTATCCAGAATCTGCGTGATCTGCTGAAGATGGGCGAGAAGGTTTTCCCATATCCTTATATGATGGATATGCTGCGCCGACTTACGGAGTTGCCGCAGTTTAAGCGCATCGAGAGTGCGGCTATAACCCGTGCTGATGGTTATAAGATTACAGATAACAATATCTACAGTGCGCATCCGCAGGATGGACCTGCCACTTATTCCAAGTATGATGGCAAGGGACCGTTGGTAGTGCGGGTATTCAGCTTCTCCTTTAAGAAGGGAATCCCTGAAGATCCGTCTGGAAATGGCGGCGGTTATGTTTTCGACTGCAGAAGTACTCACAACCCAGGTAGATATGAACCTTACAAGAAACTTACGGGATTGGATGAGCCAGTGATCCGATTCCTGGAGGATGATGGTGAGATTCTGACGTTCCTGGAGAGTGTCTATAAGTTGGCAGACCATCACGTGAATCGCTATATCCAGCGCGGTTTCACCTCCCTGATGTTCTGTTTCGGTTGTACGGGCGGTCAGCATCGCAGTGTGTATTCAGCCCAGCATCTTGCCGAACATATCCACGAGAAGTTTGGCGTAGAAGTGCAAATATGTCATAGAGAACAGCATATTGAGCAGGTTTTGCCTGCAAAACAATAATATTTAGCGTGCAAATTTGGCTATCTCGCAAAAAGTTAGTAAATTTGCACGCACATTAATATATAGCTATTTAGCAATGATGCAAGCAATGATATTCGCAGCAGGTTTGGGCACTCGCCTGAAGCCACTTACTGATCGCATTCCGAAGGCATTGGTAAGTGTCGGGGGAGAACCTTTGCTCAAACGTGTCATCTTTCAGTTGAAGGATGCCGGTTTCACTCGTATTGTGGTGAACGTGCATCATTTCTCTAAACAAATCATCGATTATCTTCGTGATAATAAGAATTTCGGTATGGACATCCGTATCAGCGATGAGAGCGAAAAGCTCCTCGAAACGGGTGGGGGGATCAAGAAGGCATGGCCATTCTTCGATCAGACTGAGCCTATCCTGATTCATAATGTGGACATCCTGAGCAATGTGGATCTGAAGAAATTCTATCAGATGGAGTCGAAAGAACTTTCAGATGATTCTTCGGATTCCGTGAAGGAGAAGGCTCCCTTGGCTGCCCGCCTTCTGGTGAGCGAACGCAAGACCAAGCGTTATCTCCTTTTCGATGATACCATGCGATTGGTAGGCTGGACGAATATAGAGACGGGCGAGGTGAAAAGTCCTTATCCTGATCTCAATCCAGAAGATTATAAGATGTATGCTTTCTCTGGCATCCACATGGTAGCCCCATCGCTTTTCCCGCTGATGGAGAATGAACCGGATAAGTTCCCCATCATGGACTTCTATCTGAAGCATTGCGACAAGGTTCGCATAGAGGGATACGTGAAGAACGACCTCAAGCTGATGGATGTGGGAAAGCAGGAGACGCTGAAAGAAGCGGAAGCATTCCTGAAAGAATTATGAATTGTAAATTATAAATTATAAATTAGACAATATGCAACAGAAGATTATTATTTTGGATTTCGGTTCACAGACCACACAGCTGATTGGCCGTCGTGTTCGTGAGCTTGATACCTTCTGCGAGATTATGCCTTACAACAAGTTTCCAATGGATGACCCATCTGTGATTGGTGTCATCTTGAGCGGTAGCCCTTATTCCGTTCATGATCCGGAAGCTTTCAAGGTAGATCTGAGCCAGTTTATTGGCCGCATTCCTGTGCTTGGCATCTGCTACGGTGCTCAGTTCCTCTCTTACGCTCAGGGCGGTAAGGTGGAGGCTGCTGACAGCCGTGAGTATGGTCGTGCTAACTTGGAGCAGTTCGACAAGGAGAATCCTTTGTTCAAGGGATTCATCGAGAACTCTCAGGTTTGGATGAGTCATGGTGATACCATCACTGCGATTCCTGAGGACTATAAGTGCATCGCTTCTACAGCCAATGTGAAGTATGCAGCTTATGCTTCTACCAAGCAGCCTGTTTGGGCAGTACAGTTCCACCCGGAGGTGTTCCACTCTTTGCAGGGTACACAGCTTCTGAAGAACTTCGTGGTAGATATCTGCGGTAGCAAGCAGGATTGGAGTGCTGACTCTTTCGTTGAGACTACAGTAGCTGAGTTGAAGGAGCAGTTGGGCGACGACAAGGTTATCTTGGGTCTTTCTGGTGGTGTTGATTCCAGCGTAGCAGCTGTTCTCTTGAACAAGGCTATCGGCAAGAACCTCACCTGTATCTTCGTAGATCACGGTATGCTCAGAAAGAATGAGTTCCGTGATGTAATGGAGGATTACAAGTGCTTGGGTCTGAACGTGATTGGTGTTGATGCTTCAGAGAAGTTCTTTGCTGACTTGGCTGGCGTTACAGATCCAGAGGAGAAGCGTAAGATTATCGGCCGCGACTTCGTGGAGGTTTTCAATGCTGAGGCTAAGAAGCAGACTGGTGCCAAGTGGTTGGCTCAGGGTACTATCTATCCAGACCGTATCGAGAGTTTGAACATCACTGGTAAGGTAATCAAGAGCCATCACAATGTAGGTGGTCTTCCTAAGGAGATGAACCTTCAGTTGTGCGAGCCTTTGAAGTGGTTGTTCAAGGATGAGGTTCGTCGAGTAGGTCGCTCTATGGGTATGCCTGAGCATCTGATTACCCGTCATCCATTCCCTGGTCCTGGTTTGGCAGTCCGTATTTTGGGTGATATCACTCCAGAGAAGGTACGCATTCTTCAGGATGCAGATGATATCTATATCCGTGGCTTGCGTGAGTATAAGGTGAAGTTGAGTGGTGAGGAAGCTCGCCGCGTCCTGGCTGCCGGTGTTCCTGCTGACATGCAGAATGGCGAGATTGAGGTTTCTCTCTACGATCAGATCTGGCAGGCTGGTACCGTATTGCTCTCTACCGTCCGTTCAGTAGGTGTGATGGGTGATGAGCGTACATACGAGCACCCAGTTGCATTGCGTGCCGTAACCAGTACTGATGCGATGACTGCCGACTGGGCACATCTCCCATACGACTTCATGGCTAAGGTAAGTAACGAGATTATCAATAAGGTAAAGGGTGTTAACCGCGTTTGCTATGATATCTCTTCAAAACCACCTTCGACAATTGAGTGGGAATAGTCGGAATACCGATAAACAGCCACTCAAATAAAGATGAATTAATTTAAACTCAATAAGTTAGGGGATTCGTTGACGTAACAGCTTGATAGTCAACAAATCCCCTTTCTAGTATAAATTCCTCAAACCCATCATCAACTTTGGAGTCTATAGCAAAAAATAGGTGTAAAGCTATATTTTTTATAAAGTTACCTCCATAGAGGTTCGGAAATCCAATTATCAGGGAATCCCATTGCAGTCGGATCGACCTGCGGATAAGAAACGAGTAAGGATTTGAATTCATTCTTGAAGTCCAATCCATATCCCATAGAATCAAGCCAATATGCAATACAACAGGCTATAGCATAAACTTTGTTTGCATCAACACCTTCGATGTTCACCCATGCGCCACGCAAAGAGGCATTCATTTGTGGAGCGTTGGAAAGGTAACGATTCCAAAGCCGGGAGTGGTGAGCACAACAGTTTCTCAGGACAGTTACACTACGCATCCAACTTTCCAACACCTCATGCTGTGGAAGATTAAACTGACGAGCTACACGCTTCTTCAACTTCTTGTCACAGAAATTGTAATAGAGCTTTGAAAGCGTACCAAAAGATGCCAGTTCAAGCGTTTTCCATGCAGGTGGAAAAATTGGCTTGTCATAGTTACGCCTATGCTCCTTGATAAAGTCCTCCTTGCTACGTTGAAGCTCTCTGTCTATTGAGTTCATATTCTCAATAAACTTGTGTTCGTCGTCAGCAAGGCTTGTATCAAAGAACCAAAACGGCCCATGTGCCAAAGAGAACTCTTGTATAATCTTTGTGCGCAAAGCGATCTCTAATCGTTGGACTGCCTTGAACATCAAATCTCTCAATTCTATATCAAAGTTATAGAGAGCTACGGCATCTTCAAATTTACTGTTGGGCTTAAATTGATGCGTAGTTTTGTCTGCCTCCATTGGACGAAGGTATTGAACAAAACGAAAATAACTGACCTCTCCAAGAAATTTTGCAGCCTTGGGTGAATCAGTAATATTCAAGCCTCTACTTTTTAGTAGTTCTATTTGTTCTAAAATAGAAAGAGCCTGTTTAGTGTATAATCTTAATGTACCCATAAAAAGCAAAAGACCCGCCCTGGTTCGCTGTTCAAATGGGAAGCGTGGCGGATTCTGTTGCTGCAAAGATACGAATAATCATTGATAATACAAACTTTTTAGCAAGAAAAATCACGCACAACTGGATTTCTTTGATATATTTATATTTAAGAATGTTAAATTGAGCTTTAAGGTCATACCATTTATGTCCAAGTTCATTCGTACGTATCTCTGGCAGACATAGAATTGGGTACTCCTAAATAGGTTAGGACATTTTTTACGCCGGATTTTAAATACGGCGGGACGCCTAGCGGACTTGCGTTGGCGTTCCGGCTGATTTGCCCCCGCCAGGCGTTCCGGCTGATTTGCCCCCGCCAGGCGTTCCGGCTGATTTGCAATCCGCCAGAATAGTACGCCACTTTCAAAAACACTCTTCACTCTTCACCAGAAGATCATAAATGTCTGTAGATTAAAAACTTGCACGGGTGAAGAGTGGTGAAGGGGCAACGCAACTCTTCACCTCTCGCAACCCCAGTGTTTATCGGGGTTTCAGCCGATTTGGTGAAGAGTGAAGAGTAAAAAGAAGAGTGGTGCTTTTTTATAAAAAAACTCCCGACGTATCGTTTTGTGCCTGGCAATGGCAGATTATTGCCCTGGTAAGGGGCAATGTTGTGCCATAGTGAGGCAATAAACGCTACAAGCCGCTTTACGCATCGGCAGTACTATCATGGCGATCTCTCAGTAACGTCTTTGCGCCTTGTAAGTACTATCGCTGTTGCTTGTAAGTACTATCGTTGTTGCATCGTTTTTACGTAAATAGTCTTCGGAGTAACCTTTACTTGTTGAGTGATAGAAAAAAAGACCACCATTTGAGTTTGATATTCAACTCAGATGGTGGTCTTTATTTTTATTGATGAGTACTGAGTTCCTAGATGATGTACTCAGTACTTTTTGTTTTTAATAACCGTCGTTCTGCTTCAACTGCAAGTTAGCATCAAGTGCACCCTGTGGGATAGGGAGATAACGGTTGGTGGTCTTGAATACACGATCCTCAATCTTCTTGTCAGCTGCAGAAGCATTTACATTGATAGTGGCACGCATACCAGGAGCTACAGACTTATCCATGCTCACAGTACCAACCTGGCGCTCCAATGTGCAGTTCAACAGAGTCTCTGCCAACATCTTTCCACTGGCATCCTTCCAGCGCAAGATATCTGCACGGCGGATACCCTCACCTGCGAACTCAACACCACGCTCGCGACGAATCAACTCGCGAAGCTTCTCCTTGGTATTGTACTTAGCTTCATCCACATTAGGCATTCCTACACGGTTACGAACCATATTCAAGTAAGTGTAAACCTGTGCAGAAGGACCGTTCAATTCATTCTCTGCCTCGCAGTAAGTAAGCAATACTTCTGCATAGCGGAAGACGATAGGCTGGCAAGTGGTGTTCCAGATGTCAGAATACTGGTTCATAGGTGCCAAGTACTTACCCCAGGTCAAACCAGTCTTTGAACTGTTGTCGGCTGCGGTGTAAAAATTGGCATTAGAAGCTCCATTTACAGTCTTGTCAAGCGAATTGTAGATAGCCTCTTTACCATTACCATTGATGTAGTCACAACCTGGATAGATGACAGTCATTGCCATACGTGGGTCACGGTTGTTGAATGGATGGGTAGGATCATAGCCAGAACCCGGCTCGTCCTTGGTCAAACCGTTTGCCATTTCATAGGTGTCGATCAAGCCGTAGCTAGGAACGATAGAAGACCAACCACCATCAGCATTGTTGTACATACGGCCGATCACATTGTTCTCGTAGTCGTTTTCTACAGCCTGAACGGCAAGGATGATTTCCTTGGAATCCTGACCTGCTACATTGAACAGGTTAGCATAGTCTGGATCCAACTCATACTGATTCAATGCAATGATCTTCTCTGCACGATCTTTAGCTGTAGCATAGTCTCCATAATAGAGAGCCTCTCGCATACGGAGAGCCAGAGCTGCACCCTTGGCGATGCGACCACGGGCTGCAGGAGTTACATTGATATCGTTTACCAACTCGTCGAGTTCCTTCTCGATATACTCCTTCACCTCCTGTTCGCTTTTACGTGGAACCATAGCTTCCTCTGCAGTAGCATAGCTTTCGATGATAGGTACACCACCATAGTTCCAGTTCATCAGGAAATAGCGGTAAGCGCGAATCCAACGAGCCTGAGCCATAATGTCTTTCTTGGCAGTTTCTGGCATAGAACACTTGTCTATGTTAGCCAACAGCTCGTTGACGCGACGGATGCGTGAGAAGTCGTACCAGTCTCTACCGCTTGATGCGGTCACGGTTCCATTACCGATAGGAGTATAACCCTCCCAGGAGAACTGGTCGTAACCAAAGTCACTTGTACCATCCCAATACAGGAGGAAACCATCCCAGCCCCAACCGGAGTTGTACTGGTCTTGCCAATTGTTGTAACAGCCAACGAGGAACTTGTCTGCATCGTCCTGGGTTTGCCAGGTGCTGACAGGTGAAAGGGCATCCTTTGGGGCTGTATCGAGGAAATCGGAGCATGAGGTTGCCAAGAGGGCGGTCATGCCGATGAATATATATTTCTTAAGATTTCTCATGATAATATCCTTTTTAAGTTATTAGAATGTTACGCTCAAACCGAATGAGTGAGTGCGGAGCAATGGATAAGAGCTGAGTCGCTGGCTCGTTGCCTCCGGATCCACGTTGATGTCGAGGTCGTCGATTGTGAACAAATTCTCGCAAGAGTAGTAAACACGTACCTTGTTGACATGAAGGAATTCGAGTGCCGACTTAGGAAGTGAGTAACCCAGCTGCAAGTTCTTCAAACGGCAATAAGATACATTCTTGAGCCAGAATGTAGAAATCACCTGACGGGAAGAGCTAGGAGAGTTTGTATTGGTGAACAATCTTGGCATCTTAGGATTTGACTTGTTGTAAGTCCAGGAGTCTCTCCAGATGGTTGCTGGGTGAGAGCTGTCGCCCACAAAAGCACCTTCTACCTCGTATGCATCGAAGTAGCGGTAAGCCTTAAACTGTCCGTTGAAGAACAGAGAGAGGTCGAAGCCCTTCCAAGCTGCATTCAGGTTCAGACCGAAGGTCCAGCGAGGAACAGAACTGCCTGCATAGAAACGGTCGTTCTCTGCATCAATCTTGCCATCACCGTTGATATCCGCATATCTCAAGTCACCAGCCTTGAAGCTGCCACCGCCGAAAGGACAAGCACCCTTTGAGCCGTCTGCTGGCCAGTATTTGTTCATATACTCCTGTGCCTCAGCATCAGTCTGGAAGAATCCGTCAGCCTTATATACATAGTAGCTGTTGAACTCCTGACCCATAGCGTTGCGCTGGTTGTAGCCAGTACCTACGTATCCCTTACCAGGCATGCTCTCAATCTTATTCTTGTTGTATGCAACATTCAAGCCTGCGCCTACTGTCACCTCACCAAACTTATCGTTGTAGTTGAGGCTCATCTCTACACCCTGGTTGCGCATCTTACCCACATTGTCAAGATAGCTACCCAAAGCGAACTCGTAAGGTGCATCTACAGAGATCAGGATACCATCTGTAAGACGGTTGTAGTAATCAACAGATGCAGTAATCTTGTTGTCGAGGAATCCCAGGTCAACACCTACGCCCCATGTGGTCGCCTTTTCCCATGTGATGGTGTTGATCTTGTATGAACTCTGGTAGTATCCAGATGTTACCTTGCCATCGAATGCATACTTGGCGTTGATATTGTATGTATTGATAGCTGGATAGTAGTCGCTCAAAGCCTCCTGGTTACCCAACTGACCCCATGATCCGCGAATCTTCAGGTTAGAGAGCCAAGACTTGGTACCCTCCATGAAAGCTTCCTCGCTTACACGCCAACCTGCAGAGAATGATGGGAAGTAACCCCAACGATGACCATCTGCGAAACGGCTGGATGCATCAGCACGGAGGTTAGCCTCGAAGAGGTAACGACCTGCAAAGTCGTAGTTTACACGACCAAACCATGAAAGCATATTCAACTCACGGGTATTTCCCTGTGCCTGCTGGGTAGATACATCACCCGCATTGATATCTGTAACGCTATTGTTAGGGAAGTTCTTGCGGTATGTGTACCAGTACTTAGAGTCGAATGCCTCTGCATGCCATCCTGCCAAAGCACCAACGGTATGCTGTCCGAAGGTCTTGTTGTAGTTCAGCAATGCCTCGAAGGTCTTGCGCTCCCACTTGGAAACCTGCTCCTGGTGGAAGTTAGGGTCTGTCTTCTTGTTCTCATTGTAAACAAAGAACTTCTGGAAGTAGTCGTAGTTCTGGTTGTTGTTAACATAAGATGCACTCAACTTAGCTGTCAAACCATCAAAAATCTTGTAATCAACACCGAAGAGACCTGTGAAGTTGGTATTGCGGCGATATACTTTCAGATCGTTGTCGAGCCATGCAATAGGGCTACCGTCAGAAATGGTTCCCCATGTACCATCGTCATAACGAGCGGTAATCCATGGTGCAATCAAGTTGAGCTGACGGATGATCTGGTCAGAACCACCACCTGCGTATGCAGAAGAAGGGTCGGTATAATCGTTCTTGATGTAAGCGAGATTCAGACGGGCTGTAAGGCGGCTGTTGATCTTCATCTCCAGGTTGGTACGGCCGTTTACCTGCTCACGACCAGCGTGAGGCAAGATACCCGACTGCTTCAGGTAACCAACAGATGCCAGATAGTTTACGCTCTCAGTAGCACCGTTCACGCTTACGTTGTGGTGCTGCAAAGAACCTGTTTTGTAAGCCAGGTCGTACCAGTCGGTATTAGGGAGAGCATTGATTTCCTCTTCAGTGGCGAATTTCTTAGCCTTGCCCTCGCTTTCGAGCGCATCATTCAGCATGTGGGCATACTCGTATGAATCCAGACGGTCGATCAGGCTGGTTGGATTCTGCACACTCACATAACCATTATAAGAAACTTGAGGCTTGCCGCTCTTACCACGCTTGGTAGTGATAAGGATAACGCCGTTGGCAGCCTTGGAACCATAGATGGCAGCAGAAGCAGCATCCTTCAATACAGAGATGCTCTCGATATCGTTAGGGTCGAGGCTACTCATGGTACCTGACTCTACGCCATCAATCAAAATATAAGGAGAGGAAGAGTTGAGGGTTCCCACACCACGTACGTTGATGCTACCTGAATCCATACCAGGAGCACCATTGGTACCGCTGATGGTAACACCAGGCATCATACCCTGGAGTCCACTCTGTACGTTCTGGATAGGACGGCTTTCCAAAGCTTTGCTATCTACTGATGATACAGAACCGGTGAGGTTCACCTTCTTCTGTGTACCGTAACCTACAACTACAACTTCATTGAGCTCCTTGTCTTCAGACTTCATGGTAATCTGCATGTTGCTTGCAGCTGTAAGAGTCTGTGGATTGAAGCCGATGTAGGAAATTGTAATCTTGCCATTAGGATTTTTCAGACTGAGGGAGAAATTTCCGTCTAGGTCGGTTACTGTTCCATTGGACGTGCCAACTTCCATCACGGTAACACCGATAAGAGGTTCGCCTTGATTGTCAACAACACGTCCTGTTGCTACTTTCTTCTGCTGTTGGATGCTGGTGGTAGGGCGGTTCAAGTTGTCAGCTTTTACCATAGTACCATTTGCAAACGCAGGAGACATGGAAGTCAGCGCACAAATCAGCAACGCTGTCTTCATTTGGTCTTTAGGTTTCATGTTCTTACTCATATTGTTTATGTTAAGAGTTGATATTTAATAAAGATTTAGTGTATCTACTTATAGTGTATCTACTTAGATCTTAATTCGAGGGCAAAACTACAAAAAAAATATGTAATCAGCAAGTAAAAATGGATTTTTTTTCTAATAAACGTGAAAAAATGTGTGTTTTTTTCAATAGTAGGGGAGTAAATGTGGCTCTTTTTCTTTTATACCTTATATTATATATAGAATATCCCCCTTAAAGAAAAATATATTTTCCCTTAAGGAAAAAAATAAAAACCCTTAAGGGAAAATATATTTTTCTTTAATGATGGGCAGGAAGGGCTTGGATAGAGTTCTTCTCAAGTCTTGATAGAAGTATTCATATCCTCTCACTCTTGTCTTCTTTTTTTTTATCCTGCAATGAAAAAAACAGTGGCTATCCCTTCTGCTCTTTCAGTAAATCGCGAATCTCTGCCAGAAGCTTCTCTTCCTGAGTAGGCTCTGGAGCCTTAGGAGTTTCAGCAGGCTTCTCTTCCTTCTTGGCGGTAACCTTGTTCACTACCTTGATGAGCATGAATACACAGAAGGCAACGATGAGGAAGTCGAGAGTGGTCTGGAGAAAATTACCGTAGTTGATGGTTGCTGCCTGAAGCTTCTCGCCACCGATCATCTCTACTGATGGAAGAGTGACTTTGAGGTCGGAGAAGTTGACGCCACCAATGAGCCATCCGATAGGAGGCATGATGATGTCATCTACTACAGAACTTACAATCTTGCCGAAAGCACCACCGATGATCACACCGACTGCCATGTCGAGCACGTTGCCACGCATGGCGAATTGCTTGAATTCATTCAAAAATTTACCCATAGTCTTTGATGTTTATAATGATTAATACTTCCCTTGGAATGATCCCTTTTTAGCTTTTCTGTGTGCGATGAAGCTTTTCTCCCTTAATATAATAAGGTGTAAGTTTCAGTCGCAACTTTCACTTTATTTTCTGGTGTCATATTCTGCTTCCTTTTAATAATTGCATTTTGCTATATGGAGTTGTCAGTATGGCATCTTAAAGTGCTAAAAATAGGTAATATTCGAGTTCTATCGCCCTTTTTTAACTTATTTAATACTCTATTCGTATGCAAAGTTAGAAAATTTTTTGTAACTTTGCGCTCGAAAAGAAGAAAAAATGCTTGATAGGGATGAAAAAAGGTGTTATCAGCTCCTTCGGATTCGCTTGATAGCTTAAAAGATATAATTTTTAAACTTTTAATTTAAATATTAGAACAATGATTAAGATTGGTATTAACGGATTTGGCCGTATCGGTCGTTTCGTATTCCGTTCTACAGTTGAGGCTGAGAACGCAAAGGAAGTACAGGTAGTAGCTATCAATGACTTGTGCCCAGTTGATTACATGGCTTACATGTTGAAGTATGATACAATGCACGGTCAGTTCGACGGTACTATCGAGGCTGACGTTGAGAAGAACGAGTTGATCGTAAACGGTAACCACATCCGTGTTACTGCTGAGCGTGATCCTGAGAACTTGAAGTGGGATGAGGTTGGTGCAGAGTACGTAGTTGAGTCTACAGGTCTCTTCCTCGCTTACGACAAGGCTGAGAAGCACTTGAAGGCTGGTGCTAAGTATGTAGTACTTTCTGCTCCTTCTAAGGCTGACGCTAACGGTAACCAGGCTGATATGTTCGTTTGCGGTGTTAACACTGACAAGTACAATGGTCAGAAGATCGTTTCTAACGCTTCTTGTACAACAAACTGCTTGGCTCCTATCGCTAAGGTATTGAACGATAACTTCGGTATCGAGACAGGTTTGATGACAACTGTTCACTCTACAACTGCTACACAGAAGACTGTTGACGGTCCATCTATGAAGGACTGGCGTGGTGGCCGTGCAGCTGCTGGCAACATCATCCCTTCTTCTACAGGTGCTGCTAAGGCTGTAGGTAAGGTTATCCCTGAGTTGAACGGTAAGTTGACAGGTATCTCTATGCGTGTTCCTACTTTGGACGTATCTGTTGTTGACTTGACAGTTAACTTGAAGAAGGCTGCTTCTAAGGAGGCTATCTGCGCTGCAATGAAGGCTGCTTCTGAGGGTGAGTTGAAGGGTGTACTCGGTTACACAGAGGATGCTGTTGTTTCTTCTGACTTCTTGGGTTGCGCTTTGACATCTATCTTCGACGCTAACGCAGGTGTTTACTTGACAGACAACTTCGTTAAGGTTGTTTCTTGGTATGACAACGAGATTGGTTACTCACACAAGGTTGTTGAGTTGATCAAGATCATGAAGAAGCACAACGGTTAATTCGTTGCCTCTTAACGATTAAGAAATATAGCCGCCCAGCATTTCTGATGCTGGGCGGCTTTTTTTCTATCTCAGATTGTCTTGATGTGAGAATTTCTTTTCGTTTTATTTTGTATTATCAATTATTTCCTTTATCTTTGCGGCATGAAACAGACGATGATTACCATATTAGGTCCTACTGCGAGCGGAAAGACGAGCCTTGCCGCAGCGCTTGCTTCCAAGATCAACAGCTTGGATGCTGCGTCGTGGGGTGGAACTACCCAGGGGGCGGAGATTATCAGCGCCGATAGTCGCCAGGTGTATCGTGGCATGGACATCGGTACGGGAAAAGACCTGGAAGATTATACCGTGGACGGCAAGTTGATACCTTATCACCTGATAGATATCTGCGAACCGGGAACCAAGTATAACCTCTTTGAATATCAGCAAGATTTCTATGATGCCTATCTCGATATCCGGAAACGGGGCGTGCTGCCTATCTTGTGCGGTGGAACAGGACTGTATATTGAGTCTGTGCTCAAGGGATATCATCTTTCGCCTGTACCACAGAATCAGGAGTTGAGAGACCGGCTGGCTGATAAGAGCCTGGATGAGCTAACGGTGATGCTGAAAGAGTTGAAGGCTAAAACGGGTTCCAATATGCACAATCGCACAGATGTGGATACAGCACAGAGAGCTATCCGAGCTATCGAAATAGAAACCTATAATCTGGAGCATCCTATGCCGGAACGGGAATTGCCTGCGGTAGATTCGCTTATTATAGGTGTCAGTATCGATCGTGATGCCCGTAGAGAAAAGATTACCCGAAGGCTGAAGCAGAGACTCCAGGAAGGAATGGTAGATGAAATCAAAGGTTTGCTAGACAGGGGAATTCCTGCAGAAAACCTCATCTATTATGGTTTGGAATATAAGTTTATCACCGAATATGTGATTGGTAAAACCACCTATGATGAAATGTTCAGAGGTCTGGAGATAGCCATCCATCAGTTTGCCAAGCGCCAGATGACCTGGTTCCGCGGTATGGAGCGAAGAGGGTTTGCTATCAATTGGATAGATGCCCTGCAGCCGATGGAACAGAAAGTGGAGCAGGTGCTGGAGATAGTTAAAAGTTCAAAGTAAAAATCATGGCAGTGAATGAAAATAAGTGGGGACTCCTGTATTGTCCCCGTGGCGGTTGGCGCAGTGCCAAACGCTGGGAAAAGATAGAAAAGGTGCTCAGGCAGCAGGGCGTGGATTACGACTTCGTGCAGAGCGAAAACCAGAAGAGCGTTGAGCGGCTGGTGAAGATGTTTGTCAACAATGGCTATAAGACGATAGTGATTGTTGGCGGAGATTCTGCGCTCAATGATGCCGTCAATTGCCTGATGCAGATGGATGCTTCCGAGCGCAATGAAGTGGCGTTGGGAGTGATTCCTAATGGCTTGATGAATGATTTCGCCCGTTTCTGGGGATTCGATGACAGTAACGTAGAGCAGACGGTGGCCTGGCTTAAGAAACGCAGGGTGAGAAAGATAGACCTGGGATGTATCCGATACACCAGCAAGAAAGGGGAGAAGTGTTTGCGCTACTTCCTCAACTGTGTGAACATTGGACTCATTGCTGCGATTATGAATCTGCGTCGCCAGACCCATCATGTCTTCGGTTCCAGAACGCTGTCGTTCATCTTCTCGTTTATTCTGATGATCTTCCAGCGTCTCGACTACAAGATGCATATCAAGATCAACTCTGATGTCATCAGACGCAGAGTGATGACGATGTGTGTAGGCAATGCGGCTGGTTATGGTCAGACGCCAAATGCCGTGCCGTATAATGGGTTGCTGGATGTCTCGGTGGTGTATCATCCACAGATGACCCAGCTTTTCGAGGGTATTTATCTTTTTGTAAAGGGAAAGTTCCTGAATCATAAGAGTGTGCATCCTTACCGTACCCGCGAGGTGGAGGTAGAGGAGGCTTCTCATGCCTTGATAGGTATCGATGGCAGGTTGATGAATACTCCAGTGGGTCCTTATAAAATAACAGTAATTCAGGAAGTCATCAACTTTCTGATTCCTGCATAAACGCCAATGAGGGTGAGTTCTATTCGTAGAACTCACCCTCATTGGCGTTTATGCAGTGGCTTTTATCCTTTTGCAATTTTCTTGATTTCCTCTTCGTTGAGAATCTTGATCTTTCTGACATTCGTTTCTATCAGACCTTCTGATACAAAGGCCGAGAGCGTGCGGATGCAGTTGCTCGTTGTCATATTGGAAATGTTAGCGAGGTCTTCACGACTCAGGCTGCAGTCCAGTGTGACTCCGTCTTTAGCCAGTCCGTATGAATCATGCAGAAACAGGAGTGCTTCGGCGAGGCGGGCACGGATGTGCTTTTGGGTGAGGTTGACTGTGCGGTCGTCTGATTTTCCAATTTCCACGCTCAGGTACTTGATGAAGTAGTATCCGATCTTGTAGCTTTTCTGCAGCAGCTTCATCAGTACGGGCAGTGGAAAATGTACTACGGTGCAAGTATCCAGAGCCTGTGCTGCAGTCTTGTAGATTTCGTTTGCGAAATAAGCACGGAATCCGAAGAATTCGTTCGGTTTGATGACGCGGATAATCTGGCTCTTTCCGTTGATGCCATCCTTGAATATCTTCACTTTGCCTGTGAGAAGACACATTGCATCAGTGGGAGTTTCATCGCACTGGTAAATCATTTCTCCTTTCTTGTATTTGGTGATTTCAACATGTTCTTTCAATGTTGCAATCTGGTCGCTCTCGAGTCCGCCCCATATTTTCGAAATCTCTCGAGCTACCTTAGCTTTATTCGCATCTTTCTTCTTTTCAACCATTATCGTTCTTCTATTTATGCACTAGTTCGTTAAATCGGCTGCAAAATTACACATTTTTTTTGATATAACTCAATAAAAAACGCTAAAAATATGTTTTAAAACATACAAAAGTAAGATTTTCTAAAAATGTGTCACTTTTTCCTTTGTCTTCCCGCAAAAAAGCCGTACCTTTGAATGCAATAAATATAGTCAACAAATATTAAAACCTTAATATAGATCTATGAGTTATCTAAAATTCGAAAAGGCCCTGATGACCAACTTACAAGAGTCATTGCCGAAAGAGTTGTTAAGGACTAATCGTTCGGGCGCATATTCGTGCTCAACGATAGTGGACTGTAATATCCGTAAGTACCACGGACTTCTGGTTGTACCGGTTCCTGAACTGGACGACGACAATCATGTTCTCCTGAGTTCTCTGGATGTTACGGTGATTCAGCATGGTGCTGAATTCAATCTTGGTCTGCATAAGTACCAGGGCAACAACTTCAGTCCATTGGGCCACAAGTACATTCGTGAGTTTGATTGCGATAAGGTGCCTACTACACTTTACCGCGTGGGTGGTGTGATCCTCAAGAAAGAGGTAGTCTTCCAGCATTATGAAGATCGACTTCTGATCCGCTATACGCTGGTTGACGGTCATTCTGCCACAACGCTTCGTTTCCGTCCTTTCTTGGCGTTCCGCAGCGTGCGTCAGTTTACCCATGAGAATGCAACCGCATCTCGTGACTACTCTGGTGTTGACAACGGAATTAAGACATGTATGTATGCTGGTTATCCAGACCTCTACATGCAGTTCTCAAAGAAGAACGAGTTTAAATTCTGTCCAGATTGGTATCGTGGTGTGGAATATCCTAAGGAGCAGGAGAGAGGTTATGCTTCTAATGAAGACCTCTATGTGCCAGGATATTTCGAGATGGATATCAAGAAAGGCGAGTCTATTGTCTTTGCTGCAGCTACATCTGAAATCAAGACTACCGGCTTGAAGAAACTCTTTGATAAAGAGGTGGATGAACGTGCACCTCGCGATAATTTCTTCCATTGCCTGGTGAATGCTGCACATCAGTTCCATCGCCGTGAAAAGAACGACGACCGCTACATTCAGGCTGGTTATCCATGGTTCAAGTGCCGTGCCCGTGATACATTCATTTCGCTCCCAGGTCTTACTCTCTCAATCGAGGAGAACGACTACTTCGAGCTGGTGATGCAGACAGCTATGCGCGGATACTATGAGTTTATGGAGGGTAAGCCTCTTACTGCTCATATTACAGAAATCGAGATGCCTGACGTGCCACTTTGGGCAGTCTGGGCTCTTCAGCAGTATGCCAAAGAGACCTCTAAGGAGGAGTGCTACAAGAAGTATGGCCAGTTTATCAAGGATGTCATCAATTTCATCAGAGACAACAAGCACCCTAACCTGGAGTTGATGGAGAACGGCTTGCTCTATACCAATGGTAAGGACAAGGCTGTGACCTGGATGAACTCTACGGCTAATGGCCGCCCTGTAGTGCCTCGTACCGGATATATCGTAGAGTTCAATGCTCTGTGGTATAACGCTCTGTGCTTCTGTGCAGCTTTGGCAGGAACAGCTGGCGAAGAGGATGCACAGCAGGAATTGCTGGCTCAGGCTGAGGTTACCAAGAAGTCGTTCGTTGATACATTCCTCAATGAGTATGGCTATCTCTACGACTATGTAGATGGCAATATGATGGATTGGAGCGTTCGACCAAATATGATTTTCCCAGTGGCATTCGATTATTCTCCATTGTCGCAAGACCAGAAGAAGAAGGTACTTGATATCTGTACCCGCGAACTCCTTACACCTAAGGGATTGCGCTCACTCTCACCTAAGAGTGGCGGTTACAACCCTATCTATGTAGGTCCTCAGACACAGCGCGACTATGCTTACCATCAGGGAACAGCATGGCCATGGCTGGGTGGTTTCTATATGGAGGCAAGCTTGAAACTCTACAAGCGTACCCGCTTGAGTTTCGTAGAGCGCCAGATGGTAGGTTATGACGATGAAATGTCTTATCACTGCCTTGGTACTATCAGTGAGCTCTTCGATGGCAACCCACCATTCTCAGGTCGAGGCGCCATATCTTTCGCCATGAACGTGGCAGAGATTCTCCGTGCGCTCGAATTACTAGAAAAGTATCAATATTAATATAAGGAGGACGCTATATGAAAGTATTAATGTTTGGATGGGAGTATCCTCCTCACGTATTTGGTGGCTTGGCTACTGCCAACTTTGGTATCACCCAGGGCTTGCATGCCCAGGGAGATGTTGATATTACATTGTGTCTGCCTCATCCTTTCGGCGATGAGGACCGCAGTGCATGTAAATTTGTGGCTATGAACAGTGTGCCTATCGCCTGGCGCGACGTCAATCATGACTATGTGCAGCAGCGTGTGGGCAACATCATGAATCCTGATGACTATTTCCGCTACCGTGACCACATCTATGCCGACTTTAACTATATGAACGTGAATGACCTCGGCTGTATGGATTTTGCCGGCGGTTATCCATCTAATCTCCACGACGAGATCAACAACTACAGCATCATTGCTGGCGTTGTAGCCCGTAGCGAAGAATTTGATATTATCCACGCCCACGACTGGTTGACATTCCCTGCTGGTATCCATGCCAAGCGAGTGAGTGGCAAGCCATTGTGCATCCATGTACATGCTACCGACTTCGACCGTAGCCGTGGTAAGGTGAACCCTACCGTATATGCTATCGAGAAGGACGGTATGGATAATGCCGACTGCATCATGTGTGTATCTGAGTTGACCCGTCAGACCGTGATCAACCAGTATCACCAGGATCCACGCAAGTGCTTTGCCATGCACAATGCGGTGTATCCACTGAAGCAGGAGTGGCAGGACATCCCACGCCCAGACCATAAGGGCAAGGAGAAGGTGGTAACCTTCCTGGGTCGTCTCACCATGCAGAAGGGTCCTGAGTATTTCGTAGAGGCAGCCAACATGGTATTGCATCGTACCCGCAACGTGCGTTTCTGCATGGCAGGTTCGGGCGATATGATGGATCAGATGATTTATCTGGCAGCCGAAAGAGGTATTGCCGACCGTTTCCACTTCCCTGGTTTCATGCGAGGCAAGCAGGTATATGAGTGCCTGAAGGATAGTGATGTATATGTAATGCCATCCGTGAGTGAGCCATTCGGTATCTCTCCTCTGGAGGCTATGCAGTGTGGTACACCTACTATCATCTCCAAGCAGAGTGGTTGCGGTGAAATCCTCACCAACTGTATCAAGGTAGATTACTGGGATATCCATGCCCTTGCTGATGCTATCTACAGCATCTGCCACAACGAGAGTCTCTTCGATTATCTCTCAGAGGAAGGCAGAAAGGAAGTAGATCAGATTACCTGGGAGAAAGTGGGAGCCCGCATCAAAGATCTCTATCTCAAGACTTTGGGATGGAAGTAATGTTAAATGTTTAATGTTTAATGTTACAAGGGCTAATCATAAAGTTCAAAGTTCAAAATTTAAAGTTCAAAGTATGAAAACAATTTGTTTATATTTCGAGATACATCAGATTACCCATCTGAAACGCTACCGCTTCTTCGACATCGGTACTGATCATTATTACTATGATGATTATGAGAATGAGCGTAGCATCAACGACATCGCAGAGCGCTCTTATATGCCTGCACTCAATGCTATCCAGGAGATGATAGAGAAGAGCGGTCAGTATTTCAAGGTTGCCTTCTCGCTCTCTGGTGTCGGTATGGAGCAGTTGGAGCTTCACGCTCCTCAGGTTTTGGAGAAGTTGCAGGAATTGAACCAGACCGGTTGCGTAGAGTTCCTCGCTGAGCCTTATTCTCATGGCCTTTCTTCTCTCGTCAACGAGGAGACCTTCAAGTCAGAGGTGAAGCGCCAGTGCACAAAGATTGAAGAGTACTTCGGCAAGAAGCCTACCGTACTCCGTAACTCTTCTCTCATCTACAGTGATGAGATTGGTGCTACTGTAGCTGATATGGACTTCGTGGGTATGCTTACCGAGGGTGCAAAGCACGTGTTGGGTTGGAAGTCACCACACTATGTATATCACTGTGCGATGAATCCAAAGCTCAAGCTCTTGCTTCGTGATGTACGTCTGAGCGATGATATCTCTTTGCGCTTCGCCAACAGCGACTGGGAGGGTTATCCACTCTTCGCAGATAACTATATGAACGACATTGCTTCCTTCCCAGAGGAGGAGCAGGTTATCAATATCTTCATGGAGTTGTCAGCTCTTGGTATTGCTCAGCCATTGTCTAGCAATATCCTTGAGTTTATGAAGGCTTTGCCAGAGTGCGCTAAGCAGCGTGGCATTACTTTCTCTACTCCTACAGAGATCTGCAAGAAGATCAAGTCTGTAGGCGAGATCAATGTACCTGATACATTGAGTTGGGTAGATGAGGAGCGTGACGTAAGTTCATGGCTCGGTAACCCAATGCAGCGCGAGGCTTTCAACAAGCTTTATAGCGTAGCTGACCGTGTACGTATCGCCAATGATCCACGTATCAATCTGGACTGGGATTATCTCCAGGCAAGCAATAACTTCCGCTTCATGACCACCAAGCCTAGCAACGTAGGTCTTGACAGAGGTATTTATGCCAGTCCATTCGATGCATTCACCAACTATATGAACATTCTTGGTGACTTCATCAACCGCGTAAACGATCTCTATCCTGCTGATGTAGATAATGATCAGTTGGAGGGTCTTCTTACCACCATCACCAACCAGGATGAGGAAATCGAGATGAAGGACAAGGAGATTACCCGTCTCCAGGCTAAGATCGAGAAGATTGAGAAGGAGGTAGCAAAGCTTCGTGCAGCGAAGTCTGAGAAGCCAGCTGCCAAGAAGACTGCTGCCAAGAAGGCACCAGCCAAGAGAACTACAGCCAAGAAGGCAGCTGAAAAGCCTGCTGAGGCTGCAGAAGAGAAGTAAGCTTAGAATTTAGATTACTCATAACTTTTAGTCCCCCTTGCGGCTCGTGTTGAGCATTGAGGGGGACTTTTTGTATTCTTCAGCTTATGGGGGAAAATGGATTGGCTTGATTATAGTGTTCCTTGTATCTTGGTGAATTAGATCAAGCTTCAAGAAAAAGAATAAGCTTCAAGAAAAAGAATAAGCTTGAATTACATAATTTAAAAAAGGCTGTATCCGGAGGATAAACCTCCAAGATACGGCCTTTAATCTGATATAGAGTGTGTATGTATGTGATGGTAATTCTATTAATAACCTGGATTCTGGTCAGCTGAACTTAACTGGTCGTTGGCATCGATGGCAGCCTGTGGGATAGGGCGCAGAAGCTTCTCGCCTATATACTGGGCTGCCTTATCTCCCATTTCGTAGTTATACTTGGTGCAACGCTCAACCAATGTCTTGGTTCTGCGGAGATCCATCCAACGGGCACAGTTACCGAAGTTCTCACAAGCGCTCTCGTCAAGAATGTTGTCGATGGTGATTGTGCCTGTAAGTGCAGCAAGACCTGCACGCTGGTGAACTTCATTGAGGCGGGCCAATGCCTTGGTGTTATCGCCGGCCTTGAGGTAAGCCTCTGCAGCTACGAGATACATCTCTGGCAATGTGATGATATGGATATCGCGATAGCAGGTATTCTTCTGGTTAGAAGCAGTCTGGCTGTCATCAAACTTCTTGCAAGGATTTGAACCGTAAACCAACTGCTGGTTGTCGTAATAATCCATATCCTTGCCATCCATATTCTGTGCCTCCTTAGTCTTTGAATCCATCGGGATGCGGTAGGTATTCGCTCTGTTGGCTGGATCTTCTGCCTTCCATGCAGCAAAGTCTGCATCAGTTTCATACCATGCAGAATAGTAACGGGTTACAGGATATCCCTTCAGACTCTCACCATTCTTATACCATGTCCAGTAGCCTGTGCCTGCGGCATTGCCCTTGTTTACATCCGGCAATTCCTTCATAAAAGTTGCATCGTAACGCAGGTCACCCTTCTGGAAGCAATGCAAGGCATAGAGAGTTGGTACATAACTGGAAGTTGTTGCCTTGATAGGATCCTCGGCTCCACCCAGATAGTTGCAGTAGTAGCCGCTCCATTCAGTACCACCTGATGTGGTATTATTGGCTGTAGCCAGATCATATTCTACATCCCAGAGGAACTCTGCGTTATCATCGCCAGAACCATCTGCCTTCCAAAGACTGGCAAATGGTGTGGTCAACTTTCTGCCTGCAATTACCTCATCGGCAAGAGAAGCTGCCTTGGCAAAGTATTCCTGCTTGCCGAGGTCCCATGCTGCTGAGAGATAGGTCTTGGCAAGGATAGCCTTGGCTGTTTCCTGACTGATGCGGCCGCCACCCTTGGTTGCTGTTGATGCCTCGAGTACGTTCTTGCTGATGACATCCTCCAATTCGCTGATGATGTATGCATATACGTCTGCAGCAGAAGACTTAGGATATCCGGTTTCTGCAGAAGTTAGGAAATCCTTCATCAAAGGCACACCTCCGAAATTATTCACCAGCAGATAATACTCGTATGCTGCCAGGACACGTGCCTCGCCAACGAGCTTGTTCTTCGTGGCATCATCTACTTTAGCACTCTGTGCATAGTATGACACAGAGTTGGCAGCACGGATACCTGAATAGAGATAAGTATAGAGATTCTTGATATCACTATTCTCAGGAGTCAAGGTCTCGTAAGTATTCAATGGCTCGTTCATCTTGTTGCGGGCATCAGCATACATATCTGTACCTGCTGAGAAACAGCTGGTGAACAGAGGTGCCGCATAGACGTCTTGCAGACGCTGATAGGCGTCGTTTACCAAAGTGTTGAAACCATCCTTGGTAGCGAATGTTTGCTTGTCGCTTACATTCGACTTGTTTTCTGCGTCCAGAAAATCGCTACAGCTAGTCATGGTACCCATGCAGCAAGCAGCGAGAGCTACGCTATATAATATCTTTTTCATAATTGTTTCCTTTAATTATATATGAAGTTTAGAACTTGATAGGATGAAGCTTAGAACTTCAAATTAACACCAAACTGATAGGTTACAGATGCTGGACCACCATTCTGCAGATTCTGTGAAGCCCACTCAGGGTCAAAGCCCTTGTAGTTGGTGAAGCAGAATGGGTTCAGGATATTCATATAAACACGAAGGTTACGAATACCAGCTTTGCTCACTACATTCTTTGGCAAGGTATAACCCAAGGTGATGTTCTTAACCTTGGTGAAAGAGGTCTTCTGATACTGGAAGCCTTCTCCCTTAGCTGAACCCTTGTCGCCGAAGTAACCACCCATGGATGTATCGCTGTTGTTTGGATAAGGATACTGTCCGTAATGGGTCTCTGTGGCGGTTGTAATCTCACCTGTCTCATGATTGATGATCGGTGCTCCTGCAGGGATGTAGTAATCCAGCTGCATGTGAGCATTACCACGGTCGCTATACTTCATAAACTTTTCATGGAAGTAGCTTCGAGACCAGAATCCGCTCTTGGTATAGAACATAATAGAGAAGTCGAAGCCCTTGAAATAGACATTGGTAGAGAGACTTCCTGTCCAGCGTGGATCGGTGCAGCCATAAATCTGCTTATCGCTGTCGTCAATCTTGCCATCGTCGTTCCAATCGTTAACGGCTACCTGACCTTCATACCACTTATACTTACTGCCATATCTCTCGTAGAACTCCTTCAAGGTATAGTGCTTGTCACCATTCATGGTGTGCATAGTTACACCCTTGTCAGTAATCACTTCGGTGTGGGTATAGTCGCGGAGCACGTTCAATGGCTCGCCGATGAACCAGTTGTTGGCTACCTCATCTACCTTACCGTTACTCAACTCCTTAATCTTGTTCCAGTTGCGGGCAAAGTTCACGTTGGCACTCCAAGAGAAGTCCTTCTTGTTAATAATGTTGAACTGCAAGCCCAACTCGATACCTCTGTTCTGAACAGAACCAACATTGAAGGTAGAAGTCTTCTCACCAGTTTCCAAAGGCACAGAACGAGACATAATCTGACCATCTGAAAGACGGTTATAGAAGTCGGCAGTTACATTGATGCGATTCTTCAGGAAACTCAAGTCGAGACCGAGGTCAAACTCCTTCACTTTCTCCCAGATAAGGGCGGTGTTAACCAATCCGTTAGGATGATAACCCTGAACTTCTGTACCATCGATGGTGACATAGGTAGGACCAGTGGCAGAAGCGATGGTTACATAATCGCCTACATTGTTATTACCGGTAACACCATAAGAAACACGGAGCTTGGTATTGTCGAGCCAAGAACTGAACTGCTTCATCCATGCTTCATCAGAGATACGCCATGCCGCAGCTACTGATGGGAACCATCCCCAACGGTTGCCGTCGGCAAAACGTGAACTTCCATCGGCACGGAGTGTAGCTGTTGCCATATATCTTCCCTTGTAAGAATAGTTGGCACGGAAGGCGAATGACTCCAAAGATGACTCGTTGTATGTGCTGGAAAGATTCTTGTCACCGCTGGCAGAACCCAGATTGTGGAAGGTGGTATGGTCGTTGGCGATACCCTTAGCTTCCTCATACTGATATTCCGTATTGCTCTTGTAGAGTGAGAAGAGAGCCATGGCACCAATGTTATGGTCGCCGAAAGTCTCGTTGTAGTCGATCTGGTTATCCCAGGTCCAATCCATACGAGTGGTGTTACCCACAGAGGCAAAGTTAGTCTTGTTCTTCTGATAGTAGGTAGAACCTACATCGTTGCCCTCGTTGATACCTGTGGCATAGAAGATGCCCTGGCGCTTGTGAGAATAGTTAGGAGAGAAAGTTGTGGTAAACTTCAATCCCTTCATGATGTTGGCACGAAGATACAGGTTACCCATCATGGTGTATTTCTTGGTCTCATTGGTATAGTTACCATCATAGAGGTCAATCAATGGGTTGTATGTAGAGGTAAACTGTGCATCAGAACCAAAAGCTGCCTTGGCTCCTGGGTTAGGAATCAAGTTGCCGTCTGTATCTGTAGGAGATACGAATGGGTTGAAATAGAATGCGTTTACGTATGGAGAGTAAGTACCATCTGTACATACATCCTCTGTTCTGCTCATAGATAAGTTAACAGAGAAACCTGCATCAAAAATCTTGGAAAGCTTGGCATCCATGGATCCCTTCAGGTTGAAACGCTCATAGTCGTTGCCTTTGAATACGTTTTCCTCGCCCTGATAACCCATACCTACACGATAGTTTACCTTATCAGTTGCACCTGCAGCACTGACGAAGTGGTTCTGCTGAGCAGCTGTGCGGGTTACCATCTTCTTCCAGTCGTAACCGTCGAAGCTTGGATCCATCATCAACTCGTAAAGCTTTGAATCCTTGTAGCTGGTTCCTCCCTTGCGGGTCAGGAAGGCTGAATTCAAGTCGGTATTCTTGATGATGTAGTGTGGATGTCCATCGGCATCAACACCCTTGCGGCTAGAACCGTCATAGCTCTTTCCGTCAAGCGTTGTATATCTGGCAAAACGGTAATCCATAAACTCGTTGGCACCCATCATTTCTGGCATACGTGCTGTCTTCTTCACACCATAATATCCATCGTAAGAGATGGTTGCCTTCTGTGCCTTATCTGCACCCTTGCTACCCTTAGTGGTAATCATGATGACACCGGCAGAAGCACGGGAACCATAGATGGCAGTAGAGGAAGCATCTTTCAATACGTCGATACGGTCGATATCGTCTGGATTCAAGAAGTCCATATTGTCGCAAACTACACCATCAATCACATAGAGAGGCTGAGCCTGCTTGTTAATGGAAGCTTGACCACGAACCTGGATATTGAAGCCTGCACCTGCACGGCTACCCGACTGGGTGATGTTGACACCCGGCACAGAACCCTGCAAGGACTCTGCAAGATTGGTTGTACCACGAGCGGCAATCTTATCTGAATTAACAGAGGCGATAGAACCGGTGACATCTCTCTTGCGCATAGTACCATAACCAACGACAACTACCTCATCGAGGGCTTCGTTGTCATCTTCCAGTACGATGTTCCATGATTTCTGGCTTCCTACTTTTACCTTCTTTGGCTTGCAGCCGATATAGCTGAAAGTCAATTCTGTATTAGGATTCGCATTTTGGATGGTGAAGTTACCATCGAGGTCGGTAATACCACCGGCCTTGCCGCTTTGATCTGTAATGGTTACACCTATCATAGGTTCGCCATTAGCATCCTTTACGGTACCCTGGATTGTTTTTTGTGCAAATGCAGTAAAACAAACCGAACTCAATGCTAGTGCCATGCTGGCACGTCTTAGTTGTTGATACATAATGATGTTTGTTTTGTAGGTTATTATTTCTTGTTTATTTGTTTTGGTCTATTGAAATTTACTAGCGATAAGTATTCGTGTTTCATTTTCGTAAGATCATTAGGAATCTTTGATTTTTGATATGAATCTTTGATTTCTGCCACAAAAGTACTAAAAATTATTTAATCTGAACGAATTTTAATGAAAAAATACACGTAAACGTTTGCGCTGGAAATATCTACGTCTTAGTGCTTTTATCGCTGGTGGGCAAAAGAAGAAGGCTGCATCTTAAGGATAAACCTAAGGATACAGCCTTGAATGATTAAACGGTATTTTTATATAAAATTCTGATTGATAGCCTAAATATGCTCTTTTATTTATGAGTTCTTTGAACTACTCAAAATGAATCCAGTCGATATCGAAGAAGGCTGCATCGTTTTTCTTGGCGGTGCGGGTGTTGAAGAAACCGAGTTTCGCACCAATCCACTTGCCTTCGCGTACAGTAAACGGATTGCCTATCTTGATAAACTTCTTGCCATCCAGGCTATAGCTCCATTCTGCGATAGCCTGTATCTGGTTGGCGATGCCCTTGCTATGAACCTTTACGCGAAGCCATACATCCTGTGTGGCGATGCGGGAAGATGGAATATCATCTACTGCATATTTCACAGTGTAAGGCTGTGGTTGCTTGCTGGTCTTGATGGCTACTTGCTTCACCACTTTCTCTGCCTTTCCCTTTTCTGCCTTCTCACAGGTTACATATTGCAAAACAACGCCTTCGTCCTTGGTATCAACAAATTTGAGTGCAGCATAGTCCATTCCCTGCATAATCATGCCTGCGCTTTCACCGAGAATCTTATCATTCTCCTTATAGGCTTCTGTGCGGTTAGGGATAAACTTCACTTTTGCTGTGGCTGTGAAGTTCTCTGTAGGGAATTTCTGAAGCAGAACGTTAGGCAGTTCATAAAGGTTCTTTACATCCTCTGCCTGTTGTACACCATAGAGACGCAACTTGGAATTCTTGGCATCGCAGAAGTACCAGTACTGACTGTAAGGACCATTCCACTGCCATTGCAGTCCGAGATCTAAACTGTTGAAATCATCCGATTCCTTAGGCTGGAAGTTTCCGCTTGATGGCAAGTTTGGCTTCTTCCACTGCAGAACTGGATCTCCGCATCCGTCACCGTCCTTGTCGTCTCCGATAACGAGCCAGTCGTTTACCCATTTGGCTGGTTGCAGGTGAACCACACGACCATAGGCGTGCTTATCCTGGAAGTGGAGGAACCAGTCTTCTCCGTTCTGTGTATCTACCCAGGCTCCCTGGTGAGGACCGTTTACTTTCTTGTTCTTTCCCTGAGCCATCCCCACATACTCCTCGTAAGGACCGTATGGATTCTTGGAACGCAGTTCTACCTGCCAGCCATACTTCACTCCGCCCGCAGGACTCATGATGTAGTAATAGCCGTTGCGCTTGTAGAACTTGGTGCCTTCGATGGTAGGCTGGTCTTCGTGCCCATCATATACGATGCGTGAAGGACCGATCACCTTGGTACCATCCGGTGACATCGGAGCTACGAAGAGCACCGATTTGATGCCGGCTCTAGAACCTGCGCAGCCATGCGAAAGATAAGCCTTTCCGTCTTCATCCCAAAGAGGGCAGCAGTCGATAAGACCTTTTCCCTTCATCACCCAAGTGATAGGTTCCCATGGACCACGAGGATCTTGTGTCTTGGTCATGAAGAGACCCTGGTCTGGGTCACCGCAATAGATGTAGAACCATCCGTTGTGATAGCGGATAGACGGAGCCCACACATAGTTGCCATGCTGAACCTTTTTGCGCCAATCCAGATCTGTGCCTTTATACTCCGGCAAGACTGGATAATCATCGAGTAGGGCAGCACCGATAATCTCCCAGTTTACCAGGTCTGTACTGTGCAGAATCTGCAAGCCAGGGAAACACTGGAAGGATGATGAGGTCATATAGTAGTCATTGCCCACACGGCAGACATCCGGGTCGGAGTAGTCGGCGTCAATTACTGGATTACGGTACATTCCGTTCTTCAGGTTAGGATTCCATGTCTTGGATGGAGCCTGTGCTTTTACGCTTAGAGAAGAAAGAGGAGTGCTCAGTGCCATTGTTGCAAGAACACATACAAATGATGATTTGATATTCATTGTTATTACTGATAAATAGTTGGTTACTTATTTTGCTACGTATTTTTTGTTGTTGTAAACGTAAATACCTTTATTGAGTCCTTTGATATCTTCTGTTTGCGAATTGTTTCTTACAACTCGTCCGCCCAGGTCGTAAACATGATGGTCTGCTTCCTTTCTGGCTGTAGTGATATTCCTGATGCTCGTTGCTACGGCATTGCATTGGTCATCCCATGACGAATCAAAATCCTTGAGCCATAGAGACCCGCTGCTGACCGTGATTTTGGAATTATTCTTGAATATCAGATTATCCACAAAGCGGATATCTATTCCTTTCTTTGCTGAAATCTGCACATTGTCAAGTGTGATGTTTCTGATATGGCTTTCCGGACGGCCTATCAGGAAAATAGCATTTCCCGCACATACATCTGTGGTCTTTACATTCTGGAGCAAGATGCCGTTGTAGGTTGGGGTCGTGCTATCTACTGCTCTTGCATTCTCCTTATCTACCAGTGGGTCGCTATTATACTTCTTGTCGTAGAAGCAATCCATGGAGAATGGGTTCTTCACTTTGGTCATGGTGAAGTTGGTGAACCTGAAGTCTTCCTCGCCACCACCACGGAGGGTACCATCCGAATTAATTCCTGTCTTGAGGCGGATACCGGCGGTAGTACCATTCATCGTGATATTGTCGAACCATACATGTTTGATGTTATGGGTATAGCTGCCGATGGATGCACCATGCCCAGTTCCGAAATAGCAATCCCATACATGAATGTACTGTGCATCATTGTCGCAAACCACGTTATCATCTCCATTACTGATATTGCAGTTGTAGATGTTGACGTATGGTCCCCAGATGGCAACACCATCCGTATTATGAGAAGCTTTGCCTTTTCCTATTTCTGAGGCAGGCTCACTGATTGTAACATCGTGGATGGTGGCATGGCTGGCCTTTCCACCATTACTGATGGTGATGTTGACACCTGGAGTGTTCAGGATCTTGAAGTTGCGAAGCAAGAAGCGCTTGCCCTGTTCGAAGCGGATCATTGCTCCAGGGTTGAAGGTCTCTTTATTCTCCTTTGCAAGCCACCAGCGGGCACCCTGTCCGTCGATGACAGATGTTTCTCCTTCACCTTCTATGATAATATCCGTGATGCCTTTTCCTCTGTTTTTGCAGCCAATGAAAACAATCTTACTGTTTGGAGCCTTGCCGTATTCCACTAGTTTTAATGTAGCATTAGCACTTAGGTGGAGGATGGTTTTCGACTTGATGCTCAGCACTTCTGTCTGGCTTGTCATCTGGTCTTTGCTGCCAAACATCCATATACCGGCTGGTATTACGACCATACCGCCAGTAGCAGGGACTGCATCAAGAGCTTTCTGGATAGCTTTTGTGTTGTCTTCTGCGGATGTAGAGGCTCCGTAATCCTTGATGTTGAACGTATTTGCCGATGTGATTTCCGGCAGCTGTGGCAATTCCACGTCAGTCCAACCTTCAGGTGTGTTCTGTGCTTTTTGCTCAGCAGCCATACCTGTAAATGTCTGTGCCTTGCTCAGGTAAGGTACAAACATAAGTACTATGAGTACAATGTTTCTGATCATTCTTTTATTCATAAATTTTTAGGCTTATATTTCTGAATCGCAAAGTTACAATATTTTTGCCGATTACTGATGCTATCATAATATAAATAATACGAAAACGATTACGCTTTTAAAAATCATTCTCCTTTCACAGTCATTAGATTGTGCTTATAATCAGTTGGTTAAGTGTGAAAGGAGAATTCTGCACCCCAATAGTACTATGGCAATCAGGGGAAACGACAAAAGAACCAACTGCACTTACCACCGCACCATTTACCTTGAGCTGAAACAACAATAATAATCAGCAGAAAGGACTATTAATATAAGGAGAAGGCAACTTAGTCAAAAGGAGAAAGCAACTATCACAAAAGGAATAGATAAGGCTTCTTTCTATCGGATGACCCGGGTCATCCATATAGATGACGGGAGTGAGCCATATAGATGACCCGAGTCATCCATATAGACGAGCTTAGGCATCCATCCGATAAATCGTCTCTTTTCGCCTTCCACTATCTATCCCTCATCCTTCTGGCTACTATGCTTCATCCCAACATTCATAATAAAAACACCCACTATTCACTATCAAGACGCTCACTATTCATTATCCACATCGCCATATTTAAGCTTAGTCATCAATTACTATCTCAAAATAAAGTGATTTTTCCTTTCACACTTAACTCTCTTATGTTCAGCACAATCTACATTCCGTGAAAGGAGATTTATTATCCACCTTAAATATTTTCTGCAAATTTATCCCCCTAAAAAATGGTGGATTCAAAAAAGTAGTACCTTTGAACCCGCTTAAGAAAAACAAGTCTGATAGCATGGTGTCATAGTTGTCAAGTTCTTCCTGTTTAGACTTGCTAACTTCGAGAGTAGCTGCTTGCGCATAAAAAAAGTGTAATGCTCAGTATTAGCGCATTACACTTTTAATATTACGGTATGAACTTGTTCTATTCTACAACAATCCAACGTGGATCTCCGTAGTTCTGATACTGAGAACGGAGTGCATTCTTGATGGTGAAGTCGCCCTTGGCAGCATCCTCCCACAACTCTGTTGAAGAAGCGCTCAACTCATCACCTATCTCATAGCCAGAATTCCACTTCATATCGTTGGTATAGAATGTACTGGTTATATCCTGCTGACCCTTCATACTTACACCCTTGATGGTTGTATCGTCTGCAGCATAGAATGGACCAATCAAGCAGTTGCTCATGATAACCTTGGTATCTTTGAGCTTGTTGACATCGAACATTGATTTGCCTGTCTGTACGCTGTTGTAGATTGTACAGTGATCCAATGTGATATTCAGTTTCGCCTGTTTGGTATTGATGATAGCACCAGCCTCAACACCTGTGATGGTAGTGTTAGTAATGCTGATATCTGTAAGCGTCATCTTGGTCTGGTCTTTTGCATTGATCACACCATAGCTACCGATATTGCTGATAACACAGTTATTGATGCTTACCTTACCCACCTTGCATTCACTCTTGATGCTCTGGAAGCGGATAACACCACGTGTATTAGAGATGTTACATTTCTCCATTTCGATTGCCTCAATGTTATTTGAACCTGAGATGTTCAAAATATAATTGTCTTTCTTGTTTTTGTTGACAAGATTGAGGTTGTAGAAGCGGATAACGCCACGATCTGTATCACTGTCAAACTTAGCACCTACGACGTTGAAGGTTGGTGTGTTGTCACCGGCAGCACCCCAGAAGTAAACACTCTTGATATTGGCAGGGATGGTAGGAACCTTGTTCTTTCCGTCTGCGTCAAGTGGTGTCTGGTAGTTCAATCCCTGTGGGAATACGATGACAATCTTGTCGTTCTCGGCATTTGCCATGATGTCGTTGATGTCATCATTCTCAGAAAGAGTGATGATCTGATAGCCCTCTGGGAATGCTTCGTTAGTCTTGAAGCTGTAAGTACCGCGTACTACATCGCCATTCCAGAGCTTCACCTTATATGAAGTGTTAGCCTCCAAGCCTCTGAGAGTAACCAGGCCAGCAGCTACTTCTGCAGCTGTTACATCCTGCTTCACAGAATCCTTGTCCTTGTAGATATAGGCAGCATCAATCTGCTTGCCAGCCTTGAATGCTACATCTGCAGTATAGGTTCCTGGTGTAACATCTGTGATGATCTGCTCAGACTTGGTCTTGAAGCTATACTTATCCAGATACTTCCAGTTGGATGTCTTGCCCTCATCGTTCAAGCCACGCATACGGATGTAGTACTTGGTAGAACCCTGCAGGTCATAGATGGTATCTGGAGTAGAAGTCAATTCCTTGATGATGCTTTTGCCATAGGCGTTTTCAGCAACTTCATTGTTGAGCGTATCAGTACTGATTTCTACGATGTACTTTGTTGTATTTGGCATCTTCTTGAACTCTATGCCTACTCGATCGTCCTGAGGAGTTACACTCAGTGAGGTGGTATGGAAGAGTCGGTCGTAAGATGCATCTACGTCCCAATCATTCTTGTCAGTACAAGAATTGAAAGAGATGGCAGCCAGGAGCGCTGTGGCTCCTAAGCATACCTTTTTAGTTATATTATTGATTTTCATATAATATTCTGTATTTCTGAATTCTTGTTACGATGATTACCAACCGTATGAGTTCTGAAGTGTACCGTTAGAATCGGCGATGGTTGAGTTACCGATAGGCATGATGTAGCGGTTCTTCACCTTTACGTCGTCACCTACGAGACCATCGCTGATAAGAGGTAATGCTGTATTGACAAACTTGTCTGTGCCAGATGTGAGGCTAGCCTTTCCGAATGAATCCTGGCTACCCTGGTAATCGGCAGCAGTCTTGCCTTCTGGCAGACCATACCATGTTACACTGCTCATATCAATCTGAGTCTTTGCCTCATCCTTATAGTTGAAGTAGAGCTTAGTCTGATACTTGCCTGCCTCAAGGTCTGCGATATACTGCTGCTTGAACTCCTTGATCTTCTCAACCAGGAGATTCCAGCGGATCAGGTCGTACTTACGGATTGTTTCACCTGCAAACTCCCATGCATTCTCCTGAACGAGGGCGTCAAAGAAATTATCTGCAGTCAGAGCATCTACGTATGCGGCAGCCTCTGTTTTGTGGTTTGCATCGAAAGCACGGGTATGTACTTCCTTCAATGCCTCACGGGCTGTAAGACCAGCATCACCGGTATAGTGAGCATCAGGACCACCAGCCAGCTCATTCAAGCACTCTGCGTAGTAGAGCAATACCTGAGAGTAGCGCATCTTGACAGGGTTGATACCTGTTGTGTGCTTAGCAGTAGCCTTCAGGTTGTTTGCAAGCCATGAAGCACCCATCTTGCGGGCATCCCATTTACCGACATAGATTTCGAATGGGTTGTTACCCTTCATATTCTCCTTGGTTACACTGTTGTCGTCATCCTTGATTTCGATATTAGAGCAAGTAATGTCACGACGTGTGTCATTCTTGTCGAATGAATAGAGGAATGGAGCTGTGAGCTTCAGTTTACCTGATGAGTTGCCGTAACCGAACTTGGTTGTAACGCCGCTAAGACGTACGCCAACTGTGTAGCCTAACTCGCCACTTACATTCTCACCCAGAGGAATCTCGAAGAGGTTCTCGTGGTAAGACTGGTCGAGCTTCAACTGGTTTACAAGCTCCCACTCATTCTCGAAAGATGGATTCAGAGAGTGAGTACCATCAGTAATGAGTGCTGTCCAGTGGCTGAGGGCACGCTCAAAGAGCGCCTTGCGCTCTGCTGCACCTGGGCGCTGGGTAGGGTAGGTTGCATCACTGTAAGATGCTGTCTCATATCCATCCTTTGCCTTTTCGCGGATTACATATCCTGCACGGGTCATTGCTATCTGAGCCAAGAGACCATGTGCATAACCCTTGGTTGTATGCTCTGTTGTATAGCCTGTAACCTTGTCAGCCCATGGCAAGTACGCGATAGCCTCGTCGAGGTTGTTCATCAAGGTGTCCAATACTTCATCACGATCTGTCTTTGCCATATATGCATTAGACAAGTCTGACTTACTTGACTCCAACTTCAAAGGAACATCACCGAATGTACGAACCAGGTCGAAGTAAACCATGGCACGCAAGGTAAGAGCCTCACCCAGATAACGCTTCATGGTGTTTACCTCTGATTTGCTGCCTGAGTTGAGCAATGGGCTCTGGCGGATACCCTCAATGCAGAGGTTAGCGTCCTCGATAACCTTATACATGTTGGTCCACACCTTGTCAAGGTTGGTAAAACCAGGATCTACGTTGTAGTTCATCACACCACGATAGTTACCTGTAGCGTGAACGGTGGTATTGTCAAGAGCATCGATGAGCTCGCAGTCGGTATTCAGTCCCATTACGATACTGAAGTCCTGTGCGTATGTACGGTCATCAGACAAACCACCATATATCTTATTGATTCGCAAACCTGTGTAGTAAGTAGAATTGTACACAGACTCAGTGTTCAGCTCTGATGGTGAAGTCTTATCCAGGAAATCTGAGCAAGACACCATGCTGAGCATACCCATAGTGAGTGCGAATGATGAAATGATCTTCTTCATATCTGTATTTATATTCTGAAAAGATTAATTAAAATGTAACGTTGATGCCACCTACGAATGTGCGGCTCTTTGGATAAGCTGCATAATCGATACCTGGGCACATTGGGTTGTTCTTGCTGCTTGTATCAACCTCAGGGTCGTAGCCCTTGTAGCCGGTGATGCAAAGCAAGTTGTAACCGGTAAAGTAGATTCGTACATTGCTGATGTGCAATGGAGCAATCCATTTCTTAGGGAATGTATAACCTACTGTTACATTCTGCAAGCGAAGGAATGAAGCATCCTCTACAGCATAATCAAGAATGACCATCTGCGATACGGCTGCTGGGTTCCAGATAGACTTGCCCTGGTTGAGCTCGTTCAACTTGTTCATCACGCCTTCTGTACCACCATACTGGGCGATGATGGTAGAACTTACGCTTTTACCGAGGTTCAAACCTGTTGCAGGATCAATCCATGTATAACGATTCTCAAGACGGAAATCATCTACGAGGTTGTACTTCTTGTTAGAACCTGAATAGAATGAGTTTGCCAACTTGGTACCATTCACAATCTTGTTTCCAAGAGAGTAATTGAAGAAGACATTGAAGTCGAAGTTACCTACGTGTCCATCGAATCCGAAACCACCAGTAGTTGTAGGAACGGTATTGCCAAGACGTTGCTTCAATGGTTTGCCATCCTCATCGCACTCTACCTTTGGACTACCAGGATAGAGACCGCCGAAGAGGGAAGAGCTGTTGTCTTTTACGCCATCAGCCAAAGCCCACTTACCTGTACCGAGGAGAACGAGATCGCCTGTTCCTGTTGCTGCATCATAAACAGTGTAGAAACCATTGGTCTTGTAACCCCAGAGTTCGCCAAGACGACCGCCCTTCTCGATACGGAAGTCTTCGTACTTAGAGATGGTTGAACCACTCCAGTTACTGCTCTGCCATGAACCTTCGCCAGCCAGGTCCTTGATGCTGTTCTTGTTGTAAGATACATTGAAGTTGAAATTCAAACCGAAGTTCTTCTTGTCAACGATCACAGCATTGAGAGCCAATTCCACACCCTTGTTTTCGGTCTTGCCGAAGTTCTGGAACTGATAGCTATAACCAGTGTTTGAAGGGATGGTTGTACGCATCAGCAAGTCCTTGGTTGTATTCCAGTAGAAATCCAGAGTACCATTGATGCGGCCATTGAAGAAACCGTAGTCGATACCGAAGTTACGGGTTACTGTTGTCTCCCACTTCAAGTCTGGATTGTAGAGATATGAGCCATGCTCGAGCATATCGGCACGGTTCTCCGCCCAGAATGGTGGCTTTGCGGTGTTGCTAGCCATTGAGTATGTGGTAGAAAGCAGACCTGAGTTGATACGGTTGTTACCCGCAGTTCCGAAGCTCAAACGAGCCTTCAAGTTAGAGAGCCAGCTGGAAGTGCTCTTCATAAATGCCTCATCAGAAACACGCCATGCCAAAGCCAGAGATGGGAAGAGACCCCAACGGTGATTCTTTCCGAATTTGCTGGAACCATCGGCACGCATGGTGAATGTTGCCAGATACTTGTCTGCAATAGTATAGTTCACACGACCGAAGAAAGAGAGAATGTTCTCTTCTGCCTTGATGTCACTCTCATTGTTGAGAGGAGTACCTGCTGCTGTATTTGCCAAAACCTCCTGGATAGTCATAGAGGTTGGATATGCTACAGATGTGCTGGTACGTGAAACATCCTGGCTGCTGCTCCACTCCTGACCCAAAAGTACATTGAGGTGGTGGTTATTGAACAACTTGGTATTGTCGTATGTTACTGTATTTGCATTACGCCAGTTCTTGTTCTGCAAACGAATGAACTGTGACTGTGGCTGACCATTGAAACCATACTTTGAGTTGGTTGTTGCATTAGAACCCCAAACCTGATCAGTATTGTTGTACTTCCAACCATAGCCGAACTCACTACGGAAAGTCAACCCCTTGAATGGCTTCCAGTTCAAACCTACGTTGTAGTTCTGTTGGAAACGCTCCTGATATTTATAGGTATCAGTGATACGCTCTACAGGGTTGCGCTCAACAGATGTTGAGTTTTCTTCATCCTCATCAGCGTCTGTGAGTGGATAAACTGGCCAGAACTTTACGGTGTTGGCTACAGTAGAGTTAGCAGCATTGCTTTCATTAGTGTCGGCACCACCATTCAAGCCATCAAGTTTGGTATAAGCCATACGGGCATTGAAGTCGAGAGTCAACCACTTGTTCAAGTTGGCGTTGATCTTGGCATTTACATTGTTCTTTGCATAGCCAGAACCAAGCATGATGCTCTTCTCATCGTTATGAGAGAAACCTACATTATACTTAATGTCCTTGGTACCACCGCTTACGCTTACATTATACTGCTTCTGGTTACCAGTGCGTCCGAATACCTCATCCTGATAGTCAGTACCCTGTACAGACTTCCAGATGTCGAGATCGTCGTAGTCACCATAGTTTGTTGCTCCGTTCTCAAAGAGAGCGTATGCAAAGTTGTAAGGATCGAGAGTCTTGATCAGTTTAGTTACCTTCTTCAATCCGAAAGATGCGTTGAAGTTTACCTGAGTCTTGCCTTCAGAACCGCTCTTGGTTGTTACGATGATGACACCGTTGGCACCACGAGCACCATAGATGGCAGTAGAAGAAGCATCCTTCAAGACATCGATGCTCTGAATTTCGCTAGGAGCGATGTCGCTGATAGAGCTTACAGGGAAGCCGTCAACGATGTAGAGAGGTGAATTGTCCTGTGAAAGGGAACCACCACCGCGCACGCGAATCTTAACGTCAGCATCTGGTGAACCTTCAGATGTGGTGATGTTTACACCGGCCATCTTACCAGTCATCGCCTCGCTTACGTTAGATACCGGAATGTTAGCAATCTGCTTGTCGCTGATAGATGAGACAGAACCCGTAAGGTCCTTCTTTCTAACAGTACCATAACCGATTACTACAACATCATTGAGGGTTGTGTTGTCATCCTCAAGCTTGATGTCGATTGTTTCTTTACCTGCAACGCTTACTTCCTTCGCTTTCATACCAATGTATGAAACCTTCAGTTTCTTGCTCTTGCCTTTTAAGCTCACTGTGAAATTACCGTCAATGTCGGTCACGCCACCATTGCCAGCTACACCTACCTCCATGACAGATGCGCCGATGATTGGCTCGCCCGTATTGTCAGTAACAACACCCTTTACAGTTTGCGCAGAGACGCTTGTTACCATGAACATGAGCGCGCCTGCAAGCGCAATTTTCTTTCTGTTATAATTACCAGACATACACTTATAGGTTAGATTTATACTATGTTTGTTTATTATCTGTTTGTTTATTCTTTGATTTTGTATTTTTAAGTAGAAAACTATTGGCAATTTGGAAAACAAATTGTATTGTGACCTAGTTGCATTGTTAGTTTCTGTGTGCAAATATATTAAAAATAATTGGATTTCATTTACTTTTGTTGGGAAAATCGTACGTAAACGTTTTCTTTTTTGCGTTTTTTTTATTGTGAAATCCTTTGAAGGAATGGATATGAGCCTAATTAAAGTAATGCGTCCTAAAAGAACAAATGTATCGTCTTACTGATTAATTTTGACGATTTTGTTCTTTTAGGACGCGTCACTTTTTTTATTTCACAGCCAGTCCCTGCTGTTCCATCTCAAGGCTTGCCCAGATGAATGGACCTACACCTTTGGCGTCATTGTCGCGGATAGGCTCGCTGATGTAATACTCGAAACTGCCATCACGCTTGAAGTTTGGCTTCTTGACGTATGGACCAGGGCCAGGACCCAGACCGCTTACTTCGCAGCAGCGTGTCAGACTGATAGTCTTGTCTGGATTAACCTTGATAAACTCCTTGATGATTCCATTATATGCCTTGACACCCGCATCACGGAACTTCTCGCTGAGATAGCCCTTGCGATAGCCCTTCAGCAGAACGTAGGTAAACATACTGGATGCAGTACTCTCCAGGTAGTTGCGAGGATCCTTCACATCCATCACGTCATACCATACACCTGTCTTCTTGTCCTGGTACTTCAATACGCTCTCCATAGCCTTGTTCAAGAGAGTAATTACTTCGCCTCGGCGTGCATAGTCTTCAGGCATAGCCTCCAGACACTCGGTCATTGCCATCACGTACCATCCCAAAGCTCTTGCCCAGGTGTGCTGGCTCTTGCCGTTTTCCTTATCAGCCCAGAACTGCTGATGCGTCTCATCCCAGGCGTGCTTCCAGAGTTGAGTCTTCTCGTCGTAAGTACGATAGTCGGTCTTGATCATCTGGTCTACTGCGTCGTCGAGAATCTTCTTCGCCTTCTTTGGCTTGAGGTTCTGTACAGCATAGTTGCAGTAGAAAGGCAAGCCCATGAAGATGCCGTCGAGCCAAACCTGGTTGGCATAGATAGCCTTGTGCCAATATACGCCTTCCTTGGTGCGAGGCTGGTTCTGGAGTTGCTTGAAGAGGGTCTTCAGTGCCAGCTCATTGCCCTTGGTAGGGAAGAGGTTCTGCATGCGGAGGATAAACTTGGCTGTGCGTACATTGTCGAGATTGAAGTCCTCGTACTTGTAGCCGGTGATGTTACCCTTCTCATCTATCATCTTTGCCGGATATTCCTTCAGATATTCGAGGATGCGGTCGTGGTTGGCTGCATCTCTTTTCTCCTTATAATATAAATAGGTGTCGAGCATGCCTTCCATCTCGATTCCCATTACGTAGCTCCAGCGTGGTTTCTTTGGGCTGAAGTCGAGGTTGTAAGGGTGAGGGGTGCGCTGCATTTCGCTATGGGTAAGCCACTCGGAGTAAGTCTGGTAAGGGCGATCTTCCTTGTTGAGTACAAGCGATCCGTTGATGGTGAGGTTGTCAAACTTCACGTTCTTGGTCTTGCCGGTAATCTTCACCGGCTCTTTCTGAACACCGTTGAAGTTACAGTTCTTCACTGAAATGTCGCTTACGTTCTCTACCTCGTTTCTACCAATGATGAGCACGCCATAGTTGCTCTTTTGGCAAGTTACATCTTCTACGCTTACATTCTTTACGGTAGGTTCGAATCCGCGGTAGCAGATTTCCTTTGGCTCGTAGTCGAGATTGATTTTTACTACAGCTTCCTTGCACTGACCTACTGTAATCTTGCGCATGTTGATGTTCTGGATTATGCCACCACGACAGTTGTTGGTCTTGATGCGGAGAATGCGTTCAAGATGCGGTGAGTCCATTACGCAGTTTTCTGCATACACGTTCTCACATCCTCCTGAAATCTCAGAACCTATCACTACACCACCATGTCCATCTTCCATCTTGCAGTTGCGGATGATGATGTTTCTGGATGGTTGGTTCCAAAGTCTGCCATCGTTGTTGCGGCCACTCTTGATGGCGATACAGTCGTCACCGGTATGGAAGAGGCAGTTCTCTATGAGTACATTCTCGCAAGCCTCTGGGTCGCAGCCGTCTCCGTTTGGACCTTCATTGTAGATGGTTACCCCGCTTACTGTGATGTTCTTGCAGAGTAATGGGTGGATGACCCAGAATGGTGAGTTGAGCAGCGTTACATCTTTAATAAGGATGCGCTCGCTGCGTACGAAGTTGATGAGCTGTGGGCGAAGACCCTGTCCGAGTCCAAACTTGCGCTGGTCGAACTCCACTCCGTCTTCAGCCTGCTTGAGGAGCTTGGCACGAGAGCCCAGATTTTGAGCCTCCTTGGTGATTCCCTCTTTGTAGCCGAACATAGCCTTGCCTACCATCGGCCACCAGGTTTCGTTGCTTCCGCCGCCATCAATGGTTCCCTTACCGGTAATGGCGATGTCTGTAGCCTTGTATGCGTAGATGCATGGTGAGTAGTTCCAGCATGCCAGTCCTTCCCAAGAGGTGCGAACCAATGGGTAGAGCTTGGTATCGAATACAAAGTGGAGGGTTGCTCCCTCTTCCAGAGAAAGCTCTACATGACTTTTCATTTCGATGGCTCCAGTGTTCCAGGTACCTTTAGGAATGATAACCTTTCCGCCGCCCCTCTTGGATACGAGGGCGATGAGGCGGTTGATGGCTTTCTGGTTTTGAGCCGCCGGGTTGGTCACTTTAGCGCCAAACTTCGAAATGTCGTACTTCTTAGCCGTAGTTTCGAGTTTCGGCAACTGAATGCTCTGCTCAATACGCTTGTATTCTTCGTCGTTCCATCCTGATGCATAAGTACATACAGGAATGAGCAAAGCCAATAGTAATGTCTTGAATAATCGGTTCATTGCTTGTTTCAGAGATTAATGAATAAAAATTTTGTTTGTTGTATTTGGTTGCAAAGATACATAAAAAAAATATATTTCCGATAGTTTTTTAGTTAAAAATTTGGCTGTTCTAACAAAAAAGTGTATCTTTGCGGTGAAATTTAACATTATTAATACTTCAAATAAAGATTCGCCTATCGATTTAGACATTTACTTAATGATAAAATAAGGATTAAGAAATGAGAAAACTCAATCAAATGACAGATGAAGAATTGGCCTTGGCTTACGTCAAGGGCGACAATAAGGCTTTTGACCTATTGCTGTCCCGCTGTGAGGTAAAGCTGTTTTCTTACATTCTCTTTGTCGTACATGATGAAGAGCTGGCGAACGATATATTTCAGGAAACTTTCGTGAAGGCGATTGTCAAACTTCAAGATGGGCAATATTCGCCTAATGGTAAGTTTGTCTCATGGCTTATGCGTATAGCTCACAATGTAATTGTCGATGGCTATCGTGATGCCAAAAATCTGCTTTTTACCGACCAGCATAACGATAATGATCTTTCTCGTCTGAAGGGAGATGCTGTGACGGATAGTTTTGTGGAGAAGGAAATCGTGCGCAACCAGGTGTTGAGCGATGTGAGACGGTTGGTGGATTTTCTGCCTCCTAACCAGCGGGAACTCATATATATGAGATTCTATCAGCAATTGACTTTCAAGGAGATTGCTGAATTGACGAATGTGAGTATCAATACGAGTCTGGGACGTATGCGTTATGCGCTTCATAACCTACGTCGTATGGCGAAGGACTATCACATCAGCTTGCAGCTTGACTAAACTTTCCGCTGTTTTATCAGCGGGAAGTTTAATCTTCTTGCTACTTCTATATCGTTGGTTTAGGGCGTATTGGGTAGTTTCAACCATACAGGTCGAAATTCTTTAATCCTCTTCCTTTTTCAATTCTTTCAGATCGTGAATAGTTGCACAAGGATCTGAACTCTTGAAGACGTAGCTGCCACTCACCAGTACATCGGCTCCAGCCTGTACGAGTCGTGGGGCAGTTTCACCCTGTACACCACCATCTATCTCGATAAGTGCATGGCTGCCACTCTCCTTGATGAGCTTGCGTAGGCGATGTACCTTCTTGATGGTGTTTTCTATAAACTTCTGTCCGCCGAATCCTGGGTTCACGCTCATCAGCAGCACCATATCCACATCGCAGATGATATCTTCCAGGACATTTACAGGAGTAGAAGGATTGAGGGTTACGCCAGCCTTCATGCCAGCAGCATAAATCTGCTGGATAGTACGGTGTAAGTGAGTGCATGCCTCGTAGTGCACATTCATCATCATGGCACCAATCTTGGCGGTTTGCTCTATGTATTGCTCTGGGTGTACAATCATGAAGTGTACGTCGAGAGGTTTGGTGCAAACTTTTGCCACGGCTTCCAATACAGGGAAACCGAAGGAGATGTTGGGCACGAATACACCATCCATAATGTCCATGTGGAGCCAGTCTGCTTCACTCTTATTGATCATTTCTACATCGCTCTTCAAGTCAATGAAATTGGCTGAGAGGAGAGAAGGGGAAACCATTGTCTTCATTTTTATTTCTTTACTTTGATTATATGTTGCAATCAGTTGATGAAATACGCCTTGCAAGATTCATTCTTCTTGAATGCGCGATAAGTGTAAGCCATCTGTTTGATGAAATAGATGGTCTTGGCAGATGGTCTCATCTCTTCGGAAGTAAATAAATGCTTCATAGGCATATTTTTTGTGAATTGATTAATACTATGCTGTTTCTGATTGGCATCGGTTATGGGAATGATTCCTCATCATGATGCTTATATATTCATAAACGATGACCTTGTGGTTTTATTATATCTGGTGCTTATATTTTTTTGTGAATAGTACTCCGATTACTTATATATAATAAGGTGTAAGGGGAAAAAGAAAGAGAAAAATAAGAAGGAAATAACTTTTTTCTGTTAAAATGATTATTTTTTAGATAAAAAGTTTGCTATTTCGTAGAAAAAGTGTAATTTTGCAATCGGTTAGTTGTAGTGACTATGCCAATAACAAATTATAATTAAAAGAAACAAAATAAAAAAATAAAAATATGATGAACTCGTTTGTATCTACAGCATGGTGGTGGCGTAACTCAAGATCTAGAAAGTCGTGAGTCGAGTACCCGTGTGGATGCAAATCCAAATATACTAAGGGCCTGCCGTAACTTACGACAGGCCCTTTTTACATATCTGGGGAGTTTCGGAAAATGATTCTTACTTGAAAGAGTATTAACAAAATAAAAATATATAGGAGAACAGGATTATGGAAATGAAGAATATCTTGAACAGAATGTTGAACCACGAGGAGTTGACCCGTGAAGAGACCAAGAATATTATCCTGGGAATTACTCAGAGTGAGTTTCCCGAGGAACAGATTACAGCCCTGCTTACTGGTTTGCAGATGCGCGGTGTGACCGTAGATGAACTTCTCGGTTTCCGTGATGGTATTTTGGAGACTGGTGTTCCTGCCATTCTCAATTGTGACCGATATATCGATGTTGTAGGAACTGGTGGTGATCGCAAGAATACTTTCAATATCTCTACTACCTCTTGTTTCGTCATTGCTGGTGCAGGATATAAGGTGGCTAAACATGGTAACTTCGCTGCAACTTCGGTGAGTGGTGCTTCCAATGTTATCAAGAATCACGGAGTACAGTTTACTGATGATCTTGATAAACTCAACCGTTCTCTCGATGAGGCTGGAATCGTTTATCTTCACGCTCAGCTTTTCGCCAAGGCAATGAAGTTTGTGGGTCCTATCCGCAAGGCACTTCAGTTTCCTACCGTCTTCAATCTCCTGGGACCTTTGGTTAATCCTAGTCAGCCAAAATGCCAGTTGCTCGGTGTTGCCAACCTCGACCAGATGCGTCTCTATAATCAGGTTTACCAGAAAATCGGCATAGATTACGGAATCGTAAACAGTATTGATGGTTATGATGAAATTTCACTTACCAGTGATTTCAAGGTTACTACCAACAATTACGAGAGAATCTTCAAACCACAGGACCTGGGCTTCGAGATTGCCAAGCCTGAAGAGGTAAGAGGAGGAGCTACCGAGCAGGAAGCAAAGGATATTTTTGATGCAGTGCTCGAAAATCGTGCCCTGCCAGCGCAGAAGAATATCGTGCTCGCCAATGCAGCCTTCGGCATCCAGGTGATGGAGAAGGGAAAGAAGAGCATCGATGAATGCGTGGAGATTGCACGCGAAAGCATTGATTCTGGAAAGGCTCTTGCTACATTCAAGAAATTCGTGGAACTCAATAGTTAAGGAAAATGGATATTTTAGAAGAAATCATCGCTCACAAGAGAATCGAGATAGAACAGCGTAAACGCTTTATCCAACCCCGCCAGATGATTACCCTCACTGAGCAGAAAATGCAGGAGGATGAAGGATGTGTTCCGGGTGGAAGCATGAAGGAAGCGTTGATGAAGTCGGAGACTGGAATCATCGCAGAGTTCAAGCGTAAATCTCCTAGCAAAGGATGGATCAAGGAAGAGGGAAAGGCCAGTATCATTCCTCTAAGCTATCAGCAGAATGGGGCAACGGCGCTGAGTATCCTCACAGACATAGATTACTTTGGTGGCTATGATGAGTTTATCCAGGAGGCTCGCCATGTAGGTGTAACTCTACCTATATTATATAAGAACTTCGTGGTAGATGAATATCAGCTCTTGCAGGCTCGATATTGTGGAGCTTCGGCGGTGTTGTTGATTGCTGCCTGTCTTTCCAAGGAAGAATGCAAGAATCTGATGCGAATGGCTCATCAGCTGGGATTGGAGGTTCTTTTGGAAATGCATGGCGAACGTGATTTCGAATATGCAGAGTTGGAACCGGATATGTACGGAATCAATAACCGCAACCTCGGAACCTTTGTGACGGATGTGGAAAACAGTTTCCGACTGTCCGAAATGCTTCCGAAGGATGTATGCAGAGTGAGTGAGAGTGGAATCTCCCAGCCCCAGACTGTTCTTAGATTAAGAGAAGAAGGTGGATTCAGGGGGTTCCTGATGGGTGAGCAGTTTATGAAACAGGCTGACCCTGGAGAGGCGCTCGCTCAATTTATCAATCAATTAAAATCATAGGCAGATGTTAGTAAAGGTTTGTGGAATGTGTGAGCCTGAGAATATAGAAAAGGTGGCTCAGCTAGGGGTGGATATGATGGGATTCATCTTCTACCCCAAATCACCGAGATTCGCTTCTCAATCTGTGGATCGAACGGCTGCAGATAAGAATGTTTGCAGAGTGGGTGTCTTTGTCAATGAATCTGCTGGATTGATTTCTGATAAGATTCATCTGTTTGATTTGAATGCCGTGCAGTTGCATGGAAATGAGAGCCGCGAACTCTGTGAACTGCTTCATAAGCAGAATGGTTTGTTGAAAGTTATCAAGGCTATCAGCGTTTCCACAGCCGGGGATATCCTGAAATATAAGGAATACTTAGGTACTGTTGATTACTTCCTTTTCGATACCAAGTGTAAAACGGTGGGTGGAAGTGGTCAGCAGTTTGATTGGCAGGTTTTGGAGAATTACGATGGCGATGTTCCATTCATCTTGAGTGGTGGAATAGGGCCGGAGGATGTAGAGCGAGTCAGGAACTTCCATCATCCAAAGTGCATCGGAATCGATCTGAATTCGAAATTCGAGGTGAAGCCGGGCTTAAAGGATGTGGAGAAGTTGAATACATTTCTTGAAAATATAGAAAACAAAGAAATTTAAAAAGAGTATTATGAATAAGATAAATGCATTGTTTGCAAACAATAAAGACCGCAAGCTTTTGAGCTTGTATTTCTGCGCAGGTTGCCCAACCCTCGAAGGAACGGGTGATGTGATTAAGGCGATGGAGCGCAAGGGAATAGATATGATAGAGGTAGGAATCCCGTTCAGTGATCCTCTGGCAGATGGACCTGTCATTCAAAGTGCTGGTACTAAGGCTTTGAAGAATGGAATGACCGTAAAGAAGCTCTTCGCTCAGTTGAAGGCCATCAAGAATGAAGTGCAGTTGCCACTCGTGCTGATGGGCTATCTGAATCCTATCATGCACTACGGAATTGAGGAATTCTTCCAGAGTTGTGTAGAAAGTGGTGTGAGTGGAACTATCATTCCTGATCTTCCATTTGATGATTATCTGAAAGTGGTAAAGCCTATTGCTGACAAATATGATATTCGCGTTATCATGATGATTACCCCAGAGACAAGTGAGGAGCGTATCCGATTCATCGACGAACATACTGATGGCTTTATCTATATGGTCAGCTCTGCCAGCATTACGGGCGCCCAGAGTAGCTTCGGCGATGCAAAGTTGGCTTATTTCAATCATATCAATGCTATGAATCTTCGTAATCCTCGTATGATTGGTTTCGGAATCAGTAACAAGCAGACTCTTACGAGTGCACAGGATAACGCAGCAGGTGCCATCATCGGTAGTAAGTTTGTGACATTGCTCAATGAAGTAGGCAATCCAGACCAGGCACTCGACCTGCTTTTCGAAGCATTGAAAAAATAATTCAACCTTTTAATTTTATAGGAAAGATGTATCAAGTTGACGATAAAGGATTTTTTGGAAAATTCGGAGGAGCTTATGTTCCTGAGATTTTATATAAGTGTGTAACTGAGCTTCAGGAGGCTTATAAGCCTATCATAGAGAGCGAGGAGTTCAAAAAAGAGTATTATGCGCTCCTGAAGGATTATGTTGGCCGCCCTTCACCTCTTTACTATGCGAAGAGAATGAGCGAAAAGTATGGATGTCACCTCTATCTGAAGCGTGAGGATCTGAATCATACCGGTGCGCACAAGATTAACAATACCATCGGTCAGATTCTGATGGCAAAGAAGATGGGTAAAACGCGTATCATCGCCGAAACCGGTGCCGGACAGCATGGAGTTGCAACAGCCACCGTCTGTGCCTTGATGGATATGAAGTGTGAAATCTTTATGGGTGCTACCGATGTGGAGCGCCAGCATACCAATGTGGAGCGTATGAAGATGCTGGGTGCCAAGGTGAATCCTGTCCGTACGGGCAATATGACTTTGAGTGATGCATGCTCTGAGGCTATCCGCGACTGGTGCTGTCATCCACAGGATACATTCTATATCGTAGGTTCCACGATGGGACCTCATCCTTATCCTGATATTGTGGCTAAGATGCAGAGCGTAATCAGTGAGGAGCTGAAATGGCAGTTGGAAGAGAAGATTGGCCGCGATTATCCTGATTACCTCATCGCTTGTGTTGGTGGCGGTAGCAATGCTGCAGGCACCATCTATCATTATATCGATGATGAACGGGTTCAGATCTATCTGGCTGAGGCTGCCGGTCATGGTATTGATACCAATTACACGGCTGCAACCATGCATTGTGGTACAGAGGGAATCATTCACGGTGCCCGTACGCTTGTGATGCAGACAGAGGATGGACAGATTGAGGAAGCCTTCACCATCAGTGCCGGTTTGGATTATCCGGGTATTGGACCTATGCATGCAGACTTGGCAACAAGAGGCAGAAGTCATGTACTTGCCATCAAGGATGATGAGGCTATCTATGCCGGTTATGAACTGACTCGTATGGAGGGTATCATACCTGCCATTGAAAGTGCACATGCTGTGGCTGCCTTGAAGAAAATGAAGTTCAAGAAGGACGACGTGGTTGTTTTGACCGTTTCTGGCCGTGGTGACAAGGATGTAGAAACCTATTTGAGCCATAAGGAAATGGCTGGAGAATATGGAAATTTCTAAGTCCTGAAAGAATATGATGTGGAATGATTTACTAGAAATGAGAAGTAATGGCTAAGTTTAATTATACGACAGTAACTCGCACGATTCTCGCCGACCTCTATACGCCTGTGGGAGTTTATATGCGATTGAGAGATATTTACCCCCAGTCGGCTCTGATGGAGAGTAGCGACTACCATGGTTCTGAGAATTCCCGTTCCTTCATAGGTGTACATCCATTGGCTAGCATTGCCGTGAGTCATGGAGAGATTATCAAGACTTATCCTGATGGCAGTGTTGAAAAACAACAACTTCCAGCTTTTGGCGAAGGAAAGGGAGAAGATTGTAAGCTCGCCATTTCGAAAGCTTTCAATGAGTTCATCCAGAGTTTTCATGTAGAGGGAGAGGGGAAGATTTTCTGTGGACTTTATGGATTCACGACCTTTAATGCAGTACGCTACTTCGAGAATATCCCTGTAAAGGATACCACGATGGCAAAGAATGATGCGCCGGATATCTATTATATTATGTATAAGGACATCATCGTGTTCGATCATTTCAATAATACGATGCAACTTATCGCTTTGAGCGAACGATATGGCGAAGAGGAAACCGCTGATGATGATCAGGCTTTTGAGGCAAATAGGGCTATCGGCAATGCTGAGTTGGATGCATTGATGAAGGCGGTGAACAAGGCAAATGTGAAGCCTTATGATTTCCATCCGGTAGGCGAAACAACCTCTACTCTTACTGATGAGGAGCACAAGGCGAATATTCGCAAGTGTATCCAGCATTGTATGCGTGGCGATGTGTTCCAGATTGTGGTGAGCCGAAGATTTGTGCAGCGTTATGAAGGGGATGACTTCAAGCTCTACCGTGCCTTGCGCAGCATCAATCCATCACCTTATCTCTTCTATTTCGATTTTGGTGGCTTCCGTATCTTCGGTTCTTCACCTGAAACTCATAATCGTATTGTAGGAGAGAAGGCTTTCATTGATCCTATTGCAGGAACGACCCGACGAACGGGTGATATGGAACAGGATAGAAAGGCTGCAGAATTTCTCCGTAATGACCCGAAGGAGAATGCAGAACATGTCATGCTTGTGGATTTGGCACGAAATGATTTGAGCCGTAACTGCCACAATGTGAAGGTGGATTTTTATAAGGATATGCAGTTTTATAGTCACGTGATTCATCTGGTGAGCCGTGTGAGCGGAACATTGGATCAGAATGCTGACCATATTAAGGAATTCATTGATACTTTCCCTGCTGGTACCTTGAGTGGTGCGCCTAAGGTGAGAGCGATGCAGATTATCTCTGAATTGGAGCCTCACAATCGTGGCGCTTATGGTGGATGTATCGGATTCATAGGACTGAACGGCGATTTGAATCAGGCTATTGTAATTCGTACCTTTATCAGCCGTAATGGCGAACTCTGGTTCCAGGCTGGAAGTGGAGTTGTGGCGAAGAGCAACGACCAGTATGAGTTGGAAGAGTGTAATAATAAACTGGGAGCTTTGACTAAGGCAATTCATATTGCCGAGAAGCTTTAGGTAGTGAAAAATGAAGAACGAAGAGTGAAGAATTCATGTGCTTCAAGTAAACATTAAACTCTAAACATTAATAAGATGAAAATAGTAATCATAGATAACTATGACTCCTTTACTTATAATCTTGCCCATTTGGTAAAGGAGTTGGATGCTGAAGTGACGGTGTTCCGTAACGATCAGTTTCAGTTGTCGGAGCTTGACCGTTTCGACAAGATCATATTGAGCCCAGGACCAGGTATTCCTTCGGAGGCTGGACTTCTGATGGATGTGATCAGAAAATATGCAGGCAGAAAACCGATGCTGGGAGTTTGTCTAGGTCATCAGGCTATTGGTGAGGCTTTTGGTGCTAAACTAACCAATCTCTCTGAGGTTTATCATGGAGTAGCTACACCTTGTACTCAGTTTGGTAACGATCCTATTTTTGAAGGATTGCCTAAGCGTATCGAGATTGGCAGATATCATTCCTGGGTAGTAGATAAAAGTGGTTTTCCTGATTGCCTGGATATTACGGCTGTAAGTGATGATGGTCAGATCATGGGTCTCAAGCATAAGAATTACGATATTCGAGGCATTCAGTTTCATCCTGAAAGTGTGCTGACGCCTGATGGAAAAAAGATGATTCAGAATTGGTTAGAGCTTTAGTCCTTTGGGGCTAAAGCTTTTTCATTGCATCTTGAATGTATGATATTGCGATGACTGTTAAAAGAAAAGAGTTTGATGTCCTGAAGGACACCAAACTCTTTTTTACTTTATTATATAATGAACTCTAATAAGAGAACATATAATCAAATATTATAAATCCCAAGCTACAGCACTTGCACCAAGTACTGCTGCAGAACTGCCATCAAGAGTAGAAACAAGGAACTTAGCCTTGCCCTTGTAAATCTTGAGCACGTTCTTGTCGTAAGCTTCCTTCAAAGGCTTCATCAAGAGGTCACCTGCCTTGGTGAGACCGCCGAAGAATACGAATGCCTCAGGAGCTGAGAATGCTGCGAAGTTAGCGCAAGCCTCACCCAGCATCTTACCTGTGAAATCGTAGATGCGCTTAGCCAGAGCATCACCCTTGCTGGCAGCAACGCTGACATCGTAAGAGGTAATCTTCTCTGGATCCATCTCGCGGAGCAAAGAAGGCTCATCGCTTGTCTCCAGGAACTCACGTGCGGTGCGAGCTACACCTGTAGCAGAGCAATATGTCTCCAAACAGCCTCTTCTACCGCAGCCGCAAACACGGCCAGCCTCGCCTGGAACCATGATAACATGACCTAACTCACCTGCGAAACCATCGCTTCCATAGAGCATCTGACCATTGATGACAATACCGGAACCTACACCTGTACCGAGGGTAATATCAATGAAGTTCTTCATTCCACGAGCAGCACCATAGGTCATTTCTCCAAGTGCAGCTGCGTTGGCATCGTTAGTAAGAGCTACAGGAATACCGAGAGCTTTGCTGAACATATCAGCCAAAGGTACAACGCCATCGTGAGCCCAAGCCAAGTTTGGAGCAAACTCGATAGCACCCGTATAGAAGTTTCCATTAGGAGCACCAATACCCATTGCCTTGATCTTTTCGATACCGCCTACGGTCTCGATGATTGGCTGGAGTGCCTCTACAGATGCCTTTACATAGTCATCTACCTTATCATAACCACCAGTTTTGATAGCTGTTGTTGCCTTGATTTCGCCACGAGCATCAACGATTCCGAACACAGAATTAGTACCGCCGAGGTCTAAACCAATAACGTACGGTTTTAATGTATTTTCAGTCATGTTACTTTTTTAATTAGTTAGAATTGTTTATTTATGCTGCAAAGATAATGAATCCTTTTGAAAATATCAACTTTTTCTTGTATAAAAAAGTATAATTTTAGAAGTTTTGGGCAAAAATATTGCAAATGTGCCCTTTTTTTTGTAACTTTGCCCGCTGTTATAGAATAATGTACGAAAAATGAGTTTAGCATTTCCAATAGAGATAAACATCCTTGACTTTATATTCAAAGGAATTATCATCGGAGTGATTGCCTCTGCCCCTATGGGGCCTGTAGGCATTCTTTGTATTCAGCGTACGCTCAACAAGGGACGCTGGTTTGGGTTCGTCACGGGCATTGGTGCTGCGTGCAGTGATATCGTATATGCACTCTTCACGGGTCTAGGTATGAGTTTCGTGATGGACTTTGTGAATAATGCGCAGAACAAGTTCTACCTGCAGATTTTCGGTAGTGTATTGCTGCTGGTGTTCGGAATCTATTGTTTCAAGAGTGATCCGATGAAGAATATGCACAAGTCGAGCAATAAGCAGGGTACTTTATGGCATAATGGAATAACGGCTTTCCTGGTTACCTTGAGTAATCCGCTCATCGTATTTCTCTTCATGGCTACCTTTGCACAGTTTGCCTTTGTGGTTCCGGATATGCCGATAGAAATGGGAGTGGGATATCTGAGTATTATGTTTGGTGCCTTGTTGTGGTGGTTTGGACTCACTTGGCTCGTCGATAAGATCAGAGGTAAGTTTGATACTAATGGAATCCTTATCATCAATAAAGTGATAGGAAGTATCGTGATTATTTTCTCGATCATCGCTCTTTTTGGAACGATGTTTAATCTTTATCATTTACCAGAATTTTAAGTTATGTTTGTAGCACAGAAATTAAGAAAAGAAAGTATTGCAGAATACCTTTTATATATGTGGCAGATAGAGGATATCATCCGTGCCTACGGATGCTCGCTGCCGGTGATTAAGAAAAACTATATCGAACGGTTCGATTTCACTCCTGAGCAGAAAGACGAGGAACTCGATTGGTTTGGAAATCTTATTCGTATGATGAATGAAGAAGGTAAGCGTGAGAGTGGGCATCTTGATATTAATAGAGTGTTATTGCAGGATGTCATCGATCTGCACGGCAGACTCCTTCAGAGTTCGAAGTTCCCTATTTACAATGCTGAGTATTACAAGGTGTTGCCTTTTATTGTAGAGTTGCGAAACCGTGGTGATAAGGATATTAATGAGGTTGAGACCTGTCTTGATGCACTTTACGGAGTAATGATGCTCAGATTGCAAAAGAAGGAGATTACCCCTGAAACCGAGAAAGCTATCAAGGAAATCTCAATCTTCGTAGGATTGCTCAGTGATTATTATATCAAGGATCGTACTGAAGGCTTGAAGTTTGAAGATGACGATATGTAATCTGCTGGCGTAACAAGTGTTTTTTAGTAATTAGAGAGTAGTATTTATTTTTTTTTAGGATATACATATTATAATATATATTATTGATGAAAGAGATTGAAAGAAGAAGAACGTTTGCCATCATTTCGCACCCTGATGCTGGTAAGACAACATTGACCGAGAAGTTCCTGCTCTTCGGTGGACAGATTCAGGTGGCTGGTGCCGTTAAAAACAATAAGATTCGTAAGACAGCAACTTCCGACTGGATGGATATTGAGAAGCAGCGTGGTATTTCCGTATCAACTTCTGTGATGGAGTTCGATTATCTGCCTGCTGGTCAGAGTGGCGAGCCTTATAAGGTAAACATTCTTGATACTCCGGGTCACCAGGATTTCTGTGAGGATACTTATCGTACTCTCACCGCGGTGGACTCTGCTATCATCGTAGTCGATTCGGCTAAGGGTGTTGAGGCGCAGACCCGTAAGTTGATGGAGGTGTGCCGTATGCGCAATACTCCTGTTATCATCTTTATCAATAAGATGGACCGTGAGGGTCGTGACCCATTCGATGTTCTTGATGAGTTGGAGGAAGAGTTGAAAATTTCAGTTCGCCCTTTGTCTTGGCCTATCGGTCAGGGTGCTCGCTTCAAGGGAGTTTACAATATTTATGAGCATCAGCTCAATCTTTTTACACCTAATAAACAGCGTGTTACAGAGAAGGTTGAGGTAGATATTCAGTCTAAGGAACTTGATGAGCGAGTAGGTGAGCGAGAGGCAAATCAGTTGCGCGAAGAACTGGAATTGGTGGATGGTGTTTATCCAGAGTTCGATGTGGAGACCTATCGTTCAGCAGAAGTGGCACCGGTATTCTTTGGTTCTGCCTTGAACAACTTCGGTGTGCAGGAACTTTTGGATTGCTTCGTGCAGATTGCTCCATCACCAAAGCCTACCAAGGCAGAGGAGCGTATGGTGGAACCGGAGGAGCCTAAGTTTACTGGTTTTATCTTCAAGATTACTGCAAATATCGACCCTAACCACCGTTCATGTATTGCATTCTGCAAGATTTGTTCTGGTAAGTTTGTGCGCAACCAGCCTTACTACCATGTACGTCTCGACAAGACCGTACGTTTCTCTTCACCTACCCAGTTTATGGCGCAGCGTAAGAGTACAATCGATGAGGCCTATCCTGGCGATATCGTTGGTTTGCCAGACAACGGCATCTTCAAGATTGGTGATACTCTGACTGAGGGCGAGAAGATTCACTTCCGTGGATTGCCATCGTTCTCTCCACTTCTCTTCAAGTACATCGAGAACGATGACCCAATGAAGAGCAAGCAGTTCCAGAAGGGTTTGGAGCAGTTGATGAACGAGGGTGTGGCACAGTTGTTCATCAACCAGTTCAATGGTCGTCGCATCGTGGGTACCGTCGGTCAGTTGCAGTTCGAGGTTATCCAGTATCGCTTGGAGAACGAGTACAATGCCAAGTGCCGTTGGGAGCCTGTTCATTTGCATAAGGCATGTTGGATTGAGGCTGACGATGAGAAGGAATTGGAGAACTTCAAGAAGCGTAAGTATCAGTATATGGCAAAGGATATTGAGGGCCGCGATGTGTTCCTCGCTGATTCTGGCTATGTGTTGAGTATGGCTCAGCAAGACTTCGAACATATCAAATTCCACTTTACATCGGAATTCTAAAATAACAAAAGAATGATGGATGAAGAGTTATCAGAATACAAACAAGGCAGGATAGAAAGATTTGTTGTTTGGCAGAAGGAACATATTTCCGACCGTCAGATGACTCTTATCCTCGCCTTTGTGATAGGTTTGCTTGCTTCTGTGGCAGGTTTCTTCCTGCATGGTATCGTGCACGAAATACAGTTGCTGCTTACTTCCGGGTTCCAGCAGAGCAGTTATAATCTGCTCTTTCTGCTTTTCCCTATTATTGGTATTTACCTTACCTCGCTTTTTATCAAGTATGTGGTGAGGGACAATATTTCGCATGGTATTACCCGTGTGCTTTACGCCATCTCGACCAAGAATTCCCGACTCAAGGGGCATAACTGCTGGTCTTCGGTGGTAGCGTCCGGTATTACCATTGGTTTCGGTGGATCTGTTGGAGCCGAGGCACCTATTGTACTTACCGGTTCTGCCATCGGTTCTAATCTGGGACAGATTTTCCGTATGGATAAGAAGACCATGATTCTGCTGGTGGGCTGTGGAGCCAGTGCTGCTATTGCAGGAGTCTTCAAGGCTCCAATTGCAGGACTTGTCTTCACCCTCGAGGTACTGATGGTTGATCTTAGTATGGCTTCACTTCTGCCAATCCTTATCAGTTGTGTCACTGCTACCTGTTTTACCTATATCTTTATGGGTGACAGTTCGCTTTTCGATTTTACTCTTACCAATCCATGGGAGTTGAATCGTACGCCAGCATGTATCTTGTTGGGTATCTTCTGTGGTTTGATGAGTCTTTACTTCATGCGCACGATGTCATGGTGTGAAGGTCTTTTTGCCAAGATGAAGAATCATCCTTATTGTAAGTTGGTTTTTGGTGGACTCATTCTCAGTTCGCTCATTTTCCTTCTTCCTTCTCTTTATGGTGAGGGATATTCGGCAGTAAATGTGCTTCTTAAGGGACAGAATGAGGCAGAGTGGGGGCAGGTGATGAACCGTTCTCTTTTTTCGGGTCATCAGAATCTGTTGATTCTCTATATCGGCTTGGTGACCTTTACCAAGGTTTTTGCCACTTCGGCTACCAATGGTAGTGGAGGATGTGGTGGAACCTTTGCTCCTTCTCTTATCATCGGTGGATTTGCAGGTTTCTTCTTTGCCCGACTCTGGAATGTTTACGAGGTAGGTGTTTATGTTCCCGAGCAGAATTTCACCTTGATGGGAATGGCAGGTCTGATAACGGGCGTGATGCATGCTCCACTTACCGGTATTTTCCTTATCGCTGAACTTACAGGTGGTTATCAGCTTTTTATGCCACTTATGATCGTGTGCATATCTTCGCTCCTTACCATCAGTATCTTTGAGAGCCATAGTATCTATGCCTTGCGTTTGGCTAGAGAGGGCAAACTTCTCACGCATCATATTGATCGTGCAGCGCTCACTCTGATGAGTATGCAGAGCTTGGTTGAGAAGGATTATCATCCAATCAAGGAAGATTTGCCGATGGAAAAACTGGTGAGCGAGATTAGTCGAAGTAATAATAACTTCTTGCCTGTGCTCGATGAAGCGGGTGTCTTGCTGGGAGTTATCGATATTACTAAGATTCGTCATATCATATTCCGAACCGAACTCTATAAGCATTTCAAGGTAAAACAGCTTATGTTGCAGCCTTCTGCCGTAATTAGTGAGAACGAGAGGATGGATGAGGTGATGCAGAAGTTTGATAAGACTGATGCCGCACAGTTGCCAGTAGTAGATATAAATGGTGTGTTGAAGGGCTATATCAGTCGTACCAAGGTGTATGAAGTATATCGACACATTGTGGCAGATATATCTGCAGAGTAATAATATTAATAATGAACAGTATGACAAAGAAAGATTTAAGAATCATATTTATGGGAACCCCAGAGTTTGCTGTGGAATCCCTCAAGCGCCTTGTAGAGGGCGGCTACAATGTGGTGGCTGTGGTTACGCAGCCTGATAAGCCTGTGGGCAGACATCAGGACACTTTGCAGCCTTCTCAGGTGAAGCTGTATGCTGTAGAGCATGGACTGCCAGTGCTTCAGCCTGTGAAGATGAAGGATCCCGATTTCCTGGAACAACTTAAGAGCTATCAGGCAGACTTGCAGGTAGTGGTGGCATTCCGGATGTTGCCAGAGGTCGTATGGGCAATGCCAAAGTTTGGTACCTTTAATGTTCACGCTGCCTTGTTGCCACAGTACCGCGGTGCAGCTCCTATCAACTGGGCTGTTATCAATGGTGAGACAGAGACGGGTGTTACTACCTTCTTCCTCGATCACGATATAGATACAGGTCGTATCATTATGCAGAAGCGTTTCCCTATTCCTGACGAGGCGAATGTAGAGTATGTATATGACGGATTGATGCATTTGGGTGCTGAAATTGCTTTGGAAACCATCGATCAGCTGATTGCGTCAGATGGTAATATTTCGAGCATTGCTCAGGAAGAATTCATCGGTGAAGGTGTAGAGCTCAAGTCTGCTCCTAAAATTTTCAAGGATACTTGCTGTATTGATTTCCACAAGCCTGCTAAACAGGTACACGATTTCATACGTGGTCTCTCACCATATCCGGGTGCCTGGACCAACATCAAGAAGAAAGATGCTGTGAAAGAGCAGGTGCTTAAGATTTTCAAGACTACAGTTAGCGAAGACTCGCGAGGTATGGCACCTGTAGGATGTTTCAGAATAGAAGACGGACATTTGCAGATAGCTTGTATCGACCATTGGCTCAATATCTATGAGTTGCAGCTTGCAGGTAAAAAGCGTATGGAAGCTTCTGCCTTCCTCAATGGAATGAAGGATATTGCATATTACGAATGTCAGAAAGCACCAGATTCTGATGCTGGATTACGGTAATTTAGATTTAAATTTCAGGGTTCAATTTTCAAACAGTTAAGAAAATGACTAGAGAAGAGGATATTAAGAATGCAGTAGAATGCATGCGTAAGGGTGGAGTGATTCTCTATCCTACAGATACAGTTTGGGGAATCGGTTGTGATGCTACTAATCCTGAGGCTGTGAAGAAAGTATATGAGATTAAGAAGCGCGATGATTCTAAGGCGCTTATCTGCCTCATTGACTCGGCAGATCGTATGGCTCGTTATTTCCGTAATGTGCCTCAGGTGGCTTGGGATTTCATTGATGCGGCTATGCCTGTTAAGCCTACTACCATTATCTTGGATGATGCGAACGGTGTGGCTAATAATCTTGTCGCAGAAGATGGTAGTTTGGCAATGAGAGTTACTTACGAGGAGTTCAGCAAGCAGCTTTGCTATCGTTTCCAGAAGCCTATCGTAAGTACAAGTGCCAATGTAAGTGGCGAGCCTGCAGCTCAGAACTATCGTGATATTTCAGAAGAGATTCTGAATGCGGTAGATTACGTGTGCTGGACCCGTCGTCAGGAGCATAAGCCTCACCAGCCTTCAAGTATTGTTAAGATAGCTAAGAACGGCGAGGTAAAGGTTATCAGATAATCATTTATATTGATTGCTGTATATAAACAAGCCTGCTAGGAGTTTTTTCTCTTAGCAGGCTTTTTCGTAGTCTATACCTTAACTGTAGATATATCATATAGCAAGAATTACTATGATAATATAACAAGAAACCCTGCAAGAAATAAATCTTGCAGGGTTTATCCTGGGTGGAAGGTGGGACTCGAACCCACGACATTCAGAACCACAATCTGACGCTCTAACCAACTGAACTACGTCCACCATTTTCTTGTAAGCGGGTGCAAAGGTACGAAAAAAAAATGATTCCACCAAATTTTTTCGTACCTTTTTTCTGTTTTTTTATTTAGCAGGGCCATTTGGCACTACTGGAGCTGCCTTTTGAGCATCTGCACCTGCTGCAGGAGCCACTTTCTGAGCACCTGCTGCTGCATCCTTGCTAGCACCTGGCATGGCAGGAAGAGCAGTCTGCTCCTGAGTTGCACCCTCCATAACGCTATTTTCGCCTGTTGCCTGCGGAGCAACGTATGCGCAAGCAACGCTGATTACTACCATAAGAGCTGCGAGACCCCATGTAATCTTTTCTACGATGTCGGTAGTCTTGCGTACACCCATGATGGAATTGGTTGAAGAGAAGTTAGATGCCAATCCACCTCCCTTTGACTCCTGGATCAGCACGATGAGAACCATCAGGATTGAAACCAGGACGATTAATACTACAAATAATGTGTAAGCCATTTTTTAATTTTAAAACTAGTTTTATTATTATTATTTTATTTATTTTTTATCCCTTTGCAGAGCATATTATTTCTTAGCATTCAGTATCAGCTTCTCCAGAAACCTGAGTTGATCTACATAATAGGCACTCTTTTGTGGGTGCTGCTTATGCAGGCGATCGATAATCTGATAGGCTCTCTCATACTTTCCCTGCTTGATGTAGATTCTAGCAAGGGTTTCTGTAAAGATTCCGCCATTATCGCTAGACTCATTATGAGGTGTTGCTTCTGCAGGCTCTGTGTCTGCTGATGATTTTGGTTCAGATTCCTCTGTGCCGTTAATCTTTTCCAGGTTAAAACCACCTTCTTCGATGAAGTCATCGATGAGACTGATTGTACGGGATGGTTGCTCCATCTTCTGTTCTGTCTCTGTCTCCATCAGATATGATACGTAATCTACTGCTGCATCTGCTGGTGTAGGTTTGCGTTTCTCTTTCTTCTTCTCGTTTTCCTCAGCATCGGTAGGGATGGAGTCGAGGAAGTGGTCGATGAGGCTGCTGGTGCGATCTTCTTTCTTCTTGGCATCAAGAATGCCCATACCTTGTGGCTTATTCTGGGTACGCTTGAGCTGATAGTGAGCTGCCTCTATCATCTGGAAGATGACTTTGCGGTCGGAGATATAGATGGCTGCTCGGCGAAGTTCTTCATCGAAGCTGGGGTCGTGGAGCAGGTATAGATTTTTCAACATCAGCAGGCGAGCCGTCTGATAGTACGGATAAAGAGCCAAGAGCGCACGTAGGTCGTAGAGCGTCTCTCGGTCCATTTCCTCAGGATGTTGTATTAATCTATTTAATTCCACGATGTTTTGCTTTTTTCTTTGAACATTGAATTTTTTACCAGTTAGCTACAGTTGCATTGAATATCTGATCAACCAAATCCTTTACCATCTGGGTAACCAGCTCTTCCTGCACTGAAGCCAGGCTCTGAGTGGTATCGTAGGTCTTGGCGGAGGTAAACTGTCGCTCGAAGTCCTCGTTGTGGTTTTTGGTATTGGTGAAGCGGACGTTCACTGTAATGCTCAATTCGGTCTGTGCAGAATATCCCTCTGCACTCACCGACTTGTTACGCTGTGAGTATTGGGTGATTTCTCCCTCAATCTTCAAATCTCCGTTTCGGGAAACCTGGCGCAGCTGAGTGTTGCTGGCAAACTTGTCTTTCAGCTCATTGTTGAACATCGGACCCATTGGTCCCCAAACATACGAGCTTCGGATAGGGAAGTCGGCCAACTGGATGGTCTTGGTCTTGGTATAGTCAATGCTGGCTCCGTTAAACTTGTAGCTTACGGAGCAGGCAGCAGTAGCTCCCATTACCAATATGATGCCTATTATATATAGGTACGCGCGTAAGTGCTTCATTTTTTTTTTCTTTATTATTGTCTTTCCCAGCAATGAGTCATTAATCATTTCCGAGCCCGTATTTCTTGATTCTTCGATAGAGGGTGCGGTCGGAGATTCCCAATTCGTCGGCTGCTTTTTTTCTATTGCCATTGTTTCTCTCCAATGCTTTTTCTATCATCTGCCTGCCTAGTTTGCTGAGGTTAAGCGATTCGTTCTCGCTCATCTCTTCGTTGTCGAAGTCCTTGATTTCCTCTGCCTCTACTTCCTGAGCTTCTGGTCGGGAATGTATCAGGTCTGGATGAGAGTTCAGCATCTCCGAGTGAGACTGTATGATATCCGACGTACGAGATGGTGTCACATCTATTGGATAGTTTGCGGGTATGATGCTATTGTCTATCGGTTGTGATTGAGAGAACCCTTGGGCACCGTTCAGTCCGCGTGCTTCATCAAGTTGTTTTCTCAACGAGTTCATTTCGCGTCTCAAGTCGCTTACGTTTCCTCTCAATTCGTACAGAATCTTATAGAGAATTTCTCGTTCGCTTTCATAGCTGTGCTGCCCTCCACTCTGTTGGGGAATCGGGGCCAGCTGTGTACTCTCCTCATCTTTTGGGATGAATTGGAGAAGTGCATCCAGTCCGATTTCTCTTTCTTTTGAGAGTACCGACATCTGCTCTGTGATATTCTTGAGCTGTCTTACGTTTCCTGGCCACTTGTATTTCAACATTAGTTGCTTGGCATCTTCCGAAAGCGAGATTTTCGGCAAGTGGTATTTCTCAGCCATTTGCATGGCAAAGAGACGGAAGAGCAAGAGTATGTCACCGCCACGTTCGCGCAAAGGAGGCATCTGGATAGGAATCGTATTGAGACGATAGTAGAGATCCTCGCGGAATCTTCCTTCGCTCACAGCCTTGCGCATATTCACATTGGTGGCAGCTACGATACGAACATTGGTCTTTCGGATTTCTGTACCTCCTACTCGGATATATTCACCAGTTTCCAGCACACGAAGCAGTCGGGCTTGGGTCTGGATAGGGAGTTCTCCTACCTCATCGAGGAAGATGGTTCCCTTGTTGGCTATTCCGAAGTAACCTTCGCTTTCACCGATGGCTCCAGTGAAGGAACCCTTTTCGTGTCCGAAGAGTTCGCTGTCAATGGTTCCCTCTGGGATACTTCCACAGTTGATGGCGAAGTATTTCTCTCTTCTTCGTGGAGAATTGTCGTGGATGACTCTTGGAATGATTTCCTTACCCACTCCGCTTTCTCCGATGATGAGCACGGAAAGGTCTGTCGGTGCCACCTGTAAGGCAACATCGAGAGCACGATTCAATCCGTCGCTATTTCCGACGATATTGTATCGTTGTTTTATCTTTTGAAGTTCGGAATTATCCATTTAGCTGCCAAAATTACATATTTTTTTTGAATTATCTGCTTTTTTCGTCCAAAAATAGGTTATGGAGAGCAGAAAATAGGTGATTTTTAACTTTTTCGCCTATCTTTCTGCTCTTTTTCCTTAATTTCTAGTCTTGTATCAGGCTGATATTGCTGCTGGAAACATACAAGTTCCAGCAGCTAATTTCGCCTCGTTTTTTACTCTTTAGAAGCTTGCTTCTGACCAGCCTGAACTGCAGAGAGAACTGCTGAGAGAGCTGCAGCTGCCTGTGCAGCCTTCTGCTTGTTTGGCTGTTGAGCTTTCTGATTATTGTTCTTCTGCTCGTTGTTTCTTGGAGCATTGTTCTGCGCTTCCTTCTGCTCATCGTTTCTTGGAGCATTGTTCTGTGCTTCCTTCTGCTCATTGTTTTTTGGAGTATTGTTCTGCACCTCCTTCTGCTCGTTACCCTTTGGTGCTCCCTGTTTTCCGTTCTTAGAAGGGAATGGAGATGGAGCATGCTTCTTTGGGATAGAGAAGCGAACCTTTTCACTTTCGTCTCGCTTCTCGTGATAGAGTTTTGGCAAAGGGTTTGTACCCACCTCGTCGCTTGTTTCGCGATGGCGGAAAGCATCGAGTGCCGTGAAGATAGCATGGCGGAATGATGTTGGGTCTGCCTCGTTGCAGCCTGCCATGAAGTAGCAAGGAGTTGTGTTGGCTGCGGTATGGATAAGTGGCAAGCCTGCAGTGTAGAGCACGCCATCCTCGTTGTAGAGAGCATGGAATGGCACGGTAGCCTGATCGTAGTACATTGCCATGATTCCATCGAATTCGCTGAAGTAACCGCTGCCGAAGAATTCGTCTGCAGGGTAAGGACCAAACGCCTGGATTCCCTTGTCAGCAAGGTGGTCGATAGCCGGGATGATGATTTCGCGTTCCTCTTTGCCGCAACTCTGTTCCTCGTTGATGCTAGGATTCAGAGCTAGTACGGCGATACGTGGATTGGTGATGAGGAAGTCGCGCTTCAATGTCTGCCAGAGCAATGTTGTCTTGCTCACGATACTTTCCTGACTGATTGCACCAGCTACTTGAGCCAAAGGTGTCTTTTCTGTGATAGCTGCGATACGGAGGTCGTCTCCGATGAGGATGCTCAGGGAACTGTTGCGGTCGCCGATGCATGTTTCGATGTACTCCTTGTGTCCCTTGAAGGTATATCCTTCTATTTTGACGTTCTGACTGCTTACTGGTGCTGTAATCAAGACATCGTAGAGATTGTTGCGATAGTCGGTCATAGCACGGTCGAGTGCTTTGATGGCTGCAGCTCCTGATTCATCAGTAGGAAGTCCCATATCTACCTTAACCTCTTCATCTACGGCTGCGAGGAGGTTGATACGTCCATCTTCTGCATCTTCTGCTTTCTGGATGATGGAGAACTGGGCTGGCAGATTCATCGCCTTGCGATAATAAGCTGCTACTTTAGGTGAACCATAGATGATTGGGGTGCAAAACTCCAACATCTCTGGCTCACTGAATGCCTTAAAAATGAGTTCATATCCGATACCATTGGTATCTCCGTGGGTGATAGCCACCCTGATTTTCTTGTTGTCCATTAATACTTATTTTATAGTAGAAATCGCAGCTTCGAGCTGCTTGATTAATATTTTCTTTTTCATTTCTGGAGCATAAACGAAACCGATGATGTAGAGGTCGTAGCCTTGCTGAATTTCTGCTTGGCTTGTTGACTTATGAATGCGATGCATGACATAAGGTCCTCCCATGGCATCCCCCTTCATCTCCCAGAGCCCTCTTTCTGAAAGAACTGGAATCACCATATACATGCTGTCGGTTTCACCGGGCATGTTGGTTCGAAGAATGCTGTCGATCTGAGCTTTGTCATCAGCAGAAACAGCATTTGAATTCTTCATTCTTCGTTCTTCACTCTTCACTTTAAACACAAGCAGGTTTTGCATTCCCGTACTTGCATTATTCGAGATCCAGATGAAGTCTTTTGCTTTTTTGCTGGCGTTCATCGAGACCGGAATCTTCATGTCAATTCCAAACATCTTCTTGATTTCGTCCTGCATCTCCTTGTTTTGTTTGCTGGGGTTGCAGGAGATGATATCTGCCAGATGTTTCAACTCTACCTCATTCACGATTTGGCGGAGTCTTTCGCCATTGAGCCTTTCCTGCAACTGCTGTGCCGAGCGGGCTGTAATGCGGATGATATTCTGCGGTGCAGCATTTTCGTCGTGGCTCAGCCTGACGGAGAAATCCCGCTCTCCAATATTCACGACGATTCGGGTTCTTACGAGCAGATAGTTGCCCTGTGTCTTGCCCTTTTTCACCTGAATCAGTCGGCAGAGTGGTTCGGGTTGGGGCAGTCCTGTCACATCCTCCGTCAGCATCTTGGTTACGATGCTGTCGGTATCACCCTCGAGTACCACCTCGTAAGGTTGTCCCGTGCTGGCTGGCTTTTTCCTGTTCTTACCTGTTATATCGCAACTTGTCAGGAGAACGAATATAAGATAGAACGGGAAAAGGAACGTTATCGTTTTTCTCACCATTATGTTATTCTCTCTACATCTCCTCTTTCTGCTTCTCATCCTCATGATGTCGGATTTCTCCGATCTTTTTCGAGGTGCTGAGCAGACCGCAGGCTGCATAGATGTCCTGGCCGCGGCTGGCACGGATAGTGGTGAAAACCCCATGGGAAGTGAGGTAATCACGGAACTGCTCCATCTTCTCATCGTTCACCCCCTGCAGCGGGATGTCGGGAATCTGATGGAAGCGGATGAGATTGAAACGGCAATCGAGCCCCTTCACCAGTTTGATGATGGCCTTGGCATGCTGCATACTGTCGTTCACTCCCTTGAATACGATGTACTCGAAACTCAGGCGGCGCTGATGAGAGAAATCGTAGTTCTTCAGAAGCTCTACCACCTGTTCTATACTCATTCCGCGTTCAGCAGGCATCAGTTCTGCACGTTCTGATGGTATCGGGTCGTGCATCGAAATTGCCACATGGCATTCGCTCTCTTCCAGGAATCGCTTCAGCTTATTCTTCACGCCCACAGAACTTACAGTGATTCGTTTCGGACTCCACGCCCAACCGTAATCGGCGGTGAGAATTTCTGTGGCACGAAGCACATTGTCGAGATTGTCCATCGGCTCGCCCTGTCCCATGAATACGATATTGGTGAGCTTGTCCACCTCAGGCAGCGAGTAAATCTGGTTCAGGATGTCGCCGGCAGGCAAACTGCCTTCGAATCCCTGCTTTCCTGTCTGGCAGAAGAGGCAGTTCATTTTGCAGCCCACCTGTGATGAAACGCAGAGGGTGGCACGGTCTTTATCCGGGATATAGACCGTTTCTACGAATTTGCCGCTTCGGGTAGGGAAGAGGTACTTGATGGTACCATCCACAGAGTATTGTGCGTCAGAGAATTCTGCGCATCCTATTTCGTATTCGGCAGCGAGCTTGGCACGGTTGGCTTTCGAGATGTTGGTCATCTCATCAATGCTCTTTACGTGCTGCTCATAGAGCCACTTCGCCATCTGTCCGCCGGTGAAGGCAGGCATGCCGAGATCCTTAGCCACCTGCTTCAATTCAGCAAGTGTAAGACCTAAAAGATATTTTTTTTCATTATTCATACTGCAAAGATACGCTTTTTTGCTGAAAAATTCGTATCTTTGCCACATATTTTAATATAATAAGCTAAAATAAGGTGAAAATGAGAGAAAAAATAGATCTTTTCTTGCCTTGTGACGACCTACAGGAAGCTAGATTTACGACCATAGATCTTCACGAAGACAAAACAGTACAGCATATCAACCTCCTGGTGAGCGCTGACTTCGCTGCCCAGCATCCGGTGCCGGAAGGTTGCACCTTCATTGCCGTTGACCGCCTTGAGAGTTCTAACACAGTAGAGAGCATCGCTGAGAACACCGATGCCGACTATGTGTTGATCTGTACCAAAAATACAGATATCCAATGGGGCAATCTCGCATTGGAGCGTTTTCTCCGTGTGGCTGATGACACGGGAGCTGTGATGGTTTACTCCGACCATTATACGAAGGTGTTGGATGAGGAGGAAACAGCCAAGTTCCAGGCTTCATTGGGTGAAGATGCTTCTGAGCAGGAGAAATCACTGAGAGTTTCTAAGTTGGAAAAGCATCCGGTAATCGATTATCAGCAGGGTTCACTCCGTGATGATTTCGATTTTGGAAGCCTCTGGCTCATCAAGGCACAGGCTCTCCGTGATTATGTAGCTCAGCGCGATCGTCAGGAATACCTCTATGCAGGTCTCTACGACCTGAGACTTTATCTGAGTCGAGTAGGAGAAATCTTCCATATCAATGAGTATCTCTATACCGAGACTGAGAGAGACAATCGCAAGAGCGGTGAGAAGCAGTTCGACTATGTGAATCCTCGTAACAGGGAGGTGCAGATAGAAATGGAAAAGGCTTGTACCCAGCATCTTGGCAAATTGGGCGCTCTGATTGATACCTGTTACTATCGTCAGCCGAATTTTGATGAGCAGGACTTTGAATATGAGGCATCCGTCATCATCCCAGTTTTCAATAGAGAGAAGACCATCGCAGACGCAGTGCTTAGTGCAATGAGCCAGAAGACCAATTTCAAGTTCAATGTCATCGTCGTAGATAATCATTCTACCGATCGTACCGGTGAAATCGTGCAGAAAATAGCTGATAGTCCACGTCTCTTCCTGCTCCAACCTGCAAGCAAAGACCTTGGAATAGGTGGCTGCTGGAATCTGGCCATCTCTAGCGAGTTTTGCGGAAAGTTTGCTGTTCAGCTCGATAGCGATGACCTCTATTCTTCTACCGATACACTGCAGAAGATAGTAGATGCTTTCCATCAGCAGAAGGCTGCGATGATAGTGGGTTCTTATCGTATGTGCGACTTCGATTTGCAGACCCTTCCTCCTGGACTTATAGACCATAAGGAGTGGACCGAGGAGAATGGCTGCAACAATGCCTTGCGCATCAACGGATTAGGCGCTCCTCGTGCTTTCTTTACCCCGTTGGCTAGACAGATACCGTTTCCTAATACCAGCTATGGCGAGGACTATGCGATGGGCTTGGCTTTCTCTCGCCGCTACCGCATCGGCAGAATCTATGAGGAACTCTACCTCTGTCGTCGCTGGGGAGGAAACTCTGATGCTGCCCTCAGTATAGAAAAGGTGAACGCCAATAATCTTTATAAAGACCGTTTGCGCACCATGGAGTTGAAGGCACGTCAGCAGATGCTGTTGGGAAAGGCTGATATCATGGAAGATAGCAGTATTTCCCGATTCTTCAATCGACAGTTGGAGCAATGGGGGGAGGCACGCCATCGTTATCGCGACCTCAAGCACGTAGAGACCAGGACACTCTCTGAGTTTGTGAAGTTGCAGTGGAATCCGGCTCGTATGGTTAGCACGGGAGCCAAAATCGACAAGAAGGCATTGAACGAGCGCCCTTGCTTCCTCTGTGCTGCCAATCGTCCGGAAGAACAGATGGTGCAGCAGATAGACGATAAGTTCCAGCTGTTGGTGAATCCGTTCCCTATCTTGCCAATCCATTTCACGATCCCGGCACGCAAACACCAGTATCAGCTCATTTATAAGAACTATGGTGAGATGCATAGATTCCTGAGTCTGCATAGCGACTTGATGGTATTCTATAATGGTCCGAAGTGTGGAGCTTCTGCTCCAGACCACCTGCATTTCCAGGCTGGTTCTAGTGGACTTCTTCCTTTGCAGGCAAACTGGCAGCGTCTTTCCCGTAATCTTACCGATATCATCTCGCTGAATGATGATGAGAAGATTGCATTGGTTCGCGATTTCATCGTGCCAGCCTTTGTTATCATCTCGAAGAGCGAAGAGAGTGATGAAACCCTCTTCCGCCGACTTTACAAGGCTTTGCCTCATCGTGGCGACGAGAAAGAGCCAATGATGAACATCGTTGCCTGGCGTAAGTGTGAAGAATTCATCACTGTGGTTATCCCAAGAGAGAAACATCGACCAGATGCTTACTTTGCTGAAGGGGATGCACAGGTGATGGTTTCGCCGGGAGCACTCGATATGAGCGGACTCATCATTACTCCTCGTGAGGAAGATTTCCGTAAACTCACCGATGAAAAGGCTACTGCTATCTTGCAGGAATGCGGCATCAGTCCAGAGAAGGTAGAAACTATCGTTAACAAGCTGAAGGCGGCAAAGGAGGCTAAGGCTGCTGTCGGAGCTTCTGCCTTATATAATAATGGTAAGGAGCCGGAAGTAACTGTTGGAATCGTGAGTGCGCAGAAGGTTCATTTCATACTCAACAAACCTTATCTTGCCAAGGGAGAAATCGTGATTGGTGAGCAGGAGGTGGAATTCTCAGAAGGTGGCGTGCTTTGGAACGGAAATCAGTATAGTTCACTGACTTTCCATCCGCAGAGCTCGAATGCCTCTTTCTCCTTGAGTGATGTAACCATCGGTGTAAACTTCCATTGGGAACGCAAGGAAACCCAGATTTTCCTGGGTACGCTGAGATTCCTGGTAGAATCTGATAAGATTTTAGCCATTAATGAGCTGCCTGTAGAGAAATATCTGGAGAGTGTCATCAGCAGTGAGATGAGTGCCACATCCAGTCTCGAACTCCTGAAGGCGCACGCCGTGATTTCCCGTTCTTGGCTTTTGGCTCAGATGCAGCATCGCAGAGAAGTGGCGGAGAGTGGCAACAATTTCTTCTCTTTCGTGAAGAAGGAGGATATGCTCATCCGTTGGTACGATCGCGAAGATCATACTCTTTTCGATGTTTGTGCCGATGACCACTGTCAGCGTTATCAGGGAATTACGAAGGAAACCTCACCACATGTGGCAGAGGCGGTAAGGCTCACCAGAGGACAGGTTCTGCTGGATGGTGATGAGATTTGTGATGCCAGATTCTCGAAGTGTTGTGGCGGTATTACCGAAGAGTTCCAGTATTGCTGGGAGAATACGCCGAAGAATTATCTTACAGCCGTAAGGGATATTGCCTTGGGTGTAGAGGATGCAAAGGTTATGCCTGATCTTACCATCGAGGAAGAGGCTGAGAAGTGGATTCGTTCGAACCCACCTGCTTTCTGCAATACGACAGACAAGAAGATTCTTTCGCAGGTATTGAATGACTATGACCAGGAGACTGCCGATTTCTATCGCTGGAAGGTAACGCTCACTCAGGAGAAACTCCAGCAGCTTATCGCTGACAAACTGAAGATGGATTTTGGTGCCATCCTCGACCTGAAGGCCGTGGAGCGTGGCAAGAGTGGAAGAATCAGCAAACTCCAGATTATCGGTACCGAGAAGACCTTCACCATCGGTAAGGAACTCGAAATCCGACGTGCACTCAGCGATTCTCATCTTTTAAGTTCTGCTTTTGTGGTAGATAAACAGGATGAAGATGAGCAGGGAGTACCTCAGCGTTTCGAACTCATCGGTGCAGGATGGGGCCATGGAGTAGGTCTCTGTCAGATTGGTGCTGCGATGATGGGCGAGGAGGGGTATCTCTATGATGCTATCCTCCTGCACTATTATCAGGGTGCTGAAATCAAGAAACTCTATAAATAGTGATGTAAAATGGTAACAAAGAAAAATAGTCGGAATCCATGGGCTTGGATTCCGACACTCTACTTTGCGGAAGGACTGCCTAACGTTATCGTGACAGCCCTCTCTGTGGTAATGTATATGCAGTTGGGCTTGACCGATGCAGAGGTGGGTCTCTATACCGGATGGCTCGCCCTGCCTTGGGTTATCAAACCCTTGTGGAGTCCATTCATCGACCTGCTGAAGACCAAGCGCTGGTGGGTATTGACGATGCAGGCGCTCATCGGAGCAGCTCTTGCCGGAATCGCCTTTTCGCTGCCTACTGCCTTCTGGTTCCAGACAACGATGTGTTTCTTCTTCCTCATCGCCTTCTGTAGTGCCACCCACGATATTTCGGCGGATGGTTTCTATATGATAGAGTTGGATGAGCATACGCAGACCAAGTTCGTGGGTTTGAGAAATACCTTCTATCGCCTTGCCATCATCTTCGTGAATGGATTTCTGGTGATGCTGGCTGGTGTTCTCCAGGTGCTGTTCCGTAATCAGATTCGCTTCTCATGGGCGCTTATCTTCTACGGATTGGCAGGTATCTTCATCGGATTGTGGCTCTATCATAGCCGGTTCATGCCGCGTCCGAAGGAGGATGTGCAGACCGATAGAACGGTGGGCGAAGTGGCGCACGAACTGAAGAATATGTTCCGCACCTTCTTTGAGAAATTCGGATTGGGAGAAACCATCTGTGTGATGCTCTTTCTCCTGCTTTATCGTTTCCCGGAAGCACTCTTGAATACGATGACCAAAACCTTCATTCTTCGTCCTAATTCGCAGGGCGGACTGGGATTGTCTCCGCAGGAATATGGCTTTGCCAATGGTACGGTGGGACTGATCGGTTTGCTGCTGGGTGGCATCATCGGCGGTATTCTGGTGAGTAGGGATGGTATGAAGAAATGGCTTTGGCCGATGGTTTGTGCCATTACTCTGCCTGATGTGGTTTACATCTATTTGAGTTACTCACTCAATAGCGACATCATCGTGGTTTCGAGCTGCCTCTTTATCGAGCAATTCGGTTATGGTTTGGGCTTCACGGTTCTTACCCTTTATATGCTGTTCTATAGCCAGGGCAAGTTCAAGACATCCCATTATTCCATCTGTACAGGTATCTCTTATTTAGGTTTGATGTTGCCAGGTATGGTTTCGGGATATCTGAAAGATATGGTAGGCTATCGCTTGTTCTTCATTATCGTGATGGCATGCTGCGCCATCACCTTCCTGGTTACCGCTTTCCTGAAGATAGATCCTGAGTTCGGAAAGAAAGAGAAGGAAATCAAGGAGGAAATAGAAGAGGAAGAAATGGAAGTGATAGAATAATATTTCTATAGAAGACAGAATCTATCTCTATATGAAGATAGAAACTGTTTTCTATATATAAATAGGTGAAAATCTGAGAAAAGGTCGTTGGGTATCGTCCCGACGACCTTTTTACGTTAAAGTATTTGAAATCTTTTTCTTCTGCCCTTGTGATATCATTTTAATATCGTATATTTGCGATATCAAAATGATATCAACATCAATAACGTAATAAATAAAGTAAAATTATGGAGAATAAGGAATTTACGTATCAGGGAAAGACCTTGAATGGCATCCTGATGTTAGTATTAAACATCATCGGCTTTCTGGCTGGAGTTGGCTTGTTTATATTTGCCTGCGTTTCGCAAGAAGGCTGGCTGGCAAATGTCTGTGGTGTTTGTGGCGTACTGCTTCTCATCCTGAGCATCATCTGCGTCTGCGGTTTCATCCTGGTAGAACCGGGTCAGGCTCGCGTATTGCTTTTCTTCGGTAAGTATCGTGGCACTTTTACAGAGCCGGGTTACTATTGGCTGAATCCGTTTATCAGTCAGAAGAAGCTTTCGCTTCGTGTGCGCAACCTCGATGCCGAACCTATCAAGGTGAATGACAAGACGGGTAATCCGATTATGATTGGTATGGTGCTGGTATGGAAACTGAAGGATACCTACAAGGCTATCTTCGAGATTGATACCCAGACGATGGCTGAGGGTTCTACAGGTCAGGCTGGCATTGGTGCTTCTGCTGCACAGATCATGAACATGCTGGGCCGCTTTGTCCAGATTCAGGCAGATGCCGCTCTCCGTCAGGTAGCCGGACAGTATGCCTACGATGATGACGAGGGTGGAAAGTCGAATCAGATTACGCTTCGAGATGGAAGTGACGAGATTAATAAGGAGTTGGAGGCACGCATCGACGAGCGTTTGGCGATGGCAGGTATCGAGGTGGTAGAGGCCCGCATCAACTATCTGGCTTATGCACCGGAGATTGCAGCCGTAATGCTTCGTCGCCAGCAGGCTTCAGCCATCATCTCTGCCAGAGAGAAAATTGTAGAGGGTGCCGTGTCGATGGTGAAGATGGCATTGCAGAAGTTGAGCGATGAAGATGTGGTAGAGCTTGATGACGACAAGAAGGCTGCCATGGTCAGCAATCTGCTCGTAGTGCTCTGTGGCGATGATACTGCCCAGCCTGTAGTAAATACGGGAACATTGAATCATTAAAAAAGTATGGCTAAAAAGGAAACAAGTACGAAGAGTTTTATATTGCGCATTGATTCGGAAACGATGAGTGCCATTGAAGCGTGGGCGGAGGATGAGTTCCGCTCAACCAACGGCCAGCTGCAATGGATCATCGCTGAAGCGCTGCGCAAGGCTGGCAGACTGCCTAAGAAAAAGAAGGCTGCATCAAAGAAAACGAAGGAAGAAGTCGATTCAAATCAAATAGGAGGGGAAAAGAAAGATGAAGAATGAAATATTTAGTTTTGTGCTTGATTTATTCAAAAATGGCGATAAGGAAGAGCGGGCTGGCATCTTTGCGCAAGTCAAGATCTATCGTTCTACAAGTGCCAGGGTCTTTGAATTTATTGTAGGAATCCTGGTTCTTGCCATGTGGCTGCTCACCATCAGAAACATCATTCATGCCACATCTGATGATTTGCCTTATCTTCTTCTGTTGGCTGGAATGGGTACTTTTTTCCCTATTGCTTGTTTGCTTCACAGCTATCATCCAAAGGCCAATGACTTTCCTTTCGTCAAGATAGTCAATGCCCGACAGGTATATTACCTGTCCCTGTTGGGTCGCTATGCAGCTTTATGGTCAGCCCTCTTCTGGTTATGGATTAGTTGTATGGATTTTATCGGAAGTGAGCCTGTATTTGTGGGTGGAGTGATCGTTTGCTGTGTTCTTTTATGTCTGAACGGTGTATTTTTTTTTTATAAGATATACCAGTTGAGAAACCTGGTAGAAGTAGAGGATCCAGAGCCAGCTATCAAAAACGAGAAACTCTTGACCATCGGTGTATTGGTATTGACGGTGGTTTTAGGTTTTGCGATGCATCTCCTGCCTATTTGGGATTGTATGCCAAAGATATTAAGTGGATTTTTAAGAGGAATCCTCGTCATAGCAATGGTAGTAGGTATCGTCTGGGTATGCAAGAGATACTTCGGCCTTTTCCGTGAAATTGATAAAGACGCCTCCGATTCATTCAGGAAATAGAGGCGTCTCCGATTCGTCGCAACGGTTATTTATTCCCCGATAATTGTTGCGATGAGGTGTCGGCTTCCGCCTCCCTCTCTGAATTCACAAAGGTAGATTCCCTGCCATATACCTAGGTTCAATCTGCCGTTGGTAATAGGAATGGTGAGTGATACCCCCACCATGCTCGATTTGGCATGCGCCGACATATCCGTAGGTCCTTCATCCTGGTGCAGGTATCTTGGGTCGCCATCTGGAACCAGTCTTTCGAAGATACCCTTCAAATCATGTCTCACATCCGGATCGAAGTTCTCGTTCAGCGACAATCCGCAACTGGTATGTCTTACGAAGAGATTCAGTATTCCCGTCTTAGGCAGCGCCGGCAAGTTCCTCATCACCTCGTTGGTTACGAGGTGAAAGCCGCGAGGAAGTGGGCGCAATGAAAATTCAACTTGCTGTATCATATTCTTCTTTTTATTTATATTCTTATTCTTTATAATAATATCAGTATTCTTTATAATTCCTTTTTCAGCCATTCACCGAAGAACTTATCGTACAGTTCGTAAGTTCCATCCGTCTCTGTAACAAAATCTTTCTCCAATAATCCCTTGATTCCACCTTGTACAAAACTGGCGGAAGGAAGATTGTGCTTCTTGATGAATGCCGATGACATGATGTTTTGAGCCTTGCCAGCGTTGCAGATGGCAAAGAGAAGTTCCTTTTGCTTAGCTGGCAATTGAAAGAGAAGTGCTTCGTATGCAAAAGCACTCTCGTCTATAATCGAGTTGAGTGCCAGTTCCATCATCTTATCGTCAGCCCTTTCCATCATCTTATCATCAGTCCTTTCCGTGAGGGAGAAAATCTTGTTGAGCATCCTCTGCAGATACCAGGTGATGCCGTCAAAACGGTCGTATATCTGATAAATGGTTTCTCGTTTGATATGCTTCTGTCTTTCTTCGAAAAGACGAGAAGTAAAGTCTGCATATACCTCTCTATCAATAGCTTTCAGTGTTTTAATGGAGGTGCTTTGGTAGAAAGGACGGGCATGACTCAAGAACATCTCCGACATCATGTTACGCTGAGATCCTGCAAAGATGAAACTGGCATTATGACAGTGCTGAATGTAAGTGCGCAGTATGGCTTCCACATTTGCTTCTCTATAGCTGCTGATGGTTTGAAATTCATCAATGGCCACGATGCAAGGCTTATCAGCGCTCTCCAGATAATGGAAAATTTCATCGAGCGTTGTGGTTGGACTGGTGATTTCTCCCAAATCTACTCCCCACGAAGGCACGCCATTCATGTCGAAGCTGATGGATGAACGGAGTGAGTGGAGGCAGTTAAGAAAATGTTCCACTACTTTGGTGCCTTTAGGTTTCAGACTTTGCAGAATACTTCTGCCTAGCTCCTGAATGAAATCGGCTAGGGTTTTAGTGGCATAAATATCTACAAGAAATGTATAGTATTTTTCCTTGATTTCTTCCTGGGCATAGACGTGTTGTACCAACCCTGTTTTGCCGATTCTTCTAGGTGCAATCAGGGTGATATTATTGCCATTCTTGATTTCTCTTATCAAGTCGATGGTTTCCTTTTCTCTATCACAGAAGTAAGCGTCGGATATGTATCCTCGCAGAATAAACGGATTCTCTATCATTATATTATCTTCTTTATTATTTTTGAATAGTCCTATATCTTTCTGATAATCATGGTGCAAAGATAATTATAATTTTATTATTATGATACTATTATAATGCAAATATAGGAAAGTTTAACCATTTAAGGAATTCTCTTCCTTGCTATCTGCTACCCCGAAAAATCTTCTTCTTAGAAGAAGGAAAAAAAGAAGAAAAATAGTTTCGAAAAAATTTGGTGGTTTCAAAATAATGATGTACTTTTGCATCCGAAATCAAGCATTAAGAGTTGCCCAGTTGCGGCACACCAACCGAGTTTCGCATAGAGATAACCACGGTGGTAAAAGAATGTGTAAGTGTTTAACAACTTAAAATAATTATCTTTATGAATCCAAATTCAGATTTAAAGAACAATGAGAGTATAATGGCAGCTAATGCCGAGTCTTCAACAATTGAGGCATCTAATGCTGAGACATCAACTGTTGATGCAGGCTATGCCGAGTCAAGAATTTCAGAGTATGCTGCCCGTTTTGCCACATACAGCGATGAGCGTTTGAAGCAGACCGTGGATCACGAGCGCAAGGTTCGTGGTTGGGGCAGCGAGCGCAGTTACTTCCTTGCCGCCTTGCGAGGAGAGTGCGAGAAGCGAGGCATTGATTACTGCTGGAAGTAGGGGAATGTTTCCCACAGATTTCACAGATTACCACAGATTTTTTTGACCAATGCGGTCGGATGAAGGTCACGCAGATTTCGCAAATGACGCAGAATTTATTCGACCGTATACGTCGAACAGTTTTTGCCAATGTTGGCAGAAGACTCCGTAAAATTGGCAACAAAGGATAATTAATTTATGCTTTGCTGCCAAAACTTCATGCTTTTTTAAGCCTGTTTTTCAATCCATGCCATCAATACCGCTACGGCATATTGCTGTTCTTCTCTTGTCAGCTGTCTTCCGGCTGGTATATGATGCCATTTAGAGAAACATCCACGACAGCAGCAGCCTGTAGCATGCTGGGCTATAAATACCGGATGCCCTCTCATCGGTGTCTGCTTGCCGTCATTGGGTATTACGGCTGGAGCAAGGCGTTTGGCAACAAAATCCTCTGCATGCTTATGGATGGTTGCCAAGCCCTTTTCTGCAATATATTCCTTATCCCTCTTCGAAAGGTGAAAACGGCTGCGGAATGCTGATTGGGAAAGTCTTTCAAACAGATCCGTCAAGTTATACTCTTTGTCTGGAGATGTATGATTTTCCTTGTTTTCTGAAGAGACAGAATCTTTGTGATGATCTTCTTCTTTCTCCTCAGGAAACAAATTGAGCTCTACATATCTAGCATGGTTTGCCCTTGAATCTTTTTTCATATCTGTTTATCTCCTATATCTGTTTATCTTCTATATCTGTTAATTCATCTGTTTCTTCTATGCTTTTCTTCTGGGTATTCGGCAAGAATCCTGCAATGATGCCGAGCAATGGCAGGAAGGCACTCACCTGGAAGATAAACTCAATACTGGTCTTGTCGGCTAGCCATCCGAAGAAAGCTGACCCCAGTCCTCCCAGTCCGAACATCAGTCCGAAGAAAATGCCTGCTATCAATCCCACTTTATCTGGCATCAGGTCGGTGGCATATACCACGATGGAAGAGAATGCCGAGGCGATGATCAAGCCGGAAAGGAAGGTACAGATGATGGTCCACGTGAAGTTGACGAAAGGCATGGCGATGGCAAAAGGGGCTGCTCCCAGAATGGAGAACCAGATGACATACTTTCTGCCAAACTTGTCACCCAGCATGCCTCCTGCTACGGTACCTATGGCAAAGGCGGCAAGGAATACGAAGAGGCACAGCTGCGAAGTCTGTACCGAAACCCCGAACTTATCCATCAGGAAGAAGGTGAAGTAACTCGTAATGCACGCCGTATAGAAATACTTGGAGAACACGAGCATGATGAGGATGAACAGAGCCCAATACTTCACCCTTTTAGAGATATGGGTGTTGAGAAGCGGTTGTTTCTGCGGATGGTTCACCACGTAAGCCAATCGTGCCTTATACCAGACTCCCAATCTTACCATGATGATGGCAGCCAGTAGTGCTGCAAGGGCAAACCAGGAAATGGCATGCTGACCGAAAGGCAGGATGATGATGGCTGCAAGCAATGGTCCTATTGCAGAACCTCCATTGCCACCCACCTGGAAGATGGATTGTGCCAGACTCTTCTTGCCTCCCGATGCCATCTGTGCCACTCTCGATGCTGTGGGATGAAACACGGACGAACCCAGACCTACAACGCTCACTGCCAGAAGAATTAGGAAGTAATTCTCGGCGAAAGCCAGCAGGAGCAGGCCCACCAATGTGAAACACATGCCGATGGAGAGGGCATAGGGACGGGGATGCTTATCGGCATAAAGTCCTGTGAAAGGTTGCAGAATAGATGATGTCATCTGGAAAACCAGCGTGATGATGCCTATCTGTGCAAACGAGAAGTCGAACTTATCCTTCACAATCGGATAGATGGAAGGGATAATCGACTGAATCATATCGTTCAGAAAATGGGAAATGCTACAGATTATGAGCATGGAATACACTGTACCCTCTACCATCGTAGGATTTCCCTTGATTTTACTGCCTATAGACTTGATGTTCATTTCTTTTGTTCATTTGTTTTTTACTCTCTTATTTGAAAATCAACTTTTTATGTTTTTTTTCTGCTTCAAGCTCCAATAACCTTCTCTTTGCGTCTAATCCTCCGGCAAAACCTGTAAGGCAATGATTGCTACCGATAACACGATGGCAGGGAATGAAAATGCTGATGCCATTAGCTCCGATGGCACCAGCCACGGCTCTTGTGCTATAGGGGTTACCCATACTTATGGCTATTTCCTTATAGCTTCTTGTTTCTCCGTAGGGTATGTTGAGCAATGCATGCCATACTTTTTTCTGAAAATCGGTTCCTATAGGACGCAACGGAATATCGAATATCTTGCGGATGCCGGTGAAATATTCATTCAGCTGCTTCTTGGCAAGTTCCAGGATAGGGGTTGTCTCAATTTTGAACTCAGCCTTCATATACTGCGAAACCCGAAGCTTATTGCGCTCTGCACATGGCATTTCATTCCAATCACAAAGACACAAATCATCACCCACAGATGCCAGAATTAACTCTCCGCAGGGCGAGTTGTAATATTGGATGTTTATTTGCTGCATTCTATCAAATACGATGAAACGGAATCTTTATTTTTCATACAATTCTATCGGCAAACCATCTGGGTCACTGAAGAATACAAATCGTTTGTCAGTATATTCATCCGTGCGTATAGGCTCATGAGCGATGCCTTTACTGTCAAGTTCATCAATTGCATCCGAAAGATCATCTACCTCAAAAGCAAGATGGCGCAGACCGGCTGCTTCCGGATAGGAAGGACGTGCTGGTGGGTTAGGGAAGGAGAATAACTCGATGACATAGTTGTCATCAAGCCAGCAGTCAGCTTTCCATGAGTCACGTTCCTTACGATAGTTTTCACTCATGATCTTCATTCCGAGCACATCTGTGTAGAAATGCTTGGATTTCACATAGTCGGAGCAAATCATGGCTACATGATGGATTTTGTTAAGTTTCATATCTTATGAATGTTTAAATGTCGGTAATGCCCAAGAACTTACGCTGGGATTTCATTACTTCTTGAATATTCATGCCATTAAGTGCGTTATATTGTACTTATTGTGCAAAAATAATAAATATTTTCAGATTTCGCAAGATAAAGTACAATATCGCATTCTTATTTATAATATATTATACTTTTATTGAACTTTTCTTTGAGTTTTGCCATATTTTCATTAACTTTGCCTGTAAAACTATCATTAAGGTTATGACTTAACTCCTCAGCGACCGCAGGGAGCGATAACTCCTTTAACTTCTGAACTTGCGAAACTTGAATATACAATGGTATTTTGAGCCGATTCAACATAAAGTCACCTTCAGAAATAGCTTCTCAAAAACAGCAATTCAACTTTTATTCTCCTTTCACGACTACCATAGTATGCACATAATCAACCATTTAAGTGTGAATGGAGATTTCTGTACCCCTATGGGCATGGTAAGCGGCAATGTTGTGTCATAGTGAGGCAAGGAGCGCTACAAGCCGCTTTACGCCTCGTCAGTACTATCATGGCGACCTCTCAGTAACGTCTTTGCGCCTTGTAAGTACTATCATTGTTGCTTGTAAGTGCTATCATAGTTGCTTGTAAGTACTATCGTTGTAGTATCGGTTTTACGTAAAAAGTCTTCGGAGTAACCTTTACTTGTTGTCGGAATAATTAATGCTATAAGCCGGAAAACCCTATATCTTCAGCCGCACAACAGCTGTTGTGCAAGCGGAAATCAGCTGGTGGGCGATTTCAATATCCGCTGCCCCTTCTCTAGAAGACGCAAGGCAGGGCGGAGAGCTGCTGCATGATGGTCTTTGCCATACGGGCATGACCGGCATCATTAGGATGAAGACGGTCGGTATTTGGCTTGTTGAACATCTGGGCGCCAGCATCGTAAAGAGGGAAGAGACCAGAAAGGGAGTTGAGGTCGATGACAGGAACCGCCCAAACATTGCCAGTCTCCTTGATAGCCTTTACGTATTCATCAAAGAAAAGACCACGGGCGTTTTCGTACATCTCATCAGGCTGGATATTCTTGTCGCCAGATGCAAAGTAAGCACGATGTACTGGTGTCATCACCACGATTTGCTTGGTAGGATACATCTGCTTCAGTTTCGACATGGCGATGTTGATACGACCTTTCAGGGTGTTCTTATCCATGGCAAAATGGCGATGGCGACGTTGAATCATTTCGCTTGGCTTGTGGCGGGCTACTCTCACACTGTCGAAAGTCTCCGTGTACCATTCGCCGATAGGCACACCATTGTTATAATCGTTGGTACCCATAAAGATAAGGATGGCATCGAAATCATCGCCATGCTCTTTCTGGAGCTTATCTGCCTGGCGGGGAATGTCGTTCCACTGTCTGCCGCTTACACCATAAACGTATGGGGTGATGCCGAGCCAATCCTGCAGGAATCCCCAGTATTTCACTTTAGAAGCCTTGATGTTCGGATCTGTGATGGAGTCACCGAAGTAAGCCACCTTCTTGCCTTTCCAAGGATGCTGAAGGTTCTTGAAAGCCTTTTCTTTTTCGGCGATTTCTTTCTTGCTCATCGCCTTCTGGGCAAAGGCGGGCATGGTTGGCATTGCCAAAGTCAAGGCGAGTGCCAGGGTAATCATTGTTTGTTTCTTCATTGCTAGTTTGTTTTTAATCTCTTTCTAGGCGCAAAGGTACGGCAAAAATCTCATACTAAGCTATATTTTTTGTTCAAATATCGTTCTTTTTCTGCTTTTTTTAGTAATTTTGCAGCCGAAAACAAAAAATCGGTATTATTAAATAAGGTATTAAGAGGGATGACTGTAAGTTTGAATCATTTGAGTGATTTGGTTCGCAAGCGAGTGGCTGTTGCGGCTTATTATTTTGTACCGGGAGTGGTGTTTGCCAGTTGGGCAAGCCGTATTCCTGATGTCAAGCAGATGTTGCATCTAAGCAACGGACAGTTGGGAACGGTGCTTTTCGCCATTCCTATCGGTCAGCTTCTGATGATGGCTTTTTCGGGCGTTTTGGTGAGTAAGTTTGGCAGCAGGAAGATGATTCTGCTTGCTGAGGTGCTCTATGCTTTCGTGTTGTTCTGTATGGGAAGCAGCAGTACGGTATTCCAGCTGATTCTTTCTCTGATGGCTTTCGGAATGATGGCAAATCTGATGAACATCGCTACCAATACGCAGGCATGTCTGGTAGAGAAGATGTATGGGCGCAACATCATGTCGTCGTTTCATGGCTTGTGGAGTTTGGGCGGATTCTCGGGCGGTATCATTGGCGCAGTCTTTGCCAATACCCTGCTTCCGATAGAGGTTCACTTTGGAGCTGTCTTGGTGATGAGCCTTCTTATCATCGCCATCGGATTCAGATATCTGGTAGATGATGCTACGGCAAAGGCGGAAGAGGAGGATGTTCCGAAGTTCTCTTTCAAGACCATTGACCCGATTCTGTTTCTCCTGGGATTGATGGGATTTGCCGGCATGTTCTGTGAAGGTACTGTTTATGATTGGAGTAGTGTATATTTCTCATCAGTAGTAAAACCTGATGAGGCTTTTATCCGTGCAGGCTATGTGGCAGGCATGGGAGCGATGACTCTGGGTAGATTCCTTGCCGATGGCTTTGTTACGAAATACGGCCCAGCCAGGGTGTTGAAGATTTGTGGTGGTTTGATTGTGGGTGGTTTGTGGCTGGCTGCCGCTTTGCCTTATCTGATTCCTGCTACTTTGGGCTTCCTGCTGGTAGGTTTCGGCATCTCTTCGTCGGTGCCTATCTGCTACAGCATCGCCGGAAAACTGGGAACCATCAAGGCGAGCATTGCCATCACCATCGTTTCGAGCATCAGTTTCTTCGGTTTCCTGGTAGGACCACCGGTTATCGGATGGCTTGCTGAGGCTACCGGTCTCCGCATTGCCATCAGCATTGCCGCCTGTCTGGGCTTGATGATTGCTTTTGTTGCCGCAAAGGTGGAAAAGAGAATATCTTGACTGCTGGCGAATATGATTCATAGTGATGTTATCCACCACGATATTTCTTTTTATCCTTAATGGTAATTGTTTCTGCCCTTAATGATAATTGTTTCTTTTCTTAATGGATTTCTATGTTCAACACTGCTGAATGTAAGTTCAACACTGCTGAACATAAGTTCAACACTGCTAAACATAGGTTCAACACTGCTGAACATAGATTTCTATTAGGGACAGAAACATTTTTCTTATGGCTTACCAAGAACTTTCCTGCTTCTCCTGCTTTTTCCGGCAGGTAAGAACGGCCTTCATTCTTATGAGCAACAAACAAAAAGGGTGTGACTAATCGACTAGTCACACCCTTTTTGTTTGAATTCACGTTGTTATTTTAGATAAACAAACTTCCTATCTGGAAGACCAGGGCTGATACTACCCATGCCAATAGCGTGGTGTAGCCGGCGGCGAAGCCTGCCCATTTCCAACTGCCCGTCTCGCCCTTGATGGCTGCTATCGTGGCGATGCAAGGGAAGTAGAGCAATACGAAGAGGAGGAAACAGTAGGCGGTGAGCGTTGCCTTAGATTCCGCCTCGGCATCGCTGTAACCGTAGGTCTTCTTCAAATCAGAAGTCATCTGCTTCTTCAAAACCTCATATTTTCCGTCTTCATCGTTGTAATCCTGATCATCAGAGAAACTGTCGTTGTTGCTGTAGAGCACGCCCATTGTTGAGGCTACAATCTCCTTGGCACCTACACCGGAAACCAAGCCCACATCTAACTTCCAGTCAAAACCCTGTGGGGTAAAGATAGGCTCGATGGTCTTACCGATTCTGCCGATATAGCTTTGCTCCTGCTGAGCCTGGTTGTCAAGTTCCTCATTGTGAGGGAAGTAGCCCAAAGCCCAGACGATGATACTTGCCACGAGGATGATGCCACCCATCTTCTTCAGATACTGCTTACCCTTTTCCCAGGTATGGCGGCCTATCGCCTTCCAGGTAGGGAAGCGGTAAGGAGGCAGCTCCATCACGAATGGGGTATCTTCGCCCTTCACCACGAAACTGGCAAAGATGCGGCTCAATATCACGGCAAGGAAGATGCCGATGAGATAGAGCGATACCATGATGAGCGAACGGTATTGGATGGCAAAGAATGTTCCGATGACCATAATGTAGATTGGCAGGCGAGCCGAACAGCTCATCAATGGCAATATCAGCATCGTTATCAGACGGGAACGGTGACTCTCGATGGTTCTTGTTGCCATCACGGCTGGTACGTTACAGCCGAATCCCATAATCAGCGGGATGAATGACTTGCCATGCAGGCCCATCTTGTGCATCAGCTTATCCATGATGAAGGCGGCACGAGCCATATATCCCGAATCCTCCATATAAGAAATGAAGAAATACAGAATCAGAATCTGTGGCAGGAATACGATGACCGCACCAACACCACCAATCACACCATCTACCAGCATATCCTTTACAGGTCCATCCGGCATTGTATTGCTGATGAACTCGCCCAGCCATGCCACGCCGTCCTCAATCCATCCCTTAGGAATCTCGCCCAGAACGAAGGTGGCTGAGAACATGATGAACAGCAGGAGGACGAAGATAGGGAAGCCTACATATTTATTGGTCAGGATGCTGTCGATGAGGTGGGTTACCTGATAGGTATCCTTTGCCTTACCCGGTTCATAGCCCGCTTCCTGCAATGCGCCATGGATAAAACCGTATTTGGCATCCATGATGGCGGTTTCGCTATCTTCCAGAGTCTCTTCCTTCACACGCTTGGCTGCCTCATTGCGGGCTGCGAAGATTTCCTTGGCCGATTTCAGATGACTAACGTATTCCTCTGCGTGCTTATCATTCTCCAACAACTTGATGGAGAGGTAACGGGTGGAGTAGCGCTGGCGGATGGAATCATCTGCCTTCAGATATTTCTGGATATGCTCGATGCCGTGCTCTATCTCATGTCCGTGGTTGATGTGGATATGGCGATAGTGAGCGCTTGAATCTTCCTTGCCTTCATAGAGTTCGATGATGGTCTCGAAGAGCTTATCCACGCCTCGACCATTGGTGAAGACGGTAGGAATCATCGAGATACCGAAGAGCTCGCCCAGCTTGTCGTAGTCGATGTTATCTCCACGCTTTTCGGTTTCATCAAACATGTTGAGAGCACAGACCATGCGGATGTGCATGTCTATCAACTGGGTGGTGAGATAGAGGTTGCGCTCCAGGTTGCTGGTATCGATGACATTGATCACGATATCCGGCGTATGCTCGATGAGCTGCTTGCGCACATAAAGCTCTTCCGGAGAATATGCAGAAAGAGAATAGGTGCCCGGCAAATCTACCAGGTTGAAATGATAGCCGTTGTATTCAGCTTCGCCCACCTTGGCATCCACGGTTACTCCGCTATAGTTGCCCACACGTTCGTGAGCACCCGATGCGAAGTTGAACAATGAAGTCTTTCCGCAGTTTGGATTTCCCACCAGTGCCACGTTGATGACGCGGTGGAGTCTTTCTGCTTCCTGTTCTGCCAAGGCTTCGTTGCTGGCAGAATCCTTTCTTTCAGCCACGAGCATCTTGTCGCCGAGTGCCTTTTCATCGTTCTCGCTGGCATCTGTAGCCTGCGAATCGATTACCTGCTTGCGGCCTTCTTCATCCGCCTTGCAGAGCTGTGCATCATTTTTGGCTTCCTCGATGGAAACCACTTCTATATGGTCGGCCTCGCTGTGTCGGAGTGACACCTCGTAACCCATAATCTTGTATTTCACAGGGTCCTGGAGTGGGGCGTTCAGGAGCACATCAACCTTCTTTCCCTTGATGAATCCCATCTCGATGACTCTCTTTCTGAAGCCACCGTGTCCTGAAACCTTGACGATAACGGCGCTTTCACCTGTTTTAAGTTCTGATAATTTCATATATCTTTCCTTGAATTAACCTTATTTTCTCTAGAAACTGGCTTTATTGCCAGCTCTTTTTTCTTTTCGACTGCAAAAATACTAATAATTATTTGCAACTCGGTAGCAATGAAGTTATTTATAACGAAAATACCTAGAAATGATGAGAGTATCATCAAATCTAGGTATTCTTATCATTATTTCTTGTGATGGCAAGATTTCGCTGTCATCACTTATCATCCTTTCTGGTGATTAGATGTTTCTGCCGTGGCAGTTCTTGAACTTCTTTCCGCTGCCGCATGGACATGGATCGTTAGGACGAGGCATGTGCTCGGCACGGTATGGAGTGCGGTTCACCTGGTCAGCTCCCTCGCGGGTATCCTGGTTGGCTGCTGCCTCCTGTGCTGCACGCTCAGCATCGATATCCACCTTGCTCTCTACGTAGTTCTGCTGGGTGTGCTGCTCTGGTGCTGCCTCCTGAACTGGCTGCTCCTGCTCCATGACAGGAATCTGACCACGCATCAAGATGCTGGCGATGCGGTCGTTCATATCATTGATCATAGCGTCCCATACCTTTGCACTCTCCAACTTGAAGATGAGCAATGGGTCCTTCTGCTCGTAGCTGGCATTCTGTACAGAGTGCTTCAACTCATCGAGCTTGCGGAGGTTCTCCTTCCAGTCATCATCGATGATGTGGAGTACTACGCTCTTCTCGAACTCCTTCACTACGTTCTTTGCCTCAGTCTCGTAAGCTTCCTTCAGGTTGCATGCGATGTTGTACATACGCTTGCCGTCGGTGATAGGCACCATGATGCGCTCGTACATCGCACCCTGGTTTTCATACACCTGCTTGATGATAGGCATTGCTGTAGCCTGGATGCGGTCGGTCTTGCGCTTGAAGGCAGCCATAGCCTCCTGGAAGGCACGCTCAGCCATCTCGTCGCGTCTGCCGTTCTCGTATTCCTCCTCTGTGAAAGGAATCTCCATGGCGAGGACCTTCAGGAACTCTTCCTTGGCACCGGTGAAGTCGTTGTTGTTCACGATGTTCAGTACGCGGTCCCAGATTACGTTGGCGATATCCATACCGATACGCTCACCCATCAGGGCGTGGCGACGCTTCTCGTAGATAACGGTACGCTGACGGTTCATCACGTCATCATACTCCAGGAGGTGCTTACGGATACCGAAGTTGTTCTCCTCAACCTTGCGCTGTGCACGCTCGATGCTCTTGCTGATCATTGGGCTTTCGATACGTTCGCCATCCTCGAAACCGAGACGGTCCATTACCTTGGCAATGCGCTCAGAAGCGAAGAGACGCATCAGCTTATCCTCCAATGATACATAGAATACTGAAGAACCTGGGTCACCCTGACGTCCGGCACGACCACGGAGCTGGCGGTCAACACGACGGCTCTCATGACGCTCTGTACCGATGATGGCGAGACCACCTGCAGCCTTCACCTCTGGGGTCAGCTTGATATCGGTACCACGACCTGCCATGTTGGTAGCGATGGTTACGGCACCCTTGCCATTTACTGAGCGACCAGCCTCGGCTACGATCTGAGCCTCCTGCTGGTGCAGCTTGGCGTTCAATACATTATGAGGAATGTTGCGCATCTTCAACATCTTGCTCAACAACTCAGAGATTTCCACAGAAGTGGTACCAACCAATACTGGGCGACCAGCATTGCGTGTCTCCTCAATCTCATCGATGACGGCACGATACTTCTCGCGGGCAGTCTTATATACACGGTCATCCAAGTCCTTACGCAGGATAGGGCGGTTGGTAGGAATTTCAACTACATCGAGCTTATAGATATCCCAGAACTCACCAGACTCGGTGCTTGCCGTACCGGTCATACCTGCGAGCTTGTGGTACATACGGAAGTAGTTCTGGAGTGTGATGGTAGCAAAGGTCTGTGTTGCTGCCTCTACCTTTACATGCTCCTTAGCCTCTACAGCCTGGTGTAAGCCATCGCTCCAGCGGCGACCCTCCATGATACGACCTGTCTGCTCATCCACGATCTTCACCTGACCGTCCATGACAACATACTCATCGTCCTTATTAAACATGGTGTAAGCCTTCAAGAGCTGCTGCAAGGTGTGAACACGCTCGCTCTGTACGCCGTAGTGAGCCAGCAACTCGTCCTTGATGTCCAGACGCTCCTGGTCAGAGATGTCTGTGCGAGCTTCCAGGTCACTCATCTGTGTAGTAATATCAGGCAATACGAAGAGCTCTCTATCGTTCACCTGCTTAGCCAACCACTCTGTACCCTTATCGGTCAGGTCGGCAGAGTTCAGCTTCTCATCAACCACGAAGTACAAAGGCTCAACAGCCTTAGGCATCTCACGGTTGTTGTTTGCCATATAGAATTCCTCGGTCTTGAGCAATCCAGCCTTGATACCCTCCTCAGAGAGGTACTTGATCAATGGCTTGTTCTTAGGCAGCGCCTTGTAAGAACGGTAGAGTGAGAGGAAACCTTCCTCAAGCATCTGCTGGTTCTTGGTCTTGCCGCCCTCTGTAATCTTCTGCTTAGCCTCGGCGAGCAACTCGGTAGCCTGCTTGCGCTGTACCTCGTAGAGCTTCTCTACCAGTGGCTGGTACTGCTCGAACATCTGGTCGTCACCCTTTGGAATAGGACCAGAGATGATCAATGGTGTACGGGCATCATCGATCAGCACGGAGTCAACCTCATCGACGATGGCGTAGTTGTGCTGGCGCTGTACCAGGTCGCTAGGGTTGGTAGCCATGTTATCACGCAGGTAGTCGAAACCAAACTCATTGTTGGTACCGAAGGTGATGTCTGCCATATATGCCTTGCGGCGCTCGTCGGAATTAGGACGATGCTTGTCGATACAATCTACAGAGAGGCCGTGGAACATATAGAGAGGTCCCATCCACTCAGAGTCACGCTTAGCCAGGTAGTCGTTCACGGTTACTACGTGTACACCGTTACCTGTCAATGCGTTGAGGAAGATAGGGGTAGTACCTACGAGGGTCTTACCCTCACCGGTAGCCATCTCTGCAATCTTACCCTGGTGGAGAACAACACCACCGAAGAGCTGTACGTCGTAGTGGATCATTTCCCACTTCATATCGTTGCCGCCGGCAGTCCAGTGGTTGTGATAGATAGCCTTGTCACCGTCGATGGTCACGAAGTCGTTGGCTGGGTTTGAAGCCAGCTCGCGGTCGAAGTCTGTAGCAGTAACTACGGTCTCCTCGTTTTCAGCGAAGCGGCGTGCTGTATCCTTTACGATAGCGAAAACCTGAGGCAAAACCTCGTTGAGTGCAACCTCATACTTGTCGAGTGCTTCCTGCTCCAACTTGTCGATCTGGTTGAAGATACCTTCACGCTCGTCGATTGGAGTGTCCTCGATCTTAGCTTTGAGTTCGGCAATCTTAGCCTTCTCTTCCTTAGCGTACTCCTGTACGTACTTCTGGAGTTCCTTTGTTTTTGCACGAAGTTCGTCATTGCTCAAGGCATTCATCTTAGGGTATTCTGCCTTGACTTTCTCTACGATAGGCTGGATCAACTTCATATCGCGAGTTGACTTGTTGCCAAACAATGACTGAAGAATTTTGTTAAAGTTCATTGTATATTTATTTTTTATTATTATTCGATGTATGATATAGGAGTTAAAGAAGTTAAGGAGTTAAAGGAGTTAAGACAAATGTGGTCTGTCAGTCCTTTTTCCTCTTCTGCTTTTTCCTGTTGTTTGTTTACTAGCTTGCAAAAATACAAAAAATATCTGTAAATCTGCAATATTTTACCAATTATTGCCCTTTCTGGCTGCATTTCTTGCTAGTTTTGCTGTCAGAAAGCACATAATCAGCAGTTTGGACCTCGAATAACAATGCTTCCGAAGGGTGCTTTGTACTTATGCACCACAACGGGGCGAAAACAAATATTTAAATGTGAATCTGTCAGAATGTCAGTCTTGACAGCTGCAAGCACAGCTGCCTGATGGTAATGATGCTCTGACATGTTTTCCTCTTCGGAAGCCTGCTTGATGGCTTTGATGACATAGAGGATGTCCTCCTCCAATGCCTTCGCCTCCGGTTGCTGGATGAATTCATCGTAGGATATATCCGTGAGCGCAAACTTCAGCGCCTGCTGATAAGTCTGCGCCTCCATGCCGGTTGCCGCCAGGACAACCAAAAGGGCTGTGATATATCTGTTTACCATCATTTTTATTTCCTTTATTTATGTAACTTTTAAAAGTCTTTTTGGAGTATCTTCTCTCCGTTTCGGTCTGGAGAAGTGTCTCTACTTGTCTTTTCTGAGTTTATTCATTAATTGTTTCTGTATAGCCAGCTTGCTGCTGTTGAGGTCGAGCAGGGTTGACTTGATTGCATATCTCATCAGCAAAGAGAATGCCAAAGTGCTCATTCCTTCGGCATAGCTCTGCCAGATTTGCAGGAGCAATGCTACGAGCAGGCACCATCCCCATACCTCGTAATACCAGTAGAGCTTGCCTTTTCTCATCTTCGAGATGGTTTTCCAGGCGAAGATGAGGTTCACTGGGTTCAGCAGCAGAAGCTGGAAGTTGATCTGCACGGTAGGGTGCTGCGAGAAGATCATCGCAAAGAGGATGATACCCGGCAGGCCCGTCAAGATGAGCAGGAAGGCATCAACCCCCCAGAAGTTCTTCTTCTTGCGCCATTCGATGATGCTCACGCCTATGATGATGATGGCGATGAATGTTGCCACCATGATTGGGGTGATGGCTTCCGATTCTGCCACCTGTGCCTGCTTCGGTATCAGGTAGCTGGTGCTATCTACCATCGTGATATAGCCCTCCTTGCCGTTGTAGTATCGGGTGCTTGCCAGATCCTGGGGTGCATTCATATTGTCTTTTCTGCCTTCTGTGGCAAAGTCACGGCTCAGGTTGTCCGGCAGGAACTCCCATTCTCGCTTGCTGATAGGCTGGTCGGCGAGATAGCCCAGGAGTAGGTCGTTGCCGAAACGGCTCCATCGGTGGTCTCCGTTCAGCTTGTGGATTTCCTGACGATAGGTGGATTGGGTTTCCTTATCATCAAAGTTGGTGTTGCAGTAACCGATGTTGGTGAGAATCATCTCCCTTGCACGGGTGGTGCAGTTGTCGAAGAAGAAGTTGTACCGGTAGGTACGGTTCTCCGGCTTGGCATTTTCCTCGATGGCATGCAGGATGTTGATCTTCTCGTCCCTGGAGAGATTGATGCGCTGCTGGCGTACCCATCTTCCTTCTGCTGCATATTCGGCGAGGAAGTCGGTCATTGGGTAAATGCCGATCTGGTAGTCGGTGAGTCCGAATACGAAGCGCAGGATGAAGAAGTTCTGCCTGAAACTGAACATGCCCCAGTTGACTGCCACGTCGCTTCCGTGCATCTTGTCCTGGATGCGCAGGGCTGAGTGACCGTAGTACGACCAGACCTCGTTGCCTGGTCCGCAGGTGAGGAGCGAAATATCTACCGAGTCGAGCCAGGATGTAGCATCCTCATTGACACGACTGTTCTGCACAGAAATGTCAGGAGTCTGATAGCCTGAAAAATCCTGTGCTGTCACATTAGTAGTTAAATTGGTTAAAATAACCGCTAAAATGACGCCAAAAATATGCTTAAATCGTTTCACGATGCAAAAATAACTTATTATTTTGGAATATCCTTCTTTTTTCTAGATTTTTTTTAATACTTTTGCACTCTGAATATAATTTTGACTGATTTATATATAAATGAGAAAGTTTATTTTAGCAGCCCTCTTGTTGGGTTCTACTCTTATGGTTAATGCCCAAAGCGGTACTAATTCTCCATACAGCCAGTATGGTTTAGGCGTTTTGTCTGAACAGACTTCTGGCTTCAACCGTGGTATGAATGGTGTTGGACTTGGTTTTCATGAGCATAATCAGATTAACTATCTGAACCCTGCTTCCTATGCTGCCATCGACTCCATGACTTTCATCCTGGATGCAGGTATCTCGGGTCAGGTAACCAACTTCAACGAGAACGGGGTGAAGAAGAATGCCAATAACTCCAATCTCGAATATGTGGTAGCAGGCTTCCGCCTCTTCCGCCATCTGGGTATGAGTTTCGGTATTGTCCCTTTCACCAACGTGGGATACAACTATTCTACCAGCGGATGGGTGAACAAGAACGACAAGGATGTTACCTACACCAACTCCTACGAGGGTGAAGGCGGTTTGCATCAGGTATATGTGGGTGCCGGCTGGTCTCCACTCAAGGGCTTGTCTGTCGGTGCCAATATTGGCTATATCTGGGGTTCCATCGACAGAACCGTGCAGAATTACTATAGCAACAGCTATTATAAGTCTCTTTACCGCACCTATGGTACTCGTGTGAACAACTACAAGATCGACCTGGGTGTGCAATATACCCAAAAGTTGTCGAAGAAGGATGAGGTAACCCTGGGTGTCACTTATTCGCCAGGTCATAACCTGCATGCCGATGCCGATATGAGCATCATTTCTTCCAATGCGCAGACCAGTACATCTGATACACTTGCCTTCAGCATCAAGAATGCCTACGAGTTGCCTACAATGTATGGCGCCGGTTTGATGTGGAATCACAACAACCAGTGGAAGATTGGTGTAGATTACAGTCTGCAGAAATGGGGTAGCCTGGGCTATCCTACCTACGAGGCCAGCAGCAGCGAGCCTTGGGCATTGCGCGATGGGGTGTATAAGGATCGCAGCAAGGTGAATGTCGGATTCCAGTACTGCTATGGTGAGCGCAGCCGTGCTTTTCTCAAGCGTGTGGCTTACCGTGCCGGTGTGAGCTTTGCTACACCATATTATAAGGTGAACGGCGTGGATGGCCCTAAGGAGCTTTCTGTAAGTGCCGGTTTCGGTATTCCTATCATGAACTCCTACAACAACCGTTCGCAGTTGAATATCAGCGGCCAGTGGGTGAAGAATTCGGCTACCGGACTTATCAAGGAGAATATCTTCCGTCTGAACATCGGATTCACTTTCAACGAGGATTGGTTCAAGAAGTGGAAGATGCAGTAATCTGCCCATATTGTGGTGTCTTCTTTGGGAGATGCCACATCTTCTATATATATAATAATGTATAAGATTAAATATTTCATAGTAATAGGTGTCATAGTTTCCTGGGTTTTGGCTGCCTGCCAGAATCCGGTAGAACATACTGCGCCTGCTATCCACGACAGAGACTCTGTGGCGATGATGACTTCGTATGGCGTTAATACCCTCATCAGTGATTCGGGTGTCATCAAGTACCGCATCGTTACCGAGCGATGGGAGGTGAATACCAACCGTGTGCCTTCCCGCTGGATTTTTGATAAGGGTATGCTGCTCGAACAGTTTGACGAGAAGTTCCACATCAACAGTTATATCCAGTGTGATACGGCTTATTACTTTGATCAGGAACGTGTTTGGAAGCTTTATGGTCGTGTGCGCATCCTCACTAAGGATGGTCTTCGCTTTACCAGCGAGCAGCTCACCTGGGATGAGAACAAGCATGAACTCTCCAGCCATGTGTTCAGTAAGCTCGTTACTCCGGAGCGTACCCTTCAGGGTTCCTATTTCTGGAGCGATGAGCGTATGACCCGCTATTTTGTGAGCAATTCTAAGGGTAGCTTCGAGAAGGGCGACTTCGGTGGTGGAGGCAGTTCATCTTCTACTTCATCATCCGATTCTACCAGTGCGCCTATGCGCCAGCCGGCAACGCCGCAGCGAGCCACCACCATTCCTATCATGCATTGATAGGGTAGGAGGAAATATGTTTTTAACAATATAATGTATCATGGAAGAAGTTGATATAAGTCTGATTGTAAGTATCCTCATCACGATGGTGTTTTCTGCATTCTTTAGTGGAATGGAAATAGCCTTCGTCTCCTCCAACCGTATGTTGGCGGAAATGGACAAGGAGAAAAACGGACTTACGCAGCGACTCTTGTCGCTCTTTTATAATCATCCCAACGGATTCGTCAGCACCATGCTGGTGGGCAACAATATAGCCCTCGTAGTATATGGTATCTTGATAGCCCGTCTGTTTGATAATACCATCTTTGCTGGTCTGGATGATGGTGTCAAGGTTACCTGCGATACTATTCTCTCCACACTCATCGTGTTGTTTACGGGTGAGTTCCTGCCGAAGACGCTTTTCAAGTCGAATCCAAACCGACTGCTGTCCATCTTCAGTCCGTTTGCGTATCTGTGCTACGTCATTCTCTGGCCTATCAGCAAGTTCAGTACCTTCCTCAGCAAGGGATTGCTGCGCATGGTGGGTATGAAGATGGAGTCTGAAGAGGGAGATGAAGGCTTTTCTAAGGTAGATCTTGACTATCTGGTGCAGTCGAGCATCGACAATGCCACCAATGAGGACGAGATCAACGACGAAGTGAAGATATTCCAGAATGCCCTGGATTTCTCTGATACCAAGGTGCGCGACTGTATGGTGCCACGTACCGAGATTCAGGCGGTAGAGATGGATACCTCGCTGGAGGAACTTCGTCAGAAGTTCATCGAAAGCGGAAACTCCAAGATCATCGTCTATGAGGATGATATCGACCATATCGTGGGCTACATCCACAGTTCCGAGCTCTTCCACAATCCGAAGAGATGGCAGGACCATATCCGCACGATGCCTTTCGTGCCGGAGACCATGCAGGCGCAGAAGCTGATGCAGACCTTCCTGCAGCAGAAGAAGTCGCTGGGCGTTGTGGTAGATGAGTTTGGCGGAACCAGCGGACTGGTGAGTCTGGAGGATATCGTGGAAGAGATCTTCGGCGATATCGAGGATGAGCACGATTCTGCGAAGTATGTAGCCAAGAAGACCGATGACGGCGACTATCTGCTGTCGGCTCGACTGGAGATAGACAAGGTGAACGATCTGTTCGACCTGGATCTTCCGGAGAGTGATGAGTATATGACTCTGGGTGGACTCATTCTTCACGAATATCAGAGCTTCCCGAAGCTGAATGAAGTAATTAAATTCGACAAGTTTGAGTTTAAGATTATCAAGTCCACATCCCGCAAGATAGAACTTGTGAAACTCCACATCATCAAATAGTTGGATGAGAAGAGGGAATTTTTCGACTTTTTTGCGTTTCCAGCCAAAAAAGATACCGAAAAATTCCCTTTTCTCGTATTATTTTTGTATTTTTGCAACCAATTGGCTACTTGCTTCAAAAGCAGTACAATCCTAATAAGGAAAAAATAAAATAATAATAATAATTAAAACGTAATGGCAGCATTAGGAACAATTAGAAAAAGAGGCGTGATACTGGTATGTATTATCAGTTTCGGTCTTTTCGCCTTCATTGCTGAGGAAGCTTTCCGCTCTTGCGATTCTGCAAAGAACAATGAGCGTCAGCAAATCGGTGAGGTGTATGGCGAGAAAATCAGCGTGCAGGATTTCCAGAAGCTCGTTGATGAGTACACAGAGGTTATTAAAATGCAACAAGGTCAGGAAAACCTTCCTGAGGAGCAGATGAATCAGGTGAAGGACATGGTATGGAATACATACGTACAGAACCAGATCATTGCCCAGGAGGCTAGCAAGTTGGGTCTTACCGTAACAGACGCAGAGCTTCAGGATATCTTGAAGACTGGTACAAACCCAATGCTTCAGCAGACTCCATTCGTAAATCAGCAGACAGGTCGTTTCGACGCATCTTCTCTCCAGAAGTTCCTGGCTGATTACAAGGCTCAGAAGGCTAACCCATCTGCTAATCCTCAGATGATGGAACAGTACACCAAGATTTTCAACTACTGGTCATTCATCGAGAAGACACTCCGTCAGCAGACATTGGCTCAGAAGTATCAGGCACTCCTGGCACACTGCTTCCTTTCAAACCCTGTAGAGGCTAAGATGGCTTTCAAGGAGGAGAACGAGGAGAGCCAGATCCAGTTGGCGGCCTTCCCTTATTCTGATGTTCAGGACGACAAGGTGAAGGTAGAGGAGAGCGACCTGAAGGCTAAGTATGACGAGATGAAGGCTCGTTTCAAGCAGCCTGTAGAGAGCAGAGATATCAAGTTCATCGATGTTCAGGTTGAGGCTTCCAAGGCCGACCGTGCAGCACTCAACAAGGAGTTTGCTGAGTATCATACACAGCTTGCTGCTGCAGCTGATCCTGCAGAGCTTGTTCGCAAGTCTGCTTCTACCGTAGCTTACCTGGGAATCCCAGTGAGCAAGGAGGCATTGCCATCAGACATTGCTTCGGCTATCGATTCTATGGCTGTTGGTGCTACTTCTGCAGTAAAGGTTAATGCTTCTGATAACACATTGAACATCGTGAAGCTGATGAGCAAGCAGCAGTTGCCAGACTCTATCCAGTATCGTGTCATCCAGGTGGCAGCAGCTTCTCAGGCTGAGGCTAAGACCAAGGCAGACTCAATCCACAGTGCTCTTGCTGCTGGTGCAGACTTCGAGGCACTCGCTAAGAAGTATGGTCAGACTGGTGAGAAGGCTTGGATGACTACCAAGCAGTATGAGTATGCTCAGACTATGGATAAGGACAACAAGGCATTCATCAACACATTGAATACAGCTTCTGTCAATGCATACAATGAGCTTCAGCTCGGTCAGGGTTATGTCATCCTCCAGGTTTGCGACCGCAAGGCAATGGTAACCAAGTATGTGGCAGCAGTCATCAAGAAGGAGATTCAGTTCTCTAACGATACATACCGTACAGCATACAACAAGTTCTCTAGCTATGTAAGTGCTAATCCTAAGTCAGAGGATCTCCTGAAGAATGCAACCAAGAGCGGTTATCGCGTACAGAACCTGAATGATATGACAACAGCTACTCACTATGTAGCCAACATCCATTCTACCCGTGATGCCTTGAAGTGGATCTTCGAGAGCAAGGAGGGTGAGGTTTCTCCTATGTATGAGTGTGGTGACAACAACCACTTGCTCGTAGTAGTATTGGATAAGATTCATCGCATCGGTTACCGCGACTTGAGCGATTCTCAGGTTAAGGAGATGGTAAAGGCTGAGGTTATCAAGGACAAGAAGGCAGAGCTGATTATGGCTAAGGTAGCTGGTGTGAAGAGCATCGCTGCTGCTAAGGCTAAGGGTGCCAAGATTGCTACCGTTAATCAGATTACTTTCGCAGCTCCTACCTTCATCTCTGCTACAGGTGCCAGCGAGCCAGCTGTTTCTGGTGCAGTTTCTGCTACCAAGAAGGGTGCTTTCGTAGCTAACGCAGTAAAGGGTAACGCAGGTGTTTATCTCTTCCAGGTTACTGGCAAGACCAACCGTCCTGTCAAGTTCGATGAGAAGGCTTACGAGCAGAAGTGCCGCCAGAAGGCTATGCAGTATGCCGGCAACTTCATGAACGAGCTTTATATGAAGGCTCACGTAGTGGATAACCGCTACTTGTTCTTCTAAAAACATATTTAAAATTAAATAATTGGGGTGTGTTTCTCTTGCAGGAACCACCCCTTTTTTCATGTCTCTTTGTGCTGTTTTATATGTCTTTAAGGGTAGAAGTACCTCACTGGTGAATTATAGCCTAGAATAGTAGTTTAGTACATTCTGGCAGTTGTTGGACCCACCTGGACGTTCTGTTGCTAACCTTCGTTGTATAACATAAAAAAGGTGTATCGCTCAATTTGGCGATACACCTTTTTTCTTTAGTATGGTTTGTGAAGTTATCCTCAACAGGGATTATCCACGGCTCCACCAATGCTTTTTCTTTGGTGGTTCTTGTGTTGACATCAACTTCTGTTTGATAAGACGACGATAGCTTGTGTGCTTTGTGATAATCTGGTAAATCTCTCCCCAGTCAGGGAGGCCACCGATACCACGGTCGTCAATAAACCAGTCAGCCTTGAGCTTACGTGAGAAATGGTTGTTGCTCTCTACGCTTTCTTCCGGGTAGTCTTTATTGACTGCCCAGAATTCCACACCGCGCTCTCTGCACCATTCTACGGCTTCATCCAGAAGCTTTCCTTCGCGCACACTCCAAAGAATGAGACGGTGATGATCTTTGATGAGCATCTTGAGTGTCTCTGTGGCAAAAGGTAGCTCTGTACCAATTTTAGGGTACTCGTGAGTTACGATAGTACCATCAAAATCAACAGCAATTGTTGCCATATTTAAATTCCTTTCTCGTTTAATGATTTATAATTGTCGATTACTACTTCTTGATACTTGTATCATTGGCATTGCCATAGTGGCTGTTGCTATAGTTGCCGAAACTGCCATACTGACCGTATGAACCATACTTGCCATAGTTGCCGTAGTTGCCATAGTTACCGTATTTGCCATATTTGCCATACTTACCCACACCATAGTAGAAGCTGTGCTTCTTCTTGGAGAGATCCACACCATTCAGTACCAGGCACATGTTAGGCAACTTCTTCTCGGCATTCAATCCGTTGATCATGCCGAAACTTGTCTTTGCGGTATAGTCTGCACGACAAACATAGATACAGAGGTTTGCCAGTCTGCCGAGCTGCAAGCTATCGTTAACCAATCCTACCGGTGCTGTATCAAGTACGATGTAGTCGTAATGGTTCTTCAGTTCCTTGATGATGGCATCGAGGCTTGGACGGGTAATCAACTCACCTGGGTTAGGAGGTACAGGACCAGCCATCAGCAGGTCGAGGTTGCTGTTGACGCCCGAAGAGAGAATCTGCTTCTGGATATCCTCCCAAGTGTTGTTCTCGTGAACCATCAGGTTGGTGATACCAGTATGATGGTTGTCGATTTCGAACAACTCTGCCAGACGAGGCTTACGGATATCCAGACCTACTACGATGACCTTCTTGCCCAGCAGAGCCAGAGAGATGGCTACGTTAGAGGCAACGAATGTCTTACCCTCACCAGAGGTTGAAGAGGTAAACATCAGAACCTTTTCGTCCTTCTTCAGCATAAACTGGATGCTGGTACGCAATCCACGGAAGATTTCCTCCATCAGGTTGTTGACGTTCTGGTGAACCACGATATCTGCTCTACCCTTGGAAACATCGCTGGCTACAGGGATGTCTGCGATAACCGGAATCTGAGTCAGCTTGACAACATCTGCATGGCCCTCAATCTTATACTTGAAGAACTCAATCAGGAAGAGGATACCTGCTGGGATGGCAAAACCTAATACCAATGCGATAAGCAGGATGATGGCAGCCTTAGGACTGGTCTTTCCTACGAGTGATGGAGCATCGATGATCTTACCCTTGTCAGCTGTAGCAGCCAGAGAGATTGAGTTTTCCTCACGCTTCTGCAAGAGCATCAGGTAGAGACCTGATTTTACTTCCTGCTGGCGGCCGATCTGTGTCAATACGCGCTCTTGTTCAGGAGAGTTGCCAATCTGGCTGTTATACTGGTTGGCCTGAGATGCGATGCTGTTACGCTGGATTTCCATACCCAGACGAGCCTGGCGCATGGCACGCTTGATAGACTTGGTCAACTCCTCCAACTGTGCAGTCAGTGGAGTAACCGATGGTGACAGTTCGCTGGCAGAGTGCAATGCATTGCTGCGCTCCAAGGCAATCTTGTTATACTGATTGATGAGCTCTGTAGAACTTTCATCAGTCAAACCAACGTTAGATGGGATAGGCTTGTACTTGTTGCCTGGCTCATCCATATACTTTCCGAGTTCCTTGAGCAACTCTACCTGGGTGTTAGCTTCCTGCAACTTCTGGGTATAGGTATCTGCGTTGGCAATAGCAGCTGTAGCATTGAGCTTCATCTCTATCACCTTGTTGCGCTTCTTGTAGCTTTCCAACTGGTTTTCGGTAGTGCCCAGTTCAGAGTTGATCTTCTCAAGACGGTTGTTGATAAACTGTTCTGTACGATAGGCTATTTCGTTCTTGTCGAGGTTAGCCTGTTGGTTATATACCTTAATAAGAGTATGCAGATAATCCAAACCGCGCTGTGGGTTCTCGTCGTTCAGTACGAGTTCAGCGATGGTTGTAGTCTTTGAGGTCTGACTGACAGTCAGATTCTTCACATACTTCTCTGCAGCCATCTCAGGAGATACGATCACAGCCTTCAATACGTCGCCGTCTTCCATATTGTAGCCCTTGTTGGCTGTCAGCAGGATTGCACCTGCTCGTGTATTGATAGTTGCCGGCAGACCGTTGATGGTCTTCTCAAACTCAATAGGATCCTTTTCGTGGGTGAAGGCATCAATAGGTATGTAGTATTTACCAGTGACATGGAATTGCTTGCCGTCTTTCTCGATGCTTAATTTTACAGGAGCATTCAGCTTCTGCAGGTTCTTGGCATCCATATCCACATTGATTTCCTGTTCCTTATAGACCAGTGGTGATCTGAAGATACCCTTGTGGTAGTAGTTTACGTAGGTTTTCATGTCAATGACAGCCTGACGTGCCATATCGCTAGCCGACAGGATTTCTATCTCGTTGTCAATACCGTTTGAGTTCGTCATGAAACCCAAATTGGCAGCACTCTGAATCATGCTGCTGTTCATACCACCGCCTCGCTTGCTTTGGTCATCATCCTTGATGAGTACTTTTGTCGTAGTCTGGAACACAGGTTTTGCATGCTGCAGGTAGAGATATCCCAAACCGAGACATAAGATGATGGATAGAATAAACCACTTCCAGTTAAGGATAAGTGTGGTGTAGATCAATTGGAAGTCGATAGCCGACTTTTCCTCTTGGTTCTGCACGTTTTCCAATTCTAAATTTTTGTTTTCTTCCATTATTATTTTAATGTTATTGTTTTGCGTTGAATTTGTATATGAATGAATTCTCAGGTACCAGTTTCTTATCTGTTGTCTGTAGCTATAGCCATCAGATACTGTCCGTATCCGTTCTTGAGCATCGGTTCAGCCAGTTTCTTAAGCTGTTCCTTGTCAATCCATCCCTGGTTGTAGGCTATCTCTTCCAGGCAGGCTACCTTCAGTCCCTGGCGCTTCTCTATCACCTCAATGAAGGTGCTGGCTTCCGAAAGACTGTCGTGGGTACCGGTATCCAGCCAGGCAAAACCGCGCTGCAGGGTTCTTACCTTCAGGGTCTTCTCTGCCAGATAGTGCTGGTTCACTGTGGTAATCTCCAGCTCTCCACGCGCACTAGGCTTGATGTGCTTCGCCACTTCCACCACACTGTTCGGATAGAAGTAGAGTCCCACTACGGCATAGTTGCTCTTAGGCTGTGCCGGCTTCTCCTCGATGCTCAGGCAGTTGCCGTCCTTGTCAAACTCCGCCACGCCGTATCTTTCCGGATCATTCACGTAGTAGCCGAATACGCTTGCCTGTCCCTCTTCGGCAGCCTTCACGCTCTCCTTCAGCAGTCCGGTAAAGCCGGCTCCGTAGAAGATGTTGTCGCCCAGAACGAGGCAGACGTCATCCTTCCCTATGAATTCCTCACCGATGATGAACGCCTGAGCCAGTCCGTCAGGCGAAGGCTGTTCAGCATACTCGAAGTGAACCCCCAGTTCGCTTCCATCGCCCAGCAGTCTCTTGAATCCAGGCAGGTCGAAAGGCGTAGAGATAATTAGAATCTCCTTGATACCAGCCAGCATCAGTACCGATACGGGATAATATATCATAGGTTTGTCAAAGATAGGAATCAGCTGCTTGCTGATGCCCTTGGTGATGGGGTATAGTCTGGTGCCCGAACCACCTGCTAATACGATTCCTTTCATATCTTCTTCTTTATTTCTTTTTATGGTAAAAGTTCTTATTATACCTTTTTATTTTTATATGTTGCACATTCCACAGTCAATGCAGTCTTTGTGCGGAACAGAAAAACGTCTTTAAAAACGTGGCAAAGTTACTAAAAAATATTGAGCGGTGAAAATAATCAGCCTAAAATCTTCATATAATATAGGAAAAATATGCTTTCGGGGAAAAAAAACATCTCTTAATTTGGGTATTTTGCGATTTTATTGTATTTTTGCAGAACATTTAAGAACATTAATGAATAAATAAGATTAAGAATGGGAATATTTTCTAAACTATTCAGTCGTAAAGACGAAGATAAGAAAGTAGGTGGAATGGAAGACTACATGACCCTGGTCCGTGTATATTTCCAGGCAGCCTTGGCTTCACAATTAGGTATCACCAATCTGGCTATGCTTCCAGACCTCCGTGTCTTCAAGACCAGCCTCCATGTTCCTACCGTCAACAACCGTCTGGGCATTGGCGAGAAGGCACAGGTCAAGAAGATGATGAAGAACCTCTATGATACCGACGATAACTTTTTCAAGGAGATTGATGCCAGCATCCGCAAGAACTGCCAGAAACTCCAGGATGTCAATACCTATCTCATCCAGTTCCAGAACTTCACCCAGGATTTGATGATGCTCATGGGCAACCTGATGAAGTTCAAGCTTCGTCTGCCAAGCTTCATGAAGAAGACCCTCTATAAGCTCACTGCACAGACTGTGGACGATATCTTCAACAAGAACGATTTCTCGGATGCCAGCGTGCTCAAGACCGTGGTAGGCTTGCGCCACTTCAACACCCGTCTGAAGTTCAGCCAGCAATGGGTTACTGATTTCACCTTCCAGGTACTGATGTTGGCAAAGAAGGAGCCACGTCCATCCGATGAAGAGGTGGAAAAGGCAAAGCAAAAGATGGGAAAGTAGCCAATATTCTCCCAAAAAGATAAAAAAAACAGGAGAATATTTGTTTTTTTCAAATTATTCTCTTAAATTTGTAGCCAAAAAATAAAAAGGCATGAGTGCTAGTGAGAAAACAATCAATACGTTTGCCACAAGAGTAAGGCAGATGATTCTCAAGTTTGAAGATATCAAGCATGAGAATGCAGAGCTGTATGCGATAGTGGATGAGCGCGATGCCAGGATCAAGGAATTGCAGGAGAAGTTGACTCAGGCAAAGCATGATTACGACAGTTTGAAGATGGCGAAGATGATGACGATTTCCGACTCCGACATGGAGACCACCCAGAAGCGCATCGCCAAGCTCATCAGAGATGTCAACAAGTGTATAACGCTACTGAGCGACAAGTAATAACTATTGAAGCGGAGGCAGATCAGATGGAAGATAAATTACAGATCAGATTACATGTATATGATACCGACCTCACGGTAAGAATACCGAGAGAGGATGAGGAGTATTATCGTAAGTCGTCTAAGTTGATCGATGAGATCGTCAATTCGTATGCGAAAATCTTCAAGGGGCGCAAGAGCGACAAGGAGATTTTGTATATGGCTCTCATCGACGTAGCTTTGAGATTCGAGAAGGAATCAGATAAAAATGATACCCAACCATATAATGATATTCTGGACAAGCTGACTGCGGAGATAGAAGATACCTTGGCTAAGTAAGAATATTAATAATTATAATACATATATGGTAACAATAATAGCGGCCCTGGTAGCTCTCGTGTTGGGAGGTATCGTGGGGTATGTCATTTTCCGTTATGTCATTAAGGGAAAATATAATGAAATGATAGATGCTGCCAACAAAGAGGCAGAAGTAGTAAAGGAGAAAAAGCTTCTCGAAGTGAAGGAGAAGTTCCTCAATAAGAAAGCCGAGTTGGAGAAGGAGGTGCAGCAGCGCAACTCCCGCATCCAGCAGAGTGAAAACAAGCTCAAGCAGCGTGAAATCTCGCTCAACCAGCGCCAGGAAGACCTCGGTCGCCGCAAGCAAGAGGTAGAGCAGTATCAGCAGCGCATCGACAATGAGAAGAAACTCCTCGCCGTGAAGCAGCAGGAACTCGAGAAGATGCAGAAGCAGGAGCAGGCTAAGCTCGAAGAGCTTTCCGGTCTCAGTGCCGAGGAGGCGAAGAGTCGCTTGGTAGAAAGCTTGAAGGATCAGGCTCGTCTTGATGCAGCCAGCTACATCAATGAGATCATGGATGATGCCAAGCTCAATGCCAATCAGCAGGCTAAGAAGATTGTAATCCAGACCATCCAGCGTGTGGCTACCGAGACAGCTATCGAGAACTCTGTCTCTGTATTCCATATCGATAATGATGAGGTTAAGGGACGTATTATCGGTCGTGAAGGCCGCAACATCCGTGCCCTTGAGGCAGCCACCGGTGTGGAAATCGTGGTAGATGATACTCCTGAGGCTATCGTTATCTCAGCCTTCGACCCTGTGCGCCGTGAGGTTTGCCGTCTGGCTCTCCATCAGCTGGTAGCCGATGGCCGTATCCACCCAGCCCGCATCGAGGAAGTGGTAGCCAAGGTAAAGAAGCAGTTGGATAATGAGATCATCGAGACCGGTAAGCGTACAGCCATCGACCTCGGTATCCATGGTCTGCATCCTGAGTTGATCCGTATCATCGGTAAGATGAAGTACCGTTCATCTTATGGTCAGAACCTCTTGCAGCATGCGCGCGAAACCGCCAATCTCTGTGCGGTGATGGCTTCTGAGCTGGGCTTGAACCCTAAGAAGGCAAAGCGTGCCGGTCTGTTGCACGATATCGGTAAGGTGCCAGACGAGGAGAGCGAGTTGCCACACGCACTCTATGGTGCCAAGATTGCTGAGAAGTACAAGGAGAAGGCAGATATCTGCAATGCCATTGGTGCTCACCACGACGAGATGGAGATGAACACCCTTTTGGCTCCTATCGTACAGGTATGTGATGCCATCTCAGGTGCCCGTCCAGGTGCCCGCCGTGAGATTGTAGAGGCATATATCAAGCGATTGAACGATCTTGAGGCTATCGCCATGAGCTATCCTGGCGTTACCAAGACCTATGCCATCCAGGCAGGTCGTGAGCTTCGTGTCATCGTGGGTGCCGACAAGATGAGCGATGAGCAGAGCATCAAGCTCTCTGATGAGATTGCAACCAAGATTCAGAACGAGATGACCTATCCTGGTCAGGTGAAGATCACCGTGATTCGTGAGACTCGCAGTGTAGCTTATGCTAAGTAAGAAGGAATCAAGCGATAAAACGCGTTTTCATATATTCGAAGTTTAAATTGTCGCTTCTCTCCTTCATAGGATGAGGAATGTATTTGATATAGTCGCTGTTCTCTAGGGGACAGCGGCTTTTTTCTTTCATATCATGTACGGCTACATTTATATAATATAATGTGATGAAAGCAGAACAGAAGATTTTAAAGCGATTCAATAAAGGATGCGTGGATTATCACCTTTTGGAGGATGGTGACCGGATTCTCATTGCCTTGAGCGGCGGAAAGGATTCCCTGGAACTGGTGCGCCTCTTGGCTCAGCGTGCCCGCATCTATAAGCCGCATATTGAGGTAGAGGCGGCGCATATCATTATGGATAACATCCCTTACGAGACCGACCGTTCTTATCTGCAGGCATTTTGTGCAGAGAATGGCATCAAACTTCATATCCTGCATAGTTCTTTCGATGAATCCACCGATCCCCGCAAGACCCGTTGTTTTCTCTGTGCGTGGAACCGCCGCAAAACGCTCTTCGAGTTTGCGGTGAATAATGGTTTCAATAAGATAGCCCTGGGCCATCACATGGATGATATCCTCGTAACTTTCCTGATGAATATCACCTTCGAGGGTTCTCATTCCACCATGCAGCCCAGTCTTCCTTTAAAACATTATCCGCTTACCATCATCCGTCCCCTTTGTCTGGCGCATGAGAAGGATATCCGGAAGGTGGCAGAGGAGTTGCAATTCACGAAGCAGAAGGCGTTGTGCCCGTACGAGGAGACCACGCACCGCAGTGATATGCAGCAGATCTTCCAGCAGCTGGAACAGCTGAATCCCGAGGCGAGATACAGTCTTTGGCGGGCGATGATGAATAGGGGATAAGGTCTGGCAGGTTTTAGCAGGTATCTCTGATAGTACTTACGATGCGTAAAGCGGCTTGTATCGCTTATTGCCTCACTATGGCACAACATTGCCCCTTACCAGGGCAATAATCTGCCATTGCCAGGCACAAAACGATACGTCGGGAGTTTTTTATAAAAGCACCACTCTTCTTTTTACTCTTCACCCGCACAAATTCCTTAGATACAAACACTTATGCTATTTTGTGAAGAGTGAAGAGTATTTTTGAAAGAGGCTTACTATTATCCTGCTTTTGAGTGCCATATATGATGATTGCTTACGTCATATATGATGATTGCTTACGTCATATATGATGCAAGCTCATGCCGTATATGGCGTAGGCTGATGCTATATTGAGTGTAGGCTGATGCCCAATATGCCTCCTGCAAGCACCCTATATGCCGATATCCGAAACCATCTTTCCTGGTGTTGCTACACTCTCGTGGAGTGGGTGATTTTTATGCTACCATCTCGGCGAGAAACAGCTTATTTCATTTCATCCGAGTTGAGTATGGTGATGGTCTTGCCCTCAATCCTGATTGCACCCTTCTCCTCGAATTCGGAGAGGCAGCGGAGGAGCGAGAACTTCTGGATACCGAAGATGTCCGCCATTTCCTGTCGGCTGACATCCAGATGGATGGTTCTGCTCTGCTGTTCGATGGCCATCTTGATGAGGTATTGCGCCACCTTCTCCTTGACGGAGAAAAGGGAGAGCATGCGCATTTTCTGCGAAAGGAAGATGTCTATCCTTGACAGGTGCTGGATGAAGTTCCAGCGTATGCGCTCATCAGTATCTATCAGCAGTTTCAGTTCAGAAGGCCTCATGCGCAGGAGGGTAGTCTTCTTGCTTGTCTCCACGCTTACGGGCATCTCGTTATTATGTGCGAATATATAGGCAGGGGCAATCAGCATCGATTCTCCCAGCCTATCTATCTGGGCCTGCTTGCCCGACAATCCTGACATGCGGGCTATCATCTCCCCCTCGACAATGATGTCGGCATATCTGCAGGGCATTCCTGCCAGCACATAGGTTTCCCTGGCAGCAAGCTCCACCATCCGGTAGCTTACCGTCGATAGCGCCTCTCTGATTTCCTCTGGAGTAAATCCCTCAAACACTGTGCATTTCTGCAAGGTAACGAATATTGATTCTTTCATACATTTAAGTTTTATATTCAATAACGCATTTTCCCCCGATTTATTGTTTGCTTCTTTTAGAATCTTGAAGGCAGAATCTCCGCACGCCCTATAAGAGTAGGATCTTACTAGCTAAAGCTCTGGTAATAAGCAAGAAAAATACGAAAAAACTTTGGTGTCTTAAAATAAAGTCGTAACTTTGCAGCTGAATATTAATAAATGGAGGAAGAATATGGCAAATTATATCAGATTTGACTGGGCGATGAAGCGCCTGCTTCGCAACAAGGCAAACTATGCTGTGCTGGAAGGCTTTATGTGTTCGCTGCTGAACGAGAAATTCAAGATCAACCGATTCCTGGATAGTGAGAGCAATCAGCAGACCGAGAATGATAAATTCAACAGAGTTGATATCCTGGCAGAAAATGAGAAGGGAGAATTCATCATCTTCGAGATACAGAATACTCGGGAACATACCTATTTCCACCGTATGCTCTATGGAGTTTCCAAGGTTATCACAGACAATATTAGTCTGGGCGATGATTACGACAAGGTGCGCAAGGTATATTCCATCAATATCGTGTATTTCACATTGGGACAGGCTAAGGATTATGTATATCATGGCAAGACGATGTTCCAAGGACTGCATCAGCCGAATGATATCCTGAAACTCTCTAACCGACAGAGTGAACTCTTCTTCGGTGATGAAATCCCTCAGGGTCGCAAGACTAATCGCGAAGCCGGAGACATATTCCCGGAGTATTATCTGCTCTGCGTGAACAACTTCGATAAGCTGGCGGTGAACAATCTGGATGAATGGATCGAGTTTCTCAAGACCGGTGAGATCAGCGAGGCAGCCCAGGCCCCAGGTTTGGCAGATGCCCGCAAATGCCTGGATATAGATAAGTTGACCGTAGCGGAAAAGAATGATTATGTCCGTCACATGGAGAATCTGCGCTATCAGCGCAGCGTTATCAAGACGGGGTATGATGATGGCTGGCAGAAAGGTCTTGCCGATGGTCGAGAAGAAGGTCGGGAAGAAGGTCGTGCTGAAGGACGAGCTGAAGGACGTGCCGAAGGACGAGAAGAAGGACGCGAAGAAGGTCGTGCCGAAGGAGCCAAAGATGAGAAGAAGGCCACAGCCCGTCGTCTTCTTGCAATGGGCTTGTCTGCCGAGCAAGTGACAGCAGCAACCCAGTTGTCATTAGATGAAATCAAGAAATTATAGCTGCTTTTTGCAATAGATAAAGGGAGATTTCGCCAAGAAATCTCCCTTTATTGTTGTATGCTCGACATGGACGTTGTCTAACGGCTGCAAATTCTCCCTTAACTCAGTAGCTGCTGTTCTTATCCTATATATTTTTTGATGTCCTCTTCTACCGTTCCGTTTCCGGCAATGCCAAAGGTATCTACCAGTACCTTCAGTACGGCTGGTGAACAGAAGGCTGGGAGCGTAGGACCCAGATGGATGTTCTTTACGCCCAGATGCAGCAGGGCAAGAAGTACGATGACAGCCTTCTGCTCGTACCAGGCAATATTGAAGAAGATAGGAAGTTCGTTGATGTCGCTGGCTCCAAAGATCTCCTTCAGCTTCAATGCCACAACCGCCCAGGAATAGGAGTCGTTGCACTGACCGGCATCCAGCACACGAGGAATGCCGTTGATGTCGCCCAGATTGAGCTTGTTGTACTTGAACTTGGCACAGCCGCTGGTGAGTATCACTACATCCTGAGGCAGCGCCTTGGCAAACTCCTCGTAGTAGTTGCGGCTCTTCATTCTGCCATCGCAGCCACTCATCACCACAAACTTGCGGATGGCTCCGCTCTTCACTGCCTCTACTATCTTGTCTGCCAGGGCAAAGACCTGGGCATGCGCAAAACCGCCGATGATCTCGCCTGTCTCTATCTCCCTAGGTGGCTGGCAGGTCTTGGCAAGCGCAATCACCTCGGAGAAGTCCTTGTGGCCGTCGGCACCCGCCTGGATATGCTTCCAGCCAGGGAAACCGGTAGAGTTGGTGGTGAAGACGCGGTTCCTGTAGCCTGCCGATGGCGATGGCGGTACGATGCAGTTGGTGGTGAAGACTACAGGACCGTTGAAGCTCTCGAATTCCTCCTTCTGTTTCCACCACGCATTGCCGTAGTTGCCCACCAGATGCTTGTACTTCTTGAGCTGCGGATAGTAGTGGGCAGGAAGCATCTCTCCATGGGTATAGACGTCGATGCCCGTGCCTTCGGTCTGGATGAGGAGATCTTCGATATCCTTCAGGTCGTGACCGGAGATGAGGATGCCCGGATTGCTGCCTGTGCCGATGTTCACTCTGGTGAGTTCCGGATTACCGTATGCCTGGGTGTTGGCCTTGTCGAGGAGTGCCATCACATCCACGCCGTACTTTCCTGTTTCGAGCACCACGCCCAGCAGCGTGTTCATATCAGCATCAGGGTTGCTGATGGTGGCGAGTGCACGGCAGATGAAGCTGATGATTTCGCTGTTCTCTTCTCCCAGATGGGCTGCGTGCTCGTAGTATGCTGCCATACCCTTCAGACCGAGCATGGTGAGTTCCTTGAGCGAGCGGATATCTGGATTCTCGTGGCGGAGCACGGATTCACGGGCACCCTCAGCCTCATAGTCTGTCTTCTCGCCACCCCAGGTTACCTCCTGATAGGCAGGGAGGTGGATATTCATGCTTGCCGCCTTTTGCAGCAGCTGTTTCTTCAGTACGATGCCCTTATCTACCTTTTGCAGGATATCCTGGTCGTTGAAGTTGGCGTTGGTAATGGTGGTGAAGAGTGCATCCGTGAGGAAATGGGTTACCTCTGGTGTCGGCTCTTCGCCTATGCTATGCTGTATGGTTCCTATGCCACGAACCACGCTGAGCAGCAGATCCTGCCACTTGGAAGTTGTAGCCTCCTTACCGCAAACACCCTTGATGGTACAGCCTGTACCCTTAGCTGTTTCCTGACACTGGAAACAGAACATCTTGTTTTCTGTCATATTGCTATAAATTAATGAGTTATTTTAATGTTTTCTTCCAGGCGGCAATCTGCCATTCCTGGTTTCCGGCTGCAAAATTACGGCTTAAAAAATAATCCTACGGTAACAATTGTGACCGTAGGATATTAAAAAAACATAAAAAGAGTGTGGGGGAATGGATTTCGTTTTCAGCAGGGCTATTATTGCAGCTGCGAAATTTTCTGCATCAAATCATTCAGGCTCATGGCTCCGCTCTGTCGCCAGAGCATTTCTCTCTTTTTGAAGAGCATGAGGGTAGGGACCGACTGAATGCGGTACTGCATGGACAGTGCCTCGTTCTTGTCTACATCTACTTTCAGAATTCTGATGTCATCGCCCATCTTCTCCTTCAGCTGTTCCAGGATAGGGTGCATCATCTTGCAAGGTCCGCACCAGGTAGCGAAGAAATCTACCAATGTCAGCTGTTCGTCGTTAATCATTTCATTGAATTTTTCCATCATTATTGATATTTAAAAGTTATTACTTGTTTTTATCGGTGCAAAGATAAGAAGAATCCGGCATTCCACCAAATTATTCAGTCTATGTGGCGATAGATGAAGTCTATTGACGTAGCGCCGGATATGTCTTTCCTCCGTTAGGCGTTCCGGCTGATTTGCAATCGGCCGTCAAAAAATGTCCTAACCTCTTTATATTCTGGGGATATGATAGCGCTCTAAAGATAAGTTTTTATTCTAGTTACGCAAGAAAATCAGAGGAAAAGCTTTGGTGTCTTAAAATAAAGTCGTAACTTTGCAGCTGAAAATTAATAGATGGAGGAAGAATATGGCAAATTATATCAGATTTGACTGGGCGATGAAGCGTCTGCTTCGCAACAAGGCAAACTATGCCGTGCTGGAAGGCTTTATGTGTTCGCTGCTGAACGAGAAATTCAAGATCAACCGATTCCTGGATAGTGAGAGCAATCAGCAGACCGAGAATGATAAATTCAACAGAGTTGATATCCTGGCAGAAAATGAGAAGGGAGAATTCATCATCTTCGAGATACAGAATACTCGGGAACATACCTATTTCCACCGTATGCTCTATGGAGTTTCCAAGGTTATCACAGACAATATTAGTCTGGGCGATGATTACGACAAGGTGCGCAAGGTATATTCCATCAATATCGTGTATTTCACATTGGGACAGGCTAAGGATTATGTATATCATGGCAAGACGATGTTCCAAGGACTGCATCAGCCGAATGATATCCTGAAACTCTCTAACCGACAGAGTGAACTCTTCTTCGGTGATGAAATCCCTCAGGGTCGCAAGACTAATCGCGAAGCCGGAGACATATTCCCGGAGTATTATCTGCTCTGCGTGAACAACTTTGATAAGCTGGCGGTGAACAATCTGGATGAATGGATCGAGTTTCTCAAGACTGGCGAGATCAGCGAGGCTGCCCAGGCTCCAGGTTTGGCTGATGCCCGCAAATGCCTGGACATAGATAAGTTGACCGTAGCGGAAAAGAACGACTATGTCCGTCACATGGAGAATCTGCGCTATCAGCGCAGCGTTATCAAGACGGGTTATGATGATGGCTGGCAGGAGGGTCATGCCGATGGCCGAGAAGAAGGTCGTGCCGAGGGTCGTGCCGAAGGTCGAGAAGAAGGTCGTGCCGAAGGAGCCAAAGATGAGAAGAAGGCCACTGCCCATCGCCTTCTTGCAATGGGCTTGTCTGCCGAGCAAGTGGCAGCAGCAACCCAGTTGTCACTAGATGAAATCAAGAAATTATAGCTGCTTTTTGAAAAAGATAAAGGGAGATTTCGCCAAGAAATCTCCCTTTGTCAGCTGTTCGCCGTTAATCATTTCATTGAATTTTTCCATCATTATTGATATTTAAAAGTTATTACTTGTTTTTATCGGTGCGAAGATAAGAAGAATCCGGCATTCCACCAAATCACTCAGTCAATGCGGCGATAGATGGAGTCTATTCATTTAAAGGTTACAACCTGATGCCGTATTTCCTGATGCCTTCTCCCATCATCTCCTCCGGAATGAATATCTTGAGGGTATCGACTAGGGTGTTCAGCATCCGCTCACGGATGTAATCCTCCCTGATATAGAGCGATATGCGCCGCTGCGACAGATAATCTCCTTCTATCTTTCTTACATTCCTCTTCTGCTCCTCACTCAGGAAGGGGAGGTGCATCTCTGGAATGATGGTGAAGCCACCATTCTCATCCACTATCCTTATCAGGGTCTCGATGCTGCCTGCCTCATAGATATGATGACCCTTGCTGCGCGCCTTGCAGAACGAAAAGGCACTGTTGCGCAGACACTGTGCCTCCTTCATAATCCACATGTTCTCATACTCCAGATTCTCTGGCTTGAAAACAGGGAGCTTGCGCCAGCAGCTCTCGGCAAGATACACATAGAACTTCTCCGTGTAGAGCGGTATCTCCAGAATGCCTTCACGGATATTGTCGGAGATGGCTATGCCGGCATCCGTCTCACCACGAAGCAGGGAATCGAGCATGAAATCAGCCTTCAGTTCCTGAATGTTGAGATCCACCGATGGATAGTTTTCCCGATAGTGTCTGATGAACTTGGGCAGGATGTAGGGGGCAATGGTTGGACCCACGGCGAGCGACAGTCTTCCGCCTATCTCTCCCTTATCTTCCATCACGATTTCCGAGATGCGTTCTATCTCCTGCAATGCCGTTTCTGCCTGACGGATAATCTTCTTGCCTGATGCAGTGGGAGATACGGTCTTGTTGTTTCTTTCGAAGATACGGGTATCCAGTTCTTCCTCCAGTTTCACAAGCATGGCACTGAGCGTGGGCTGCGAAACCAGGCAAGCCTCTGCTGCTCTCGCAAAATTGCGAAAGCGGTTGAGTGCCACAATATATTTCAGTTGCTGTAAATTCATATCGCTATTCTATTTATATCAGCCAAGTACAGGGCTTATCTTGCCTTGAGTTTGCAGATGAGTTGAGTCATGTTGCCCATCGGACAGAAAACACACCAGGTTCTAGGGCGATAGAAGATGGTGAGTAGCACACCCACTATCAGCGAGGTGAGCATGATGCCATAGAGACCGAAGGCAAATTGAGCCTTCCAGGGTTCTATCTCTACAGGATATGCCCAGTGCCAGGGAACATCAAAGCTCCATAGCAGGTGAATGGTCTGATGGAGATTCTCTGCACCCTTTGCCACCATCACTGTGAGGATGATCATCTGGATGAAGAAGAACATGAAGAATAGCAGGAATCCATGACGGAACCATTTGGATGATAACCATCTTGGTGCTACCTTCCTGCGCGACCATCCCAGGATGTTTCCTATTTGAAGGAAAAGCTGACCACGCCCACAATAGTTGTTGCAATATCCCTTGCCGCCTCCGAAAACAGCCATGAACAGCGGAATCATAAAACAGATGACTCCCAGCCATGCAAACACGATATTGAAGAATCCAAGGGTGAAATAGGTGGCAGATACCAGCCACAGATAATCACTCCACTTCTTGCTTTTTTGTCTTGCCATAAAAATGCTTTTTATCTGTTATCTCAATACCTTGTGCATGACTCCTGCCGGACAATTCCTTTCACAGATGCCGCAACCTATGCACAGATCCTCATTCACTACTGCATAACATCCCCGGTAGATGCTGATGGCATCCTTGGGACACACCTTTACGCAAACACCACATGCCACGCAGCGGTCGTGCTCGCTTTGAGCCTTGTATTTTGCCATCGTTTTCTACTGATCGGTTAGTTTATCCAACTGCTCTTCCAGAAATTCTGCCGCATCGGCTACGCAGAGCGGGCATTCTCTGAGGACCTTTCCCGTACCTACGCCCTTGAGAAGCCTGCACTGGGTAGCTCCGTTGCGCTGCTGGAATTGGGTCATAATCTGTCGCATCGCCTTGATAGCCTTTGCCTTATCCTTGGTGGCAAGACCCAATACCACACCTGCTCCTACGAGGGCACCGCAGGTTCCTTCCATATTTCCCATTCCCGCTGCAAAGGCATTGCCCACATTCTTGAGGGTATCTTCGTCGATACCTGTATAATCATAATAGGTACAAACCACTGCCTGGGTACAGTTATGAGATCCACAACGCTTCTTTTCTGCTGCAATTTCTTTTCTTGTTTCCATTTTTATCTTGTTTATTTGAATTTTGCTGCAAAGATACGGCTTTTATGATAGATAAACGAAAGATGTTGGCTATTATATCATAGATTCTATCTATGCATACGAGTGCATGCCCGTGAGGAAATAGTTCACGCCGAAGTAGGTCATGGCGATACTCAGGAAGGCCAGGGTGATGTAGATGTGATACACCAGCGGCTTGCGGAAAATAGGCAGGCTCTGCGTATGCACTACTACGGCATATATCATAAAGGTGATGAGCGCCCACGTCTCCTTGCTGTCCCAACTCCAGTAGTTGCCCCAGCTCACGTTAGCCCAGATGGCTCCGATGAAGATGCCGAACCCCATCGTGGTGAGGGCAGGGTAGAGGAAGAGACGGCTTAAATCCCGCAGTTCGTCGCCATGAGAGCGCATGCAGATGCCCATGATGCCGCAGATGAAAGTCAAGGATAGCAGTGCATAGCTCATCATGATGATGCTGACATGGATGCTGAGTAACGGACTGTTCAATACCGGCATCATCTGTCCGATAGCAGGATCCATCTGGTTGATATGGCTTACCAGAAGGAAGAATCCTGAAATCAGGAAGCCGAATACCATCACGATACGGATGCGCAACTGCATCAAAATGCTGATAAGCATCACTAACCAGGCTACAGTCAGCATACTTTCATATCCGTTAGACATAGGTACGTTGCCGCTGATAATCCATCTCAATGCCAATCCGAAGGTTAAGGCAAGGAAGGATACGCCAAGCAGGATAGGCAAAGCGATGTTCAATACCTTGATTTCTTTCTTCTTCGTCATGCGATAGATGGTGTAGAAGAGGGCAATGAAGCCCAGTGTGAGGTTTGCCATGAAGAGAATGGTTGCAAAAGGAAAGGCATTATTGATGCGTTCTGCCTTATACTGTGTAGCTGTTGGCAGCGAATTACCGCTACTAACCTCCTGATATTTCTTCATCTTGACGAAGAACTCGTTTACACGGCTCGTATTGCCTGCCTTTACATCACCATTCAGCAGAGAGAATACATTCCTGATATAGAGCGCATGCTGGTGCTCCACGGCCTGTGGCAATTTATCCACCGGTGAAAACCACGTGGTAGTGCCAGCCTTGATGAATGAATGATCCTTGGTAGCTTTCACGTTCTTGGTGAAGGTGTAAGGAAGAACTTTCAATGAGATACCTTCTCGCAACTCCATGATGATTTGTATCTTGCCATCGATATCGGCGGCTTGCTGATGGAACTTGTCCTGCTGACCATTGTAGTATTCCTGAACATACTGTCCGATGGTATAGCCACCCATCTCACGATTGAAGAAAGTATTGAGCGAAGCATAGTCAGGCAGATTCATCGCAGTTTTCATTTCTCCGCTCTTGATCTTGATGAAAGGCTCGTTTGCCCAAGTATTTCCATAGAATACCCAACCAGAGAGTACCTGTTCTGCAGTCAATCCCTGATAGCTCCTGGCTCCATATATCTTCTTGCAGAAATCGAGGGCAAAGGTCTGTACCGGACAGATGCGGTCGTTGTAGAGAATATGAAGCTCGCCAAACTTCTCTGCAGTTTCCTTTGGCAATACAGCATTTTGGAGATTGCCTGTTGCAGACTCTGCATGCAGTGTCTGTATATTGCCCATGCTGAGGATGAGTGCTGTCATCAAGGCTCCCTTCTTGAGCAAAGGACTCTTCAGTAGTTTGCGATAACCGCCCTTAGGGTCGAAGAGCATCCATACGAGGGAGATGAAGAGCAGCGCATAGCCAGTATAGGTGACTGGTATGCCGTATGGATCGGCATTGATAGCGAGCACGCTTCCCTTGCCGTCTTCATCGTAAGATGACTGATAAAGACGGTAAGACCGGTGGGAATAGATGTTGTTCATCGAAACTTCGCCTTCGCTCTTATCATCTCCGTCTATTACGGTGAATTTTGAAGAATAGTCAGCCACGGCGTTGGTTCCATCGTGCATTTTCGCTTCAAACTTCTGCAGGCAGAGCGAGAAAGGGAGTTTCTCTTCCTTCATACCCTGCTCTTCATCCTGAGCCATATAAGTATCTGTAGGCTGACCGATGCGCAGATGAATCATGCCCCGTTTAGCCGATATATGTGTGAGCAATGCCCCGGCAAGGATGATGATGAAGGAGAGATGGAGTGCCAATGTAGAAGCGCACTTCACTTTTCTTTTGATAATGTAGAAAGCACCGAGGGCAGCAAGTACTGCCCAGATAAGAATGAACCACCATGCCCCATAGTAGTGGGCATGGGCATAATCCGTGCCCTGGCTTTTCTCCACGATGGTGGCGGCTGCCATACATACGAGCACAAGGATGTAAAGAATGAATATAATCTTTTTAACCATACTTAGTTGGAATCTTGATAGAATTTCCGCTGCAAAATTACGATATTATTCGGAGACGAGCAAGATTTTATACGTATATTTAGAGGTTTTGATAAAAAAAGCTGCCAAATGCTTTTGATAGCCTGGCAGCTTTTCTTATTTTTGTTTCTTTATGCAAAAGCTTAGATAGCATTGATGAATGCCACTACAGCATCACGCTCTTCCTTGGTTGCGTTATAGAAGTTGAGTGCCTGTTTGTATGCATCGCTGCGCTTATCATAGCAGTGCCACATAATAGCCTCTACTACGTTGCGGGCACGACAGTCGTGCAAACGGTCGCTGCGACCAGTCAGCATGCTTGACAAACCACGACCCCAAAGTGGAGTAGTGCGGCACCATCCTGTACGGATGTCGTTAGCCATGTACAGACGGTGCTGTACCAAGTCGGTGTATGGATAGATGGTCTGGTTTGGATACTTTGGTAACATGGTGTTAGGATCCTGACCTATGCTCTTGGCGTAAGCCTTGATAGCATTATCTACCCAATAGTTGTCAGAACCAGTCTTCCATGATGGCTTGTGGCAAGTAGCGCAACCCCACTTGGTGAAAAGCTTCTTACCTTCCTGAACCTGTGCGTTGTCGAGGTTACGGGCAGCAGGAACAGCTAGACCACGGTGCCATACCATGAAGTCATAGTAATCCTTGTTGTTCATCTCTTCCTCGCCATTGTAAGGAGCACCCTTGAGGAGGTACTTCTCAAAGGCATTTTCTTTGCCATCTTTAGGTCCTTTGTTACAGCTCAGAATCTCGTTTACTCTCTCCTTGATACCTTCGTCAGTTCCATCTGCATAGTATGGGTGGAGTACAGAAGATTCGTCAGCACCATGCTTCTTGATATAGCTAATTACTTCTGGGTCTTCGCTCTGATACTTTGCCCAAGCTGGAGTGGTATAGAGGTAATGACGATCGGAACGTGTTACGTTGGTAATGTTCCAGATGGCGTTAGCACCAGGACCATCCTGCAAAGAGGCACGAGTCATGGCATAGGTAAACTTCTTCACCATCTTGGTTCCATCAGCCAACTTGTACCAGGCAGTTGAAGCCCAATCGTTAGCAGTCTTGTTCCACATGGCAGGGTTCAACTCTACGTGTTTCGCCTCATCCTGATAAACCTTCTTCATATCATCCTGGTCGATGGCATCAAGCAAGCCTGTACCATAGATACCGATGGTTGATTCCAAACGTACTTCATAGTTGTCTGGCTTAGGATTGGTATTGAATGCAGACTGAGGGATAGTAACCTCTGGATACTGCAAAGCAAAAGTCTCGCCATCCTTAGGGAACTTCATAGCCAAACAGCTAGGCATGGCTGTAACCTCATTCCACTGAATGTTCATTTGCTTCTCGTCGACAGGAGCAGAGAATGGAGTCATTGCCTTGGTCTGTGGCATACCTGTAACCTCAGATATGTAGCTGTTTGCTGCGTAAGGCTTTCCGTCAGCGGTAGTACCTGCTTTAGGGTGATAAATTACGAGCAGATAGCCGTTGCCAAACTGGTCTGCCTGATACTGGTTCTGGAACTTACCATGACCATAGTTAGGGTGGCAGTGGATACAGCTGCTGCGAACCCAAGCTGGGCCAAGACCCTTACGTGGAGCCTCTGTGATGGTGTAAAGGTGCTCGAAGAAATCCTCACCTTTGTTGAAACTGTTTGACAATCCCTGGTTGGTGGTAGCTGGTGTTTCTGCCGAATAACTCATACCTTCGTCAGTTCCAAGTTCACCACCTGGATACCATTCTGATGCCTCAAAAACATCGTTAGCCTTACCAAACTGAGAGTCACCATTTAACTTGTCATTGTTTACAACACTGTTATCGTCAGAGCAGGATGCCAATGGCAATACGAGCAAGCCGAGCAATAACATTTTGCTAATTCTTTGATAAATCATAATGTTATTCTGTTTTATAATGTTTTACATTCTCGTTTAGCGCAGAATAGCATCTCACCAAAAAGCGTATGGTGAGATGCTTCCTGTATGTTAGTTTACCACAAGATTACTCTGGGTTTACTTCATCAAATTTCTTACCCCAAACAGTACTTACGTACTTAACGAATGGGTAAGGCATACCGCCGATTTTGCTGATAGCGTTAGCGATGGCAGTCTCAACACGCTGACCTTCTGCAGATGCATTATCCTTGAAGAACTGATGGAAGCTATACTTAGCATTAGAGCTTGTACCATTAGTGCCACCATACCACAAGTTCTCGATAGAACGGATGTTGTTCTGGAAGTCGGTGATAGAGTTGTAGCTATATGGAGACTCTACGTAGCTGATATCACCTGCCTGGAATGGGTTGGCAATCTTGGCTGTACCTACCTCGTTAGAGATGCCCCATGCTGAACCTTCCTCCAAAGAGATAAGCTGCTGGATGGCTGCCTTCAAAGAAGCGAACTTACTGATAGATTTGTTGCCTGCATTCTTCATGTTGGCAGCGTATGACTGACCCTTGTCTGTCTGGTACTCAAGACCTGCTGCCTTCACTGCTGCGAGGCGGGTAGCGTTAGGATTCTCAGACCATGCTACCTCCAACTCATATACGTGGTTTACTAAGTCCTCGATCACTGCCTCGGCATACTTCAATTCCTCAGAACCCTTTACGTCTGTGAAGCCTTTGTAGGTATCGTTACCCTTGAACTCAGCAACCTTACGTGGCTGTCCATCACGGAAGAGGATGAACTCAAGTGCGTGGAAACCAAGGATTGATGCATCCTCAATAGCATCTTTGCTAAACTCACCAGTAGCGAAATAGCTGTGGAGAAGTGTGCGGTTCAATGGCCATGAGTCGATATGTGGGTCGATATCAAAATCAGAAGCAGCACCGCCAAGGAATGCCTCGCTCTTCTCCCACAATGCACGTGCGTCCTTGAAAGCTGCGCAGGCATTGTTGATGTTCTCCTGAGTCAGGTTGTTGGTATCTACACTCTTAGGAAGAGCTGTGTGCAACTTCTCTACTGCATCAGCCAATGACTTGTATGTTGGCTGGATGGTATTATCTACAGCGTTAGCACATACATTCTTCAGGTATGTTTCCTGATCTGCGCTCAAATGTGCGTCGTTTACTTTGCTGTAAGCTGCACGGAGCGCATTGCAAAGTTCATCGCAGGCATCCATGGCATCCTGGCCATATGCCTTGTTTGTAAAGTCGTTGTTCTCTACAGGATCATCATCGCTGCTGCATGATGTGAAACCTAATGGCAACATGAAGGCTGCCATGAGCATTACTGCACTTTTAAAAACCTTTTTCATTTTTAATATAAGTATTTTGTTATTTATATGTTTGTTTCTATCACTTTATATTAAGTTCTTCTGTGAGAATCTTTAGAGAAACCATCCTTCATAAGCCACACCGATGTTGATGGCAGGCTCATTGTTGTACTGGCTCTTCAGGAAGCGATGTGAATATTCTGCCTTTACTACAATCTGTTTCACAGGATAGTAATTGATACCAACTGCCATACGCTGTACGTTGGTGTAATCGTATGAAGTATTCTTGGTCTTGGAAGCGTATGGATTATAGTGCTCATATCGGCCAAAGAGATACAGCTTCTGGTTGTCCTGACGGAGTTTCTCAATTTGTGAGAAGATATTATATCCTGCCTCGATACCATAGGCAAAAGCATTCTTGCTGACAAATGCAGAGTGATGGAATGGAGAGAGACCATTTAGACGATTAGTAAAGTACTTCAACTGTTTGGCATCACTCAGGTAACCATAGTCTGCCTGACCGCGTACAATCCAGTTATAATTATTGTATGTGAAGTCGATGGCTCCGATAGCTACCACACCTTTGTACTTAGATTCTGCACCATCCTTGTTGTTTGGATAAGAGTTGCCGATGGCATGACCATAGTATCCGCTCAGACCGATGCGTAAGCCCTTGATGCAGTAGTTATCGATACGGAGGGCTGTACCATATTTTGTTGCAATCTCTCCCTCTGTAGGAGTACCAGGACCCTTGTTGATCCAACCTGTATTAGTAAAGTTATCTGAGTTCAAGCCTGCCAGGAATTGCAATTCATATCTCCAGCCCTTTGTCTTACCCCAGAAACTGATACCTGTCTGATGCCAAGTGCTTGGGAGAACCGTATTCTCACCTTCAGGACGATAAACAGTGAAGAAATTCAATGGCTCATGGTAAGCGTTGTTCAAACCTACAGGCACTACAATGTGACCAGCCTTGATGTTAGCCCAACGACCGAATGACTTCTGGATCCAGAACTGTTCGAGTTCAACTTCACCGCCTTTCTCTACTTCCTGTTCCCATTCGCCACCTTCTTCGTCTTCTTTCTCATAGGCCATTCCTACGCCACCATGCTCAAACTCAATCTCGGTACCCATAGTCCAACCCTTTCCGAAGTCGTAACCCAGGTAAATTACTGCATGAGGAATATCGAAACGACCATGGCTAGGGTCATTCTTGTGCTCGTCTGCCAAACTGTAACGGCTTACGTGGTCGCTATAGAAGTTGCGACTCATGGCAACCTCGCCATAACCACCCACGCTGAGGCGCTTGCCGTTTACATGCTGCATCACACTATCGGCAGCCACAGTTTGTGCACTTGCCGTTGCCAAACCGGCAACGAGGGCAGCGGACATCAATCCAATTCTTAAACTGTTCATCTTTAATATTTTGAAATTATTGTTATCGTATAATTTTATATAAGGAAAAGAGCGCGGATATCTGCTTGCTTTCTCGACACTTTAGAGGCCTAGTATCTCCTTAAAGCCCTGTAGCTTGATAAGGAATTACGCAGCTCTGCCGCTCGGGAGTGGCAATCATCACCGCGCTCTTTCTCGATTTCGGGTGCAAAGGTACGGAGTTTTAAAAAATCTTGCAATACCTAAATTTCGGTAAACTTCGGCATCCCCATTTCTAGGTATTGCGGGTTTCGAAACTTTTTTGTATATTTGCAACCGAAATAAAAACATGATGAATGTTCTTGATACAAGGATGTTTGCATTTAAGGATAGAACAAGATGAAAAATCAGAAGATGTATGAGGCTGAAGACAAGATGATCAGCATCATTAGAGACAATTACAATATCTTGCAGAGCCTGGGTAGCTTCGGCATCAACCTGGGATTCGGCGACAAGACGGTAAGGGAAGTCTGCGATGAGCAGAATGTGGATACCTACACCTTCCTTGCCGTGGTAAACTTTACGATAAATGGTTACAAGGAGTACGACAATGCCGACCGATTGTCGTTGCCGACCCTATTGCATTATCTCAAGGCATCGCATGCCTACTACATAGATTTCCAGTTACCTTTTATCCGTAAGGAGCTTGTGGATGCCCTTGATGAAACGGATAATCTGGCGCGACTGATTCTGAAACTCTATGATGATTATGCCCACAGCATCACCAACCACATGAAGTATGAGGAGAAGATGGTTTTTCCTTATGTTCAGGCACTTATAGATGGTAATGCCAATACCAACTTTGATATCGAAACCTTCTCGAAGCATCATATGCAGGTGGATATGAAACTGAAAGAGCTGAAGAGCATCATCATCAAGTATCTGCCTTCGGATGGACTGCACAACAACCAGCTCAGTGCCACCCTCTATGACATCTACAACAACGAGGAGTGGCTTACGCATCACTCTGAGGTGGAGGAAGAAATCTTTATTCCTGCCGTGAGAAATGCCGAGCGGAAACTGAAGCAGAATGATGTGAGTGCCAAGATTTCGAGCATGATCAATCAGACTCCGAACAGCGATGAGCAGTTGAGCGATCGAGAGAAGGATGTAATCATTGCGCTGGTTCAGGGTATGTCGAACAAGGAGATAGCTGACCATCTCTTTATCTCCGTGAACACGGTGATTACCCATCGCCGAAACATCGCCCGAAAGCTTCAGATTCATTCTCCTGCGGGCCTGACGATTTATGCCATCGTAAACGATCTGGTTGATATTTCCACGGTGAAACTCTAGTTTTGCTTAGGAAAAATGACCTTCGAAATGTTATTTTTTATAAAATGATAGTGCCTTCCCTGCTGCTTGCGGGGAAGGCACTATCATTATATGTAGGTATGTGAAAGGGTGGCATCATCATTTTGGGGGATGCCCCTAAGCGTTAAATCTTGTTTATATCCACATAACCGTGCATCACGGCATAGATGGTAAGCGAAGAAACGCTCTTGATACCCAGTTTTTCCTGGATATTCTTGCGGTGGGTAATCACGGTGGTGGTACTGATGAAGAGCTTTTCAGCTATCTCCTTGTTGATTTTGCCTTGTGCCACCAGCGAGAGTACCTCGATTTCCCTGTCTGAAAGGGCTTTCTCCCTGGACTCTGAGGAATCCATAGGCGGGATATATTCGCCGTGGGGATGTCCCGAACGCTGCAGACGGATCAACTGTCGGATGAGCTTTGATTCCGGTACGTTGACGCAGATGCAGTGGAATCCCTGCAGCTGCGAGTTGAGGTCGTTGCAGGGGGTAAGCACGATGGTATGGGGGCGATGCGCCTCTTCGATGAAGAAGTTGCGGTGAGCCAGAAGAATCTGCATCGACACAAAATAGTGCATAAAACGTTCGGGTGCATTCGACTCAAATTCACCGAATGTACCGAAGATGCTGATCTTTACCATCGGAACGGCACTCTCCAGCAGTCCCTTGAGACCCAAGGCTGCCAGCGTATTGTTATCTACAATGGCGAGTTCGGGCATCGCCTTGCCTGCCATTGCTTTCTTCATTTCTTCGTTCATCATATTGCTGATATATCTGTTATCTGTTTACAGGAATGGGGTGAGGAACTTTGCCGCAAACCATCCCTTGAATCTTTGCCATCCGGTGCGCCACTTTCGCCAGTTCTGCTCGTTGAGCAGGAAACTGTCTTTCTTCTCCCTGTCGAAGAGACGGTCGAGCTGGTGAGTAGTGCATGAATCCACAATCACGGCATTCTCTTCGTAATCCCATCGCAGGCTTCGGGCATTGAGGTTGGCGCTGCCTACGGTGCAGAACTTGCCATCCACCATGATGATCTTGGTATGATGGAAGCCCGGCGTGTACATCCATACATGGCAGCCAGCCTTCATCAGCTTGTGGGCATTATAGAATCCGCAATCGGGGGTGAGCGGGATATCGCTCCTGGTGGAGAGCATGATCTCTACCTTGACGCCTCTTTTCACCGCCCGCTTCAATGCCTTCTTGAGCTTGGGACTCAGAGTGAAGTAGGGACTGATGAGCTTGATGCTGTCCTGGGCATCGTTGATGGCATTCACATAGAAGTAGCGGATGATATCCTTCGTGATATGCGGTTCACGGTTGATGATGCCCACCGTCTTGTGATAAGCCGTGGCGGTGGTATCGGGCTTGAGATTCTCTACCAGGTAGTCTTGCTTCTCCTTGCGGTAATACTCCTCGCCGTCGATATGCTGTCCGCTTACCTTGTTCCACATCTTGAGGAAGATCTTCTGCAGGGTATTCACTTCGCTGCCGTCGATGCGGCAGTGCATGTCGTGCCATTCTCCTACCACCTTCGTACCTTTTATATAATAGTCGGCAACGTTCATGCCGCCGGTATAGGCTATCTGTCCGTCGATGACTACGATCTTGCGGTGGTCGCGGTTGAAAACGGCATGCACCCATGGGAACTTCAAGGGCTTGTATTCGAAGATTTCGATGCCGTTGGCACGGATTTCCTTGAGATGCCGTTTTCGCAGCGGCTTGTTGTTGGATGAGTTTCCGAAGCCATCGTAGAGGGCTCTTACCTTGACACCCTGCTTCACCTTCTCGGCAAGAAGGTCGAAGAGGAGGGAGGCAATGCTGTCGTTGCGGAAGTTGAAGTATTCCAGATGCACGCTGTGCTTAGCCTGACGGATTGCCTGAAACATATCATCGAATTTCTCCTGTCCGCTCATCAGGAGCGTGACGGAGTTGTCGTGGGAAAAGCTGACCCCCTTTCCACGAAGCTGGTTGACTATCAATGAATCGCTGGTCTGTGCGCTGCACAGCGAACTAGCCAGCCATAAAGTAGCTATTAATAAATAATATCTCATCTTATCTATAACCGTGTAATCTATAAATCCGTGTAATCCGTGCCTGAATCTTAAACCATGCATGCATAGTGATCTACGATGCCTTTCAAATGATTATCCTTATCTACTACTAGTACCGTATGTACCTTGTATTTGTGCATGATGCGCTGAATCTCCGAAATCTTGGTCTTCGGAGTCACCATCTTCGGAGTGGTGGTCATGATGTCGCTCACGGTCTTGTTGAAGAATTCAGCCTGCCACTTCTCCATGGCACGGCGGATATCTCCATCTGTAATCAGACCGATGACACGCTGGTCTTCATCGAGCGAGATTCCCAGTCCGAGCTTACCCTTGCTCACATGGATGATGGCCTCGCCCAGATGCATCTCCTTAGGGATGATAGGCATGTCTTCGCTGCGCATCACGTCTTCGGCGGTGGTGAGGAGACGCTTGCCCAATTCGCCGCCCGGATGGAACTGGGCAAAGTCGCGTGGCTTGAAGTGGCGCACCTGCATCAGGGCTATTGCCAGAGCATCGCCCATGGCGAGGGCAGCAGTGGTACTGCTGGTAGGAGCAAGGTTGAGCGGACAAGCCTCCTTCTTCACCTTGACGGTGATGTGATGGTTGGAGTATTTTGCCAGCAGTGAATTCGGATTGCCCGTTATGGAGATGATAGGCACGTTCATGTGGAGCACCATCGGGATGAAGCGGAGCAGCTCGTCGGTCTGACCACTGTTGCTCAGTGCCAGCACCACGTCCTTGTCGGTCATCACACCGAGGTCGCCGTGATATACGTCCAGCGGGTTGATATAGAATGCCGGTGTACCTGTAGAGGCGAGGGTTGCTGCAATCTTGGCACCCACGTGTCCGCTCTTGCCCACACCCGTAACGATGATCTTGCCCTGGCAATGATACATCATATCTACGGCTTTCTCAAAATTATCGTCCAATAAGGCGATCTGGTCGAGGATGGCCTGTGCCTCGTCTCTCAGAGCCTGTTCACCATAACTTCTTATTGTCTTGTCGTCCATGATTTACTTTGAACTTTGAATTTTGAACATTGAACTTTATGATTAGATTCTCTTACAGGAGTTCCTGGATGAGAGATTCTAACTTGGCTAATTCCAGCATGTTGGCAGCATCGCTCTTGCCCTGGTCTGGGTCGGGATGCACCTCGAAGAAGTAGCCTGTGGCACCGAATGCCTTGGCTGCCTTTGCCATAGCTGGTACAAACTTGCGGTCGCCCACGGTCTTGCCATCGCCTGCGCTTGGCCGCTGTACGCTGTGGGTGCAGTCCATGATGACATTAGGTACAATCTCCTTCATATCCGGAATGTTGCGGAAATCTACCACGAGATTGTTGTAGCCGAAGCAGTTGCCACGCTCGGTGAGCCATACTTCGCTGGCTCCGCTATCCAAAGCCTTCTCAACCGGATACTTCATATCTCTTCCGCTGAGGAACTGAGCCTTCTTGATGTTGACAATCTTGCCGGTCTTGGCAGCCGATACGAGCAGGTCGGTCTGGCGGCAGAGGAAGGCTGGTATCTGGAGAATATCGCATACCTTGCCCGCAGCTTCAGCCTGATAGCTCTCGTGGATATCGGTGGTGATGCGAAGTCCGTATTTCGACTTGATGTCGCTGAGCATCTGCAGACCTTTCTCCAGACCAGGACCACGGAAAGAGTGGATGCTGGTTCGGTTGGCCTTATCGAAGGATGCCTTGAATATGATGTTGGTTCCTAAGTTCTGGTTGATACGAACGAGTTCCTGAGCTACTGTATCCAGTAGTTCCATCGACTCGATGACGCATGGTCCTGCAATGAATGTTGCCATAATTATAGTATTTATTGTTATTTCTTCCTTAATTATATCTCTATTTGCGTGCAAAGTTATTAATAAATCGTGAAAAACCCAAGAATAATGTGCGTTTTTTAAGATTATCAGCTTGATGAAGTATCTTTTTTTCCTTTTCTTTGCGATATTTCACCGAAAATCATTACATTTGCAGTGCATTTAAAAAATACGACAATGAACATACTCATAGCAGACAGTGGCAGCACCAAGACCGACTGGTCGTTGATAGACGGGCAAGGTCAAGTAGTGATGACTTGCAAGACGCAGGGCATCAATCCTATTCACATGCAGGATGCTGAAGTGCTTCAGATTCTGAAGTCGGAACTCATCTTGCCGGAATCACCACAGGAAGTATATTTCTATGGCAGCGGTGTGACCGAGGCGATGAAGCCCCGGATGAACTCTCTCTTGCAGCAGGCTTTTCCTGGAGCCAAGGTAGAGGCTGAGGGGGATATGATAGGAGCGGCAAGAGCGCTTTTCGGACATCAGCCTGGAATGGCATGCATTTTGGGCACTGGTGCCAACAGTTGCCTCTATGATGGCACGAAGATTGTGATGAATACGCCGCCTCTGGGGTATATTCTGGGTGACGAAGGTAGCGGTGCCGTCTTGGGCAAGCTTTTCCTGAATGGTATCTTCAAGGGCAGTCTGCCTTCGGCTATCAAGAAGAGGTTTCTGGAGTGGTCGGGACTGGATTATCCCGGTATCATCAACAAGGTGTATCGTGAACCGTTGGCAAACCGTTTTCTGGCTTCCATCTGTCCTTTTATTTCAGAGCAGATAGCAGAGGGAGAGAAATATGAGAACGGCAGTGATAAACTGAATGAGGCGATGGCACTGTATCGGGTGGTATTGAGCAACTTCCATGCTTTCTACCAGAATAATCTTATACCTTATATCCAGTACATCAAAGCCAGCCAGGAGGATATCTCGCAGTTGGAACCTGGCGTGAAAGCCTGGGATTCTTCTTTGGGAGAGGGGATTCCGATGATAGGATTCGTGGGAAGTATCGCTCATTATTTTGAAGCTCCCCTGAGAAATGTGATGGAGGATGAGCATCATCTTCATATTGCCAAGATCATGCGTGCTCCGATGGAAGGTCTGATTGCCTTTCATGCGAAATAAATGATGAAGTGAGGGTGTGTCATAAGTCTAGATAATGGCAGCCGAGGACGGGCTGAAAGCCCAAAAGCTCCTAGCCCAGGGCATCGCCCTGGGTAATGTTTGCAAAAAGCAAAGTCGCCCTGAAAGGGCAAAAGCTTTGAAATTGAAAGCTTTTGCCCTTTCAGGGCGACAAGTTTACATCCACAAATACCCAGGGCGATGCCCTGGGCTAGGAGTTTCTGCCCTTTCAGGGCGTGTGGATGCAAAACACACTCTTCTTTCAGGGCGTATTGGATGTGACTTATGACCCCCCCCTATTTGTTTTACTTGTTGTTGAATTCGCGATGTCATATACTTATTGCCTTATATTAAATATTGATTTTTTTTCGTTTTGCCGTGATAGTACGTTTATTAAGCAAAAAAGTACAAGGGTTATTCAGAAAATAGTGCTAACTTTGCAACCGTAAAACTTAATAATCCTATTGAGAGGATTTTGGGTGAACGATAACAGTTATGATAAGCAATAACTAACATAAATAAACGATAAAAACAATTAGAACGAAATGCAGAAGGTTTATAGGTTAATAATTATAGGTGTTCTGATGAGTGCGCTCGGTTCTCTCGGGCTGAGCGCGCAAATCAAAGGCTACAACATCGTAGTGAGTGTGACTCCTGATCACCAGGACTGGAACTACAAGGTGGGTGAGAAGGCCAACTTTACAGTGAATGTTAGGAAGAGTGGTACTCTCTTGAACAATGTGAAGGTAAATTATGAGGCTGGTCCTGCTATGTTTCCGGATGTGAAGAAAAGTACCACCCTCAAGAATGGTGTGATGAAATGGAGCGGAAGCTTGAATAAGCCGGGCTTCTACCGATTCAAGGTCATTGCTCATGTGGATGGAAAGGATTACGAAGGACTCTGCACCGCTGGTTTCTCTCCCGAAAAGATTCAGCCTTATGCCCAGGAACCGAAAGATTTTGATGCATTTTGGAAGAAAGCGTTGGATGAGGCTCGCCAGACAGATCTGAATATCACCAAGGTGTTGCTTCCAGAGCGCTGCACTCAAGATAAGAATGTATATGAGATCAGTTATAATAATAACCGATGGGGTTCCAAAATATATGGCATCCTGAGTGTTCCGGTAAAGGAAGGTAAATATCCTGCCTTGCTCCGTGTTCCGGGTGCGGGTGTCCGTCCTTATGCAGGCGATACCTATACCGCGCCATCCAAGTGTATCGTATTGGAAATCGGTATTCATGGCATTCCTGTTACGATGGAGCAGAAGGTGTATGATGATCTCCTGAACGGTGAACTGAATGGCTATTGGGATACTAATCTCGAAAATCCAGACCGTAACTCGTATAAGAGAGTCATCACCGGAGCTGTGCGTGGAGTGGATTTCATCGCAGCGCTTCCTGAATGGGATGGAAAGACCATCGGCGTGACGGGTTCTTCGCAGGGAGGATTCCTCTCCCTTGCTGTGGCTGCACTCGATAAGCGTATCACGTTCCTGGCTCCTGTGCATGATGCCATGTGTGATTATGAAGCTGAAATTCATGGAGTTGCAGGCGGTTGGCCTCACTACTTCTATAAGGAGAACAAAGCTCAGGGCGCTGCCTGGAAGGAGACTAAGCTCACCGAACAGGAAAAGGCTAGATTGGAAGGTGCCCGCTATTATGATGGTGTCAACTTTGCCCGTCGCATCACCGTTCCTGGATGGTATAGCTTCGGATATAACGATGAGGTGGTTCCACCAACTTCTTCTTATGGATTATATAATATCGTGAAAGCGCCAAAGACTCTGAGCCTCTATCAGATGACCGGTCATTACTGGTATCAGGAGCAGTGGGATGAATGGCAGGCTTGGATTATTCAACAATTAACTAAATAAATTTATGTTAGGAAAAAGAATATTGATCAGTGCTGTTTGTCTGCTGGCTATGCAGGGAGCTATGGCACAGGTGGATGGTGTCACTGGTGCTTCTGTTCAGACTGCAGGTACATCTTGCAGCAAAGACAAAAAGATTTGCTGCAAAACACCTGCTGAACAACTGAAAATTCGTCTGCAGAAAATATTAAACAAGGGTATTATGTTGGGTCATCAGGATGACCCTGTGTATGGTACCACCTGGAAATGGGATGAAGGAAAGAGCGATGTGCTTCTTACTACAGGTGATTATCCCGCAGTAATGGGATTCGATCTGGGTAAGATAGAACTCGACAGCAAGGAAAACCTGGATGGTGTTCCGTTCGACAGAATGCGCCAGGAAATCATCGCTCAATATAAAAGAGGTGGAATCGTTACCTTGAGTTGGCATCCTTGGAATCCGGCAACAGGCGAGAATGCCTGGGATCCAAAGGGAGATGCTGTGGCTGCCGTCCTGGATGGAGGTGCACAGCAGCAGAAATTTGACAGCTGGCTCAAAAAAGTATCAGACTTCATCCTTTCTCTCAAGACTAATGACGGCAAACTCGTTCCTGTAATCTTCCGACCATGGCATGAAATGAATGGTGGATGGTTCTGGTGGGGCGCCAACAGTTGCACACCTGCACAATACAACCAACTTTATGCAAATACCTATCACAGACTTACTAAAGCAGGGTGCAGCAACATCGTTTGGGCGTGGTCGCCAAATCTCGGAAGCGAGAAGACCGTCGAAGCTTTCTTGGAGCGTTTCCCGGGAGATCAGTATGTGGATATGGTGGGCATCGATATCTATGAATTTGATAACGATGATGCTACCTATCAGCAGAATCTCTCTGCCAGCCTGGATGTCATGATGGCAGCGGCAAAGAAGGTGGGTAAGATACCTGCCCTCACCGAAACCGGTTGCCGGGGAATCTCTCAGAAGAAAGACTGGTTTACGAAGACCCTCTGGCCTGTACTTCAGAAGTATCAGGTAAGCTATGTGCTCTTCTGGCGCAATGCCTGGGACAAGCCTCAGGAAGAAGCTTACCTGCCTGGAGTAGGAGATGGAGACATCGTGAACGACTTCAAGGCTTTCAAGAAGGAGAAGAAGGTGCTCTTTGTTAAAGACATTGTAAAGGTAAAAAAGTAAAAAGGTAAAAAAGTAAAATAGATATATTATGACTACATTTCAAGAAAAAGTGAAGGCTCTCCGTGCTCATCACGAGGAATTGTTGAGCCGCAAGAATGAACCGGTAGAGTGGGGCAACGGTATCTACGAGAAATATAAGAATCCTATCCTCACCGCAGAACATACACCACTGGAGTGGCGCTATGACTTCGATGAGAAGAGTAACCCATATCTGATGCAGCGCATCATGATGAATGCTACGCTGAACTCTGGTGCCATCAAGTGGAACGGCAAGTATCTCCTCGTTGTACGTGTGGAGGGTGCCGACCGCAAGAGCTTCTTCGCTGTAGCTGAGAGCCCTAATGGTATCGATAACTTCCGTTTCTGGGATGAGCCTATCACCATGCCAGAGGATGTAATTCCTGCTACCAATATCTATGATATGCGACTCACCGCCCATGAGGATGGCTATATCTATGGTGTGTTCTGTGCAGAACGCCACGATGATGACCAGCCAGGCGACCTGAGTGCTGCTACTGCTACTGCAGCTATCGCCCGTACCAAGGACCTGGTCAACTGGGAGCGTCTTCCAGACCTGAAGACCAAGAGTCAGCAGCGCAATGTGGTTCTTCATCCAGAGTTTGTAGATGGCAAGTATGCTTTCTATACCCGTCCACAGGATGGTTTCATCGATACAGGTTCAGGCGGTGGTATCGGCTGGGCATTGGTAGATGACATCACCCATGCAGAGATCAAGGAAGAGAAGATTATCAATGCCCGTCATTATCACACCATCCAGGAGGTGAAGAATGGTGAGGGACCTCACCCAATCAAGACCGATAAGGGTTGGTTGCACCTGGCTCACGGTGTTCGTGGTTGTGCCAGTGGTCTCCGTTATGTGCTCTATATGTATATGACCTCTCTTGAGGATCCTACAGAAGTGATAGCAGAACCAGGTGGATACCTCCTCGTACCAGAGGGTCCTGAGTATATTGGTGATGTGATGAACGTAGTGTTTGCCAACGGTTGGATTGCAGATGAGGATGGCAAGGTGTTTATCTACTACGCTTCTTCTGATACACGTATGCACGTAGCTACCTCTACCATCGACCGTTTGGTTGATTACTGTATGAATACTCCAAAGGATGACTATCGCACCCAGTTCTCTGTAGAGAAGATCAAGGACTTGGTGGCTAAGAATAAAAAGACTTTAGGTAAATAGGTGTCAAGGTATTAAGATTGTAGGGATTCTCAACCTTCGTCCGTATTCTTAATATGGACGAGGGCGGAATCCCTTTTTCGTAAAGTTCAATGTTCAAAATTCAAAGTTCAAAGTAAAAATGGCTAGTTTAAAGGAAAAAATTGCTTATGCTTTGGGCGATGCCGCTGCCGGCGGTATCGTTTGGAAGGTGATGTCTATCGCTTTCCCTCTGTTTTTTACCAATGTCTTCGGACTCTCTTTTGCCGATGCTGCCGTGCTGATGCTGGTGGCTCGTATGTTTGATGTGGTGACCGACCCTCTGATGGGTAGTCTTGCCGACCGTACACAGAGCCGCTTCGGTACCTATCGTCCCTGGTTGATTTATGGAGCCGTTCCTTTCGGATTGGTTTTCGCGCTCCTGCTCTATACGCCAGATTTCGGTTCGGTGGGCAAGCGTATCTATGCCTATGCCCTCTATCTTCTGATGATGGCGATATATACGATGGTGAATGTACCTTATGGTTCCCTGCTCGGTGTGATGACCGAGGATGATGACGAGAAGAATCAGTTTTCGTCCTTCCGTATGGTGGGTGCCTATGCGATGGGATTCGCCACCCTGCTCTCTTTCCCATATCTTCAGGAGATGGTGGGCGGTACTGCTACCCATCAGTATGCCGTTATCGGTGCCATCCTGGGTGTCGTTGCAGCCGTGATGACCCTGGCTTGCGGTCTTCTTACCAAGGAGCGGCTGAAGCCGAAGAGAGCAGAGAAGTTCTCCTTCCACCAGTTTGCCGACCTGGTACACAACAAGGCTTGGCTCTACATGACCGCCATAGCCGTATGTACCAACTTCTTCAATGGTTTCCGCTATGCAGTAGCGGGTTATATGTTCGATTACTGCCTGCATGGCAATGTCACCATCGAGGGATTGATCATCAACTACACGGTGTTCATGGCGTTCGGTGAGGTAACCTGTATGATTTTCGGAGGAGTATCTCCTTGGTTCACCCGTGTAGTAGGCAGCAAGCGGATGGCATTCTTCTGGGCAGCAACCCTCTGTCTGATACTTTCATTGGCATTCTTCTTTATCCCGATGGATCCTGCATATATCTGGGTGATGATAGCCCTCGTGGTGTTGACCTCTGTAGGTATCGGTATCTATTCACCACTGTTGTGGTCTATGTATGCCGATGTAGCCGATTATCATACCGATCATTTCGGAACCTCAGCTACTGGTCTCATCTTCTCCTCAGGTACCATGAGCCAGAAGTTTGGTACAGCTATTTCCGGTTCGCTCATCGCCCTTTTCCTGGGTTGGGCAGGTGCCAATATGATTACCGACAAGATGGGGAATACCATGATAGATCCAGCCAGTGTCACCGATTCTGTGCTTAACATGGTATGGTCTTTGTTCAGTCTTTTCCCAGCATTCATCGCATTCCTGTTGATGGTTCTTGCTTGGAAGTTCCCTATAAAAAAGTAATGATATGGAAAATCTGAAAAAAGCAATGAAGGATGTGTTGGAAAACAACATCCTCAACTATTGGATTCACAAGGTAAAGGATGAAGAGAATGGCGGTTTCTATGGACGTGTCGATGGCAACGACCAGGTACATCCTGAAGCCGAGAAAGGTGCAGTAATGAATGCCCGTATCCTGTGGGCCTTTTCTGCAGCCTACCGGGTATTGAAGAAGCCAGAGTATCTGGAGGCTGCAACCCGTGCCAAGGAGTATGTGCGTGATCATTTCCTGGATAAGGAATATGGAGGCATCTACTGGAGCGTGGATTACAAGGGCAATCCGCTTGATACCAAGAAGCAGACCTATGCCATCGGCTTTGCCATTTACGGATTTTCCGAGTATGCGCGTGCTACAGGTGACAAGGAAGCGCTGGATATTGCCATCTCCCTTTATCACGACATCGAAAAGCATGCCTTCGATGCCAAGAACAATGGATATATTGAGGCACTGACCCGTGAATGGCAGCCTATCGCAGACATGCGACTCTCTGATAAGGATGAGAATGGTTCCCGTACCATGAATACTCATCTGCATATCATTGAGCCATATACCAATCTCTATCGTGTGTGGAAGACCGAAGAGCTGGAAAAGAGCATCCGCAATCTCCTGGATATCTTTACCGAAAAGTTGCTCAATCAGGAGACTTGTCATCTCGACCTCTTCTTCAATGATGAGTGGGAAGGTAAGAGAAACATTGAGAGTTACGGTCACGATATCGAGGCATCCTGGCTGCTCCACGAAACAGCGCTCGTCTTGGGCGATAAGGAAGTACTCCATAGGATAGAGCGTATCATCCGCCGCATTGCCGATGCTGCTGATGAGGGCTTGCGTCCTGATGGAAGTATGGTATATGAGCATTGGAAGGATGGTGATCGGTTTGATCTCCAGCGCCAGTGGTGGGTACAGTGCGAGAATATCATCGGCCATATCGATCTCTATCAGTATTTCCGTACGGATGAGAATCTCGAAGTAGCCATTCGTTGCTGGAACTATGTGGCAAAGCATCTTCTGGATCTGCAGAACGGAGAGTGGCACTGGGCTATCCTCGAAGATGGTACGGTGAATAAGGAAGATGATAAGGCGGGCTTCTGGAAGTGCCCTTATCACAACTCTAGAATGTGTCTCGAACTGATAGAGCGTGAATATTAGAATATTCATAGGTATAGTTAATTGTTAGATGGAGTCTTGCAGCTTTCACTGCTTACGCGGTTTTTCTTCTTTCCGGAGAATAATTTGCGTAATTTGTGAAAACTGTGAGACTTTTTTTGTTTATTCCGAATAAATATTGTATATTTGCAGTCTGTAGAATTGGGACTTGCCTGGAGCCAGCCTCATTCTATATTCAAGATTCAATACTCAATATAAGAAAAAATGTACATAGCAGTAGCAGGAAATATCGGTAGTGGAAAGACCACGCTTACCAAGATGCTCTCCAAGCATTACGGCTGGAAACAGTACTTGGAGCCAGTGGCAGAGAATCCCTACATCGATGACTATTACAAGGACATCCCCCGATGGGCTCTCAATATGGAGGTCTTCTATCTGAAGCAGCGATTCAAGAATCTGCTTGAGATTCAGCATTGTAAGGAGACTGTCATTCAGGATCGTACCATTTTTGAGGGCGTGTATGTCTTTGCAGCCAATAATAGAAAGATGGGTAATATGGACCAGCGCGACTTCGATACCTATATGGAACTCTTCGAGTCGATGATGGAAGTGGTGGAGATGCCGGAACTGATGATTTATCTCCGTTCTTCTGTACCACATCTTGTGAAGAATATTCAGAAACGAGGCCGTGACTACGAGCAGAAGATGCCTATCGATTATCTTGAGGGAATCAATCTTCTCTATGATGATTTCATCATGAACAAGTATAAGGGTAGGGTGCTGGTAGTAGAGGTGGATAACCTCGACTTCGAGCATAATCCCAAGCAGTTTGGAGATATCATCGACAAGATAGACGCCAAGCTCTTCGGCCTCTTTTCCAAGGAAGAATAATCTTCTTAAGAGAATCATATTTACTAATCAAAAAGTTCAAAGTTCAAAGTTCAAAATTCAAAGTAAGAAAATGCATATAGCAATAGCTGGAAATATAGGAAGCGGCAAGACTACCTTGACCAAGATGCTTGCCAAGAGATATGGCTGGAAGGCAAACTTCGAGCCGGTAGATAACAATCCATACCTTGCCGATTATTACAAGGATATGGAGCGATGGTCGTTCAATCTTCAGATTTACTTTCTGAACAAGCGATTCCACGATGTGGTGGAGATTTCCCGTTCGGAGCAGACCATCGTGCAGGATAGAACCATCTTCGAGGATGCGCGCATCTTTGCCCCAAATCTTCACGATATCGGCATGATGAGCGACAGGGATTTCAAGAACTATACCGATCTCTTCGATTTGATGATCAGTCTGGTGAAGCTTCCAGACCTGATGATTTACATCAAGAGCAGTATTCCGACCCTCGTGAAGCACATCGAGAAGCGAGGCAGAGATTTCGAGAAGAGCATCCGCATCGACTATCTCCAGGGCTTGAACAACCGTTACGAGGAATGGATCAAGGATTACAAGGGCCGACTCATCATCATCGATGGCGATACCTTGGAGTTTGCTGATAATCCTGAGGATTTCCGCAAGGTTACCGATCTCATCGACGCCGAACTGTTTGGCTTATTCAAATAATAGTTTGGCTTATTCTATAACAGAAACAACGTATGTTCGCCAGTGTCGGATGCCTGTCCGCCACTGGCGAATGTGTATCCATATACAGTCGGATACATGCCCGATACAACCTATTTTAGCATCTAATAACCTTTTTTTTGCCCGATATTTAACATTTAACATTAAAAATTATATTCTTTCAGAAATATTTGCTACCTTTGCAGCCGCTTAGAAGCAATTAGACAAAAATAACGTTATAAAAATTTTTATGAACTTTACACTATTTATCACCGTTTTGCTGACGGCTGTAACCTTGGTGGTGGCTGCTTATGTCATCGCGAAGTTGATCGGTCCTCGTTCATACAATCCGGTTAAGGGTGAACCTTTTGAGTGCGGTATTCCGACACGTGGCAGCTCATGGTTGCCATCACACATCGGCTACTATCTCTTCGCCATCCTTTTCCTGATGTTTGATATCGAGACAGTAATGCTTTACCCATGGGCAGTTGTAGTTAAGCAGTTTGGACCAATGGCTCTCGTGAGCATCGGGTTCTTCCTGTTGGTATTGGTATTTGGCCTTGCATACGCTTGGCGGAAAGGAGCATTGGAATGGAAGTAAACAAAAGAGCCTCTATCAAGAGTATTCCTTACGACGAGTTTAAGGACAATGACACCCTCGAAAAGATTGCGCAGGAGCTCAATGAGGGGGGTGCTAACGTGGTAGTCGGTTCCCTTGATGCTGCCATCAACTGGGGACGTAGTAACTCACTCTGGTCACTGACCTTCGGTACTTCTTGCTGTGGTATCGAGTTCATGGCTGTAGGTTGTGCCCGTTACGACTTCTCCCGTTTCGGTTTCGAGGTAACCCGTAACTCTCCACGCCAGGCTGACTTGATCATGTGTGCCGGTACTATCACCAATAAGATGGCACCAGTGTTCAAGCGTTTGTATGATGAAATGGCTGAGCCAAAGTATGTGGTAGCTGTGGGTGGATGCGCCATCTCTGGCGGTCCGTTCAAGAAGAGCTACAATGTGGTTCGTGGTATCAGCGAGTTGGTTCCTGTGGATGTTTATATCCCTGGATGTCCTCCACGTCCTGAGGCTATCCTTTATGGTATGATGCAGTTGCAGCGTAAGGTAAAGGTTGAGAAATTCTTCGGTGGTGCCAACCACAAGATGAATCAGGATGAGAAGGAGCTCTCTATGAGCAAGGGCGGTCTCCGCGGTTTGAGCAACGAGAACCTCTCTGACAGCGAGAAGCTCGGACACAAGGAGCCTATCATCGTAACTGAAGTACCTGAGGATTTCGACCCTCAGAAAGGTCTAACTGATTAATATAATAAGGTATAAGAACATGAAACTGAATAATATTGAATTGAGTTTTGATAATTTCGCCTCAGAAATGGCGAAGTTGAAGAACGAGAAGCATTTCGACTACCTTGTTACCATCATCGGTGAAGACTTCGGTGAGGAAGGTCTCGGATGTATCTATATTCTCGAGAATACTCAGACCAGCGAGCGCTGCTCAGTAAAGACCATCGCCAAGAAGGTGGATGGCAGTGATGTGATTCCTACAGTTATTAACCTTTGGAAGGTGGCTGACCTCCTGGAGCGTGAAGTCTTCGATTTCGTGGGTATCAAGTTCTTGGGTCATCCAGATATGCGCCGTCTTTTCCTCCGCACAGATTTCCAGGGCTATCCATTGCGCAAGGACTTCGATATGAGTCCTGAGGCAAACAAGTTCCCTTGCACTGATGAGCCAGAGGATGACTTCACCATGGAGTACTCCCTGAGCGAGGATGGTCACTTGGTTGCTACAGAGAAGCGTCGCTTCGACGAGGATGAGTATGTTGTCAACATCGGTCCTAACCACCCATCTACCCACGGTGTACTCCGTTTGCAGACCGTTATCGATGGTGAGACCGTAAAGCGCATCTATCCACACCTTGGTTATATTCACCGTGGTATCGAGAAGATGTGGGAGAGCATGACCTATCCACAGACTTTGGCATTGACCGACCGTCTGAACTATCTTTCTGCGATGATGCACCGCCACGCTTTGGTAGGCGTTATCGAAGAGGCGATGGGTATCGAACTCTCAGACCGTATCCACTACATCCGTACCATCATGGATGAGTTGCAGCGTATCGACTCACACTTGTTGTTCCTCGGCTGTACCGCACAGGACTTGGGTGCCTTGACCGCATTCCTCTACTGCATGCGCGACCGTGAGCACGTATTGAACGTCATGGAGGAGACAACTGGTGGCCGTCTGATCCAGAACTACTACCGTATCGGTGGCCTTCAGGCAGATATCGACCCTAACTTCGTTCAGAATGTGAAGACCCTCTGCAAGTATCTCCGTCCGATGATTCAGGAGTACCTCGACGTATTCGGCGACAACGTGATTACTCACAACCGTCTCGAAGGCGTAGGTCCAATGAATCTTGAGGATTGTATCAACTATGCCGTAACCGGTCCTGCCGGCAGAGCATCAGGTTGGAAGAACGATACCCGCAAGCGTCATCCATACGATATGTACGACAAGGTAGAGTGGAAGGAAATCACCCTTACCGGTTGCGATTCAATGGATCGTTACTATGTACACATCCAGGAGTTGTATCAGAGCTTGGACATCATCGAGCAGTTGATTGACAACATTCCAGAGGGTGAGTACTACATCAAGCAGAAGCCAATCATCAAGGTTCCAGAGGGACAGTGGTACTTCTCTGTAGAGGGTGCCAGCGGCGAGTTTGGTGTATATCTCGACTCAAAGGGTGACAAGAGTCCATACCGTATGAAGATGCGTCCGATGGGTCTCTCACTCACAGGAGCCTTGGATCCAATGCTCCGTGGTCAGAAGATCGCCGACCTCATCACTACAGGTGCAGCAATCGATTTCGTAATCCCTGATATTGATAGATAATTATGTTTGATTTTAGTATAGTAACAACATTCATCGACAATCTGCTTCGCCAGACCTTGGGTCTGGGCGACTTCCTGTCGATTCTGATTGAGTGCGTGCTCGTGGGTATCTGCATTTTGACAGCATACGCCCTCATCGCTATCGTACTTATCTTCATGGAGCGTAAGGTGTGTGCCTACTTCCAGTGCCGTCTTGGCCCTATGCGTGTAGGTCCTTGGGGTATCTTCCAGGTATTCGCCGACGTGCTCAAGATGTTGATCAAGGAGATCTTCGCCGTTGATAGAGCCGACAAGCTGCTCTACTACATGGCACCATTCCTCGTGATCATTGCCTCTGTAGGTACTTTCTCATTCCTTCCATGGAACAAGGGAGCTCATATTCTTGACTTCAACGTAGGTGTATTCCTCATCACAGCCGTAAGTTCTATCGGCGTTTTGGGTGTGTTCCTTGCCGGTTGGGCATCTAACAACAAGTACTCTGTGGTTTCTGCCATGCGTGGTGCCGTACAGATGATTTCTTACGAGATGTCTCTCTGCCTCTGTTTGATTTCTGCAGTAGTTCTCACCGGAACCATGCAGGTAAGCGGTATCGTTGAGGCTCAGACTGGTGCTTGGAACTGGTTGATTATCAAGGGTCATGTACCAGCAATCCTGGCTTTCCTCGTATTCCTCGTAGCAGGTAACGCTGAGGCTAACCGTGGTCCTTTCGATTTGGCTGAGGCTGAGAGTGAGTTGACCGCAGGTTATCACACTGAGTATTCAGGTATGGGCTTCGGTTTCTACTACCTGGCTGAGTACCTTAACCTCTTCGTGATTTCTGGTATCGCTTCTACCGTATTCCTCGGTGGTTGGGCGCCATTGAACATCGGTATCGAGGGCTTCGACAATCTGATGAACCTCATCCCAGGTTTCATCTGGTTCTTCGGTAAGACCTTCGCGGTGGTATGGCTCCTGATGTGGGTACGCTGGACATTCCCACGTCTGCGTATCGACCAGATCCTGAAGTTGGAGTGGAAGTATCTGATGCCATTGTCACTCATCATTCTGATCTTGATGACAGTATGCGTAGCATTCGGATTCCACGGATAATCTTTAATACACATTATTATAATAATAAGAAAGTATGTCTAACAATTCATATTTCGGCGGTATTGCAGCGGGTTTGAAGACCCTCGCTACTGGTATGAAGGTCACCATGAAGGAGTACTTCACACCAAAGAGCACAGAGCAGTATCCTGAGAACCGCAAGACTACACTCCACATCTCTCCACGTTTCCGTGGACGCCTGGTCTTCGTTCGTGATGAGAACGAGGCTTACAAGTGTGTGGGTTGTACATTGTGTGAGAAGTCATGCCCTAACGATACCATCAAGATTCAGACCGAGATGGTGGAGGACCCAGAGACAGGCAAGAAGAAGCGCAAGTTGGTGGATTACCAGTACGACTTGGGCGACTGCATGTTCTGTGAACTCTGTGTCAACGCATGTAACTTCGGTGCAATCAAGTTTGTCAACGATTTCGAGAATGCAGTCTTCGACCGCAACAAGTTGGTGATGCACCTTGACAAGGAGGTATATAAGGGCGGTAGCCTTCCAAACCTCATCGAGGGTGGTGCCCCATTGGAAATCGGTAAGTTTAACACCAAGACTAAGTAAGGAGGACATTAGACAATGATAACAGCTAATTTATTTATGTTCGTCATCTTGGCAGTAGTCATCCTTGGCTCAGCCATCATGTGCGTAGCTACCAAGCGTATCATGCGTGCGGCAACCTTCCTGTTGTTCGTGCTCTTCGGTATTGCAGGTATGTTCTTCCTGCTCGACTATACCTATCTGGGTGCTGCTCAGATTTCAGTATATGCCGGCGGTATCACCATCCTCTACGTCTTCGCTATCCAGTTGGTATCCAAGCGTACCCTTCAGGGTCTCCTGGAGCATGTCAAGGGTAGCAAGATCTTGGGCCGCGCACTTGTCTGCCTCGTAGGTTTCGTAACCCTGGCAGTCATCGTGTTGAAGAATCACTTTATTGATATGGCTGCAACTGTAGCCGACACCGAGGTGCCAATGGAGCAGGTAGGTTCTGCCCTGGTAGGTGCAGACAAGTATGGCTATGTATTGCCATTCGAGTTCATCTCCGTATTCCTGTTGGCATGTATCATCGGTGGTATCTTAATCGCAAGAAAGGAGGATAAGAAATGATTCCAGTACAATATTTCTTCGTGCTCTCAGCACTCTTGTTCTTCATCGGAGTCTATGGCTTCTGTACACGCCGTAACCTCGTAGCCATGCTCATCTCCATAGAGCTTGTATTGAATGCAGCCGATTTGAACTTCGCTGTGTTCAACCGCATCCTCTTCCCAGGACAGTTGGAAGGCTTCTTCTTCACATTGTTCTCTATCGGAGTAGCAGCAGCCGAGACAGCCGTAGCGCTCGCTATTATTATCAACGTTTACCGCAACTATCACAGTGACCAGGTGAACAGTATTGAAAACATGAAATTCTAAAAGACAATGGAATACAATTATGCATTTTTGATACTTCTTCTGCCATTCCTGAGCTTCCTGGTTCTGGGACTTGTGGGTATGAAGATGAAAAGACCGGTAGCAGCACTCATCGGTACCGTATTGATGGGCTGTGTATTCGCCATGTCTGTCTATACAGCATACGAGTACTTCTTTGCAGTGGGTCGTGATGCCTCTACAGGTATGTACCCAACTGTTACCGTATTTAATTTCACATGGTTGAAGTTTACTGAGTTGCTCACCTTCAACATCGGTTTCCGCCTGAGCCCAATCTCCGTATTGATGCTCATCGTGATTACCACCGTCAGCTTCATGGTTCACATCTACAGCTTCGGCTACATGGCAGAGCGTGATGAGAACTACAAGGTTGAGGAATATGAGAAGGGTATGCAGCGTTTCTACGCTTACCTGAGCCTCTTCACCATGTCTATGTTGGGCTTGGTAGTAGCTACCAACATCTTCCAGATGTACTTGTTCTGGGAGTTGGTGGGTGTGTGCTCATACCTGCTCATCGGTTTCTATTATCCAAAGCATGCTGCAGTTCATGCCAGCAAGAAGGCGTTCATCGTAACCCGTTTCGCTGACCTCTTCTTCCTCATCGGTATCCTGTTCTACAGCTTCTACGTAGGAACCTTCAACTACGACTTGAATGCTCAGCCAGAGCTCAACTCAGCTTTGGCAGGTGCAGCTTGGGTAATGCCAACAGCGTTGTTCCTCATGTTCATCGGTGGTGCCGGTAAGAGTGCGATGTTCCCATTGCACATCTGGTTGCCAGATGCGATGGAGGGTCCAACTCCTGTTTCTGCGTTGATCCACGCCGCTACCATGGTTGTAGCCGGTGTATATCAGGTAGCCAGCCTCTTCCCAATCTGGGTACAGTATGCTCCTGAGACATTGCACTATGTAGCTTACATTGCAGCCTTCACAGCATTCTATGCAGCAGCCGTAGCTTGCTGCCAGCGTGATATCAAGCGTGGTCTGGCATTCTCTACTATTTCTCAGATTGCCTATATGCTCGTAGCGCTCGGTGTCTGCTTCGCAGTAGATAACCACCACGGTGGTTTGGGTTATATGGCTGGTATCTTCCACCTGTTTACCCACGCTATGTTCAAGGCATTGCTCTTCCTCTGCTCTGGTGCCATCATCGTCATCATCGGCAGCAACTTCAAGGAGTACATGGGCGGTCTGCACAAGTACATGCCTATTACCAACATCTGTTTCTTGATTGGTTGCTTGGCGATTGCAGGTATTCCTCCATTCGCAGGTTTCTGGTCAAAGGATGAGATTATCTCAGCATGCTTCCAGTTCTCTCCATTCATGGGCTGGTTCATGACCGTGGTAGCCGGTATGACAGCATTCTACATGTTCCGTCTCTACTACGTCATCTTCTGGGGACAGAGCTACTATGAGCTGGATCCAGAGAACCGTCGCAAGCCACAGGAGGTTCCTTTCGTGATGTGGGGTCCATTGGTATTCCTCGCCATCATCTCTTGCCTCTGCGGTTTGATTCCATTCGGTCACTTCGTTTCTGCTACAGGTCAGAGCTACGATATCCATATCGACATGAGCGTGGCAACTACATCTGTGATAGTTGCAATCATCGGTATCGGTCTGGCTACTTACATGTATGCACCTAAGAAGACTCCATTGGCAGATGCTTTGGCTAAGAAGATGCCTAAGTTGCACAAGGCAGCCTTGAACCGTTTCTATATCGACGATGCTTGGCAGTTCTTCACTCACAAGATTGTCTTCGGTCTGTTCTCAAAGCCAATCGCATGGTTCGACCGTCGTGTCATCGATGGTACCTTCAACTTCATGGCTTGGGGTGCACAGGAGGCAGGCGAGACTATCCGTCCATGGCAGAGTGGTGATGTTCGCAGCTATGCTATCTGGTTCCTCACCGGTACAGTGGCATTGACCCTGTGTCTGCTCGCTCTTCTTTAATGAATGTCTCACAATTAAGTAAATAGAAAAGAAATGAATTTAAGTATATTCGTCATAGTACCACTCCTGATGTTGCTCGGCCTCTGGTTGGCACGCAACGATAAGCAGGTTCGTGGTGTGATGGTAGCCGGTGCCAGCGTATTGCTCGCACTCTCCATCTATTTGGTGTTTGCATTTCTCGAAGCTCGTGAGACAATGCCAGCCGACCAAGCTCCGATGCTCTTCACCTACTGTGTGCCTTGGTTTGAACCATTGCACATCAACTATTCACTCGGTGTGGATGGTATTTCAGTGGTGATGATTCTCTTGACATCCATCATCGTGTTCACCGGAACATTTGCCTCTTGGCAGATGGAGCCAATGAAGAAGGAATACTTCCTCTGGTTCACACTCCTGAGCATCGGTGTATATGGCTTCTTCATCTCTATCGACATGTTCACCATGTTCATGTTCTATGAGGTAGCGCTGATTCCAATGTACCTCCTCATCGGTGTATGGGGTAGTGGTGCGAAGGAATATTCTGCCATGAAGTTGACCTTGATGTTGATGGGTGGTTCTGCACTCCTCATCATCGGTATCCTGGGTATCTACTTCTACAGTGGTGCTCAGACCTTCGAAATCCTGGATATCGCTCACCATACCAATGGTGCTCACGCTATCCCTGAGAGCGTACAGAACGTGTTCTTCCCATTGCTCTTCATCGGTTTCGGTATCCTCGGTGCGCTGTTCCCATTCCATACATGGTCTCCTGACGGTCACGCAAGTGCGCCTACAGCTGTATCTATGTTGCACGCCGGTGTATTGATGAAGTTGGGTGGTTACGGTTGCTTCCGTATCGCCATGTTCCTCTTGCCAGCTGCTACTCACGGATTCTGGATCAAGGTATTCCTCGTGCTGACTACCATCTCTATCGTATATGGTGCTTTGTCAGCTTGTGTACAGACCGACTTGAAGTACATCAACGCTTACTCATCAGTATCTCACTGTGGTATGGTGCTCTTCGCTCTCTGTATGATGACCGAGACAGCTGCTACTGGTGCAATCCTCCAGATGTTGTCTCACGGTTTGATGACCGCCCTCTTCTTCGCCGTTATCGGTATGATTTACCATCAGGCTGGTACACGTGACGTACGTTACCTGGGTGGTTTGATGAAGATCATCCCATTCCTCTCTGTAGGTTATGCGGTAGCAGGTTTGGCTAACCTCGGTTTGCCAGGTTTCTCAGGTTTCGTAGCTGAGATGACCATCTTCGTAGGTTCATTCCAGAATGCAGATACATTCCATCGCGTATGTACCATCATCGCTTGTACCTCTATCGTAGTAACAGCGGTTTACATCCTGCGTTGTGTTGGTAAGATCCTTTATCAGAAGGTTCCTAATCCAAAGTTGGAGAAGCTCCACGATGCTACCTGGGACGAGCGTATCGCTGTAGCAGGTCTTATCGCCTGCGTTGCAGGTCTCGGTATGTTCCCACTCTGGGCAGAGGAGATTATCATGGACGCCGTAGGTCCTATCTTTAGTGTAATCATGTAATAAATATCAGAAGAAATGAATTACAGTCAATTTTTAAATATGTTTCCAGAAGCTTCCTTGATGGTAGTTCTGTTGATCACTTTTATTGCTGACTTCTGCAGTTCCAAGAGCGCAGACCGTAAGTGGTTCAATCCTCTGGTATGTCTCTTGATGCTGGCTCACATCTGCTTCAACATCTACCCTACAGAAGCCGCAGAGGCATTTGGCGGCATGTACACCACGGGTCCTGCTGCCGGTGTCTTGAAGACTATCCTGGCTTTGGGTACCCTCATCGTGATGGTACAGGCTAAGGAGTGGTTGAGCCGTGAGGACACAGCCTTCAAGGAGGGTGAGTTCTATATGTTGATTATCTCTACCTTGCTCGGTATGAACATGATGGTAAGTGCCAACCACTTCCTCCTGTTCTTCCTCGGCCTCGAAATGGCATCCGTGCCAATGGCGTGCTTGGTAGCCTTCGATAAGTACCGTCACAATTCTGCTGAGGCAGGTGCTAAGTTCGTTTTGACCGCTACTTTCTCTAGCGGTGTGATGATCTACGGTATCTCTCTGCTCTATGCAGCTTGCGGTACTTTGTACTTCGAGGATATGGCTAACGTCATCACTGCGTCTCCATTGACCATCGCTGGTATGGTATTCTTCTTCAGTGGTCTGGGCTTCAAGATTTCCTTGGTTCCTTTCCACTTCTGGACAGCCGATTCATACCAGGGTGCACCAACTACTGTTACAGGTTATCTGTCAGTAGTATCTAAGGGTGCTGCAGCGTTCACACTCTGCGCCATCCTCATGAAGGTGTTCCAGCCTATGGTAGAGTACTGGACCGTATTGCTCTACATCGTGATTGTACTTTCTATCACTATCGCCAACCTGTTTGCCATCCGTCAGAGCGACCTGAAGCGTTTCATGGCATTCTCTTCTATCTCTCAGGCAGGTTACATCATGTTGGCAGTGGTAGGCAACTCAGCGATGAGCGTTACAGCCCTGACTTACTATGTATTGATTTACGTAGTAGCCAACCTGAGTGTCTTCGCCATCATCGCTTCTATCGAGGAGCACAACAACGGAACTGTTCAGATGGATAGCTACAATGGTTTGTATAAGACCAATCCACGTCTGGCATTCCTGATGACTTTGGCGTTGTTCTCATTGGGTGGTATTCCTCCATTTGCAGGTATGTTCTCTAAGTTCTTCGTGTTCATGGCAGCGGTACAGGGAGCTGATATCCATACCACCCTCGGTGGTTGGGCATACGGCGTCGTATTCATTGCCTTGGTTAACACAGTATTGAGCTTGTACTACTATCTGCTCATCGTGAAGGCAATGTTCATCAAGCACAGCGACAATCCGCTTCCTACTTTCCAGAGCGCATTCTCAACCAAGTTGGCGCTTGCTATCTGCACAGTAGGTATCGTAGCATTCGGTGTTTGTTCATTCGTATTCGACTGGATTTCAGTGGCAGCGAATGCATAAATAATCAATAATTTATAAAATCCCGGCAATCGGTAAAGATTGCCGGGATTTTTTTTTGTATTGTCTAAAAATAGCTGTACCTTTGCACCCCGAAAGAGGCATGGTGCCTCCAAGTAAATATTAAACATTATAAAAAATGGATAAGTTACCGATGAATGATGTTCCGATGCTGGTAAGTGCCATCAACTTCCTGCTTCGTGACCACGAGTTTGATACACTCGATGAGATTTGTAATCACTTTAATGTAAATCGTGCTGCCTTAGAGGCGAAAGTGGCTACTCAGGGCTTTGAGTGGTCAGAAGCGCAGCATAAATTCTGGTAAAACCAAACATTATCAATTATAAACTATTAATTAAAAACAATGAATTCACCTCGACCCTTGTGGAAATCAGTACAAGATTACGTGATGATTGCGATAGGAATGATTTCCTATTGTATCGGATGGAATGTGTTCTTATTGCCGATTAACGTAACGGCAAGTGGATTGCCTGGTGTGGCCAGTATCATCTATTGGGCTACAGGCTGTCCGGTTCAAATTCCTTATTTGATTGCCAATGGCGCCCTGCTGTTGGCGGGATTGAAAATCCTGGGATTTAAATTCTGTCTTAAAACCGTCTATGCTGTAGCTATTGTCACTGCATTGACCTCCCTTATCTCTTCAGGCTATCTTGTGATACCTGAGTTGCTTCACGACCAGCCATTGTGGTCAGCCTTTCTGGGAGCCGTATTCTGCGGCTGCGGTATTGGTTTAGGTTTCTCGGTAGGAGGCAGTACGGGTGGTACGGATATCATTGCAGCCATTGTCAACAAGTACCGTGACATATCTCTCGGTAGAGTGATTATGATCTGCGATATCGTCATCATCACTTCCAGTTATCTGGTAGTCCACGACATCGAGAAGATCTTCTATGGTTATGTGGTACTTTGCGTGCAGGGATTCTGCATCGACCAGGTGGTAAACAGTCGCCGCAGGAGTGTGCAGTTCTTCATTATCTCCCAGAAGTATGAGGAGATAGGCAAGCGCATCAATGTGGATGCCGAGCGAGGAGTTACGGTGGTGAATGCCTCAGGTTTCTATTCCGGTCAGGATGTGAAGATGCTGTTCGTGCTTGCCAAGCAGCGCCAGGCACCCATCATCTTCCGCATGATATCAGAGATTGATCCACACGCCTTCGTCAGCCAGAGCGCAGTGATTGGCGTATATGGTAATGGATTTGATGAATTCAAATATAAGGCAAAGAAAGAGCACGGAGTTTAATCCGTGCTTTTTTGTTAGTATGAGTAATCCCCCAGCCCGCAGTTTGCAGGTTGGGGGATGATTCTTTCTGTTCCCATTCCTATACCTCCAGCCTCTGCTGGCTTCATAGCATCTCGTGAAATTCTCCAACCTGTATGTTCTGGCAGGTTGGGGGAGTATCAAGGAATCGACGGGACAGTTAGACCGCTCAATGGAAACGTTGTGTGCTTTTCTCAATGGTGATGGTGGAAATATACTTTATGGTATCAAAGACAATGGCAAAATTATAGGTCAGGAGGTCTCAGACAGTACCAAACGTTCCATTGCAGAGGCTGTCAATAGAATTGAGCCTTTCGTGGAGTTGGAGATAGCGTATGTATCTATTCCTGATACCAATAAGTATGTGATATCCATTCATGCGGAATGTACTTGTTCATATTTGCGTAATGTTTTAAAAGTTATTCTGAGTGATAACTTCTCTAACTTCCCCACCTTATATAAAAAGGATAAAGAGAGGGCGAAAAAGCAAGTTTTATATGTTTTTTCGCCCCATTTGCATTTATTAACTTTTTTTAGACAACTTATTAAAATTTATCGTAAATTTGCAACCAGTTATTAAAATATAATAAGCTAAGCAATAAGAATCATTAATTGAATCAATATATAAACTTAGTCAGACAATTATATAATTAAGAATCTGATTATCTCTATAAAACTACATAATATAACAATTAAAACCAAACAATTATGAGCAAAAAAAGTCAGTTTGGCATGACCCTATTACTATCTACGATTATAGTAGGTGGCGCCAATGCGAGTACTGTTTCTACCTCAAACACATTGGGTGCAACTATGATTGCACAGCAAGGTGCTGTTTGTAAGGGTGTGGTAAAGGATGCTGCCGGTGAACCTATTATTGGTGCATCTGTATCAGTGAAAGGTACTAAGAATGCTGCTGTTACCGATTTGGACGGCAATTTTACCCTCTCTGGTGTAAACAAGGGTACTGCTATTGAAATTACCTATATTGGTTACATCACTCGTGAAATCAAGTGGGCAGGTAAAGACCTCGATGTTATTCTTTCTGAGGATACTCAGGGCCTCGACGAGGTTGTGGTTGTAGGTTATGGTAGCTCTAAAAAGCGCGACCTGATTGCTTCCGTTTCAACTGTAAAGGCAGATGAAATGTCAAACATCCCTGTTACCAACATCGCACAGGGTTTGGCTGGTCGTTCTCCTGGTTTGATCGTACAGGCAAACGGTGGTGGTGTCAACGCTACTCCATCTATCAGTATCCGTGGTGGTGGTACTCCTTTGTACGTCATCGACGGTGTTGTTCGCAGCGACGTTGACTTCCGTAACCTTTCTCCAGACGATATTGAGTCTATGTCTATCCTGAAGGATGCTTCTGCTACAGCTGTTTACGGTTCCCGTGCTTCTAACGGTATCGTACAGGTTGTTACCAAGAGCGGTAAGGCTGGTAGAATCAGCATTGATTACGACTTCAACATGTCTTTCTCTCAGCCAAGCAACTGGCCAAAGCAGATGCACTCTTACGAGCGTGCAGAGTGGGCTAACATTGCAAAGAACAACGACCTTTTGAATGGTGCAAAGAATGATGTGTTCACAGCTGAAGCTATCCAGAAAATGCGTGATGGCTCTGACCCATTGAACTTTGGTGATACCGATTGGAGAAGTCTCGTTCTCAGAGATTGGGCTCCTCAGACCAAGCACACTGTACGCTTGACTGGCGGTTCTGAGACCAACCAGTTCTATGTATCTTTGGGACATATTGATCAGAACTCTCTTTACCGTAACAATAATCACTGGATGAAGCGTACCACATTCCGTCTCGCTGAGAACACCAAGATTAAGCCTATCGGCTTGCAGGTAAACGTTACTCTCGACGGATATCGCCAGGAGGATACACATCCATACACTTCTACATCTAGCAGCTATTACAATGTGTTCTCACACATCAAGAACAAGTCTCCATTGAATCCGGGTGTCAACAAGTATGGTCTTCCATATAATGTTACCGATAACCCTGTAGCAGAAACAGCTAGTGATGCAGGTTACAACCGCGGTATTACCAACGTAATCAACGGTAAGGGCGAGTTGATCTGGAACTGCCTCTGGGTAGATGGCTTGAGAGTTCGTCTGGCTAGCAACTACCGCTACTATGGCACTTCTACCAAGCAGTGGAGAAAAGATGCCGCTCAGTATGACTGGGATTCTGACGTTCCACAGTACTTAGGCAAGCCACAGCTCTATCACAACTCCAGCACAGGTTATTCTTATACCAACCAGGCATTCGTAGAATATGCACAGCAGTTTGGCAAGCACAGCGTTTCAGCTCTCGGTGGTTTCGAGCAGTATTACGAGAAGGGCGAGTCTTACAGTGCTCAGCGAGTAAACTACGACTTCCCTATCGACCAGATGGGCGTAGGTCCTGCTAATGATATGACCAATGGTGGTAGCGAGGCTGAGTTGGGTCGTGCTGCATGGATTGGACAGGCTAAGTATAACTACGACAACAAGTATTATGTAGAGGGTAGCATCCGTTACGACGGTTCCGACGCCTTTGCTCCAGGTCACCGTTGGGGTGCCTTCTTCAGTGGTGCTTTAGGATGGGTTGTTTCAAGTGAGAAGTTCATGCAGCCTCTCGTAGAGAAGAACATCATCAACTCTTTGAAGCTCCGTGCTTCTTATGGTGAGACTGGTCTCGACAGCAGTGCCGGACGCTTTGGTTACCTCACATCATATAGCCTGAACAACCAGGCTTACGTAATCAAGAACAAGTATGTGCCAGGATTCTCAGAGGGTAGTCTTCCTTCTCCAGACCTTACCTGGTACACCACACGCCAGACAGATATCGGTTTCGACTTTGCGTCGTTGAACAACCGCCTCTATGGTTCGCTGGATTACTTCTACTACTCTACCAAGGGTTATCTGACCACTCCAACGGGTGAAAGCTATCTCAATACCGCTATCGGTATCGGCTTGCCACGAATCAAGTCAGACAGTGAGTACCGCCGTGCAGGTTGGGAGTTTGTGTTGGGTTGGCGTAGCAACATTGGTGCGTTGAAATATGATATTTCTGCTAACCTCACCTATTTTGATGCTCTCTGGGCACTTAATAGAGACGAGTCTGAGAGTTCTTACATGAACCCATACACTCGCAGCCAGCAGCAGAAGGGTTACTACGATGCCATGCTGAAGAACTTGGGCTACTATAAGGATGCAAACGACGTTCTCAACAACCCAGGTGTAAACAGCGCACTCAACTCAGGTTATCTGACAGCAGGTGACGTTAAGTATGCCGACATCAATGGTAACGGTATGATTGACAATGGTGATAAGCGCCGTCTGGGTAAGAACCACACTCCACGCGGACAGTATGGTATCAATATGAACTTCCAGTATAAGGGATTCTACTTGAGCATGCTCTTCCAGGGTTCTACAGCGTTCGACATGTATCTCTCTGGTGTAACAACCATGCAGACAGGTCAGGCTGGTCAGCTGCCTGTAGCTTACAAGTACCAGGAAGACAGCTGGACACCAAGCAATACCAACGCCAAGTATCCACGTCTGATGGCCAACACTGGTTTGAATGCCAACAACAACTATCAGTATAGCGACTTCTGGCTGGTAAATGGTGCTTATCTGCGTATGAAGGACTTCCAGTTCGGTTACGACTTCAAGCACGCATTGCTTCGCGGTATAAGCTGGTTGACCCGTGCCAAGGTAGGTATCTCTGGTCAGAACATCTTCACCATTTCTCAGGCAACCAAGTATGGTCTTGACCCAGAGAACTCTTCAACCGAAGGATATGGCTATCCTGTAGAGCGAGTACTTGCATTAACTGTAAACTTAGGATTTTAATTAGTTATGATAAAGAATATTATTAAAATAGGAATGTTCGGCGTTCTGGCATTGACCGCCGCTTCCTGCCAAGATACAATGGATACTCATCCAACAACGACATTCGACGAGGCTACGGTTTGGGGCTCAAAGGCTACAGCCAATGCTTTTGTGAATGCCACATACGACAATGTAATCAATATGTTCACAGGAAGTTCTTCCTGTGTAGGATGGGAATCCCGCACTCCAAACGGAGTAAAATGCTCTCAGGTAGGTGAGGGTATTGATGGCATAGCCACAGAGCTTGGCATCGACAGAACTTCTGACTTCGGTATCAGCCGCTTCGGCTTGCTCCGTCGCTGCAACCTGATTATCGAAAAGGCTCAGGCTTCTACTATGACAGAAGGCGAAAAAGCTGAAATCGTGGCAAAAGGCCGCTTCCTTCGTGGTCTCGTATTCTACGACCTGACCCGCAAGATGGGACGCTTCGTTCCTATCACGTCTGTCATCCAGACCGATCAGGAAGAAAAGGCAAGAGTACCTATGACTTCCAGCGTAGAGGAAAGCTACAAGCTGGTAGTAGAGGATTTGGAGGCTGCCATCCCTAACCTGCCAGTTGAGGCGCAGCCAGGTGAGCCTACCAAGTATGCTGCCGAGTTGCTGTTGAGCCGTGCCTGCCTGCAGGCATACGCTTACACCAAGAAGGCTGAATACCTTGACAAGGTGATTACCTACGCTTCGGATGTTACTCAGAACTGTTCTCTCTCAGACAATTACGGAGGCCTGTTCAACGAGACAGACGAAACCAATCCAGAAATTCTCTGGGGTTACTACCGTTTGAAGGCTAACACCAAGATTGGTAATTATGAGGAGCTGATCCGCACCTATCCTAACATCTCACAGGATGACTGCATCAACTCTTTAAGCCCTACTCAATTCAAGAATACTAACGGACGTACCTATGAAGGCTGGGCAATCTACTTCCCAACACAGGACTTGGTTGACCAGTATCTCGTAACTGATGAGAAGACTGGTGAAGCTCTTCCTTGGAATGAAACTTCACAGTACAAGGAGAATGTTGAGTCTATCAATCCAAGCACTGTAACAGAAGCAGGTCAGCTTGATGCTTACGAGCAGAAGAATGGTAATGCACGCCGCATGCCAACACCTCAGGACTTCCAGCAGCTCAACACGGCTTATCCTACCAACCTGCATTACGGCAAGTTGAAGGCTGGCTCTACACGCAACATTTCTGAACTGATGTACAGCGGACGTGATGCTCGTTTCGCATCATCTATCGTTTATGATGGATGTTCATGGATTGGTGAGAAAGTAGAGACAAACCTTGGCGGTAACTGCTCTATGGGTGTACGTGATAAGGAAGACGGTGGCTGGTACAACACCACAACCGGTTACTACTGGCGCAAGTCTAACATCGAGAATCCAGAGCCACGTGCATACTTCGACTGTCTGGTACAGCTCCACTACGTGATGTGCCGCACCGGCGAGGCTTACATGAACCTGGCAGAGGCTTATCTGCTGAAGCACGATGTAACTAATGCAGTAAAGGCTCTCAACGCTACACGAGTTAAGCACGGCAAGATTGCTCCTTCAACAGCTACTACAGAGGAAGCAGCATGGGCAGACTACATCCGTGAGCGCCGTGTAGAAATGGCTAACGAGAATGGCGATATCTACTTCAGCTATCTCCGCTGGGGTAAGTATGGCGGCTATGCAAACCACGGACGTGAGGCAGGCGACATCATCTACGATCTCGACCGCCCTGTATATAAGATGGAAATCTCTCGCGACCGCAGCCAGCTTCTCGTCAACCAGCTTACATTGCTCGGTAGTGCACAGCGCCAGTTTACCACCAAGCGTTATCTGTTCCCAATCGCTCAGTCATTCCTTGACAAGCGCGAGGCATACGATCTCGATCACCAGCAGAACGAGGGTTGGTAATCTGCAAGCAGAAGCAGATATAAATTCATATTTATAAATCATAAATAAACGTTGAAAATATGAAATTCATTAAAATCATACTTGCCATGCTCGTCATGGCACTCAGTTTCAGTTCTTGTCTTGAGAGCGATCTCAAAGACCTTCCAACTTTCGATGGCAATGACATCACAGCAGGATATGCTTGGTATCGTTACATTGGAGAAGACAAGATTAATGCCAGCGGACAGCCTCAGGTTATCCAGAAGCAATTGCAGAAAACAGCAGAGGCTATTGATAACAAGGCTGCTACCTGCAACCTGACATTTGCAGTTCCATCTAACTTCTCTGAAAAGGAGAAGAATAATGTGAATCTCAACAACATCGTTGTTGCAGTACAGATTTCATCAGCTGCGGTAATGACTCCTGTTGAGGGATCTCCAGCATTGGGTACTCCAGCCGACTGGACTACTCCACACAAGTATGCTGTAAAGGCTGCCAATGGAGAGACCAAGGTATGGACCATTACATGTACATTAACAAAATAATTTAAGTCACGCAAGGGGGGACACCATTAGCGGATGGTGTTCCCCTTTTTAAAAGGAGCTTCAACTTACTATTGATATGAACAAAAACAATTTATTAAAGCTGGCACTTACTCTTATAATGCCATTAACTCTGTGTATGGGAAGTTGGGCACAAGCTGTCATCTTTCCCCAGAAAAAGCAACCGGGTGTAGCTAAAATCACCCAGAAGTCAAACAGCTATCAGCTCGCCAACAAGGTATTGAAGGCCTCTTTCATCAACACAGGTGGCAAACTCTACTTTAATGGCTGTTCTGAACTGGGACTGCAGCCTGACACAGAGTTGTTTAAGGTTCTCTTGGGAGACGGCAAAACCATTACCGCATCCGAGATGAAACTGGAAGATGTAAAGATGGTAACCCTGGCAGAGAATCCATCTGCAGCAACAGCATCTCTCCGTTATGCAGGCAAGGCTCTGGAAGCTCGTTTTACATACGAAGAACTTTCTATCGTTTGGCGTGCCGTATTGAGAAACGGCTCGCACTACCTGCGCACAGAAATGGATATCCAGGCTGCCAAAGACTTACCTATGAAGGGTATCGTGGCAATGAACTACCTGGTAGCCAAGAACAGTGCCTATACCGCTCCAGAAGTGGTGGGTAATACCCGTGGTGCCATCCTGGCAAGCAATCATATCTTTGCTGGTCTGGAAACTCCTATGGGTCTGAATTCCAGCAAGGATGAAGGCAATGCTACCCACATAGAAGGCTTATGGAGAAGAAACACCACTTTAAAAGCTGGCAAAACATGGAACATCAGTTCTGTAGTGGGCTTGGTTGCGCCTAAGCAGTTGCGCCGCTCTTTCCTGGCTTACAGCGAGCGTGAAAGAGCTGTGGCTTGGAGACCTTATCCGGTCTATATCTCATGGTATGAGTTGAACATCGACCGCAACAACGCACAAGCTCCTTCTTATAAAGGCAATATGACCGTAGAACAGTGTGCCGACGTGGTAAGTCACTGGAAGACACACTTCTATGATAAATATCAGATGGCTCCAAAGGCCTTTGTATGGGATGACGGTTGGGACCAGTATGGAACCTGGACCTTCAATCCTAACTTCCCTAACGGATTCGATGAACCAGCCAACGAGGCCAAGAAGATGGGCACAGGTATCGGTGCCTGGCTGGGTCCTGTGGGCGGCTATGGTCAGTCTGGCGAATATCGCCGTGCTTACTGGCGTTCCAAGGGTGGCATGCAGCTGAGCAATGAAGATTACTACAACTTCTTCATCCGTTGCTGCACCAACATGATCGACCGTTACGACTTCCGCTTCTTCAAGTTTGATGGCATCAGCGCCCAGGCTTCAGCCATCGGTCCTGACGAAGGAACAAGAGGCGAAGAGAATGCCGAGGCTATCATCAGCATCGAGCGTGCCGTACGCCAGAAGCGTCCAGACATCTTCCTCAACACCACTGTAGGAACCTGGGCTTCTCCATTCTGGTTCCACTTCACAGATGCCGTATGGCGTCAGGAAGGTGATTACGGCGAGGCTGGTGACCAGGGCACAGACCGTGAGCGCTGGATTACCTATCGCGACCGTCTGGTTTATCAGAACTTTATACAGAGATCTCCTGTTTGTCCTATCAACACATTGATGACTCACGGATTTATCCTGAGCCGTTGGGGTGCTGTTTCCAAGAATATGGATTACGACGGAATCGTTCGTGAGATGCGCTGCGCCTTTGCCTGTGGTTCAGGTATGGTTGAGCTGTACAACGACTACAAGCTGATGGACGAAATCAAGGACAACCAGGGCAACGCAGGTGCTTTGTGGAAAGACTTGGCAGAGTGCATTAAGTGGCAGCAGGAACAGGCTGATGTATTGCCTGATGCTCACTGGGTTGGTGGCAATCCTTGGGATGGCAAGAAGGCAAATGTATATGGCTGGGCTGCATGGAACGGCAAGAAGAGTGTGCTTACCTTGCGCAATCCTTCAACCAGTGCACAGACCTTCACCACAACCCTGAGAGAAGCATTGGATATCCCTGCCTATGTTCGTGGAAAGATTACATTGACCCATGCCTTTAACCAGGCAGAACTGGATGGAATGCCAATCAACAAGGCTATCGACATTGATACTCCTTTGGTATTGAATCTTCCAGGCTCATCCGTATTTATCTATAATGGTCGATAATAGATTGAAAAATCGAACACGTGAATATTTCATCTGGTTTTTGTGAAGGAAATCAGTTAGATGGTTTTCCATCTCCAATTGATAAGTTGCCATTCAATAATAACCGGATTCAGAAACCAGAATGTACGGAATAACTATTATAAATAATGAATGAATTATAGACTAGGCTTATTGTTAAGATTAGTTTTATAAGATTTAGTGTTAAATTTGGTTTATTTATTGACTTACACAATTCAAATAATGAAAACTAAGCGTATGCCCTTTTGCTGCGAAGCAAGAGGGCATATATTTTTTATAGCCACACCAAAGCCTAATTGCACCCTTATTCTCCACTTAGCATTAGCGACTATAAATAACTTTACAACACAATTTTAAATAAAAAGCGGGAAAACTGGCTGATAGACATTCATAACTCTTTCTATCACATAATGCAAATCCCCCAGCCCGCAGTTTGCAGGTTGGGGGATGATTCTTTCTGTTCCCATTCCTATACCAACCGATAAGAATGGTACCTTCAAGAAGACACCATCTGGCGGGAGGAGTCAGCTTTCGTCCGGCTCCCCCAGATATTCAAAGATTACAGCTACCTGCCGGGGCGAAAAATATTGGCAGCCAACCAGGTATCCCTGCTTCTTCAACTCATCCCATAAAGGAATGCAACGCTTGATCCAATCCATCAGATGGCGGCGAGCTGTCGCCTTGCTGGTGGCTTCCGGAAAAAAGAGCAAGCCCAATTCCGTCTTGCTGTACATACGATTCGATATTTCCATAATCTATATTCTCATTTGTGTTCTTCAAAGAGTCATCTATGCAAGAGGCTTCTTTATGCATGATGATCCTTTAAAAAGCCATCCAATGCCTTGGCTATATAGGCACCCACATTGATCTTTCTATGTTCCTGCTGGCACTTACGGATAAAGTAGTCTTTCTTCTGAAACCAATCTTCCAGCTCTCCCTGCATATCGAGTGCCAGGCGCTGGCTTTCTAGAACTGCAATCTTCTCATCCACGTGATATTGTGTATAGAGACGCCATTTCAGTCGGGCACGTACCCCCTGCAATTCCTCAGGAACTGTAGCGCCGCCCGAAGTGTCGCCCGTATTTGCGCGGTCTATAAAAGTGAAGGTGATATGATCGGGCATATGGTGATGCGTCTCTGCCTCTTCTGATTGATAGAAAGGCTGATATACAGGGTATTGGTCGATAATTCTCTGGTCGTAGAGGCGTTTCAGATCCTTGCAGGCAAAGTCGAGTGCCTTGTTCTTGAGTGCCGACCAGGTCTTGTAGTAGTCCTTCCTGCCATGCAGCAAAGCCATCAGATTTTCGGGCTTCACCATGGTATAGCCCTTGGCACCCCAGCAATTCATCATTAGATATAGTTTGATGCTCGATGCACCACGGCACTGTCGCACCACATTCAGGTCGATGTGGCAGGCGCCCTTGTCAAAACTGAAGAAAAAACGGAAGACATGGAGGTCATAGCGGAGTTTAACCCACCATCTGCCCTGATATTGGCAGACCTTGCATTCAAAAAGGTGATCAAACTGGGTGTAGAAGGTATGATCGCCCAATTTGTAAGCTAGTTCCAGAGGGTGTTTGGCCATCTGGAGCAAAGCATTACGCAACTGAGAAGCATGTCGGGTATCTGCCAGATCAAACTCTGAGAGCTTTATGCAGAGGTCGATATGACCTGCTGCACGCTGTTCCGGAGTAAAGATGAAGGTCTCTCTATTGATGTGTAAACGGATATTGAAGTCAATCAATTTCTGGGATATCTTGATTAACTGCAACATGATTTTCAGTTCGAGGGTAGAAAAGTCGTTGTGCGACAGTCCCTGTACCCCCATAATGGTAATAACGTCTTTTTCCTGTTTAGGAGAAGGCATTAGGAAGGGCTCGGGCTCTTCCGATTTTTGGTTTTGATTGTTTGTTGCCATATTGCTTTTGTTTTGTTTAAGTTTAAATCACCTTCCGGGAAGGAGATTCTTGATGTTATTATAGAAATACGGCACGGAATTAAAATAAAGTTCCAACTTTTTCGAGGAGAACAGGTCAACATACATTGACCTTTAGGGGGTTCTGCATCGACTTTTTACCTTACTTCGCATCCGTGCCGATAATTCAAATCGAATTAATCGGGCACAATAATGCCTTGTAAGGATCTAAATTGAATGCTCATTTTTCAGGCCCTAATCCTACTCAATGAGCGAAGTTGGAAAATCCTCACTAGAAAGTAGCTCCCCTGGCAAAAGCATCAGGAGCTGAGAAATTCCTATTCTCTTAACTTTCTTGATGCAAAGGTAATCATTTATTCTGACCTAAACAAATTTTATTCCCCAAAAATGCATTTTACTTGTTATTTTTGAAAAAAAACTTTTTCTTTTGCGCATTACGCATTGTGATTCTAAGTATAAATCGTATACCTATTAGCTATATGGGTATAGTATATTAAGAAAAATAACTATATAACAGCTTGATAGATAGATATTTATGAATATCGTTCTATCTTCGGTAGTGGTAGCGCCTCTTTCTAATAGGAGTGAAAAACCCTGGTAGTGACTAAACCTCTCCCTGCTAGTACTGCTTTCTTACGCTTCTCCCTGCTAGTGCAAAAGTTCATCTTTCTGCAAGATTACTCAATCATATCTATGGTTTACAATTCTCCTATCTGCGATAGCCCTCGTTCCTATCAGCGGTAGCTGCCGCTCCTATCAGCGATACCCATCATTCCTATCAGCGTGGTCTGTCGCTCCTATGAGCGATACTCATCTTTCCTATGAGCGATACTCATCTTTCCTATGAACGATACTCATCTTTCCTACGAGCGATTGGCGTGCCTGATAAAAGAGTGCAAAAGTGAACATAAGAAGGCGAAAGAGTGCAGAAGACGACGGAAGCGGACGAAAGTGTGCAGATGCCCCCTCGCCGGTTTCGTAACTTTGCCATTGCATTCGGGAAGAGTCCGATGCACGAACATTCTATCACAATTTAAATTTTTAGTATTATGTCAGTTAGTTACAGTTTGGTAAAGTACGTTCCTAAGTTTGGAAAGAATGCCGGTAAGGGTAAGTTTTATGCCCGTGCCCAGGTGAACGAGAAGACTTCGCTCAAGAAGTTCTCAAAGTTGATTGCGATGCAGACCACGGTTACCTACGCAGATGTCACCGCAGTATTGGTAAGTGCGGTAGAGAATCTGATACTGGAGCTTCAGCGTGGTAACCAGGTGGAGTTTGGCGACTTGGGCAAGTTCCGTCTGCAGATTGTCAGCGATGGTGCTGACAGTGCCGCTGATTTCAAGAGCGACACTCATATCAAGGGTGTCAACGTCCAGTATGCTCCAGGTCCGGAACTGTATTCTGTATTCCAGAATATGGAGTTTGTACAGGTAGCATCCCGTGCAGTACAGCGTGCCGCATTGAAGGCTGAGAAGGAGGGTGCCAAGACGATTGACATTGAGGAGGTGAAGAAGGCTGCCAGCAAGAAGCAGAATACTTCTGGCGACAGTTCTGCAGGTGGCGATTCTTCTACCGACGGCGAGCATACCTCTGGTGGCAGTACAACGGGTGGCAGTACAACGGGCGGCAGTACTGATGGTGAAGGCTCTGATGGTGACAATGTAAATTTTTAGAACCATGGCACCAAGATAGTAAGGTAAGTTATCATTTTATTCATTTAAATCTTTAAAATCTTTAGCGTATGACAGAAAAGAAGAGACAGACACTGAACGAGGTCATCAAGTTTGTGGTGACAGTATTAACCGCCCTGCTTGGGGCACTGGGTGTATCATCGTGCACCCTATAGTGAGGAGGACGGCTTATGAGAAAGATTGATATGATTGTGGTGCATTGCAGCGGTAGCCGCTGCAATCACCGGTACACTCTGGAGCAGTTGCGCCACGACCATGTGGTGGTGAACGGTTGGCGCGACATCGGTTATCATTTTTACATTACCCTGGAAGGTGTGGTTTATCCATGCCGTCCGGTGGAGCGGATGGGTGCTCATGCCTTGGGCTATAATGCTCATTCCATCGGTATCTGCTACGAGGGCGGTTTGTCGCCGAGCGGTTGCATCTCTGATACCCGCACGCCAGCCCAGAAGGAGGCGATGAAGCTTCTCATCCTCCGTCTTCACCGTGAGTTTCCGGACATCAAGACCATTCTGGGTCACCGCGATTTGCCGGGCATGCAGAAAGCCTGTCCCTGCTTCGATGCCACGAAGCTTCAGCCTCTGCTGGCTTCATAGCATCTCATGAAATTCTCCCAACCTGTATGTTCTGGCAGGTTGGGGGAGTATCAAGGATACCGGAAAGTAAGAAGGGTCTATACGCCACCTGTTCATCGTGGCATATAGACCCTTGTCCTGTTACATAAAAAACGCAATCTCTCACTTTTTCCGTAACTTTTCCCAGAAATCCCTTGCAGATATGAAAATAAAGTCGTAACTTTGCGGCATGGATATTTAAAACAGATGATTATGAAGCAGGTAGAAGAAAGATACATCAGCTTGCTGACCGACTTCGGTTTCAAGCGAATTTTTGGAACAGCAATGAACAAGGATTTGCTCATTTGCTTCCTCAACAGCTTGTTTAATGGCAGACAGGTTGTGAAGGACGTATCGTATCTGAATCCAGAGCATGTGGGAGATGTATATACAGACCGCAGAGCCATCTTTGATGTATATTGCGAAGGCGAAAACGGCGAGAAGTTCATCGTAGAAATGCAGAATGCCTACCAGACGTATT
>ERZ1023965.3-NODE-3-length-179927-cov-75.786987_pt1 | contig 179927 bp, 310 predicted proteins | sample MGYA00380428_ERZ1023965 | MGnify/ENA primary metagenome ERZ1023965 (study PRJEB33179, sample SAMN07449054) | human gut metagenome | biome: Human-gut; feature: Human associated habitat; material: Faeces | host: Homo sapiens | place: India:Kasaragod | collected...
GAGATTCTTTTTATAAATTATGTCATAAATACAAATTATCTATTGGATATCTTGAAGAGTTTACTGGTGTTATACCCGAGGCTAATTTAAAAGAATTATCTGATATAATGTATAAAATGGATCGTTACAGCGGATATACAAAATTACGTACAAATGCACATACAATAAAAATTAAACGTATACATAATTTCAGTGATAAGAGTGACTCTAGTATTCGTAAATACTTTGATTATAGTTTTAATATTATTTCTTATCCCAATTATTTATATCGTATGAGTGATATAGATGAATTTAAAGATAAGGAATGGGCTGATAGAGTTTCTTTAGATGTACGTTATGTACCTACAATCACAATGTTTATAGCTTGTCCAAAATCAAATCTACAAGAGAAGACAGTTATAGTTTCTCACGCTGTGGACCCAATAATATTTCAATATTGTCCTTATGGAGTACTGATATATACTATGTGGGGAGAAGAAGCTGAAGATAAAGTATTTGAAGAGTATAAAAAGTTAAGAGCTATAAAATAAATATGGAAAGACATATTAGTAACTCTATTAAAATAATTGATGATATGTTACACAACATAGACATTCTTATAAATTTATTAAAGTAATTATTAAACATTTATTAAAATGAGTAAACAAATTTGGTTGCAAGATGGCAACGTTTTTAGTCAGGGTAGTGCGACAACAGTATCTCATCCTGAAGGATTACCGAAAGGTATTTATGAAGTAAAAGTTTCAATGACTGGATTTTACTTAAGTAAAATCGCAGAGTCTTTTACATTTGATTACAAACTGTATGGTCTAAACCAAAAATTTATTGATTATGTCTTAAAGACATATGAGAACACTACAGGTAATTTAGGTGTTCTGTTAGACGGAATCAAAGGAACTGGTAAAACAGTTACTGCAAAGGAACTTTGTAATCATTTACAGCTTCCTGTGATTTTAGTACAATCAATGGGTGATTCTAATGATAAATTAATAAAATATTTATCTACAACTATCAATTTTGATTGCATCTTCTTCTTTGATGAATATGAGAAAGAATTTAAAAATTCTTCCGATGTTCTTTCTTTCATGGATGGTACTTATAACTCTATTTATCGTAAGATATTTTTACTTACTACTAATGAGTTAAATGTAGACCCAAATCTTCTTGGTAGACCTTCTAGAATAAGATATAAAAAGTCTTTCAGTAATCTTTCCGAGGAAGTTACTAGAGAAATTCTTAACGATATCTTGGAAGATAAAACTGCTATAGAGAAGGTTATAGAGCTAACTCATTCTATGAATATTATTACTATAGACTTAATTAAGGCTATAGCAACTGAAATTAATATTCATGGAGTGGAAGCTCTTCCTGATATTAAAGAAACCTTTAATATTGAGTTCTCTAGATTTACTTATTTGTATAGAGAAGTACAAGTCAGACATTGTGACTTGAAATTTACTCCTGAAAATATAAAGAGTATATTAAAAGATTTTTATAAGTTTAAAGAAATTAAAAAGAAAGATTGGGAGAAATATACTCGTGAAGAAAGAAAATTCTATAACGAATGGTCTCCTAGGTTCAGTGAAGATTACGGTTCTACTACTGAGGATAAAGAATTAAAATATCTGGAACCTGGAGATCGTTTTGAGGATGAGCGTATATTGATGGTAAGTATTAAAGAAAAATATGTAGTAACTATGACTGATTATGGATATATTAGAATATATATAATTAATAGTTGCTATTCTGCAAGTAAAGCTACAGGTCTTGTAAATTACGAATTATAAAAAATAAATGCCCCCTTGGAATTAACATCAGTTAATTCTTAGATATTTAATTTTTATTATTTAAACATTTACAAATTTATGGAACATTTAGTTCTTATTGGTGTTATCGCAGTCGCTATTATTGTACTGCTTGTTATTATTGCTACAATGTATGTTAAGGCTCCTCCTTCGATGGCTTACATTCTTTCAGGTTTTCGTAAGGAGCCACGAGTACTTATCGGTGGTGGTGGAGTAAAAATTCCTGTACTTGAACGATTGGATAAAGTATATCTTGGTCAAGTAACAGTTGATGTTAAGACTTCACAGCCAGTTCCTACTCATGATTTCTTGGATGTAATGGTAGATGCCGTATGTAAAGTTAGGGTAAAACCTGATACAAGCGGTACTAGACTTGCAGCTAAGAACTTCTTGAATATGAATTCTGCTCAGATTGCTGCTCAGGTAAAAGATTCTTTGGAAGGTAATATGCGTGAAGTAGTAGGTTCTCTTGACTTGATTAGAATTAATACTGATAGAGATGCATTCTCTGATGAAATTCAGAAGAAGGCAGCTCCTGATATGGCTAAGTTAGGTCTTGAGATTTTGTCTTGCAATATTCAGAATATTACTGATGAGAAGGGCTTGATCCGTGATTTGGGTGCTGATAATACAGCAGCTATTCAGAAGAATGCTAAGATTACCCGTGCTAATGCTGATAGAGATGTAGCTAAGGCTCAGGCTGAAGCTGACAATGAAGCTAATGAGGCACGAGTAAAGGCTGATACCATTATTGCTGAACGTAATAATGAATTGGCTATTAAGAGAGCTGAACTGAAGAGATTGTCTGATATTAAGAAGGCTGAATCTGATGCTGCGTATGAAATTCAGCAGCAGGAGCAGCAGAAGACTATTAATATCAAGACTGTAGATGCTGATATTGAGAAGACTCGTAAGGAGCAGACCTTGTCTGAGGAGAAGATTAAGATTAAGCAGAATGAGTATCTTGCAGATGTAAATGCTAAGGCTGATGCTGACAAGTATCAGACAGAGATTGATGCTCAGGCTGCTTTGGAGAAGCAGAAGCGTGAAGCTGAGGCTGAAGCTTATAAGGCAGAGCAGACTGCTAAGGCTGTAAAGGCTAAGGCTGAAGCTAATCGCTATTCCCAGGAGCAGGAGGCTGCAGGTATTCGTGCTAAAGGTGAAGCTGAAGCATATGCTACTCAGCAGACTTTGACTGCTGAAGCTGAAGGTGTGAAGGCTAAACTTTTAGCAGAGGCTGAAGGTGTGAAGGCTAAGGGTCTTGCAGAAGCTGAAGCTATGCAGAAGAAGGCTGAAGCATACAGTAAGTATGGTTCTATTGCTGTAATTGACATGCTTTCTAAACTTAATGAGAAAGTTCTTCCTGATATGGCTAAGTATATTGCTGAGCCTATGAGTAAGATTGGCAATATGACAGTTTATGGAACTAATGGTTCTGAGGCTTCTGGTATTTCTGGTAATGTGCCTGCTATTATCAAGCAAACTCGTGACATTGTAAAAGATGCCACAGGTGTAGATATGGCAGACATTATGAAGGCTAACACTATTGATGCTAAGGTTAACAAGAATGTTAACGTTAATGGCGACGTAGAGAACACCAACGTAAATGTGTAAACATTAAGTATCACAGAGGGAGGGAATAATCTCTCCCTCTTTTTCTAACTTTTAAAAATTTTATGGAATACTTAGATTTTAGAAATCTTGTTACAGAAGCATGTAATAAGATGATTAAAGAGAACAAGCATCTCTTTATTCTTGACACTCAAAAAGAGTTTTTGTGGATGGCTTATATGGAATCTTTTCCTGAAGGAGCCGTGCGTCAAGAGTTTAATTGTGTAAATTGTAAACATTTCATTACTCGCTATGGAGCATTAGTCTCTATAGATGAGAATTATAAAATACATTCTTACTGGGAGGATGTTCATGCTGAAGGAATGTTTGCTAAAGTTGTAGACAATATGTTACAAGTGCTTAAAAATACTAAAATTAGAAATGCATTTGTTACAGAAGAGACTACAATGGGTTGTAAATGTAATCAGCAGATACTACCTTCTAAAGAAATAATTACTTGGAACCATTTTTATGCCACTCCTACAAGTAATTTAATTATGGATAAGTCTCAAACTCCAACATTCCGTGCAGGTGCTAAATCTTCACATGATGTATGGTTGAGAACTTTATCTGAAATTAACTATAATTCTGTACAAGCAGTATTAGACTTAATTGCAGATGATAATCTCTATAGAGGTGATACTTATCTGCGTCAGGTAAGTGCCTTAAAGACTGCTTTTGATACAATAGAGAACAAACATTTGGAAGGTTTTGAAGTAGACAACTATGCTTGGATATCTTCTTGTATACTTCCTGATGCTGTAACACATATACTTAATAGTGCTATAGGTCAGCTTCTTAAAGATATAACTGATACTAACAACATTGAAAGTTCAGTTAAGAAGTTTGAAGCTATGGTTGCTCCTTATAATTATAAGAGACCTAAGGGTATTATCACCAAAACTCAGGTAGAAAATGCTTATAAAACTGTAGTAGAACTTGGTTATGAAGATTCTTTAGAGCGTCGTCATGCTAAAGTAGAAGATATATCTATTGAAGATGTTATCTTTGTAAATAGAGAAACTCGTAAGAGAATGTTAGGAGGATTTGATTCTCTTATGAACGAAACTTCTAATACTAGTAAAGCTGCTACAGATTTTGAGAAGGCTGCTATTCCAACAACTATGGAAGAGTTCCTTAATAATATTGTTTCTAAGGCTAGTAAGCTTGAATTATTCTTTGACAATAAGTTAAATAATAATTTAGTAACTCTTACTGTCCCAGTTAATAAGGAAGCTCCTTCTATGTTTAAGTGGACTAATGGTTTTGCTTGGGCATATAATGGTAATATCTCTGATGCTATTAAGCAGCGTGTCAAAGAAGTAGGAGGTAAAGTAGACGGTTATATGAGAATCTCTCTTCATTGGTATAATTACGATGATTTGGATTTGCATATGAATAGCCCTTATGGACACATTCATTATGGTAATAAAGCAAACCTTCTTGATGTGGATATGAATGCTTGTGGAGGTAGTTCTTATGCAGAACGTGATAATCCTAAGAAGTTTTCTCGTAATGCCGTAGAAAATATTATTTTCTCAGGAATTCCTAAAGCAGGCAAATATGAAGTATATGTTAATAACTTTGCTAAAGTTGAGAATATTGATTTAGGATTTGAAGTAGAGGTAGAACTCAATGGAGTTATTCATACTTATGTGTACGACAAAGATGTTCCTGATAAAGGCGATGTTCCAGTATTAAACTTTACTTCTAATGGACGTGAAGTTATCTTTACTAAGGAGCATTTAAGTAGTACTACAGCCTCTAAAGAAATCTGGGGAGTAAAGACTCAGAACTTCGTTGAAGTATCTGCTATATGCTTATCTCCAAATTATTGGGGAAATAATAAAGTAGGTGCTAAGCACTATTTCTTTATGTTGAAGGATTGTAAGAATCCAGATGCTGTTCGTGGATATTTTAATGAGTATCTTAAAGACGAACTCACTAAGAATCATAAGAGAGTATTTGAAGTATTAGCATCTAAAGCTTTGACTCCTTATGATGATAATCAGATGAGTGGTTTAGGATTTATAGCTACTTCTCGTAACTCACTTATGGTTAGAGTAGATTCAGGTAAAATTTATAAAGTAAACATTTAATAATTAACAACAATGTATAAAGAAGCATTACAGAAGAAATTACGTTTTAAGACAAACAAGGGTATGATTACTACAGAAGATTTGTTCGACTTGTCTCTGCAGAATCTTAACACTTTAGCTATTATGCTGGATAAGAAAGTTAGTGAGGCTCCTAAGAAGTCTTTCATTGAAGAGCTTCCAGCTGAAGAAAATGATGATGAACTTCGTTTCAGCATCGTAAAAGATGTAATCAATATTAAATTAAAGGCTCGTAAAGATAATATTGATAAAGCACAGGTTGATGCTCGTAACAAACGCATTGCTGAGCTTATCGCAAAGAAGGAGGACGAAGCTCTTGAGAATAAATCTATTGAAGAGCTTCGTGCTATGATTAAGAATTAAAATTTTTAAGATTTTATTTTTAGAAAAAAAATTCACAACTATAATAACCTCAGTAATAAGGAATACTTATTGAACGTTGTGAAACGTGAATTATAGTCGTGATAATTAAAAGGAAACTCAATCTTTTGAGGGGACTCTATTTAGAGTTCCCTCTTTTGGTTTATTATGACTAGCAAATTTAAATTGTATGAAAGTATTGTCTTAGACAATATCAAATTTACAGTTACTAATATTAGTGTACTCCCACAATGTGCTCAATATATAGATAATAAATTTGTCTATTTATTTGATTTTAATTATTCTTTAAGTTATGGGGATTACAAGATAGAACTCACAGAAACAGAAATAAATAATTTAATTAAAAATAATAAAGTAAACAAAAATTAACTTTTATAATTTTTATAATTAAATTATATTTATATCACAAACGGGTTAGGACTGTTATAGTTACGAATTTCATGATTAACCTGATTCCCAGATGTATATATCTATAAATATACTGACTTTTTTGAAGATTTCAACATGAAACTGGAAGGGTCGTACTTACCTTAGTACACAGAACCGAGAATTGGGAAGTTCTCGGTTCATTTTTAAATTTTATTAAAATTATATTTTGAATAATAAAATTTAGATTTAAAATAGTCAATACAATAAAAAGAATAAAAAATGAAGAAATTACTTGTACTTGGTGTATTATTTACACTCTTGAGTTGTTCTACTGGTTCAAATAATTCAGTAAATTCAACTTCAAATGATTCTATTAATGTTGATACTACAGTAGTTGATACTACTGCTATTGATTCAACTGTATGTCCTGATTAATCAGGACTTTCGCCTAGGTAGTTCAGTGGTTAGAACGCGAAACTGTTAATTTCGATGTCGGGAGTTCGATTCTCTCCCTTGGCGCAATAATATATGCCTCTTATTTCTAAGGTTAGCTACCTTCTCGAAAAGAAATGTGTACACAAGAGGCACCTGGAGTATTAAGCCCTGTTGGTAAGGGAACTAGACTGTCACTCTAGTAAAACTAAGGGTTCGAGTCCCTTATGCTCCGCAAATAATGGAGAGGACCTAGCTGTTAACTAGGCGGTTGTTAGAGGTAGCGGTGGCAATCCACGAGTATGCCTGATAGCTCAATGTATTATTAGAATATGGTCATGATAGTTTGCCCGTCTAATGCCATATTCGCCTTTATTTTAGCTTCAATAGCACAGTGGTAGTGCAGCACTCTTGTAAAGTGCAGGTCGTGGGTTCAAATCCTACTTGAAGCTCTTTGTTTATATTTGGGGTGAGTGAAACGGCTTACACGTCTGTCTCATAAGCAGAAAACAGTGGGTTCAACTCCCACACCCCGAACAAAATTGTCTAGTATGTGAAGTGGTCAAACACGGCTGACTGTAAATCAGCTGCTATTTAGCTTCGGGAGTTCGAATCTCTCCTAGACAACTAATTAATAAAAATAAATAATATGAAAGAAGCTTTTAATTATCAATCAGATGTAAACTTTTATGATAAAAAGGATTTTATTATAGCTGTTTTAAGAAGAAAAATAAGTAGTTTTAAAGAGTATGATGCTGAAAGAAAAAAACATTATGCTGGACTAGAACAAAAAATTGGAGAATTAGAATCCTATATAGATGAATTAGAGAATGGACTTGGTATAGAATCTTTAAATAATAAGATTCAATCTTTAGAAAATAAGATTGAAAAACAAAAACTTAAAATTAAAGAATTACAAGCTAAAGTTAATATATCTTTGTTTGATGATACTAAGTCTTTTGAAGAATTAGAATCCATAGCAAATAATTTAAAGAGCTTTAATAACATGAAATTAGCTAATAAGGGTCTTAGAAAACAGCTTAAGGATAATAAAAATACTATATCTGATTTAATCTATAAATTAACACAAGCTAAACTTAAAATAAAACAATTAACTGGAGAGTAATCTCCAATTTGGGCTCGTAGTTCAGTTGGCTAGAACGCTACTTTTGCAAGGTAGATGTCGCGGGTTCGAGTCCCGCCGTGGTCCACTATTAAATTAAATATTTATGAAAATAACTATTGATACAGACAATTTAGAGACATTAAAGTATAAAACTGAAGATGTTCCTATTTTAATAAAGACTTTCCAACAATTAATAAATAAATTAATGTATGAAGTAATAGGAAATTATTATTCTGTAGACGATGTTCCTGAGGATGCTCCAAAATGGGTAAAAGAAGAACTACTTAATGTAGGAAAAACCTGTTATGTGGATGGACATATGAATAAAGAATATGTTTTTAAAGGTATTCAAGAAACATTTGAGGATTATTATTATATATTAGAGAATAATAATAAACAAATTTCTTATTCTTCATGCGTTGGAAAGATATCTTATAAATAAATGCGAGATTAGTGTAGCTGAAGGCGCATATCTGGCTTCCAACCAGAAGGCTTGCGTGGGTTTGATTCCCACATCTCGCACTATAACAAAGCTCTAGAATACTAGTCACAGGAGCAACGTAACTTATAGGGTGCCTCTCAACGATGCATACTCGCCTATTAGGTGTCGTAGAACCTACGAACTGGAATGGTTCGACGTTTTTTGCATTCCTACAGAATCCTAAATAATAAAAATAGAGACCATAAGATTGTCTCTAACAGGGGCGATTTACCTGGGATTCTTAATTTTTTAAATTCTCCTCCTAGATATTTTATAAGTTAAACTTTAAATTTGATTTATTATGATGAAAATTTTGAAAAGAACTTTAAAAGCATTTAAGAAGGGTTGGACTTGGTATGCTAATCAGTATTGTAGATTATACATGCCTCCAATGATTTAATCTTATTATTTAATTTGTAAGTACCAAAGGGGTACTTACTGATGTTGAGTCGGGCAATAAGCTCGACTTTTTTCGTTTGTATACATTTTTAAAAATTTTATATATCATGGGAATAGTTAACACAATTGAAACAACATTAAATGGTATTAATGGTGCTACTTGGATTAACAATATTAAAATAGAAGGAGCACAAACCATTAGTATTAATAATGGTAAAATTTATGTAAATGGAAATTTAAGAGAAGATCTTGAAAGTCCATCTATAGAAGTAAAAATAGAGGGTAATGTAGCTAGTGTACGTACTGATAGTGGAGATGTCTCAATTATAGGAGATGTTTCAACTGTTAATACAGCTAGTGGGGATGTATCCTGTAAAGACGTTAAAGGTGGAGTATTAACAATGAGTGGCGATGTTACTTGTGGTAATGTTGGTGGTAATGTTAGTACTATGAGTGGTGATATATACCATAACTAAAAAGATTATTTATAATGAGAAGATTTAAATTTATATTAATATTATTATGTTTCTTATGCACTAAAAGTATTGCTCAAACTGTAACTCATGTAACTCTTACTTGTTATCAACCAGTAAAGAGTCAGTGTGATAATAAACCATTAATTACAGCTGATGGTTCTAAAATTAATTTACATCATTTAAAACATAATAAAATCAAATGGTGTGCTATATCTCGTGATTTACTTTATTTATTTCCAAAGAATAAACCTAAAAAAGTGTTTATAGAAGGATTTGGAATATATGAAGTAAAAGATGTTATGAATAAAAGACATAAACATCGTATTGATATATTAATACATCCAAAAGACTCTAAACGAATTAGTATCAAGCATGTAAAAGTTAAAATTCTTAAATAATGTGTTTATATTTACGAGATAAAGTAGAACGCATAGCTACTTCTAATATATATGTGTGGAAAGCTTTAATAAGTTATGGCGGACACTGTTATTATTCACCAGTATTTAATTATAGGTATGATATAGGAGAGACTTATAAATCATACTTAGATGGAAATAGTATATCTATATCTATAGGACTCCATTCTTTTGGATATAATATACGTATATTAAGTCCTTATGCTGGAAGATATGATTGTTATGGAAGTGCATATAATCGTTATAATATATGGGAACCTATTGATACTATAGGTTTATTTATAATTCCTAAAGGCAGCCACTATTATACTGATGGATATTTCTATGCAAGTGATACTTTAAAATTATTAAGAACTCTTCCAAGAGATGAATTTTTTAATTATATGATGAACAGATGATATTAAAAGAAATTGTAGAAGCCTTTGATGGCAAGAAGAAAGGGACTAATAAGTTTATCTTATTAATCCCTATTTTTGTATTAGCATTACTAATATTTATTAATTTAAATGGTTAAGTATAAAAAATGTGGAGCACTACGAATTAGAGTAGATGGTAATAAATGTATTGTAGTAAATCTTAAATTACCTTCTATTACTAGTCGCAGTACTTCATATTTAGATTTTTTAAGAGAAACTATTTTAGATAGTAATAAGCAAGAGTTTAATAATGCTGTAGAAACAATCTGTACTAGGATTAAATCTTTATAGTATTATATTATTCTACTTATAATAACGCAGATGATTATTAGTATAAAAATTATTAATATGATTAAATGTGTTTATTGATTTAACATTAGACAACGATAGTATTAATAGAAGATATTTAATAGCCGTAGATGATATTTCCTTAGTAGAAGAAGTTGGCGAAAGCTCTTACGTTATGTTAAAGAGTGGAGGCTGCTTATCTGTGAAGGAATCTATTGATTATATAAAATCTCTATTAGACAATGTCAAATGAAAAAGTAAAAATTGATTTTGGATGTGGAACTTCGCTTATTCCGGGGTCTTTCCTGATTTTATTGATAGCTAAAGTTCTTTTACATTCAGATATTTCGTGGTTAGTTGTTTTTAGCCCATTCTTAATAGGAATAGGACTCATAATCATACTCTGTATTATATGGCTAATTTTATATTGCATACCTGATGGAAGATCTAACAGATATTATAAGTGATCTAGATGATTATTGGAATGATCTAGAAGCAGACTATTGGAATTCTTTAGAAAAAGAAGGACTATGAATTCAGATATATTTGAGGTAAAAGCAGATGAAGCTTGGAAATCATTAATTGCAGAATCTCCATACCTACTAATGTCTAGTAGAGAGTTAGAAAAATGTAAAAACTTTTTTATCTTAGGATATTATACAGCAATTAGAGATTCTCACTTATGAATTACCAAAAAGCTAGTCAAGTATCTTTATTAGTAGAATTAATTAAATCTTCTGAAATAGTGTCTAAAGAATATTCTGAAGCACATATACCAGAAGATTTAATTTCTAATATAAAGATATTGTGTATGAAAGATAGTAGTTTTAGAAGAAGTTTCTATGGTATAATGCAGAAACTTGGAAAGAAATATTCAGATATTTATATAAATAAATTATTAGAATTATGAACTTAGTTTGGTTGAAATTAATAAAGCGAATTTTAATTCATAAGTATTATGTTGCTAAATATTGTTTTCAAATAGGATTATATTGGCAAGGTATTACTCATGATTTGTCTAAATTTAGTTTTACAGAATTTTCAAGAGCTATTAAATATTGGGATGATAAAATGAGCTCTTTAGCGAATGAATGTAGAATATTAGGATATAGTCAAACATTCCTTCATCATAGAGGAAGAAATCCTCATCACTATGAATATTGGATACATTCCTTAGATAATGGAGGGATTCCTGCTAAAATGCCTAGAAAATACGTTCTAGAACTTATATGTGATTATTTAGCAGCGGCTAAAACATATGGAGCTGACCCTAGAAGGGAATATACATGGTGGCTTAAACAGCAGCCTCATATGAAAATCCACAAAAAAACTAAGAGTTATATAACTGAAGTGTTTTATAAATATAGTATAGGTTTAACATTAAAAGAATCAATTAATGGAAATTATTAATGCAACTGATGGCTATAAGCTTGGTCATCATCGTATGTACCCAGAGGGTACACAAATGGTCTATAGTAACTGGACTCCTAGAAGTAATCGTTACTTCCCAGAAGCCACAGAAGGCTCTGTAGTATTTGGTATTCAGTACTTTGTAAAGAAGTATCTGATTGAGGAATTTAACAAATGGTTTGCTCTTCCTAAGGAAGAAGCTATCAAGCAATTTGCTTATCGTGTAGGTAACTTTGTAGACCTTAATCAGGTTGGAACAAAGCATATTGAGGAACTTTATGATTTAGGATATCTTCCTATTGAAATTAAAGCCCTTCCTGAGGGTTCTATCTGTCCTATAAGGGTACCTATGATGACTATTAAGAATACTCTTCCTGATTTCTTCTGGTTGACTAATTACTTGGAAACTTTGATTAGTTGTACTCTATGGCTTCCGTGTACTTCTGCAACAAGTGCTCGTCTTTATAAGAAGAGACTCATGGAGCACGCTAGAAAGACTGGATTCCCAGAAGATGTAAATCTAGGATTTTCTTGTCACGATTTCTCAATGAGAGGTATGGCAGGACTTGACGCTGCTATTATTTCTGGTATGGCTCATATGACTTCATTCTGTGGTAGTGAAACAATTCCTGCTATTGAAGCAATAGAGCATTATTACAATGCAGATGTTACTAAAGAACTCGTAGCTGCAACTGTTCCAGCAACTGAGCATTCAGTAATGTGTGCAGGAGGTGAAAATGATGAGATTGAAACATATCGTCGTCTTATTAATGATCTATATCCAACGGGTATTATCTCAATAGTATCTGATACTTGGGATTTCTGGCAGGTAGTTGAGAAGTTCTTGCCTAAGCTTAAGGCAGACATTATGAAGCGCGATGGTCGAGTAGTAATTCGTCCTGATAGTGGTGATCCAGTAGACATTATTTGTGGTCTTCGTACAAATCCTCACTATCATACTGCCATGAAGGAGGGTAAGTACTATTGTGATTTCAATCCATTTATGGATGATGATGAAAGTCATTATGTAGAAGTATCTGAAGGTCAGTACTATGGAGCATATTATATGCTAGGTAAAATCTTTGGATGGAATACTACTGTAAATGATTATCGTTATCCAAGTACCAAGGTAGGTTTGCTCTATGGAGATTCTATCACTCTAGAGCGCCAACGTGATATCTACGCTCGATTAGAAAATGCTCATATGGCAGCTTGTAATCTTGTTCTTGGTATTGGATCTTATACTTATCAGTTTAAGTCTCGTGATTCTTTGGGATTTGCAGTTAAAGCAACTGCTTGTATAATTAATGGAAGACTTATAGAAATCTATAAGCATCCAAAGACTGACGATGGAACAAAGAACTCTCTCAAAGGTCTTATTAGAGTTGAGGAAGAGAATGGTAAGTATGTCGCTTATGACCAGCAGACTAAGGATGCAGAACTGCAAGGTTGTCTTAAAACAGTCTTTGTAGATGGAGAATTAGTAAGAGAATATTCTCTTTCTGAAATTCGTGAACATGTAAATTCAACATTAGTATGATAAAAATTGTTGATGGAGATTTACTCCAATCAAATTTACCTCTCATAGCTCATCAAACTAATTGTTTAGGAGTAATGGGAGCAGGTATAGCTAGGTCTATTAAAAATAAATGGAGTATTGTATATACACAATATGTTGATATCTGTAAAAATTTTGAATATTCTAAAGATTTATTAGGTAAATGTCAAATATGTGTAACTGGAGAATTTCCTATTAAATTTGTAGCTAATTTGTTTGGTGAATATTCTTTTACTGAATCAGTAGCTCCTTTTGAAAATAGACATACTGATTATAATGCTCTTAAAAAAGCTTTGTTAAATTTAAAAGCTTTTTGTGAAGACGAAGAAGTAACAGAAGTAGGTATTCCTTATAAATTAGGATGTGGATTAGCAGGAGGAGATTGGGATGGAGTAGTTTATCCTATGCTTCAAGAACTTTTTGCTAATGATTCAACAATAACTCTTTATATTTATAAATTATGCAACAATTAAATTTAGTACATCTAGAAGATAGTGATATTAAATATTCTATCTCTAGATTTCCTGATGGGGAAGTTCAAATTTCATTAGAAGAATTCAGTCATAAGGAACAAGTGTTAGTAAAATGTAGAGTTACTAATGCTGAAGACTTATTTATACTTATGCAAGTTTTAGATATTCTTGATAGACATGAAGTTCTATATAAGTTAAATATCTACTACTTAATGGGTATGAGAATGGACAGAGTAATGGATTTCAATAGACCTTTTACTTTAAAAGTAGTCTTAAATTCATTAAAAAATTGTAATGCAGACGTTATCGAGATTTTAGAACCTCATTCTGATGTTTACTATGATTATAGATTTGGAGGAAAATTTACTGAATTATATGCAGAAAATAGTCCTTCAAATACTGTATGGAGTGATTTTCAAATGGTTCTTCCAGATGCAGGAGCTAAAGAAAGATATGATTTCCAATATAATAAAACTGCACTCACCTGTAGTAAAGTTCGAGATTTAACTACAGGTAAGATTTTAGAAATTAAGGTAGACAATCCTGAAGTAATTAGTGATAAACCTCTCTTAATTCTTGATGATTTATGTGATGGAGGTGGAACCTTCTGTGGTATTGTTAAAGCATTTAATGCTTTAGGTATTCCTAAAGAACGTTTAAATATTGCAGTTACTCATATGGTAAATCCTAAGGGTATAAAGAATCTGTCAGAAAACTTTAACCACGTATGGTTTACTAATTCTTATAAAGACTGGGACAATCTTCCTGAGAATGTTACAATGTTTAAGGTTATCTGATGTATGTTTTGGGACTTATTATAACTATTATTTTGGTAATAATTATAATTGATCCAAGATTAGATATTACAGATAGTCAATGTATATTGTGGTATTCAAACTTTGAAGGAGAACGTTGTTATTTAATACTTTGGAATAAAAATGATCATTATAAATAAAAATGAATTAGACCCTAACTTAATTCATGATATTAATTTAGAGTTAGAAGCATTATTTACAGATAATAGAACTTGGGAAATTAGTTCTAGTACTGGAGATTTAGATGATGCTTCAGATGTACGAATTGTTATTAAAGGTGAGGGACACTGTTATATTTCCACAATAGAGGATACTGAAGAATACGTCAGAGATTTATTGAATGGTTATAGAAAATCTCATAATTTTGATACTTTTTGCATGTCTACAACGTATTTTGATCCTGAAAAGAATGGAATAGTATTTGAATATGCAGATTACATATCTTTATAACTATGTTACAGATTTATACTGATGGTGCTTATAAATCTTCTATTGACCAAGGAGGTATTGGAATAGTATGGATGAAGGATGATGAAGTATTTAAAAAGTACTCCAAAGGCTTTAAACATACTACTAATAATAAAATGGAATTAATTGCTATGCTATGTGCTTTTAAGTCTATTAAAACTCCAATGGATGAAGTAGAATTTATAAGTGATAGTCAATATGTATTAGGATGTCTTACTAAAGGTTGGAAGAAAAAGAAGAATGTAGAACTCTGGAATATCTTAGATAAAGAATATGAAAGAGTTAAATCTTTAATAAAAAATATTAAATTTACCCATGTTAGAGGACATCAAGATTGTTTTGGTAATAATTTAGCGGATGAATTAGCTAGTAATGCTAGCTTAGAATTATTAGAGTAATGTATTTAATATTATCAATAATAATTGTTTTTGCTGGTGCAGCTATTTATATTGGATCTGCATTTGCTGTTATAAACAGGTGGACTAGTAATAATGTCCCTATGAATATAGTATCAATATTGATATTATTATGTCCAATTATAAATACATTATTAGCACTATATTATCTGTACCCTGAATTAACAAACACTTTAAGTAAAATTTTTAAAAATAATTAATTATGACTAAAGAAATTGTAAAAGCAACAGTAGACACTATTACTATTTATCGTACTACTGGTGGTAAAATTGCGGTAAAACGTAGTGATCGATTAAAACCAAGTAGATATTTCGATAATATCAAAGATGCTCGCAAGTATACTGAAGAGCACTTTGAGGGTAATGTCTCAGAGTCTCTCTAAGACATTTTCATTTCTAGAGTGATAAATTGTTCATGATTCTAAATTTAGAAGTTTGTAGGCTATTCTAGATATGTCTATGACTAAATTATGGTATTTTACCTAGATAATTTTAATATTACACAGATGATTAATTTTCTTTTAATTTTCAATTCTAGTTAAAATGAAGTATAAGGCAAAGCTCGAAAGACTTCGTCAGAAGCAGGTATGGTGGGATAAGCTCCCTCAGACAGTAAAAAATGCATCAACAAGACCTGGTGGTATTGGATCAAAGTAATCTATGATAATTAAAGAGTCTGATTTTGAATTAAAATCTTCAACAAATGATGAAAGTTGTCCTCATTGGGATTTATATATTATAAAGACCATTAATGCCAAATCTAAAACTAGAGAGGCTAGAGAGGAACTTACTTTAGCAGGATACGGATTAACCTTATCCGGAGCTATGGCATCAATTGCTAGATATAGAGTAGCTAAAGCTAATCCTGAAAATGCTTTAACTATGCAACAATATTTAGATTCCTATACAAAAGAACTTCATAGATTATATGATATTGTGGGGGAAACTCCTAACAATACTACTTTGATGGAGGAATGATTAAGTCCATTCCTATAACTACTTGGAGAGACGAACATCATAGAGACATTACAGTTTCTAAGGTGTTCGTCTATGAACTTACAGCATACGCTCACTATAAAGATAGAGAAGAATTGCTAGGTAGTAAGTTTATATCTTCAAGTAAACCTCTTAAAGAGAGAGTGCAAGTTACTAAAAAGATTGGATATAGAATTATAAAATCCATTGATTTAGTATCGGCTCCTCTAGATTATATTATTAATAATTCCAAATTTAAAAAATTATGATAAACGTAAAACAGAAACTTGTAGATTACAGAGAAGGTAGTTTCGTAGACTTTGAAGGTAAAGATCACTACTTTGTAGTATGTGCTGTTCTTAGAGAAAGTACTATACGTGAAAATGTTACTAGAATTCTTAGTTTTGGAGTATCTTTCTGTAATCCAGTAGACAAACACAACAATGAACTTGGTAAGAAAATTGCCTATGGTAAAAGTGTTAGTGCTAGAAATACCAATGTATTATTAGGTAGAGCAGGACTTCTTAATGTTGAGGCTGTGAAATACATACTTGATAATGAGACCAATCATGTAAAACAATATCCTGAGCAGTATAGTGTATCTTATGCGAAAGCTAAAGATAAATATGAGAAAGCTAAAGCTTTGGCTCAAAAAGCAGCTTTATATAATAAGGTAGTAGCAGATTAATGAAACTTTTAGATAGACTAATTTTAATATTAATTTTTATTACTATTATAGGGGCTACTATCTTTTTATATAGAGGATTTAAACCTACTACTGTAACACCTACAGATACTTTAGAAAGAAAAATAGACTCATTAAATAGTAAGAAAAATTCTATTAAAATTGATATCAATAAGTGTGATACTGCTATCTACTATAATAAAACTATCTATGTTAAAGAGAAGGACAATATTATTAAGCAGTCTCCTGATAGCGACATGCAGTTTTTCACAAACTACATTCAAGAAGTCGGGAGAAAACTTCTTATTGACACCGTATCAATTAAAAATAACTAATCTTATTTTTAATGAGCATAAATATTTGCTAGTAAATGATAGTCTACAAAAAATTCAAATAAATAACTACAAATCTTTAGTAAATACACTGGATAGTACGCTAACATATAAAGATTATCAAATAAAGATTCAATCTGATAAAAATAATGAATTGTATATACAAAATAAAAAATTATCAAAATTGAATTATTTATTTGGAGGTATAAGTATATTATCTATAATATGTGCTCTAATACATTAGATACTTACATAAAGGATACTGACGGTAAGAAATTTAAATTTCCAGATAGAGATTGTAAGAATTGTAAAAGATATAAATGCTTAGTAAATATGGACATGCTTAAATGTAATTTTGCTAAGTATGGATGCAGAAATTATAATCCTAGATAACTAGAATTACTAAAAATTGATAAATAATATTTACGCCTTGAAAAAGGATTACCATATTATTGCGGAAAATTTATTTATCAATTAATGGTTGTTTATAGTAAACTACTTGAGAAATTTAATGATAGCTTAGGCTATGTAATATATGTATTCGAATTGTTAGATAATGAGGATAAGCTTAGAGAAAAGACTAAATACCTTATGTGTACCCAACCTCCTAATTGGAGTTCTGCTACTATAAATTATGGTGATATTGGTTATCTCGAAGTGAAGCCTGTAATAGCAGGGATAGATGAATGGTACGATGGAGACACACAACAGAAATACAGATATAATAATGTCTGGTTTATTAAGTTTGTCCTTCAAAGACCTAAAAACGTAGATGATATAATAATACAATAAATAATCTTTAAGATTTATGACAACAGTTTTAGGTGATAAACTCAATCAAGCTTTTGAAGCTAAGAATAATGATGTAGAAACATTTCTCTGGAAAGGTTCCAGAAAAATTGTAGATGGTGAACGCATTCAGTCTTCCATGAAAATGGTAGATATGACTGAAGAAGAATTACGTAAAGCATATAAACATTGTGAATCAATGCTTTATAGTGACAACTATGAGAATCCTGGACGACGAGTTTTGTTGGAACAGATTGAAGACCAAAGAACTCGCTGCAACGCTGAGTTGTTCTTAATTTGGCTATTATATCCAGGTGAAGGTAGTACTAGACAAGGTATTGTAAGAACTAGTTTCTTTAATATGCTCAATCAGCAGATTACTGCTCAGGCAGAACAGTTTGCTAAAGAGAATGCAGAAAATGGTGAAGGCGAGACAAATGTTAGTGCTATTGCAGAGACTCTCTTTAAAGAATGGACTCTTAATGATATTATGAATAGTGATGAAGATTCATTTACTATGTTTGCTTCATTACCATTGTATATCGTTAGAGAAGCTTGTTTGTCTGCTTTAGGTAAATGTGTTCGTAAACATATTACTCTTACATTCATTACTGAGCTGGGATTGTGGTTTACACGTTCTGAATTACTAGAATTAAATAAGAAAGATGAGAATGGTCGTTTAGTAGATAGAATTAAGCAAGTTGCTGAACTTCTAAATATTAAACTGAGAGACCCTAAGAATCCTGAAGATAGAAAGGGTCTTGTTTTGAAAATTGATGATAGAAAAGGCTTAACTCTAAAAGAGTTTAGCGCAATGCTTACATTCCGTAAGGATAAATATGATAAGCGTTATAATGATCTGACTAAAGTGCAATTGGAAACCTTAAGAGATAAAGTTTTACTGCATCTCGAAAATAAGGTTAGATGGCAAGCTTCAGAATGGGAGAAGCGTATTAAGCAAATCAAAGCAGTAGCTGATTACAATGGCTACAAACTCTCTGATTGAAGGAGAATTATTTCATAAAATCACTAGAGATGAACGACAAGAAGAGTGTCGTAGAAAATGGATAAAAAATCGTTGTGTAGGGACAATAGTTGCATCTACTGGATTTGGTAAGAGCAGAATAGGACTAAACTGTATTAAGACAGTGCTAAAACACTTCCCTCAATATCGAGTACTAATAATTGTACCAACAGAAACTTTACAAAAACAATGGTGTGGTCATATAGATTCTAATGGACTAGGATTAAGTTGTGATGTACAAATAATAAACACTGTAATAAAACATCCTGCCAAATATGATCTTTTAGTACTGGATGAAGCGCATAGATATGCAGCTGAGACTTTTGTAAGATTATTTGAAGTAGTAAAATACCAATTTATCTTAGGTCTTACAGCTACTTTTGAGCGTCTTGATGGTAGAGATAAAATATTAGCAAAATACTGTCCAGTAATTGATACTATTGATATTAATACTTGTCTTGCAAATGGTTGGGTTAGCCCATATAAAGAATACCTAGTCTTAGTAAATGTAGATGATTTAGAAGAATATGAAAAAATAAATAAAGAATTCATTTCTCATTTTGAATTCTTCGGATTCTCTTGGGAGTTAGTTACTAAATTAGCTGGTCCTATGGGTTGGCGAAATAAACTACTCCTAAGAGATTCCATGTGTAGTGACCCTAACAAAAAATCTGAAGTACTACAAAATATAAATTATCATGCTATCAGATTTTGGTCTACTATGCATGAGAAAAAAGCTTTCATAAATAATCATCCAAAGAAAATTGAAATAGTAAAGAAAATTATAGAAGCTAGAAAGGATAAAAAAATAATAACTTTTGCTAATAATATTAAAATGGCAGAAAAAATTCCTAATGCTACTGTATATTCTAGTAGGACTTCTAAGAAAAGAAGTGCTACGGCTATTGAAGATTTTAACTCTGGAAAGATAACTTTATTATCTACAGTAAAAAAAGCTGATGAAGGACTTGATGTAAAAGGTCTTTCTGTAGCTATTATATTTGGATTAGATAGTTCAACTACTAGAGCTTGTCAACGAAGAGGAAGATCAATCCGATTTGAAAAAGGTAAGACAGCAGAAATATTCAATATAGTATTAAATAGGACTCAAGAGACCAAGTGGTTTTATGATTCTCATAAGGGAGATTCTTTTATAACTATAGACGAATCAGAATTGGATAAAGTATTACAAGGTAAAGACTTTACCCCAGGTGAAAAGATAGTTCCTAAATTTGATTTTAGATTCTGAATCTATGTATTAATATCGCTCTGAGAAGAGATTAACTTAATTACAGTATGGAAGACTTTTAATTATCCAAATTACTGTATGTTTGATTTAAACATTGATGAAGAAATAACAATTTTAGAAAAATATAATATTACTCCTACTGAGTTATTTGTTGTTAAAGCTATAAATGCTTATATAGAAGATTATTCAGAAGATTATCTTCGTAGGTATTTAGCTATTGATAAAAAGTATGTAGGAAGTTTTATAGATGTACTTAAATCTTTACAAGATAAAGGTCTTATCCTTAAAAGTTATAAAATTATTCCAGGAATGAAATTAATTCCTGAAGAGATACCATTTAATAAAAACTTCTTAAAATGTTTAGCTAAGAGCTCCTTTGAAATGGGAAAAGAACTTAGAGAACATTATCCTAGATTTAGAAATATTAATGGATGCTTAACTAGTATGCTAGGTGTTTCTAAAAAGTTTAATAGTCTTGAAGATGCTTATAGAACTTATGGAAAGAAAATCCATTGGAACGAAGAACTTCATAAAAAGATTATTGACTTACTAGATTGGGAAGCTAATACTGATAATGGTATTATTAATTATAGCTTAGCTACATTTATTGTGGATGAAAAATGGGAAGATCTTGAAGCTTTAAAGAATGGAGACACTGGAATGGATTGTAATACTGTTGCAACTCTGTGAGTTTAGAGAGTTTTAAGAAAGAAGTAGAAAACGGTAGATTAGGAAGAAATCATGGATTAAGTGTAGGATTACCTAAACTAGAAGAAATAACAGGTGGACTTACTAAAAGTACCTTCACATTGTTGTTTGCTAGTTCAGGTATTGGTAAGAGTTCTGCGGCATTATATTCATATGTTTATATTCCATTAAAAGAGCATCTAGAAGATGATAAAATTAAGATTATCTTCTTTGCTCTTGAGATGAAAGAATCCTTTATTATAGCTAAACTATTAAGTACGTATTTGTATGATACTTATCATATTAGAATATCTGCTAAACAGATACTTTCTATAGGTAAAGATTATACTTTACCAGATGATATATATGAATATGTAAAATTAGGATATGAATGGCTAGAAAAAGTATATAAAAAATTAATTATATTTGATGGTGCCCATACTTCTGATAAGATAATATCTGAAATTATGCAGGTTCTTAAAGAAGAGGGTACTTTTGAAGATGGTCATTATACTCCTAATAATCCTGAACAAACTGTTTTAGCTGTAATTGACCATGCGGGACTTTTAATACCTGCTAATGGACGCACTAAAAAAGGAGAGATTGACGAATGTGCTAATAAACTTGTAGTTATTAGAAATAAAACTGATTTATCTGTTCTTTTCATCATGCAGTCTAATAGAAGTGTGGCTAACATGGAAAGAAAGAAAAATGAAGCTTTCATGGAACCAATGGTTGAGGATATCAAGGAAACTGGTACTCCAAGTGAAGCAGCAGAATTGATTCTAGCTGTCTATAATCCTCAAGTTGATAAACGCTCTTCTTATAGAGGATATCAAGTAAAAGAAATGGGTTATAGATTCAGAAGTATTCTTGTATTAAAATCAAGATATGGAGAAAATCAAGTAGCTGATTGTTGTTTCTTTGATGGCATGGTGAATAAATGGGTAGAACTACCTCCTCCTTCCGAGATTTATGATTATTCTAAATATCGAGCTACAGATAATAATAATAATTTAACAGATAATATTGAAGATGAAAAAGTGAAAAGTAAATTAGACTATAGTTTATGATTATTGGTTTAGCAGGTTTGAGTGGTACCGGAAAAAGCACTTCTTTACGTTATTTGGATTATAAATCAACATTTATTATTAGTTGTACTAACAAGCAGCTTCAAATTCCTGGATTTAGACGTAAGTACAAGAAAGCTGAAGTTGTAAATAAAAAGCCAGTTGGAAATTGGCTTGTATCTAATGATTATACTACTATTGGTAAGTGGTTGAAGATTATTGATAAATTACGTTCGGATATTAAGACAGTAGTCGTAGATGATGCTAACTATTGTCTTTCAAATAATATAATGGATTCTGCCCTTGAGAAGGGCTGGGATAAACACGTTGTGTTTGCTAAAAATTACTATGATTTAATCATGGAAGCTAGCGAATTGCGTGAAGATCTCAATGTAGTATTCATTAGTCATATTATTAATGCTGGTACTGACCTCGATGAACATTGGCAGTTATACTCTAGTGGTAAAATGTTGGATAGAACCGTAAATATTGATGGTTTATTTTCTTATATTTTATATACTGAACGCCAGGTTGATGATGAGGGCAATATTAGTTATTTCTTTAGAACTAAAACCAATGGTAACGATACTTGTCGTAGTGTTGATGGATGTTTTAAAGATAAACTGATTGAACCTAATATGCAGAAGGTTTTAGATACTATCCATAACTTTGAATATGGTGAGGAAGAAGAAGAAATCGCAGATGACCATAATGAAACCAATAATGATGACAATATTTTAAATGAAGCTAATTAAAATGACAATTAAGTCCGAGTGGCTTAATGAAGAGACTGGAGAAATTTTTACTGATACACGTGAATTGAAGGATGATTCTGTAAAGAAGCCGTCTACTCGTAAGTCTTCTTCTAAAAAGAAAGACCCAGAAGTAGATGATTCAAATCCTAATCCACTATTAATTCTTGAGGAGAATAAGTATATTCTTAATAAGGCAGCTGTTGAGGCTCTTGGTGTAGAACCAGGAGATAAAGTAGATATTAAACAGCAGAAACTTAATAAGAAGGAATGCTTAGTTATCGGAGCTGCTGAAACATTTGGTGCGCAGTCAGGTAATAAATTAACTCAGAAGAATGCAGTTTCATATAGAGGAAAGAATAACCAGAACCTTGCTGAGCATGGTAATGAGTTTACTTTCACTCCACATCCTAAAATTGATGGATTGTTTATATTAACAGGTAATCGAGAGCCTGAGATTAAAGAAGATGTAGTTCCTGAAGCAGAGGATATTGCATCAGAAGATGAATTAGATGACGAAATGGCTAGTCTTATTGACGGCAACGCAGATGATACAGAAATCTCAGATAATGATTTTAATTTCGATAATCTTTAATAATATAGCAATATGAATTTGAATTTTGGCGGTCTTGGTGATATTAATCCTACAAGTAAGAAAGGTCTTCGTCCTTATGGAATTTATCTCGTTCAGTTAAAAAGTATAGAAGTTAAGGAGGGTCAAGGTAAGCAAGACCCTAATACAACTTGGAAATCTCTGGTACTTCATTTTGAAGGAGAGCAAGGAACTTATCAAGAATCATTGTTTTATCCTAATGAAAGTTCTGCTAAAAGATATGAGGGTAAGAGAAAGGATTCTAAGGGTGTAGAATTCCCATATGTACTTCCTTCAGCATTTGAACAGCTTAAGGGTTTTATGCTGCATATCATAACAGTAGTAGGTGGTGATAAAGCTAAAGAATTGTTTATAACTAAAGCTCCTGCTTGCAAGAGTACTGACCAATTCATGCAGCTTTTCCAGGCAGTATTGACTAAGCATTGTATGAATAAAAACTTTTATTTAAAGCTTAGTGGTCGTAAGGAAAAGAAAAAGGATGAAAAGGGAATCTCAAAGGAAACTGGCAATGTATTTGCTAAGATTCCTGATATTGGAGCTATTAATAGTGATGGGCAGTTCTATATCCGTGATAATTTTGCTAGCTTAGAGGAAGATAAATTGTCATTCTCTAGTTATGAGATTAAGCAGAAAGAGGATATGGAAAAGCGTAAGCCTACTGCTCCTGTACCAGCAGCTGATTCAGAAGAGGCTAAATCTATCGACTCTACTGAAGGCAAGGAGGCTCAAGATGAAGACTTCGATGCTATGCTGGCAGATATGTAGTAATTATAAAGTAAGTAGTTTTTATGGAATTAGATTTTTCTTATAAACCAGATATTACTAAGGACTACTTACTTAAATATAACACAGAGGAAGCCTATATGGAGTATTATCTTGGCGTAAAAGTTTCAAAAAAATTAATTTGTAATCCTTTACGTAAAGATAAAAATCCCACGGCTTCCTTTTTTCGTAACTCTAAAGGAGAACTTATATTCCATGATTTTAATGGAAGTTTTTATGGAAACTTTATATCTGTAGTTATGACTAAATATGCTTGTAAATACCATCAAGCATTAGACATTATAGCTAAAGATTTTGGCTTATTAAAAGGACAAAATAATTATCATTCTGTAATACAATCAAGCACTTCTTTTGTTAAAACAAATGAGCCAGCAGATATACGAGTAGAAATAAAAGACTTCTCAGAAGATGAATTAAAATGGTGGGGTAAGCAAGGAGTTTCTTTAGAATTACTAAATAAATATAAAGTATATTCTTGTCGTACTGTATTTTTAAATGGTAATATTCAAACTATAAAGACCAAAGATAACTTTATCTTCGGATATTATGGGGGAACAATGCAAGGTAAAGAATTGTGGAGAATTTATTATCCTAAACGTAAGGAGTATAGATTTCTAACAAATTGGCCCTCTAAAAAGGTTCAGGGTTATAGTCAGTTACCTAAAAAAGGTAATTTATTAGTCATAACTAAAAGTATGAAAGATACTATGTGTTTAAGAGGTTTAGGTGTAACAGCCTGTGCCCCAAATAGTGAAACACAATGGTTATCTGAAAATATGTTAAATGATCTAAAAGAAAGATTTACTTATATAGTAACTTTTTATGATAATGATAGACCTGGAATGTTTAATATGGCTAAAATAAGAAGAAGTCATCCCGAATTACTTTATTTCTTTATACCTCATAAATTCAAAGTAAAAGATATAAGTGATTTTTATAAAAAATATGGTCGACAGAATACTTTAAAATTTATAAAGTATTATATAAAAAAATTAAGTAATTATGTCAAAAAGTAATTAGAATCTGAATACTGCTATTAGAATAACATATAAGAACGGCGATGTGCACGATTATACATCTATAGAGGAATGTTCTGAAAAAACTAAAATAAGTCAAGCAGCTCTTAAAATTAGATGTAATAAGTCTGGAAAAATGGCTGATGGTACTTTGTATGAATGGATAGATAGCCATACTAAAAAAAGTTATCAAGCTAAAAAGTCTAGAAATAAGGGAAGTGCATGGGAAGCAGATATAATTCATCATCTTAGAGATATGGGGTATACTGAGTGTGTAAGTGCTAGAGGAGAGAGTAAGTTTACAGATAATAATAAAGTTGACTTAATTGATAGGTCGGGAAAATTACCTGTAAATATTCAAGCAAAACATACTGCTAATACTCCAGCATATTTTAAGATAGAAGATGCTTGTCCCTATAAAGATAAACCCTTTGTATTATGTTGGAAGAAGGCTCCAACAGAAGGAAGTGTTAGTCCAGGAGCAATAGCAATGATTCCTATGGATTTCTTTTATACTTTATTAGAATGTTATTCTAAAAGTAATAATTTAATATGAGAGAACTATTAGCCTTAGGAGTAATAGATTTTATAATAAGTATAATATTAATTTTACTTAAGATTTCTGGAGTATTATTATGGAGTTGGGTAACATTAGTAGTGGTAATATTTTTATCACTTCCAATTGCTGTAATGATATTATTTATTTTAATAATGATAATTATATATAACAATACCAAATGAATAATTATATTTTTGCAATTTGTCAGAGTAATAAAAATAAACTTCATAAGTTAACAGCATCTTCATATGAGGAAGCTGTTGAAAAGGCTAAAGAAGAAGTTGATAAGTACTTAAATTTGGACGATGATACATATGCTATTCTTGATAACAATGATAGCTGGATAAATATCAGAGCTGAATTAGCTAAGAAAGGTATTGGGGTAACATATATAAGAGACATTGAGGAATTATTTAATCTATGAAATTAAGAATTGGTTTAGATTTAGATGATACATTAAATGAGTTTATGAATCCATATTTAAAAAGATTTGGATATCCTAAGTCTGATGGAGAAATAACAAAAAATGTACAACAAGTTTTAATAAAAGACAGAGAATGGTGGATAAATCTTCCAGTAAAAAATAAAATAAACTTTATACCTGAATTATATTGTACTAAAAGAGTATGTAATAAAGACTATAGTAAAACATGGTTAAAGAATAATGGTTATCCTAGTAAACCTGTTTATCAAGTCTTGTGCCAGCGTGCTAATAAAGCTCGGTATATAAAAGGTAGAGTTGATATTTTCATTGACGATTCTATTAGTAATTTTATTCAGATGAATCTAGCAGGATTACCTTGCTTATTAATAGCTTCTGAATCTAATGAAAAATGGGGTCCTTATGGTAAGATTTATAGTTTAGATAAAGAAGAGATAGAATATGGGTATGAATGTATAAAAGAGTCGGAAGACTTTAACAATTATTTACGTGAAATTAAGTCAAATTTCTATTAAACCTCTGATAGAGACTTTGAGAGTTGAAGATATTGATGATGATACTTATTTCTCAAAAAAGTATAATAATTATATCTCAAACTCTAGATTATCTAAGATAAATCCAGATCAAGATGGTTCTCCAACAGAATTCTTTGATAATTGGGGTAAGACTAAGTTAAACACCGCTAGCTTAAAGTTTGGTAGTTGGTTACATACTTTAGTTTTACAGCCTAATGACTTTTTTCTAACAGAGGTTAGCAAACCTACTGCTAAAATGGGATCAATGGCAGATTATATTTATAAGAAAACACAAGGTATCAATGTTACTAACGATATTATATTAGAAGCATCTGATAAGTGTGATTATTATAAAGATAAAATGTCAGATAAAAAGATAGAAAAAGTGTTAGCAGACTGTGCTCAGTATTGGTGTGATAGAAAAGCTTTTGAAGAAGAAAATAATGATACTAGAACACCAATATTTACAGACCCTAAAAATCACGCTAAACTAAAAATATGTTTAGAAGCTTTAAATAGTGATACACAAATTCAATCTCTACTAAATCCTGAAGGATTACTAGAACAGCCAATTATTGGTAATGAAATAGCTTTCCTTATAGATGTTTTAGTAGAGGCTCCAGGGCATAAACCTTTTATACTAAAAATTAAGTCTAAACTTGATAATTATAGTATAGATAAAGAAGAAGGAATAATCACTGTAAATGATTTAAAAACCACAGGAGATTTAATAAATAACTTTGCTAAAGGAGCTCTTATTGACTATCACTATTATAGAGAAATGGCTTTATATAGTTGGTTATTAACTATGGCTGCTAAAAAGAATTATAACATTGAGAATCCTAAAATTAGAAGTAATTTCTTAGTAGTAGAAACTATTCCAAATTTTAATACTAAAGTAGTTCCTATGACTAGAGAACTTTTTAATAAAGGATTTAAAGAGTTTACTCACCTTCTTAAATTAGTAGCATTCTATTGTATGCATGGTTATGAGGGATTCGGAATTACTCAAGAGACCTGATTATACTAAACTTTCCGATTTATATCGTAAATACTTTAGTTTAGGGTCTTTAGGGGAAAGTATAAATTTAAAATTTGCACTTATATCATTACTTGGATATGTAGTAAATTCTATGAAAAAGAAAAAACCTGGAGTTACTTATTATGAAGTAACTGCTAAATTAGCAGAAAAAACAGGTCTTGATGAGGATACAATACAAGCTATTGCTATCATCACCGAGGATTTTTCATATGGATGTACCGATTTTCCAACATTTGGCGTGCAACCAAAAGATATGCCAACAAAAATAAGAGAATTAATGGGAAAATTTCTTCCATTCTAAAAAAATTAATTTTTTTATAATTTTCTTTTTGGAGGCAAAAAATATAGATTATATTAGCGTTACAAAGATAAAGAAAAAACATCGCAGATGATTTGATAATAAGAATTAATGTTAATATATTTTTGAAAATGAGTGAAATTTTTAATTTTAAGAGTTTTGAAGTAAGTGCAGAAACAAAGGAAGCAGCAGTAGCACAGGTAGAGAAAGAGAATTTTCATATTAATGGTGATGCAACACAGGCATGGAAGAAGTTCCATGAGAAGAATGCTAAAGTAACTTCTAATGATGAGAAGGAATTTAAGCTGGAGTATTTGAAGAAAAAGACTAAGAATGCTCCTGGTAGTGGTTTCATTGTAACTCTTTCTAGTGCTGTTGTAAGTACACGTGAGCGTCCTTGGAAGGTTGTTGATATTAAGACTGAGGGTAAGCGTGATACTCAGAAGAAGTTTGATTTGGTAGACCACGATACAAAGGAAGTACTGAAGATTTTGAAGTCTGAGCGTGTAAAGAACGAGAAGGCTGGTGAAGCAATTCTTGATAAGGATGGTAACGATACTGGTCGTGTTGAGCCAGATACAAAGGTTATTCGTCCTACTAAGACCGCAGCTAAGGAAATGGCTAAGGAACTTATTAAGAAGGGCTTCAAGGGTCAGATCGATATCGTTCAGGGTAAGGAGTCTATTGGTTCTGACCCAGTAGTAGCTACTGTAACTTATACTCCATCTAAGAGTACTAAGAATGGTCGCTATATGTTCTTTGGTTTGGAATTTTAATTTGTCCCATAACTTTTAAAAGTAAGGCAGGTGCTCGCGAGAGTATCTGCCATTTTTAATTTAGATACCTTTTATTTTACTAGATACTTTTATTTATAAAGGCGTAACAGCTATCTAATTTTTAAAAAAGTATGAAACAAGCAACAAAATCTTCTTATATTAAGTTATTTAATGATGCAATTAATTACAATCATTCTTTAAAAGATCAATGTATTATATCAGGAAGAAATGTAAACACTGTATATATGACAATGAGAAATCTTAGAAAGAAAGAAAATAAAGATGAAGATGATAAGAAGATATTGGAATTATATGATAGACTAAAGAATACTAAGAAAAAAGAAGTAAAGAAAGATACAGATGATGCTTCTAATACTTGGGAAATAAGAGATGAGGAGACTGGTAAAATTACTGGATATAAGTTTGAGATTTTCAGAAGAAATAAGCCCGCAATCACAGGAGTCTTTACTAGAAACGAAATGAATAGTGTATATAGAATGTATACTTATTATGGTTCTGGTTTAACCCAGCAGATTGTCAGCAGATATTTCCCAGACTATTCTCTTATTGACTTTAAAAGAATTTTACGAGCTTTTAACATTACTAAAGCATCTTCTCCATTTGCTCCTCATATGTATGAAGAATACACTGAGGATGAATTAAAAGAAATGCATCTTAGAGAAAAAGAGAATGATTTCTTAAAAAGAATAGAGAAAGATGAAGTAAAGGATTTAAGAGCTTTAGTTACTAAATTAACTAAGGAAACCTCTAAGTCTTTAAATAAAGAACTTATTGAAGCTACTATTAAAAATACAGTAAAGGATTATAAAGAGCTTCCAGTAAATATTGATAATAAAGAAGCAGAATATCCTGATTTAATTATATGGTTATCTGATTTACATATCGGAGCTTATAATGCTAAATATAGTAGTTTTGTACAGTTACCTTCTTATGATGTTCCAGAAATTAAATCTAGATTATCTAGAATTGTAGAATCTTTTGTGGGACAAGAATATCATTCTGTATATGTAGTTAATCTTGGAGATTCTATTGATGGATTTAATAAAGAAACTACTAGAGGAGGTCATGAACTTCCTGAAATTCTTGATAATAAAGAAATTAGTGAAGCATTTATAGAGTGTATGATGGAATTCTTTGCTACTCTTACAGTAAAAGTAAAGAGTAAAGATTTTAATTATCTCTCTATAGGAGAATCTAATCATGGTGGGGATTTTGAGTGGTTAAATCAAAAACTCTTAGCTGCATATTTGACTAAATATAATGTTAGGAGTTATATTAGTAACTATCCTATTGATAATTTTATCATTGGAGATCATCAATTCCTATATGCTCATGGTAAAGATAATAATTCTCAGACTAGACAATTTCCTCTTACTTTAAATCCTCAGACTGAATTATTCTTTGCTAATTATATAGCAGAAAAAGGTATATGTAGTCCTCATATTTATGTAGTAAAAGGTGATTTACATAATTATGCTTATACTACTGGTAAACGATTTGACTATATATCAGTAGGTAGTATGTATGGTAGTAGTAATTATATTACAGCTAATTTTGGACATACTAAATGGAGCATTAATTATACTATTGTAAAAGATAAAGATATTTTGATGGGAACTATTAAAGGAAATAATTAATGAGGGACATAAGACTTCCGGAAACATCCGATAAATCTATAGACATCTCTGCTATAGATACAAGTACTGAAGGTATTATTTTAGCATACAAAGGCAATAAACCAATAGGATTTATTGGATATGACGATGATAATAATGAGTGGGTATACTTAGATGATATTACCATAAACTGTAGTTACAAACGAGACGAAAATTTATTAGCTTTACTAAGAAACGTAATAGCTAGTAATTACGCCGATAATTTTAAATTAGTTGATTTTAAATAATGAAATATATTACTATTCCTAAAAGTAGTGATACTACTATAGATTTAGCAGCTATTACTAATAATTATAAAGGTATAATTATCGCTTATAAAGAAGGTATGGCTGTAGGAAGCATTTCATATTGTTCAGATACCGATCTGTGGTATTTTTGTGACAATATAGATAGTGATCAATTTGATACATGTAAAGGTACATTATTAGAAGTAGTCAATGAATTAATAGATACTAAACATATAGCAGATAATTTTAGATTATTAGAATTTTATACTAACAACGATGATTAGTAGAGAAGACATTTTACAAGAAGCTTTACATAAATGTTATGTAGAAATGTATAAATGGGCTCAGCCTTCTATAGATTTAGATGAGCTTATTAAAAATGGATTTAAAGACAGTACAGAAGATCCGTTATATGCTAGACATTATTTATCTCAAGATAATTTTAATTATATAAGAGATACTTATATGTATGCATATGGCATTAAAGATACTTGGGATGATACTTTTGAAACATTAATTAAGCAACTCTTAGAAGGAGGTATAGAAGATGACTATAAAGAAGCTACTCCTGGTAAACCTGCTTATAGAGATTATAAAAAAGTTCTTCCATTAAAAGAAGTTATTACTTGTCCAGGAGAAGTTAATACTATTATTGATTATATAAAGAAATGTCAAAATTTTTATAAAGGACATTGCTATGAAACTAATCAATTTTCTTGCAGCATTGCACTAGGTCCTAGCCCTAATAGTAATGCAAAACATGTTGAAGAATATTGGCATAATCATGGTAAGCCAGAATTTAAAATAGTAGACTATAATATCTCAGATGTTATTTATGGAGATGGGGACTTTGAAGAAGTATCTGATGAAGAATTTCTTGCTACATTAAAATGGTAACTAATGAGATTACTAAAGATAACAAAACACTACTTATCTGTTATAAAGACTCATATCCCTGTGGACAAATATTATACAACGGGAGTAAGTGGGTATATACTACTAGTGTAGATGTAAATAAAGTTAATTATGTGGAAGATACTCCTCATAACTTAGTACAAAAATTATTAGATAAAGAAATTATTGATAACATAATGTTTTTCACATACAATGGAGAGAATGCCAACTGAGTTTACTTTAGAAGAAGTGTTAGAAGGAAAAGCTACTAGTATTAAAGGTAAAGATTATCTTCCTACTAGAGGATACATTGAACCTTTCTTAGAGAGAGTTCAAAAATTAACTTCTGATATTAGAGTACACGTAAAATTACCTGATCAAATCACTTATAATAAAAATGGTGACATAGATACTGCTGATTTAACTTTTAACAGAGTATGGTTGGAAGCAGTACTGCCAAATGAATATCAATATGCTAATCATCAGCAAGTAATTGGTATGGTATATGGTCTAGACACTAGAAAAGCTGTTGTAAAAATGTATTCAGGTGCTCTGAATTCTGCATGTACAAATCTTTGTGTATTTAATCCAGATAGTTTAGTAGTTAATGAGATAGAGCCAGAAACTCCAATTAATTTTAAACCAATTACAAGACTTGTAGAGCAAACTACAGAGATAGGAGTTACTCTAAGACGGTTTGCCGATACAGATTTCGACTATACCGATAAGAGTTTTGTAAATGAGCATTTGGGTAGATGGGTTCGTAATTGTATGTCTGAATCTATTGATAATGGTTTTGGTAAAGTAAAATTAGCTACATCAACTCCTATCGATGCTTATAAATTATTATTTGATAAAAAAGATAGTCCATATCTTATATCAGATGATAACGCAAATATGTTTACTGTATATAATGCATTCACTCAAATTATAACTGATTCTATGAAAAAGGATATTATGAATCAAGTTGAGAAAACTTTACTAGTAAACAGCATTTTAACTTTGTAAATAATATTTTGAAATAACTATATAAGCACTATATTATTAGTTCAGTACTAGTATTATAGTGCTTATTTCGTAGATGATTTAAAATGTTAATTTATAAATGTTATTTATGGTAATAAAGAGAGACGGAATTAAAGAAGAGTTTAACAGAAACAAAATTAGAGATGCTGTATTAAAGGCTTTTGGAGTTACTCAAAACTCTAGTAAGACAATGGACGAAGATATTTACAGAGCAGTTACTGAGATAACTAATTCTGTAGTAGAGACTGAAGATCAATCTATTGAGGATATTCAAGACCAAATTGAAGAACTCTTAATGGATTTAGGGTATCATGACGTAGCTAAAAAATATATTTTATATCGTAAAGAACGTGAGGATATTAGAAATCATGCTACTAGGGATATTAAATTTATTCATAATTTTGTAAAATCTGATAATACTGCTAATGCTACTATTGATGACAATAGTAATGTTGGAACTAAGGGTATTGGAGTATTAAACGCTGAAATACATAAAGTCGATAATAAACTTACTAATACAGAATGGTGGGAAAGTTTTGTAAAGAAGAGAAATCCTAACTTTAATATAAAGATTATGAGGAATGACTTTAAAACTATTTTGTATCCTCATGATTCATCTTCTCAAGTAGGAGAACCATATTGTATGGCAGCTTCTATGTATCCTTTCTTGTTGTCTGGATTAGAGAAATTAGGAGGTAAATCAGCTGTCCCAAAGAATCTTGACTCATTCTGTGGTATTTATGTAAATTTAAACTTTGCATTAGCTTCCGAAATTAAAGGAGCAGTAGCTACTCCTGAGTTCCTAATGTATATGGATTATTTCTGTAGAAAAGAATGGGGAAATAATTATTATCTTAAACCAAGTGTAAAAATAACTACAGATTATTGTATAAAACAAAAAACTATTGGTAGTCAAATTGATCAGTATTTCCAACAGGTAACTTATTCTATTAATCAAATAGCAGGAGCTAGAGGAATGCAGTCTCCATTTACAAATTTTTCATTCTTTGATAAATATTTCTTTGAAGGTATGTTTGGAGAATTTGTATTTCCAGATGGAACAAAGCCAGAATGGAACTCTACTAATTGGCTACAAAAACGTTATTTACATTGGTTAAATCAAGAAAGACTAAAATGTATTTTAACATTTCCTGTATGTAGCTACGCTTGTTTAACTGATAAGGAAGGTAATTTTAAAGATTTAGACACTTTCCATTATATATGCAATGAATATGCTCAAGGAAATTCTTTCTTTACTTACATGTCTTGTAGCGTAGATAGTTTAAGCTCATGTTGTCGCTTACAGAATGCAGTACAAGAAAATACGTTTAATACTACTAATGGTCAGATAGGAATAATGACTGGTAGTAAGAATGTTATTACTCTTGATTTAAATAGAATTATTCAGGATTGGCAGCATACTTGGTCTGATTATAAAGACCATATTGATGTTGATACTAATAGATGTTGCTTCCCAGTAGATTGGATTACACATAAAGACTTCCAAGAAGGAATTAAGAAATATATAGAAAATATTCTTGAAAGAGTTTATTTATATCAGTATGCTTACAATGACTTAATGCATTGGTGTAAAGACCATCATTTATATGCTGCTTATGATGCTGGTTTTATTAATCTTGATAAACAGTACTTAACTATTGGAATCAATGGTTTAAATCAGGCTGCTGAATACTTAGGAATGGAATGTAATAATAATATTTATTATAAGACATTCTGTAGATTGATATTCAGTACTATAAAAGAGCAGAATAAGAAACATAAAACTAAAACAGCTCAATTTAATACTGAACAAGTGCCAGCAGAATCTGCTTCAGTAAAACTCTATAATAGAGATAAAGCTGATGGCTATTGGGTTCCTACAGATACTAATCTGTATGCTAGTTATATATTTAAACCTAATGATACACATATAAGTATACTTGATAAAATTATACTTCATAGTTCTGAGTTCGCTGCTGATGAATTAGATGGAGGTTCTGCTTGCCATCTTAATTTGTCTGAACATTTGAGTCAGAAACAATATGAGTATTTACTTAAATTTATGGCTAAAGTAGGTTGTAAATATGTTACTTTTAATATTCCTAATTGTGAATGTGAAGAGTGTCATTTTATAGTAAAACAGCCATTTAGTAAATGTCCTAAATGTGGTAGTACTCATGTAAGTTTGTGGGATAGAATTATCGGCTATCTTACAAAAATTTCTAACTGGAGCGCTGCTAGACAACTAGAAGGTAGTACTAGAAGTAGAAAGAATGAATTAGAAATTAATATAGAATTAGCACAATGAAAAAAATATTAAAATTTGAAGCAGAATGGTGTGGTCAGTGTAAAGCTTTAGCACCTATTTTAAAAAGAGTATTAGAAAACCATACTGATGTTACTTTAACTACAGTAGATATAGAAACAGAGGAAGAGACTACTCTTAAATATAATATTAGGAATCTTCCAACTCTTGTATTTATAAAAGATAATGTAGAGGTAGGAAGAACTTCTGGAGTTTTAACTGCTGATATGCTTGAGAACAAAATTAAAGAGTTCTATGCTTAAATATGTTGATACAGCTGTTACTTTTGCAGAATTTCCTAATGAAGTTTCTCTGTGTATTAACATCAGTGGTTGCCCTTGTTGCTGCGATGGCTGCCACTCACCTTATTTGTCAAAAGATATTGGAGAAGTGCTATCATTGGAACGACTCCAAGGATTAATTGAATCTAATAAGGGAATTACATTAGTAGGATTTATGGGAGGAGATTCTGATCCAGGAGAAATAAATAAATTAGCTAAATGGGTTAGAGAAAATTATCCTGAATTACATATTGGATGGTATAGTGGCAAACAATTACTAGCTGATAATGATATAGATATTGATAATTTTGATTATATTAAACTTGGTCCTTATATGAAACAATTCGGACCATTAAATAATCCAAATACTAATCAAAAATTTTATAAGATAGATAGAGATGCCCATATAATGATATGGTGTACTGATATATTTTGGAAGGAGGCTGAATAAGCCTCCTTTTTTAGTTTTATGGAGTGTGCAATTTTGAATTACGGTGTAGGAAGTGTTGATTTAGTAACAGTTCCAGATGATATTGATGATGTAGAAGTTTATTTATATGATGTCCTTGGCTATAGAGAAGATGAGATAGAATTTATGATTAAAGAAGGAAGAATTAATATAAAGGATGATAGAGACTAAACGAATAAATAATTTAGAATTTAAGGTTGCTACCTATCTTTTAAAAAATCCTCCTGAAATTAAAGCCTATCATATAAATAGATACATGCCTAATTGTTATTATGGTCATGAGTCTGATTTTATAAAAATAGATAATGATTGGTACAGAGATCCAAACTTTTCTTGGCATAGAATACATAAAAGCTGCTTTAAGAATTCTGAAACTTGTTATGCTATAGCAAGTTTTGAGTATAATAAACATGAAGGAGTTTATGAGTTTATGTGGGTAGGTGAAAGACCTTTAGATTTAACAGAACAAGAAGAAAAAGATTTTAAAGAATTAATTATTTATGGTTTTAATAAGTTAAATCATGGAAGTGACGAAGGTGAGTCAGATTACTGATAGTCTTAAAAAATATACGTATAGTGGTAAAGATTCTGATTATATAACCCTTACAGAGTGGGCTAATGGAGAAGGGTATGATATTGATATTAATGGTAAATTAATAACATTATCTGATAGTGAGTTAGAAGCTATCAACTATTTAACTTTAGCACTACGTTATAAAAATAATGGATGACATAATTGTGTTAGATTATTCCAATGGTAAAGTTTATATTTATACTCTACCTAGATTACAAATGTATGACAGTGAGATAGAAGATTGGTTAGATTCTATGAGTTTTGATCTAAGCAATATAAATTGGATGGTTAATAAAAATATCACAATTAATGATGAAAGAAAGTAAGACAGAGTTAGAGCAGAACATTGATGAAATTATTGAAAAAGCTAGAAAAGTTTCTAATACTTTTATTTTAGAAACTGCTAAGTTAATTAAAACTGCACTAATTAATAATAAGCATTCAGAAAAACCTATTTCTGAGCTAGATGTTTTACAAAAAATGATTAAAGAACGAGAAAAGGCTATAGCTATCTACAAGAAAGCAGGTCGTAATGATTTAGCTCTTAAAGAAACTAAAGAACTTGACTATATTAAAGAGATGGTACCTAAAGAACCTTCAGAGCAAGAGATTGAGGAACTTATTGCTGAATTAATGGAAGCAACAACTCTCACTATTAAAGATACTAAAGGTGTTATTGCAGATGTTCAAAGTAGATTTCCTACTGCTCAAAAGAGTACTATTGTCAAAATATTTAAATCTTTACTGTAATGAAGTTATACGGAAAATTTGATGGCGAAGCTATTACTGACCTTTCTTATAATTCAAAAGCTTTTGAGTGGTATGATGATGTTTATTATACTACTAAAGAAACTGTATCAGTATGTAATGTTTACATGCCTTTTGAAGAAAATTGGGATGCGGACTGGCTTCCTTATAATTGTACTATCGTAGAAGATGATATATTTTTCAAAGATGGCAAATACTATTATGAGGGATATGAGCCTGATAATTATTCAGCAAGGGGTGAACGAACGTTTGAATATAAAGAAGGTAAATTAGTAAAACAACAGTTTAAACCATATTAATATGTATTTTATATATAAGAAACAAATAAATGTAGCTAGTGAATATAGTTATAATGTAGACTCTATAGTTGAATGGTTTAAAAATTATATCGATCAAGATGATATTATAGAGGCATATGGAGGAGTAGAAAAAGTTGCGGCTAAAGATATAGTAGACGATATTTTCTGTGAATCCGATTCTTGGTATGATGATTTTATAAAAAATTTTGATATAGAATCAGATGTTGTGGAGAATATGTATCCTGAAGATATTGCTGAACAGATAAAAGAAGTAGCAGGAGATAAATTAGTAGATTATTATACTAAATATTTAAAAGAACTTCAAAAATGATAGATTTAACATGGCGTGAAATTCGACAAGTGTTTGTTGAAGAAGACACTCTTTATTCAGCTTTACTTTACGTATATCGTACTTATATAGGAACTGAAGACGATAGCATAGACGAGATTATTGAAGGCATTCAAGACAATATAGAAAATTACATAGAGGAATTAATTAAAGAAGCTTCTCCTTATGATTATTCTAATGGTGATATAGATGCTGAAGATATTACAGAGTTAGTTACCAAAGATGAATTCTTAGAGAAATTTAAAGAGTGGTACGAAAATGAGTAAAATATTATGAAAAAATTAAGTACAAAAGAATTTATTGATAAAGCTTCTATTAAGCATAATGGAAGATATGGTTATGATTTTGTAAATTATGTAAATAGTTAGACTCCTGTAATCATAACTTGTCCAATTCATGGAAACTTTGAATAGAAACCAGCCAAACACTTATTCGGTCATGGATGTCCTGAGTGTAATGGTACTAAAAGAAAAACAATTAAAGAATTTGTTTAGTAGGCTAGACAGATTCATGGAGACAAGTATGATTACTCCAAAGTTGAATATTTTAATAATACTACTAAAGTAGAGATAATATGTCCAGAACACGGGAGTTTTAAACAAACCCCCGTACATCATATTAATTGCAGATGTGGTTGCCCAAAATGTAATATGTCTCACGGGGAAGAATTTTTAATGAATTATTTTAAAGATGCTAATATTGAATACATATCTTAGTATGAAGTATCTGTACCAAGTAATATACGTATTACAGGTAAAATTTTTGTTGATTTTTATCTACCGGAATATAATACATTTGTAGAATATAATGGTAAACAACATTACATAATGCAAAAAGGATTTGGAGGTTAGTTAAAATTCGATGCACAACTTAATAGAGATAATTATTTACGAGCATACTGTAAAGAAAACAGTATTAGATTAATAGAAATTTCCTATGAAGAAAAAGATATTATTGGGTATTTAAAATCAAAATTATGAGTAAAATATTAATTTTAGGAGATATTCACGGTCGTGGTTTTTGGAAAGAACCATGCAATAATTGGACAGGTAAAATTATATTCTTAGGAGATTATCATGATCCTTATGGAGAATATGTAGTTGGAGAACCTGATAAAACAGAATCTTTAATCAATCTTAAAGAATTAGTTACTTTTGTAGAGAATAGACGTAAGATTTCTGATGTTATATGCTTATTAGGTAATCATAAATTTTAACATAGGTTTCCTTGGAAATCTTTTCTAAAATATGTATACTTAAGTGTTAATAATTAATACTTAAGCTATGCATCAATTTAATCACAATTATTTTAAAACTATTGATACAGAAGAAAAGGCTTATATCCTTGGTTTTCTGTATGCTGATGGCTATAACTCTGATAAGCAAGTAGTTATAACCCAATTAGAACAAGATGTTGATATTTTAGAAAAGATAAATAAAGCACTAGATGCAGATAATCAAATAAAAAGAAAATTACAGAGTACAAATAATAAAACTGTATGTCAATTATGCTATAGTAGTATAGATATGTGTACAGACTTAACTAATCTTGGATGTTTTAGAAATAAATCTTTAGCATGTACTTTTCCAACATTTCTAGATAAATCTCTAATTCGACATTTCATTAGAGGTTATTTTGATGGTGATGGATGCGTTTGGATAGGTAAAAGAAAAATAATGACTGTTAAAGATAAGACTAGACCAAGTGGATTTCGAGAGCGTATAGTTCAGAATGTTAAATTCACAATAACTGGTAACATGACATTTATTAATAGTTTACAAGATGAGTTAGTACAAATGTTGGGATTTAAGAAAACTAAACTTAACTTTAGTAAAGCTAAAAGTGCTAATAATAGTACTTGTGATAAAGTTTGTACTATGGAGTATTCTGGTAGAAAACAGATGCAATCTTTTTATAATTATATGTATGAAGGAGCTTCTATTTGGGGAAATAGAAAAAGATTAAAATTTGAAGAAATTTGTGCGTTTGAAGAGAAATCTTCAAAGGACACCTAGTTAATTGCTGGAACGCCTGAGATGGTAATCAGCAGCCAAGCCTCTGATATTGAGGAAGGTTCATCGACTATCCCTGAAATGGGAGTAGAATCAAGTGATTCGAAATGCTAGGCTCTTAACGACACGAAAGTGGGCGAAGATGAAGATATAGTCAGTTCTGTAGTTAAATGAAGCTGCAGCGATAAAATTGGGGCTAGAGTAACGAACTAGTTTAAACAAAAAGGATTTAAGTTATTTCAATGGAAATGGTAAATACCGATTTGATTACTGGGAACAAAAAGAAGTAAAGGAGTTAATTAGTGATTTAAGTCCTCAATTATATTACATATATGAAGATTTAACTACTAAAGAGCCTCATAAATACTTATTCTCTCATGCAGGTATTACTAAAGATTGGTTAGACTATAATAATCTAGAATTAAAAGACTTAGATAGTATAGATATAACTAATCTTAGTCCGTTAGACCAAATTCCTCTTTCTAGAGGAGGTTATGCTGGATATGGTTCTTGTGTTTGGAATGATTTAAATGATTTTCAAATACAAACTCACTTACAAACTCCATATAAAGGTTATTATCAAATATTTGGACACTCTTGGGGAGGCAGAACTAAACCTGTAATTACAGATAAATATGCGATGCTAGATTGTTGTAAACCATTTGTATTAGATACTGAAACTAACGAATTAAAAGAATGGAAATTAAATTCATAGGAACTTTAAAAATAGATACTTCTGAATATTGGAATTGGATTAAAAGTTTATTTCCTCCAACATTATCCAATGAAGAAGTATTTAATAAATGGATGCCAGAGGCTCGCACTTATACTTATAGATTTTTAAAATTACGGGGTTATAAAAATAATAACCCCTCAGATTCTGGTCTAAGAGAAGTTATAGACGATGTTGCACAATATATAACTAAATTATCTTTAGAATCATGAAAATTTCATATCAATATCTCACAACAGATGAGTTAGATGTAAGTATTAAAGATATATTTGATTATATAAAATTCTTACATACTGATTCAGATATGTCTATTAAATCCACTCTATCTTATATGGAAGAGTGGCAGTTAAATAAAGAAGAAATTATTCAAGCTTTATATGGAACTCTAGTATATGAGGAAGTTTGTCCGCGTTTTTATAGAGCAATAGAAGAAAAGTTATTACCTTATTTAAGACGTGCTGATGGAGAATCCTCTTAAAACATGGTGGAAGGTTAGGAAATGGTTTAGAATTCCTAGACCTTCCATTTATTTTGGACCTATAATATCAGGGTTACCTTGTGGACTTCCTAATAAATGGATTGAGTTACATAGTTATGACGTTACTTGGAAAGATAAATATGATAGTCCTAGATTTGAATTTGTCCCTCAAATAAATTTAGAATTATTTAAGAAATATCAACTATTATTAACTTTTCAAACTAATAATAATGATGTATATTGGGAGACAATCTTAGATATAATTTATTATAATAAATCTCTTAAAAAAGCTGTGAATAGAAATACTTGGGAGAATTGTAATAAAGAAAAAATAAACGCTTTTACTAAGGGATTTCTTACTCCTAAAGGAGAAAGAGTATATTTATATGAGTGATGGATTAATTTATATAGATAATTTCGATGGGTCTCCGGAAAGACCTAATATGATAGATAATCCTTTTGTGAAAGGAAATAATTGGCTAAGATTTATCGAGGAAGAAAAACAGATAACATTAGGAGAAGAGCAATTACAAGTATTACATGATATAGTTGATATTATATTAGATAATTTTAAACAAAGAGACTTTTTAAATCCTATTAATTTAGGAGGAGCTGCTGGATGTGGTAAATCACTTTGTACTAGCTTTCTCTTAGAGTGGATAAACACTAAAGGATTCCCTGTAAAATTATGTGCTCCTACTCATAAAGCAGCTTTAGTACTTAAAAAGTATAATGATTATGATGCAACTACTCTTCATAGTATGTTAGCACTGTCTCCTAAAGTAGATATTCTTAAACTGGATATCAGAGAATTAAGATTCTTTGCTACTAATGATAAAAAAATGTCTATACCATATGATGGAATTGTCATTTGTGATGAAGCATCTATGGTAAGTAGTGATTTATTTGATTTATTAGTAGAGAAATGTAGTTTAATGGGTACTATGATTATCTTTTGTGATGATTATGCTCAGTTAAATCCAGTAAAAGAAGACGAACAATCAAAAGTTTTTAGATGTAAACATCAATTTAGATTAACTAAAATATATAGACAATCTGAAAAAAGTGGTCTTAAAGGCATTTTACAGACGCTTAGAGAGTCCCCAATACAACAGTGGGATAACTGTGAAGGTGAAGACGGAAGTCTCTTTATAGAGTCTAAATTAGAAAATTTTTGTAGAAAAGCAGTTTCTGAATTTAAACATGAAATAGAAACTAAGGACATATTACATACTAAAATTTTAGCTTATACTAATGCTCGTGTAAGTAACTATAATAAAGCTATTCATAAACTTTTATGGAATGATAATAATTTTCTTCATAAAGGAGAAATTTTAATGGCTTATGAGAATTTCAAAAAAGATGGTTATGAAGTAACTAATTCTATGGATTATATAGTAGAAGAATTTACTCCTACTATTATCGATGTCCCATATTATACTAAGTGTAAAGGATACTTAGTTAAACTATATGATGAATATAACAATGCCTCTTTTGAAATTCCACTATTAGCTCCAGAAGAATGTAATAAAGATTTAGCTATAGTTATAGAAACTATAAGAACTGAAGCAATAAATTCTCAAGGATACGATAGAAAAAAGAAGTGGGGAATATATTATGCTTTAATGGGAAGTTTTTGTACATCTAAAGATTTATTTACTGATGGTAGATGTATAAGAAAGGCTACTTTTAAATACGGGTATGCTATTACTACTCACCGTTCTCAAGGGTCTTCTTATGATAATGTATTTATAGATATGAAAGATATCTTTAGAGCTAAAGATAGAGAGACTCTTAGACAATTACAATATGTAAGTATGTCTAGAACTAGAAGCGATATAACTATGCTACTATGATTGATGTATTATTAATTCATAATAATCCAGCATTAGTAGAATTGTTTAAAAACTCCTATAATGGAGAAGCTTTTTTACAATTCTTAGATAGGGGTTCTAAAGTAGAACGTAGTAAAGCTTATAAGATACAGCAAGAATGGGGCAGTAATCAAACCCCATTTGCATTAGTGAAAAAAGATGATAAGGTTATTAAAGCCTTTTATGCAGAAGATAAAGACAATGTAATTTCTAAATTAATATCTTATTTAAATGAGCACAACTATTAATATTCCAGTAATTAATAAATCTAGTAATGAACTTCCTAAATATGCACATAAAGGTGATGCAGGTTTTGATCTCAGAGCTAATGTAGAAGAAATTGAAAATGATAATTATTTGTTTAATGCTATTAGATTTAATGCTACTACAATAATTCTTAATCCTGGAGGTAGAGTACTTATTCCAACAGGTTTATATATGGCAATTCCTGAAGGTTATGAACTTCAGATTCGTCCTCGCAGCGGTCTGGCTTTGAAGCATGGCATTACCGTAGTAAATACTCCAGGAACAATCGATGCGGTATATAGAGGTAATATTGGAGTTATTCTTATAAATAATGGTACTGAACCTTTCATAATTGAACAAGGTGATAGAATTGCACAGGGAGTGCTTAATAAAGTAGAAGAGGCTAATCTTATAGAAGCAGAATCTTTGGATGAAACAGATAGATCTGATAGTGGTTATGGTAAGTCTGGAGTAAAGTGATAAGTAAAGAATCTTTTTTAAAGAAAGTAAGAGTATTAGGTAAACAATATGCTAATAATACAATACTAGATTCCGAAAATCATCAAGATGCTGTAAAATCTGTAATATCTGATTACTTACAAGGAGCAGAAGATTCTTATGATACTTTCAGAACTTATGATAAAGAAAGATTTTGTGATTCCTTAAGAGATATTTTACATTATCAAAGAGAACTAGATAAACTAGAAGATACTTTGGGTTGTGTATTATGTGAATCATCTATATGTGAGTCTGTAAGTTTTATTATAACTAGTTTAATAAGAGCTTTAGCTAATGATGATTCTGAAACTAGGGATGATATTGAATGGTGGTTATATGAAGATGTAGAAAAAGAATGGATTATAGATGGAGAACTTGTAAAAGTAGAAACTCCTGAACAATTTTATGATGCTTTAAAAAAATTGAATCGTGTCTGACTTATTTGAAAAAGAATTTCAAACAAATGCTTATTTAGTATCTAAAGATGCTAAAGGTAAAGTTAGATGTGTAAGACTATGGTATGAGTGGAGTGATTCCGCTCATGCCTATCTTATTAAAAGACAGTCTTGGCAATTAAATGGTAAAAGACTGGACCATCCAGATATTCCTATAAAGAAAGGATTAGTCAGCAGAACTCTTAGGGAACAGACTCAGCTTCAGTTTAATTCTAAGCTTAAAGAATATAAAGATAAAGGTTATAAAGAAGTTGAAGAAGACCCTGATAATAAAGATGAAAAAATAATTTTAAACTTTCTTCCTGAGTATAATACTGATGGAAATGGTTTCCCTAAACATATGTTAGCTAAACAAGCTAGTAAAGTAGCTAGGAAAACTATTGATAATACTCCTTATTATTATGCTAGTAGAAAAGTGGATGGGCTTAGATGTTCTTTTTATTGGAACGGTAAAGAAATAAAATCTGCTTCTAGAGGAGGTGGAGATTATGATTTTGGTACTACTCACATAAGAAAACATCCATTATTAATTCAATTCTTTAAAGGACATCCGTCAATTAAACTTGATGGAGAACTTTATAAACACGGTTGGAGTCTAGCTAAAATAAATAGTGCTGCTAGAATGGGAAAGAATGCTGTAGATTGTGATGAACTACAGTATTTTATATATGACATAATGGTTCCAAACATACCTTTTAAAACTAGGTTAAAAATGTTAATTGGAATAGCTAAATATCTTAAACTCGGATTTAATCCTAATAAAGACTTTAGTAATTCTGAATTACATTTGCAAATATTACCTCAAGTAAAAGTTACTGGCTACGATAATATTATGAAATTACATGATAAATATGTAGCTGAAGGCTGGGAAGGAGTCGTTTGTAGAGATCCAGAAGGTATGTATGAGTTTGGGTCTAGAAAGAATGTAATGATTAAATTTAAGAATTATAAAGATGATTGTTTTAAGATTGTAGATTATGAGTTAGGATTGAGAGGTTCTGAAGATATGGTATTTATAATGGAATTACCTGATGGTAGAACTTTTAAAGCTAAACCTTGGGGAGATAGAGCTTTGAAAGAATACTATGTAGAAAATTTTGACACTGAATATAAAGGACATTTTGGAGAATGTAAATTCTTCTATTATTCTGAAGATGGTATTCCATTACAGCCTAGTTTCAAAGCTAGAAGAGATGATTTGGATGATTCTATTAAACAATTATATTAATGAGTTCTACAGCTAATAGAAGTAATGGCACAATACTTAGGAATTATATATATGCTAATATATCTTTACATAAATTAGCTAAAATTCTTATAGAAGATTGGCAGATAGTAGATAGACAAAGATTTCCCAGTATTTATAAATTATTTGCACTTAATTGCCCTCGATACGGAGCACAAATAAATGCTTTTATAGATATTTTGGATACTAAATATTATTGGTATATCTTATATCCTATTATAAAAGAAATAAATTCGGAAGTATTAAGTGAATATGATAAGCATTTGTATAATGAAATAAAAAATTCTTTATTATAATGACAAAAATTTGTGCACTAAGTGATTTACATGGTCATCTACCAAAAATTGAACCTTGTGAGTTAGTATTAATAGCAGGGGATATTGTTCCTTTAAATATTCAATTTGATAGTCCTGAAGCTACTATATGGTTTTTAGATACATTTGCAAAATGGATTAATTCTCTACCTTGTAATGAAGTTATTATGGTTGCAGGTAATCATGACAAACTTCTAGAAAGATCCTCTTTTATAGCTCATGCAGTAGAGATTAAAACTGATTTTAAACTTACATATTTAATTGGAACTACTTATGAATATGTGGCTGAGGATCTTGAACATTATAAAATATATGGTTCTCCTTTCTGTCATAGATTTGGTAGTTGGGCATTTATGCAAAATGAGGAATGGTTAAAAGGTTATTATGATAATATTCCAGAAGATACTGATATAATTTTAACTCATGATACTCCAATGTTAGGAGATTTAGATTTATTGCCTCCTAGTCAATGGAATCCAAAAGCTGTCCATGCTGGAGGTAAAGCTTTAGCAGATGCTATTTGTAGAGTAAAACCTAGATATGTATTTTGTGGGCACTTACATACTTGCAAAGATAAATATTTAAAATTAGATGATACTGAAATATATAACGTATCTATATTAGATAATAATTATAAAGAGATTTATAAACCATTATATTTAGACATCTAAAATGAAAGACGTAATAGCTAATGAAAAATTACCATACATTCCGGAGACCTTTACTCTCGGATGTCACACCTTCAAAGTACAATTATATAAAGAATTATACGATGAAAACGAATCCTTATGTGGACAATTTGATTATGAGGAACAAGTTATTAGAATCAAGATATTTAAATATAATGGTGAGCCTCTATCCAAAGAATGTATTCTTAACACATATTATCATGAGCTTTTCCACGCCTTTAACTATTTGTGGAATACTGGAGGCGATGAATCGCTTGCTAGTACTTTTGCAATGTTAATGTGTGAATATGAAACAACTAAGAAATATGCCAAGAAAGAAGGTATCAATTCCAGTAGTAGAGAGTAAACCTAAAGTTAAATATGTTTCTCCCATTAAGGATTATTCAGTATCCTACGATGCAGTTATTAAAATTAAACAAACTAGTCTTCAACCAATAATACCTGCTAAGATTAGGACTGATAAAAGAAACTTTGTTGGGAAACTTCCTAAAGAAGTTCTTAATCAATTATCTAAGATTATATCAGAAGCCATTAAATCATCATGCTCCTTCTGCACAGAAGTAGTTTCTGTAGATAATATAAAATTTGATCAAACTTTAATAAAAGAAGACTAATGATTTATTTTATTATAGAGGATTCTCATTTCGGTCCTCATGTAGAACAAATATCTACTGATTTTAATAAATTGAGGGAAAATTTTCCTGATGAAGTAATCTATACTACAGATTATATGAATGTAGATGATACTTTATATAATATAATAGATTATTCTAATATGCCGTATAAACCTTATGATGGTACTGAAATAACTAATTGTTACTTATATCGTGATAAATTTTATGAGTATGATGAATTGCCAGAAGAATTAGATCCAGATAATTATGAATGTACTTTTTATAGAACTTACACAAAAGGTTATTTAACTAAAACATGGCATAAAGATGGCTGGGTATAATTTAATTACAGACGATAGTGAAGCATTACAAGCTTATTTAAATAACATTACTCATTCTACCCCACTATCTTTAGAGGAAGAAAAAGAATGTGCTGACACTGGAGATTGGGAGAAATTAGTAAATGCTAATTTAAAGTTTGTAGTAACTGTAGCTAAAAAGTTTCAGAATAAAGGGCTGCCTCTATCAGATTTAATAGCTGAAGGAAATGTAGGTCTTATTCATGCTAGTCATTTATATAAAAGTGAATATAATGTTAAATTTATAACTTATGCTGTATGGCATATAAGTGAAGCTATTCGTAGAGCTATTCATTATAAAGCAGATACTGTTAGGGTTCCTGTAAGTCAAAAACTTACTTATAATAAAGCTGCTAAAGTTATAAATAAATACTGGCAAACTGAGGATAGACCTCCATCAGATGAAGAGTTAGAAGAAGCTACTGGTAAAACTATGAAACAAATTAATGGAGCTATAAATGCTAAAAAAGTATGTATGTCTTTAGATACTCCATTAGGTAGTAATGATGATGACGGAGACTCTACTTTAGTAGACATTGTTAAAAACAATAATAGTCCTCTAGCAGATAATAATATAGAACAGTCTTATAAAACTAATGTTATTAACAAAGTTTTAAATGGACTTTCTAATAAAGAACATGACATAATACTTTTATGCTATGGATTTACTGGGCAAGAATACACTCCTGAACTTATATCTCCTTTATTTGGATGCACACCAGAGCGTATCCGACAAATTAGGAAAGAAGCAATCAAAAAACTTAGAAAAAGAAAAATTCTTAAAAACATTTAAATGATTTATTTAGTTACCAAGGTTAAAGCTTTATTCAAATCTTCTAAATATGAATGTATTTCCATAGAGAAAAGTAAGGAAATTATTAATTCTATGGGTAAAATTAGAGGGTTAGATACTGAAACTATGGGACTAAATCCTCATACCAAAGCATTATTAACAGTTCAGATAGGTACTAAAAAAGATCAAGTAGTAATTGATTGTACTACTATAAACATTTGGGAATATAAAGATATATTAGAAGATTCCAATATTTTATATATCTTAGCTAATGCTAAATTTGATATCCAATTCTTCTTTAAACATAGCATTATATTATCTAGAGTATGGGATGTAATGTTAGCTGAAAAGATTAGATATTTGGGATATCCTAAAAGAAGTTTTCATGCTGATTTAAAGACTCTTGAATATAAGTATCTTAATAAATATATGGATAAAACTGTTCGAGGTAAAATTACTAAAGTTGGTCTAACTGAAGAAGTAATAGTTTATGCAGCTAATGATGTAGTAGATTTGGGAGATTTAATGAATGCCCAAATAAAAGCACTAGAAAAAGAAGATTTGGTAAAGGCAGTACAATTAGAGAATAGATTTGTTGTTCCATTGGCTTATATGGAATGGTGTGGAGTAAAATTAAACGTAGAAAAATGGAAAGCTAAAATGGTAAAAGATGCTAAACGTTTAAAGATTGCTCTAACTAAATTAAATGATTGGGTAGTAAAACATTATGGAAAGGACTCTAGATTTACTAAGGTAGATTTACAAGGAGATTTATTTTCAGGATTCAATACTGACCCACAATGTACTATAAATTGGAATAGTGCAGCTCAAGTAATTCCATTATTTAAAGCTATTGGAATAAATACTTCTACTATAGATAGTAAAACAAAGAAATTAAAAGATTCTGTAGATGCTAAATTATTAGAGCCTCAAGCTAAAGATTTTGAGATTCTTCCTATTTATCTAGATTATAAGGAAGCTCAAAAAGTATGTTCTACTTATGGGCAGAACTGGCTAGACCAAATAAATCCAGAAACTGGTAGAGTATATACTAAGTTTAATCAGTTAGGTACTAACACTGCCAGAATATCTAGTGGAGGAAAAGATAAGAATGCTAAAATAGAATATGTGAATTTTCTTAATCTTCCAGCAGACCCAGAAACTAGAAGTTGTTTTATTGCAGAAAAAGGTAACTCTTGGATTTCAATAGATTATTCAGGACAAGAGTCATTTATTATGGCTTCCATTTCTAATGATAAAGCTTTAATCCATGAATTAATGGAAGGAAGTGGAGATTTACATGCCCTAACTGCTTATATGAGTTATCCTGATCAAATACCAAGAGATACAAAAATAACAGAAATTAAAGAAAAGTATCACCATCTTAGACAGCTAGCTAAGAAAATTGAGTTTGGATTCAATTATGGTGGAGACTTTAATACTATACATAGAAATTTAGGTATCTCTATAGAAGAGGCTAAAAAAATATATGAAAATTATATGTCGGGTTTCTCAGGATTAGCTAAGTATCAAGAGTATTGTAGAAAAATAGTAATGGAAAAAGGCTATATACTTTTAAATCCTATAAGTAAATATAGAGCGCATATATATGACTTTGAATCTCTACGTTTAATGCAAGAAAAAATGCAGGACAGAGAATTTTGGAAGTATTATAGAGAGATGAAGCGAGAATCTCCTAACTGTGATACAGTACAAGAGGTACGAGACTTCTTTAAGAAAAAAGGTGAATGTGAGAGGAATAGTATAAATTATAGAATACAACATACTGGAGCTTTATGTTATAAAGTAAGTATGATTTATTTCTTTAAATGGATAGTAGAGAATAATCTGTTTAATAAGGTTTTAATTACTGTCACTCCTTATGATGAAATTAATTGTGAGGCACCTGTAGAAATAGCTGAGAAAGTAGCTACTAGACTCCATGCTATTATGGTTAGAGCAGGAGAAATATTTTGTACTAGATGTAAATTGGACGCAGATATCTCTAGATGTAAAGATGGAACATTACCTAACTACTGGATTCATTAAAATGGAAATAACTTACATTTGTAACGACTATTCATTATATATCGACGGCAAAGAATTCGTTGATATAGATTACGACAAACAAAAAGAAATTTGTCATAAATTAGTAGATAAAGTTTCCGAAGGAGTTTTACAAAGATTTGTAGAATTTGCTTGCGTTGGAATGGGCGAGTATGAACAAGTAGACTATTGTGAAACTCACGGAGAATTTGTTGATAAATATGTAATAAATATATGACATTTATTATAACTAATAAAGATGGCTCTAGAACTCAGTATTCTAATCATTATGACGAAGATGATGAAATGGAAGTAGATGCAGCATGGGATGATGTATATGCAAAATTTCCCGAAGCTGATTATATTGAGCAATTTTAATTATGGCTAGTAATTCACCAACGTTAATGCAATCTGAAGAGAAATTTTTAGATAATCTTAACACAGATATTCCTTTGAAAGAAGAAGATTATACAATATGTTTTTGTATAAGTAAACAAATTTCCACAACTGATGTTGAAGATGTTTGTAGGTCTTTGCAAAATCGTTTTTTAGGTGAGGGATGGAGCATTGATGATTTTGATTTAGAAAAAGAATGAGTAAATTAATTATATGTAGAGGTATACCTGCATCAGGTAAAACCTTTTGGGCTAAGCAATGGGTTCTTGAAGACCCTGAACATAGAGTTAGAATTAATCAAGATGATATTCGACTTATGCTTGGTAAGTATTGGGTTCCCAAGAGAGAACCTCTTGTACAACACATACAAGAAGAAGCTTTAATTGAAGCTTTGCTTAGGGGTTATGATATAGTTATTGATAATACTAATTTAAATAAAAAAGTAATAGATAACTATCGTGCTTTAGTTATAGCTCATGGAAATCATGCTATAGAATTTAAAGACTTCTTCGATACTCCTTTATCTGTATGTATTGAGCGTGATAAAAGTAGGGACGTACAAGTTTCTGAGAAGATAATTAGAAACTTTTATAATAATTATAAAGATATATATCCTTTAAATGGTAGATAATTTTAATAGATTTGCTCCTTGGTTTGATAATCTCTCAGACCAAGGAGATTTTTACTTTGTACAAGTAATACAAAGGAAAAAAGAGTGTAATGTAGGTAGTAATAATAATATAATTAAAGATTATTATTTCTTTGATGAAAAATCTTTTTTAAATAAAAAAGAAGAAATAGTTATATTATGTAAAACTTTTAATGCTAGAGCTTATTTTTGGGTAAATCCTAGAAATTGTAAACAAGTACAATACGAAATAATTAGAGAGGCTCTGGAAGCTATAGAATGTAATTCTAAGAAATTATTTAAATGTGTTTCTAAAGCAATAGGTCAAAGAAGAAATACTAATTATAAGTCTAAATGGATATTAGATTTCGATACTAAGGATTGGGGTCTTATAAATAAATATTTAAATTTAGTTAGGGAATGTAGACCTTACACAAATATAATATTATATTATGTTCCTACGGTAAATGGTATTCATGTAATTACTCTAGGATTTGATTCAGAACAATTTAGACAAAAACTAGCTATAGCTAAATTAGATAATATAGATATACACAAAGATAGTCCATCAGTACTTTATTATGACGATATTAGGACTTCTAATAATTGATATAATTATTGTAATTATCTATGGTATAGCTTTAGTAGTTATGTTAATTACAAAAGCTTCTTCAGATGAGATTATAACGGCTACTGCGATATATTGTATAGCAGCTACTATAGTAAATGGGATAGTATATCTATATCCTTAGATAAATTATTTTATAATTTTAATAATATTTGTTATGTTTTTTAATAAGACTTTTACTGACGAACTTTCTAGTATTAAATCTGCTTTTTCAGTCTACTCACGATAAAACCGCTTCCCTTATAGAGCGAATGAATACTGAAATCGCATCTAAAGAAAGTTCTATTAAAGAGTTACAGAATGAGATTAAGGATATTGAAAGTATCAAAGCTCAGGCAGATAGTTTTGTAGCTAATCTTAAAAACATTCTTGCTTAATGTATAAAGTAAAAGAAACTTTCGAGTATCTTGTAAACGATCCAAATAACTTTTGCTCAGTACATGATGCCTTAGAAATGGATACAAGTATGCCTTGTCCTTGTTGGGATGGAAGTAAAGTTCCTGTAAATGAAAAAGGAGAAGAAGAATCTATCCCATGGGGTAATAGTAAAGTGTCTATTACTGATATAGGTAATACTGTAAAAATTGATAAGGATACTCTTCTAAAGTTAATTAAGAATTCTGAGAAATTATCAACATTAGAAGAGTGGGGAGTAGATAATTGGATAAATTATGGTGAAGCCATGCAATATTTGGATGATTCACCTGATGTGAAGTATTACTTAAACAATATTTAGATGATTGATTTTGAAACTAAAAAAGTGCTGTTCATTGATTTGGACAGCACTTTAATTAAAACTATTTCAGGTAAAACATTCCCTGAAGATATTACAGATTTTAGAATCCAGTTACCTGTATTAGATAAGATTAAAGAGACATTTCCAAATCTTAGCTATTTCTTTATAGTAACTAATCAAGGTGGTATTGGCAAATTTATATCTGAGGCGGATTTTGTGGCTAAAATAGATGCCATTAGTGATTTATGCTTTTACTATTTAAATGAACGTAGATTAAATATGTACTATGATTACCTATATTGTGCTTCTAAGGATAAGGATAATCCCTATAGAAAGCCTAATACTGGAATGCTAGAGAAATTATATTATAATCATAATCTTCACTACAATAAACAAGAGATGATTATGATAGGGGATGCTTCCGGTAAACCTGGAGATTTTTCAGATTCAGATAAGAAGTGTGCTGAAAATTTTGGCATAGATTATATTGACGTTAGAGACTTTTTGGAATTATGAAATTAAGACTAGACGAATACTACTATATACTTAATGTAAATTATGGATGGGAAGAAATAGAAGACTATATGCCTGATGATATTGCAGACAAATATTTAGAATTTTGTGAATCCCATAACTCAGATGAAGTATATGATTATTTAAAATTATTATATTCATATATACAGGTAATAAATCTTGAATATACTATTCTTGATATTGATTCAGAAAAAGGTTATGTTGAATACAAGGCAATTATAAAAGTTAATAATAAGTATTATTCTTTTGATTATTATCAAAGTCCATATTGGGATTTTAAAGACACAGTAGATGAAGACGCAGATTTAATAGAAGTATTTCCAAAGGAAGTAACTACAGTTATATATGTATAATTAACCAATAACTATATTAATATGAGTGAGTCTTTAAAAAAATATTCTAATATATTTAAACAAATAAAAGATTGTAAATATCCTGATATTACTATAGAAATTGATGACTATCCACTATATAATAGATCTAATGTTCATATAATTATAAGAGATAAAAATAATCCTTGGTATAGCAAATATGTAACCTCTTCCCAATGCCCTTATTACAAGGCATTATGTGAAGAAGAATTACAAAGATATATAAAAAATGCTAGACAATTTTTTAAAACAACAAAAAATGAAGAAAATTTTTATTTTTCTAGTAGCTATGGCGTGCTTAACGTCTTGTAAAGAACAGTTTTCTAATGGAGAACGTGTTGGTACTGTAACTAAATTTAGTAAAGCAGGAGTTTTCTGGGATTCATGGGATGGATTACTTAATGTTACCCAAACTGGTATGAATTCTAGTGGAGAACCATTTGCTTTTTCAATGGATAATGATCGTAACGACCAACAAAAACTTATTAGCACTTTAACTAAAGCTCAGGTAGAAGGTTGGAAAGTTAAAATTAAATATCATCAAGTTTGGGGATGTAAAAATGTGTTTAAAAATAGAGGGGAGAGTGATTATTTTGTAGATGATGTAATTATTCTTGATAAGAACTTCTCAAAAATTGGAGATATTGTAAAGGGAACTAATAAAACAGCTCCTCATGATACATTATATGTAAAAATAGTTAAGTGATATGAAGTTAATTAAGCAGTCATTTGAATTTATTAATCAGACAGATTTCTCTTTAATAGGAATCAAAAAGCATATTGAAAGATGTGCACGAGTAAGTTACAAGAGCGAAGATAAAATTACAGATACCTCTTACGAAAAATTTGTAAATATGCTAGAATCTAGAGGACATAATAGACCTCTTGAGTTTGGTACTGTTTACCTTACATTGCGTGGGGATGATACAAATGCATTACGTAATATTTTCACATATACAGAAAATCCTTGGACTAAAATACGTAAACAGGTTATTAAAGCAGAATATGATCCTAATACACATGTTGTATTGAATTATGTTACCACTAATTATAGGGTTATAGTAGAAAATCATCTAGAAGAAGATTTAAAGTATCTTTGTGAACCTACTGAATATCATTATAAAAGATACACAGCTCATATGGTTCTTGACCGTGGAGTTATGGACGAGTTCAGAACTCATGTAGGATTGTCCCACTTAGCTGAAAGTACTCGTTATTGTAACTATTCTAAAGATAAGTTTGATAATGAGATTACTTTTATTAAGCCGTGCTGGTTAGATGATGAAAAACTGAAACTGTATGGACCTTATCATACTGTTATAAGAGATAAATCTCCTGAGAGTATATTCATTGCTAACTTAAATAATGTAGAGAGAGATTACTTGGACTTAATTAAACTTGGTTGGACACCTCAGCAGGCTCGTTCTATACTTCCTCTAGGAATTAAATCTGAACTTATTTCCTGTGGATTTGAAGACGCATGGAAGAATTTCTTTTATCGTAGAGATGCTCCAGATGCACACCCAATGGCACAAGAGATAGCTAATCCAATGCACCAAAAATTTATTGAATTGACTAAAATAGAATGATTATTTTAATTATAATATACATAGCATCAATTATAGGAGCTATAATAAGTATTAGATATGATGATGACTTTTTCGATGAAAAGCCTTGGACATTATTTTTAGTATTTTGTCCAGTAGTTAATACTGGTTTATTTATATTAGAATTAATTATTCAACTAACATTATTATTGGATATAGTCATACATCTGAATTTAGATGAAAAATTTTATAAATTAATTAGATTAGGACGAAAATAATGAACCAATCAATTCCTATTAGTTTATCATATAAAAGAAAACCTTTTGATGCCATGGATGGAATGTCTTCAGGCGCATCCTATAATATTCTACCAGAATTTAATGGAGTTACTGCGGTATACTCTAATAGAAAAACTAATATAGATACTTTAGGAGCTACTAAAAATTGCTTCGAGAAATCTTTAACAATATTTTATATTAATGTACAGTAATACAATACAAGCTAGAATAGAGGCAACATTAAAAGACTTATATAAAGTACATGACTGTGTATTTAAACCTGCAGTAATGTATACTATGTATAGTAATATACGTTCTTATTTTATAATATTAGATAAGGATAATAAAGCACAACTTTTAAATGCTTTTAATCCTAGAGTAGTAAAACATGAAAATAAATTAGAGTTAGACAGTGTAACTGATAGTCCTCGTATTTATCAAGAGTACTTCATAAAGGAATTTTCTGATAATGTAGATTATGGTATTTATATTGATGAAGATGAAATAGGGCATTATTTTACAACATATGGAGAAGTTCAAATATTTAGTAATTATATCCAAGTAAATTATAATGACTATAAGCAAGCTGAAAAACTTCTAGAATTTGTAAAACCATTACCTGATGAAAATACTAATAAGATTGTAACTTATGATTTAGTAGTATCTACTGATAAAGGATTCAGTACCACAGAATGTACAAGTTCTAGAAATATTGATATTGATGTAAAAAAGAACTACAATGATGATTTACCTTATGATAAATATAAAGAATTCTGTGAAAAGGATGGTTCTGGTCTAGCATTAATGTACGGAATTGCTGGAAGTGGAAAGACAAGTCTTATAAAGAAACTTATCTATGATTGTTCTGATACTAATTTTTATATAATGGATTTTTCTATGTTACAAAATATAGTTTCAGGACAATTTTTATCTTTCCTTTTAAAATTACAGAATGCTGTAATCATAATGGAAGATTGTGAGTATATATTAAAACGCAGAGATACTCATGAAAATCCGCTGATTAATTCTCTTTTAAATATTACAGATGGATTAGTTGGAGATGCTTTAAATATACGGTTTTTATGTACTTTTAATGCAGCATTAACAGACATAGATGAAGCTTTATTAAGACCTGGAAGACTCAAAGTAAAGTATGAGTTTAAAGCTTTAAATAAAGATAAAACTAAAGCTATATGTGGGGATGATAAAGCTGAAACTTTAGCAGAGATTTATAATAGGGATAAAATAGATTTCAATAAAAAAGAACAAAGAAAGATTGGTTTTTAAATTATCAGATAAGGAGTGTCAAGCAGCTAAAGAGTTTATAAAAGAACACAATAAGCAGTGCGACACTCCTTATTCAGGAGCTAATGGTTGTCCAAAATTTAGTTATATATTCTCACCTTTTGGACTAGGTAATTTAGTAGGAATAAGATGTAATGTTTGTAAAAATGAAGAAAATATAACTGATATTGATACATGGTAATAATAGGAATTTCTGGAAAAGCTACTTCAGGTAAAGACACTGTAGCTAATTATTATAGTAGATTTAGTAAAGCACATTGTACTACTTTACATTTTGCAGATTCTTTAAAAGATTGCTGTCAAGGACTACTTATCCCATTTGGAACTTATGATATGTCTTTGCAAGAGACTAAAAAGTTAACTATTCCTTGGATGGGTAAGAATTATACTGTCAGAAATTTACTTCAAGATGTTGGCAATGCTTTTAGACAAAGTATTACTGAAGATTTTTGGGTAAATATTATGATTGGTAAGATTGCAGCTATTAAAAAGAATGGTTCTATAGATACTATTTTAATTCCAGATGTTCGCTATCCTAATGAATTTAAAATGATAAAAGATTTAGGAGGAGAAGTATGGAGAGTAGAAAGACCTAATATTACATTAATGGACCATATTAGTGAGACAGCATTAGATGATTATACTTTTGATAAGATTATTCAAAATAATGGAACTATAACTGATTTACAAAATAAAATTAAATGCCTAAATATTTAGTAATTACTAGTAAAGATGTAGTTAGATATATATCTTATATTGTAGAGGCTGACTCCCAAGAAGAAGCTGAAGAAAATTGGGAAGATGGAGAAATGGCAGATGAATGGTATGAACCATCAGGAGATACTTATGTTGAAGAATCTGAAGAAATAACAGACTAATGTTTAAAATAAATTTATTAGACGTAAATGTAGTAGAAGCACAAAAGTGCTGCGATTATTTTGATCAAGGATATGTTTATACAGAAGAAATATATCCGGAGTTATTTAATAATCCACATGTTAAAGTTACTATGGTTGGGAAGATGGATATCAGTATATTACAAGATTTAGTAGAAGAAAATAATTTAATTAATACCTTATATTGGTATTAAACATTTAAAGGGGCGTAGCTCAGGAGAAATCCTGGGTTACGCCCCTTATTTTTTTTTCAATTAAGTGTTACTATTAGTATTATTACTATTTATTTTTAAAGCCTAAGCAAATACACTAGTTGCTGGGATACTTGATAATGTAAATATAGAAAGCTATTTAACAGGATTATCTAAAAAATCGGGATTAGTAGCCATAGTAAACATATTTTTTAATTCTGTAACTGGATAAGTATATGCTGGCACACTTACTTTTCCTGAAGCTGATACTACTCCGTAAGGACCGCAGAAGTTATCAGGAGATTGTGAAGCTCCTTTAAATATAGCTTTACTAACACCTGCCACTACTACATTCTTCTTAGCTTCTTCTTTATACCAAGCATCAAAACCTGGAATTAATACTGATTTAAATAAAATTGTCATAAATAGGAAATAAAGTAAGTCTGACCATCCCTTGGTAAAATTTTTAAATTCCTAAGGATTAGCTTGTAAATATTTATGACACTCTGTTAAAGAACGTTTATCAATTAAAGTCTTAAGTAAAGTTCCATAAGTGCCTATAATACCTTGAACTACTATAGGAACATTCTTCATAGCAGGAATTGAATCTTCTGACTATTCAAAAGTTAAAGTTCCATCAGATTTTATAAATAAAGGTCTACCATTTACAGTTTCCTATTCAAATTTATCAGATTCTACTAAACGTTTTTTAGCAAAATAGTTTCCAGCAGCAGCATTTAAATAAGTAGTAAAATGTCCAAATCCCATACCTATAGCCATATTTTCCCACATAGCTCTACCATTCAAATCATAGTTAGCATAGATGTGGTTTGCAAAATCCTTGATTCTATCAATCTCAGTTAAAGAATAAGGCATTGGTAATTTGCTTCCCATATATTCAATAGGACTTTCTATATGGTCTTTATTATATCCTCGTACTGATGCATAGTATCTTGCTTTAGCCTATAAATATTTTTCAGAACCTTTAGTTCCTTTAAAATAGTCTATAAATCTCTTATCTAAAGTAGCATCATATATAAGTTCTCCTTCTTTAGTTATATTTAGGGCACTATCTTTAGTTAGATTACCTGTACTGTCAATATCTATTACTCCATCCTATAATGCTCTTGCTACAAACAAAGTCATTCTATTTAAAAAATCAGGACGTTTCATTGTATTATACATAATATCTCCTAAATGACTCACACCACTTCTATCTGTTCTCAATCCAGTAGCTATATTAGCAAAGTCTAAGTTAGATAAACCATACTAAATACATAACTAATTTAATAAAGTAACACTTCTAACATTAGTAAAACTTCCTTTAAATACATAATTATAAGCTTTAGTTAGATTAGCTGCTGTTAAATCTGTCTATTTAGTGGCGATTTTTATATAATTCTACTAAAATCCTTCTAAAGTATCACGTACCATAGATTTAAAATTAAATCCTAAAAATATTTTGGATATTAGAGATTTTAAAGGATTAACTACTGAAAATATCTTTTTAGAAGTATCTTCTAGAATTGATTCTCTAAAGATATTAACTTTTAAATATTTTCCGACTTCTTTTTCAAACCAATTTAAATATGCTTTATTGTTAGCATTTATAGATAAAGCCCTTGTATGAAATAATATAGACTGAATTAATACCAAAGCATTATTAAACTATTTAGTTCTCTCTTCCTGAGCAACATAACTATATAATAATGCTGGTATATTAACTTCCCAAAATGAAGAGTCATGAGTATCCAACATTTCCTATCGGAGAGTATCATCACTACTCATACTAGAAGAAAATGGGTTCTTTACTCCCTAAGATATAAGATAATCTAGAGTAGCATTCTATCCATGCTATTTATCCAAATCCATCTAATACTTTGTAAAAGTATCAAGAGGATTTTGCACCAATTCTTTTAAATGATTCCATTTATCTTTTAAAGAACGTGCTGATAAAGTTCCAGAACCTCTCATAAGAGGTGCTCTTAAATATACAGGATCTGTGTCTAATAATTTTTTAAAATTAGGATCTTCATAACTAGAATAAGTAAACTCTTTATTATGCATTTTATTAGTTATTTTAGCAAAATGAAATAATGCCTTCTTTAAGAACAGTCTTTCATGCTCCTTTAACTCTACACTAGTAAAAGGATTTTTAAATATCATGGTAGGATTACCATAAGAATCTTGCTCAAATAAAGGAAGGAAATATTTATTCTCATCACCTATTAAAGAACCTTCTAATTCTGAATAACCACATGCTTTAAAATATTCTCTAACAAAATTCTGAATAGGTATACACTATTTCATTATTTCCTCATTAGCTAAATTAATAGTTTTATTAACAACCCTAGTAATTGCACGATAATTATTATCAGAAATATCAGTAGGACTTATAAACCAAGATTCTAAAGAACTAAGAGGTTTAAATTGAGTTTCTGTATATACCCCATTTAAAGTATTATAAACATAACAAGCCTAATTATATAATTCATATAAGAATTTCTAGTTATAGTCTAAACTGCTGAAATTATTAGTTTTAGCTATATTTTTTATTTGATATTCATTCTATAAAAATTCTAGAAAAGATTTAAGAGCAGCACGTCTTGCAGCATCAGTATTTGCTTGAGAAAGATTTTCTAAAGCTTCTTTAGTCTTAATTTTGATGGCAGACTAATCAGCATAAGTAGATTCCTGAAGTAAGTCATTAGCATAATCTAAGATTAACTAATAGTCATCTACATACTAAAAATTACCAAAATTACTTTGCATATTTAGTCCTTCATTATTAGCATTAACTAAATCAACTATAGGATTATAGTACTTAGTAATTAAATTAGAAAAAGTAGAAGACATCTATTGACCTCCCCGGAAGGCTGAAATGACTTGTATGTTACCTAATTTATAATCTTCACCTATTTGAGGTAATACTTGATTTAATATATTCAAAGCATTTATCTATTCAATATGTCCATAAGAACAATTATAATTAAATAATTCTCCAGACTAAGCATCAGATAAGTAACTATTCATTATATTAGTACTACCATTAACTTCATTTACTTTATATAAATCGGAAGTAGATAAAACTAAAGCATCTACTTGCCCGCTCTTACTTCTGAAAAGTAATATATGTTGATTAATTAAATCTTCATTTTCAACTATATCCCATTCATAATTCTAAGATTCTAGGAAGCCTTTAGGTAATAAATATTTAAACAATGCTTGCGTTATTATAGGCTAAGCATTTTTAAAAGATGAAAAATCCATGGTATTAGTTTGTCTAGCTACCTTAATTTCTTTTATTAACGTTCTAAGTACCTAATCAGCCTGATATTCTTCTGAATTAAAATAGTTAGTTAAATATTCATCTATCTCCTCGTTATGTCTAAGAGGAGAGGTAGATTCTTTAATATATTTTACAGCCTTACCATTTAATCTTATTTCATAAGAGTATTCTGAATCAGGAGGACATTTTTTTATTCTACCTTCCCCATTTTCTTTATACTAATATTTAATAAAACTATTAACAGTATCCTCAATTTTATGTTTATATAAATGTTCTATATTGAACATTACGTCTGTATGAGATCTTCCTTTGTCTACTTCATCGCTAACATCTCCTATAAACATATTTTTTATAGGAATTTCCTAATTAATTATATCATCTTCTTGAGCTAAGTCATATTTACCAAACTTAACCATCACATCTATAGGCTATCTGAAGGTAGTATCTTTAAGATCCATATTAGCATCATAATTCATAAATATAGGCACTAAATGCATATTAATATGAATATCACTAGTTTTCATACCTCTAGCTTGTAATTTAGAAATAAGCATTCTTCTTAAAAATGCCATTTCTAAATTAAATTTTTTCTATTTCATTTCTGCCCATACTTCGTGCATATCAGCAGAGGGTTTATATTGATATATATCTATATTACCGTCTTTATCAATAATTACACTATCAATATGTCCAAGTAAAGTAATACCATTAGGTAATTTTTCAGATAATCCTATATTTTTAATTATTTTAGAAGTAACTTTATCAATTTTATTATTAAGAAAAGCCTAATGTCTAGATTCCCTAATTTGTTTTGCAATCTGTGCAGCAAAAGGTTTTAGTCTTTTATATGCCTATATAATATTCTATTTAAATTCTAAATCAGATATAGACATAAATCTACCTGTACCAGTATTAGCTTCTTGTATTCTTTTATTAATAAAGCTGACAGTAGCATATTGCCAAGCTTCTTCTGTATCACTATTCAGAATTAAATTATTAATAATGTCATGTATAGCATAAGCGTCAGCACCAATAGTTTTTTCATTTTTAAACTGAAGTTCTATCTATTCTTCAGTCATACCTTTCTCTAAACATACTCTCTTATATTCTTCTCTATTTTTCTTTTTATAAAATTTCTATTCAGGTTCAAAATATTCACTATCTATATAGTGCTATATATCATATTTACCACTAGTAGTAGAATCAGTAACAATTAATTCTCCGTCATCTTGTGATAGATTAAAATCTAATTTAACTAATTCTATAGCCTCTTTCACATCTGACTATCTAGTATCCGCGGAAGCTAGTAAACCAGTAGTTTTTCTATATTCCTAAGATTCTTCATTTAAAATAGCTGCTCGTAATCCCCAATAGCTATTGTACTAAACACCTTTATAAATATATTTACAATTCATTCACAATCCTCCATAATTTGTTTACCCATATTACGCTATATATAATTAGTTAAAAGTCTTTCTGTATTAGTCTCATTAGCTTTTTTTATTTCATACTATTTTAATTTAGAATTTTCATCATACATATTAATAGAATTCGAAAAATCTATAATATTTTCAGATAAATCCTAATGAAAAGTATTTTTTTCTAGAAATGCTCTAAATGCTTCAAAAGCTTCATTATTTGGATATTTTTCAGGATTTATCAGATATTTACCCATTACATTAGCTGCAACTTCCTCCATAAGATCTACCTAAGCTAATCCTTTATATACAGATAATCCCTAATACTACTATAGCTGGTTCTATCCTTCTTTAGTACTTACTAAATCAGTTAATAACTAAGTATACTATTCCTACAAATTAGGATTTGCTCTAACAATTCCCATAAATATATGCATATATTCATGAGCAATATCAGACTGTCTAGCATTATCACTATTAATAAGAATAATAGGATTTCCAAATTTATCATTAACAACAAAAGCCCTCTAAGAAGCCAATAAATTTACTTCTGTATCTTTAGTATAAGAAGTATTGTTTCTAATAAAACTTTTTATAGCTTCAGTATTCAAAACTCTAGTATCAATATTAAATCTATCCTAAATTTTAGCAGCAAAATTCATTAATTCATTATGCACTGAAAGGTAGGAGCCTTCACCGGTCATATGGGTATTAGTACTTGACATTAACACTAAATTAGCAATCCCATTATCCTGCACATTAGTAACTTTATAATATCTATAAGTTCCATAAGAATTAATTAATTCTCGTAATTTATTTTTAACCTATTCCTATGTAGCTCCTTCTAAACTATTTAAAGTAGCTATTGTTAAAAATACTTTTTCATTATCATCTAATAAAGGAGACTATCTAATAGCAGTTCTACTTTGTGATTCAAACCAATCCAATAAATCTACCTATCTTAAATAAGATTCTATAGCATTTATAGTATCTCCTCTAACGGCATCTTTAAATCCCTACATAGATTTTTTAGGAAGTCTATAATCTAAAACTCTAATAATCTATCCAGGAACTAACTACCCCATATAAGTTTTTATCTATAAGGTAATTCCCTAATTTGGCTCATCAGAATATAAATCATTATAAATTCTACTATGTATTCTACTATTAGGAGAAAGCATACTATTTATTTTATCTTTTACTGTAGACAATTCATTACCCCTACCAGGAGTTATTCTATAATCATAAGTTTGTGGAGTTAATAAGCCTCTAATAAAAGTATATTTAGTTTGATTATTATCATCTAAGTATTTATAAATTTTATACCCTTTATAGTCTTCCATTTCCTAAGCTAAGGCTGGAAGATGTTCAATATTTATTCTAGAATAATGATCTTCTAGAGTATCAAAACTTTTCTAAAAATATATGTAATCGTTCTTTATAGTATTTACTTGATAACTCTTAGTATCAAAGTTAGTAGTCCCATCATCATTTTTATAAAATAAATCATTAAGCACTGTATTAATTGCTTGAGCATATTCAGTACTTCTCATATTAGCCTTAAAATAATTTCTATACTAATCTTTAGGTACTATTACCTCTACTAATTTTTTAAAATCCTTAATAGATATTTTAGCACCCTTAGAATCTCCATAAGTTAATTTTGAAAGTACAGCATTAGCTAGAGTAGAATTAGTAGTAACTATTTTATTATTAAAACCTCTAATAGAACTTATAGCATTTCTAATTAATTGTATTTTATGAATATTTTTACTTAATAAATTTTTTCCAGATTTTTTATCTGAAGTTCCATAAAAATACATTTTATCTGGATCTCTAAGATAACTAAGCATTAACTATTTAGCTATAGTCATTGGAGAATCTGTAACTACCATAGTACGGGTTTTATTACGCTAAAAGTTAGTAGTGTTATAGTCTGCAAATTTTCTTAAAAAACTACCTTCAAAAGCCTGCCAACTCTATATATTACTTAATAAAGTATTTAAAGCTTTTGGTATACCCTATTTTTCAGGGTCATAATCAGTAACGGTTTTATATTTAGTAATAAATCTAGAAAAATCTAACAATCCTTTAGCCTAAACTACGTAAATAGGATTACCTTTTAAATCTTTAGTTTGAAATACATAAGGAGCTGGAACTCCATTTATAACTAAATTTTTTACAAATAATATATTCATATTAGCTTTTTCATCTGGAGTTAGTTCCGGAAGCCATCCATATTTTTCCTTTAATTTATCATAAGTAATATTTGGAGCAAAAAAGTTATTAGTTTCTTTTAAACCTTCCATATCTTTACTAGTATATATACTACCTTTAGTACCTGTTATGGTAGAATAATCTAAAAATTCCTCTAATTTTCCCTAAGCTTTTACTAAAGCTAATAGTTTACTATAATCATTTAAATAATCTTGGATGGAATCTTCTGAGATTCCATCCAAAACTATCTAATAAGGATTTTTATTCTAATCTAATTTATTAAAACGTAATGTTATACTACAATTCATTATTCACAATTTACTAAAATTTTCAATGCCCCCGTGTTAGTCATAGAATAAATGCCATTCTCAGCAGCAGAAGCATCATTAAACATAGCTTCGTAAGAAGCTCTTATTATAGAAGAATCTACTTGAGTAGGATAATATCTTATAAGATTACTTAAAAAGCTCTACTATTCTTTAGAAGAAATATTAGTAGTATCTATACCTTCTAAATAATCTATTATTTGTCTAGTTCTTTTATCATAATAATAAGGAGTTAAAGAGTCGTAAGATACCATTTTTACTATAGGAGCCATAGAGTCTCTAGTATTCTACACAAAAGGGGCAGTAAATTTTAAAAATCCAGTAACAGATAATCCATATTTATCTAAAACTTGTTTTCTATAATTAGGATCTCCCTCTAATTTATGAGAACTTATAGTTTCCTAAATATTTTCACTATCCTATAATCCTATAAATTGATACCAATTACTTAAAGAACTTTGCTGATAATTTGTGTTACCTAAATTATTTATATCTTGTTTATATCGTTCCTAAAAGATAGATGTAATTCTATGTCTACCATATTTATTATTATTAACTAATAAATTATATAACATAAATATATCCTACAAAGTACCATCATCATATTTATAGGCACTTAATTCAGTAAATCCTTGAAGATACTCAGAATATTTTTTCATAGTAGTAGTAGAGTTAGTTTTATTTAGCATATCAATATCTAATGCTAAATATGGTCTACCTTTAGTCATTAACATTCTTAGTCCTCTTGCAAATGAATTAGGACTAGTTAAAGTATGCTTAGAACCGTCTACATCATAATAATAACCATTCTATAAATGTTTTACTAACTAATTCTCTACCCAATACTTAAAGGAAGCTATATTATCGCTATTATGCAAATCTAGGGTTCTATTAGCTAATAATTTGGATAATCTTAACTTATCAAAGATATATCCATTATCATCATTTATAACCATAAACTAAGTATTTAGGCTATTTAAATATTTTTGAATATAAGCATCATCTATATAAGCCTATATCTATTTAATTAAGTTATCTGACATATAGACATCATTTTCACGAAGTTCATCAAAGAACTATCGTACTAATGTAGATTTTACACTAGCAGTATCAGACTATACTACAGCATCTCTTAATCTATTTAAATATTCAGAATACTATGGAGAATGCTATATTACATCAAAAATATTAAAAGAGTCTTTAAATAAGTTATAGTATTTAATTGCTAAATTTCTATAAGATATATTCTATTGTGCTCCATTATGATCTATGTACGAAACTGCAGAATCCAATAAATAACTTTTATAATTAAAATTTTTATAAATTCCCGCCTACATACAATCATATATATCATTAGCAATTTCTTCTACTGATAATTCTTGACGTAAATGAGATACTTCCTATAAAGATTCCTAAAGTTTATCGTTCATAGTTCCAGTTTGAATGAATTCCTATAAACCATTTATTTCATCAGGAAGAACTTCCTACATAGAATCAATATATTGATATACCCTGGATTCAAAATACAGCTAGTCTGCTTGGACAGACTTAATACCCTAATTTAGACTTAAAAATAGCTAAGATAGTGCAGTCATTTCTTTAGTGCCTCGATAAACATTATCAAACTCCTTTACGCCATCAATAAAATTATCATAAGCTTTCTAAATCTAGTTAATTACATTATCTATAAACTATCTGTCTTGGGTATCTTCAGCTAAAGTTCCCTAAAGTTTTAATATACTTTGATATTTTTTACCTTTGTAAGTAACTTCTCCAGTAATATTATTTAAATGAAAATTTTCGTCATAATTATTATTAATAGATTTATATATATTTCTAATTAACTATCTAGCTACAACATCAGTTATATTATCACTAATTTCTGATATTAATGTTGGATTTAGTACCACTTTACTCCAATATTCTAAGTTGTTCTCTTTAAGTAAAATATCTTTTATTAAAGAATCTACTTTTCTACTTTTATAATAGGTCTTATTATAAATATCCTCTTTAGTTAAAATATTTATAACATTAGCAGCATCAGAAGTCATGAATTTAATAATATCTTTTAGATTAAATCCCATAGACATTAAATATCCATGCATTCCTGCTAAATTCATACCTGCATTTATTTTATTAAGAATCAACTCCTTAGCGTTATCAGCTGCAGCATTAAGTAATTCTGAAATATTGGATTCTGGATTTTCAGAATTATTTAACAACATGTAGGCATCACCATATTTAGTTATTGTTTCAGTACTTGGAGAATAAGTTGCTAAGATATCATTTACATCCTATAAAAATTTACTAAAAGTATCACTGATATTTCCATAACGATAAGCTTTAATGAAATCAAATTCAAAAGCTCCGTCGTTTATATAATATCTCTATTGATGTTCTTTTAAAGTAGCCTTTATATTAGGATCTGTCATAAATAGTATCTTAGATAGATTTGCAAACTCTGGTATAGCTTCAAAGTTTAAGTTTCCTAAAGTACTTTTAGTAATAGCTCTCTTACCTATTTTACTAAACTATTTAATAAATTTATAATATTTAGGATTATAATCTTTTGGGTAAGTTATAACATCCTAAAAATAATTATATAAATTAAAATAGCTTTTCTGAACATTTGCTCCTACAGAAATTACATTTTTACCTGTTAAATTTTCTTCTATTAAAATATATTTATTAACAGGATTCATCATATTATATCTCTCACTATCTCCGGATAATTTTAGTTCTTTAACAGCATCTTTCATATCATCTACAGATGTAGGAACATATGAATCTGCAACTTCTTTTATATCATTAATAATATGCTAAGCATTCCAAGATAGTGCATTCTAGTAAGCTTTTATCTTTCTACCATCTACTAAGTCAGTACCTTCATGTTGTATTATATCACTAATAAATGCTTGCTACTTAATATTAGAAGTATCATATTTTACTTTAATAGATTGATAAGGAGTAACTCGTAATCTCCGTAAAAAAGACCCTATCAAAGGATTTCTATCAATAGATGTAGCTTTTCCTTCTTCATTATATACTTTTTCTATCCTATCTCTTAAGAAAGTTCCATCAGATAATTTCATATTCAGAATATCTACATCTTCGTCAGCATCTACTGTAATCCAAGTAGTATGTTTTGGTACTGGAAGATAGCAAGAACTCTCTAAAGATTCTTTAGTTCTATAATCAAATAAGTTACTCCATCCTATAAATATACCATTACTATCAAAATTGTAACCAAGTGCATAACCTTTATCAATATCATAGTCAGATCCCTAAAGCCATGCTTGGAAATGAGAAACATAAATTCTGTTATCTGTCCCTCCTGTAAATCCTACTATATTCATTGACATAAATGACTATTTAGTAGCAGTAGGGATACGAGTAATCATATTTTCTAATGTTTTCTCAAAAGATGCTATAATTTGATATTGTTTGTCTTTATACCAATTCTATCGTAACTCAGAAAGTCCTTCATAACTAAATTGTTGATTTATAAAAGAATATACGTCATACCCTTTAAAAGCGCTAGCTAACCAATTACTATGTTGTTGATAGTTATGTTCTTTAAACTATTTTATAATATATGGGCTAACTTCTACTCCAATAAAATCATCAGTATTATAAATACCTCTTATTACATCAGGTATTATTTCATCTTTATTTAAATTTAATGCAGTTAATACGTTCTAATCAATATAGAAGTAATTATAAGATTCTAATTTACCGGAAGGTGACTCTTTTTCAAAACGATAAGGTTTTATAAAATACTAAGCATCTTCTCCCTAACGTACTCCTACTTTATATAATAACTACCTATCTCTATCAATTTTATAAATCCAATCAATTCCATTTTCCTATTTTATAATAGTATTTAATTCTGGATTAAATTCTTGAAAAGAAGCTTTATCGGTATTTTTGGGCTCTGAAAGAGATATTATAGTATGTTTATTACTAGCTAAAGTAAAAGTACATAAATAAGGAATGCCAAAATTAGTTCTAATTTTATTAGGATCACTTAATCTATCCTATAATATTTTTCTAGCTTCTAATATAGTCTTTCCCTCTACTCCAAATCTTTGAGCATAAGAATTAGGGGCTATCTCTTCTGCTGCCATCTTTTTTACATTGGTAATCTAGTAAGTATTACCTCCAATAGTGGCAGAACCTTTATCAAGATTAATTAAAGCTTTTCTAAATTCTAATCCTCTTAATTTAGCATTATTAGCATTTTTTCTAATACCATCTAATAAATATATATTAGATTTTCTTAAAATACCTTCTTTATCAACGTAGTTAAAAACATAACGTAATGGAGCTAAATCTCTAGGAGAGATTATAGAATCATATAATCTAAAATTAGTAGCATTAGCATCTACGACTATTCCTTTAGAACGTAAATACTCTCCTAAAGTATTAGTATCATAAGCATCTACAAAGTTATAATAATCCTCAATATTAAAATCAAATCTTATATCCTAAGCAATTTCTGTACCATTAGGTAAAGTATATTTTACTCTAACTACTTCGTTAGGTAAAAATTCTCCTGCCTATTTAGGAGGATTAGTTCTTTCATGTAAATCCTATAAATAATGCAAATATCCTCTACTTAACTATTTCTATCGAACACTATAATTATATAAATTTAAAGATTCTTTACCTAAAGCTAGGTATTCATCGATATAAGTTTTTACTTCCTAATTATTATTGTAAGCATCTTTAGCTTCATTATATACATCCTAAGACATTCTACTAATCTTAGTAGTATCGTCATAAATCCCATCCTAGTTAATACTTCCATAATTAAAATACTAAGCTATTTTATATCCAGGAGTTAAGACTAAAGCACTACCCGCTAATTTAGCTTTAATACTTACTTTATTTATAGCAGAAGTAATAACTGGCAATAATGAACTATATAGAGAAGAATCACTAAAAGGTATTTTAAATTTTTGTTTTAATTCAGGTTTTCCAGTTCTTAAAACCTTAGCCATACCTTCTAGAATAATATCTCCAAGTTCTGCATCGTTCTATTTACTATAGTTTAATGCCAATAAATATCCAATAGTTTCATGGAATTGCTATACCTAATCGGCAGATAATTCTTTACCCTCATTATAGGATTTCATGAAGTCGTATACTAAATCAGCACTTACTTTACTAGTCTCTAAAGCGAGACTTCCCATTATATTATATACTTCTCTGGCATAAGCTTGGTTTACTCCTCCCTACACTAAGGCAGCCATAGCTTGTGTAGGTAAAGTAATTGAGGAGTCTTCAACTTCATGGTCAGCGTCCAACTAAGAACCAAATCTAGTCATTTGCATTGGGGAATATTTAAAAGGTTCATTATTAAACCATCTATCTACTCCATTTACATTACCCTAAATACGTTTACTTCCTGAACGGTTTGCTAAATAATGTATTTTATAAGTCTTATAAGGCTAGTATTCTTTAGCCCCATTCTCTATAGTACCATCAGAGTTAATAGCACTCTATTTAACTGTGGTACTATTGTTTATAACTTTAGCTACAGCTACCTATGAACCTTCACTTCTAACTAGCTAGTTATTTCGTTTTTCAAAAGTATCTACACCACCTAAAGCTTGCCATAATTCATAAATAGAATTAATAGTTTCGCCCTAACCATCTTCTCCAATAAGTTGCTAACTCTTAGGATCAAACTAATAATAATAACGTTTGCCAGTATTTACTTTATTATAGTGTTCATCTACTTCATATTCGATAGTGTAATAAGCCTATTCAGTCTTATCATAAGCTAACTAATATATTAATCTCCATTTACCATCATCTACCTGATGATATAAATTTTTAAAAATAGTAGAATGTAATGTAGTGGGTGCTAATTCTCCCCATTTCATTTCAGAAAACTTACTATCATTCATCCTTTTAAAAACATTCTCTAGATCAATTTCAGAATTTCTAGCCATTAACATACGTTCATTATTAATAGCATATTGGGCGTGTTTTAAAAGAATAGTACCTCCAGTTCTGTTATCATAACCATGTGCAATAGTCTTTTTATCCATACCAAGAGTCTAACCTGGCATTGACCATGACTCCCAGGTAGCCTAAATACCATCAGTAAAAGTAGAACCATCCATAGAATCTACATCTTTTCCTTTCTAGCCCATAAAGTCATATACAGGCGCAGGAATATCTTCGATGGTAGCTAAATTTACCATTTTAGAAACTCCCTATTTAGTACCAATAGCAAAAGGAGTCATAGTAGCTGTGGAAATATTAGCACGTTTGTTACTGGTATTCCAAAGATTAGATTCCATTAATTCAAACTAATATGGGTCTACATTTTCAATATCACTAATTAAAGTGTTGAAATCCACCTAGTAATTATTAAATTTCAATGGGTCACTAAACTCAGAGCCTGTTATTGTAAAGCGCATATTATTAGATAGTAAGTTATCTACCTAAAAATAATGGTCAAGTAATGGATTAAGTATTAAAGTATCGTCTTTGTCTAACTATAATTCAGGCTAAAATATTAAGTCAGTAATAGAACCATCCTTGTGCTAGACTTTAGCTATAATCATATAATCTCCTTTAATCCAGTCTCCTAACTTCCAGGAAGAACCATCACTTTTTGTTCTCCAAGATTTTAATGAGTCATCATTAGGATCACTAGGATTAAAGAACTTATCTAATATATTATACACATCAGTATTTTTAGAAGTTTCCTAGCCATATTCATCACTATATGAACGATATGCTCTAAAAAATACCTAATGTTTTAATAAATCATCAACAAAATTAATTTTATCTCTATCCCATCTAGATTCCAAATTATTTCCCTAGAACTACATAGTTCCCATATAAACCATAGCAGGATTTAATCTAACTTTTCCTTTATACTTCATATAAGAAATATTCTAGTATAGATTAATTCCCTTAGCAAAAGCATAATCAGTTAACTATTGTTCTGTTAAACCAGTTCCTTCTTCAATAGCTAACTAATATAATTCCGCAGTAGTATATGGAACTTTAGTTATAGGATTAATAATTTCTGGAGTTACATTGGTTTCTCCCACTAAAGTTCTTTGATAATTTGCTGCTATATTATTAGAATACTACTAAAAAATAGATTGAGTAGACAGTTTTATAGAGATTTCTTCTCCCTAAGTATTTAGACTCTATACTGTTATAGTCTTACTAGTTGGAACTTTCTACATCCAATTATCAATTGCTTTTGCAGCTATTAATAATTCCTTTGTAGTAGAGGACTAATTAATATGTATAGGAGCAGCATCTCCAGGGTTAGTACTTACTGGATATGTAGGATAAGTATTTCTGTCAATAGAGTTAGATATATCTATTAAAGAATTTCTAAAAGATTTAGTATAAAATCCTCCAATAGTTTGTTTATATAACTATTGAATCTATAAAGGAGTTGCATGTCTTAAATCTACATTATCACCATTGTCATATACTATTTGAATAGTTCCTCTAGCAGTATATACTATCTATATACCTTTATCAGAATAATCCATTGGCTAAAAGGTTATATTACCGTTTTCCCAAAAATGATTATAGAAATTATCAAATATTGCATGATGCATCATCTCATTAGTATTCATAGATTTGATCTACTTAGTATTACCCTAAGTATCTGTAACCTCTAAATCTACATGAGCCGCAACATCAGCAAGTAAATCAGCATTTCCTGAACTAATATTATGAGCAAATAATAGTGAAGTAGTAGCATTAGTAGTATTTCTTGAAATACCTTCACCTTCAGCATTTAACTATTCCCTAATTCTTTCTCTAGGATTTAATCCATAAGCAAATGATCGAATAACTGGCTATTTTTTATTATCAGAACTTGTTACAGTTGAAGAAACATTAGTTCCTTCAAGTATCTATTTAGCAGAACCATAGGCACTTATCCATGGATCTCGCTATGCACCTACTATTTTATAATTTATACCATAAGCATCTCCAGAAATAATAGTTCTAGAAGGAAATATTGTCACATCTTTATATTCAGAAGGTAAATTAGTATTATCTCTAGAATAATATTTCTAAATACTTAAATTTGTATCAGCATGATTATAATGGTCTACAATATGTTTAACTATTTCAGAACGAATAGCTGACATTAACATGCCACTAAATCCAGCATATTTACCAGTAGAGAACTCCCCCTACATAGTATAAAGAAGTTCATTTAAAGACATATCTTGAGTAGTCTGTAATCCCAAAGTTTCTGTTATAAACTCTATTATATCTTTATACTCATCTTTTACCTAACTATCTTCTGTAATAGCATTATTATTAAAATCAGCAGGGTTATTACTATTGGTATCCTAATTTAGATATTTATTAGTAACATCTATTCCATCTCTTAATATGTGAATTTTTAACTTCTAATTTGCAGTAGTAGTATATCCATACGTAGAGCCTTTTTCAGGAGATATTAATATTTTAAAATGTGAACTATTTATAGGAGTTAGTTCCCACTAGTCTTCTCTAGCAATAATATGATTATTAGAATTAGAATGGGGACTCTGATTTATAACCTAAGCTAAATCTAAAGTTTCATTATCTGTAGATACACTTTCTCTAAGATACTAATTAGCTGATATCTCTTCACCATCTTCTTTTAAATCTACTGATTGGTAAGACATCATGTCTACCTAAGTAATAGCGTGAATAAAAGTATCTAATATAGTAGCTTTACTATTATCTCTATTCGTAGATAACTCTTGGTTATATAATCCTTTTTCTCCATATAATTCTTTAAAAAAAGAGTTAATGATTACCTATTCTTTAGGGTTCATCCCTCTTACAACCGCAGATACTACTGAATTGTACCTACCATTTACTCCAAACATATCATTAAAAAGTTCTTTAGCATTACCGCTAATTCTAAGAACTCTTATACTATTCTTTAAATATGTAGGTATATTGCTACTTTTTAGACATTTAAGAAAGAGTTTTTTTACTGAAGCAATAGTATGCAAATCATCAAGATATAATCCTGTATATCTCCCATCTTTATATTCTGGAATAGTATTAAATAATAATTTAGTCATATGTGGAATGTTTTTCATTCCGTCAGACAATTCATCATTAGACCATCCTGAACGTAAAGAATTATGAGAGCTTATACCATAAGGTAAATTAGATTCTGAAAAGTTAGAGCTAGTATTTCTATTTACAGAAATATCTTTACCCATATAATCTTTAATTTCATCATCAAAACTTATTAAATTTACAAAGGCATTAACAGCTTCCTTAAAATCTTCACTAGTTTTAATAGATAGCTAAGAATTAAGCGCTAAGATTTTAAATCTATTTAGTACTCCAGTAGCAAATTTATTATATATATATTTATTACGATTTGGATCCCTAGTAAATAATTCAGTCTATGATTCCCCCAAATAATCACATATTTGATTGAACCATTTATTCTTTAACTTAACTATAGATGTGTTTAGTCTCCAAGGATCATCATTAATATATATACCGTTTCTTATTACATTAGTAGCAATTTGCTGTTTTAAATTAGCTTTTCTAAAAGAATCTTCTTCAGTAGCTCCTGTATAAATTATCTTTTTAAAATCTGAAGGGAACATACCAAGCTAGTTTAATACTAGCTTGGTTGCTTCATCTAATTCATCTGTCTATTCAACATCAGTATCTTCCTAAATTACATTGTCAGTATTTTCTTGTTCTATATTTTCATTCTACGAATCTCCTACCGTTAATACTTGCCATAAAGCCTTTAAAGCTTCTTCATTTTTAAAAATTTGCATTTTATCAGAGTTATTAGCAAGTATTATTCTCATAGCTTCCTTTAAATTAACTAATTCAGTCTTTTCTTCAATAGATAAATTTTCTTTGGAATTATCAGGAATAGGATGACCTAATATTTTTTCAAAACGTTCTCTAATAAAAGAAGGAAAATCCTTAATTCTCTTAATTAATAAAGGTTTTATAATTCCAAAACCATTTTTCCCATCCACAATAAGCTGCTATGCTTCAGTAACTATTTGTAATGGAGCACTACTAATTCCAGTAGTAAAATTCTATGGATTTAAATTAATTCCTGCACAATTCATCATTTTAACACTGTTATTATATTACATACATTTCGTAAATTACCATCTGAATCATAAGTATCATATATATCATCTAAATACTTCGCTAAATCAGTATCACTTATATCTGCGAATGCTCCTCCTAAAAGATTATCTCTGAAGTCATTTAAAGCAGCAATAAAATCTGATTCATTATCTGCTTTTAACACAGCATTAAACATTTTTTCGGCGTCTAAATATTCTTCAGGTGAATATTCTTCAGGATATTTTTCAGGATCTATTCCTAAACCTTCTTTAATAAAATTTTTACTATTATTTTGTATTTTAGCCTTCATTATCTAAAATTCTTCAGAACTCAAAGAATGATTTTCAGTATTCTCAGAAGATTCTTCTACCTTTTTAAGCTAGCCATCATTATCTATATACATCATAATTTCAACATCCTTGGTATTTAAAGATTCTCCAAATAAAGTCTCATAATCATTAGGAGTTATTTTTATTAATTTACTACTTACAGCAGTTTGTATATTACGTATTCCAAGACGTCCTTCATCATCTTCTAATGGTATAGCTTGACAAGATTTACACTTTCCATTTATATATGTAAATATTGGAAGATTTCCTAAAGATATTTCTTGCTATATAGTTGAGTTAGTCATATAATTTTTGATATTCTACTCAATATCTCCGGTATCTTCAATCTAATAATTCCTAAGAGCAGTAGTAAGTTCATAAGGTGTAACTTGTTTTTTAGGAATATTAGTAGAAACAGGTTCACTAGATACTTTATTTTCTATATCAAAATCAGCTATAGGAATAGGTATAACATTAGTCTAATAAAATGCAGATATATTATTTATATCTCCACGAACTTTTCTAAAGTAAAATTGACCTGAATTACCATATTCATAGTTTGTTCCATCTGCATAATCTGTATATGGGTAATAATATATACCATTTTTAAAATATGCGGAAGATTCAGTAAAATTATGTTTCCCTGAAATATTTCCAGTAGGATCTGAAGTTCCATGAAATATAAGGTTGAATATGTTAGAAAACTCAGTATTATTATTTATAGCTTTAGCTTCTTCAATAAGTTTCTATTCACTAAATGTTTTATATACTTTACTACTACCTACTTTAATTTTATTACCCTACTAATCTATTCTAGTACCATATAGTTTATATTTGATATAGTAATTAGTACCTATTAACTTCTTACCATTTTTAGGATTAGGTTTCTCAGATTCAGGACCTAATAAAGCAAATTTGTAACCTTTAGTAAAGAATAATGGTATTACTTTAAAAAAGTTAGTAGTCTATAAAGTTTCCTTTTCAGCAGCTAACTAGGATTCATACTAAACATTATCATAATCAAAAGTTATTATAACATTACCCCCATCTTCTGTTGGGAAGTAAGCTTTTCCCTCTGATATATTACCATTCTAACAATTCTTATAAAGAGATTTAATATCTAGTAGCTATTTTTTGACATTTAATGTCTAATTAGTATTTTCCTCTATTTTTACAAAATCTTTAAATGGGTCTAATAAAGCATCAGTAACATTATATAAATGCTTTAAATATTCAGGAGTTATATAAATATAATTTTTTAATTTATCCTTATCACCGTATCGTAGACTTTTTTGCCAATCTTCAAAATCTTTTTGATTCTAAGGTTTTTCACCTTCGTAATCATGAATCCACTATTCTGCAGGTTTTCCTTTGGATTTTAACCATTTTTCATAAGCAGGTTGTACTTCATTAAAATCCCAACTAATTTTATAAAAAGTTTCTTTAGCTTCATAAGTATCATTTCCTCTAGTCGTGTAGCTAGATGGTAATAATCTAAACTATTGAACTCCTCCTAAATTTTTATTAGTCTCCTCAACATCATGATCCTATTCTAACTAATCTAATACCATTAAAGCGTTAGCCCTGGTATTCCAAGCCTATGCAAATAGTTTCATTCCTAATATACCAGCATTAGCAGGAAAACTTGATGCAGTTTGATGAGTTTTATCAGCAGGTAAAGAGAATCTATCCCTCCATATTGCATTAGCCATACCAGTAAAAGATATACCTCTTTCGGTAGGAACTATCATTCTTACATCTAATTTATTCATTACTTCCTCACCTCTGTCTACAGCAAACTTTTGAGCATAGTAAGCATCAACTAATTCTTTATCACTTAATCCTGGTTTAGAAGATACTAAATATATAGTTCTACCTGCTATTGTAGAACTAACTCCAGGTAATTCTGCATTTCCAAAATATGTTAATGGACTAGATATTGAGGCATATGGAAGTCTTAATAATTCAGGAATAGGATCCCCAAAAGCTGGATCATAGTCACCTTCTTTGGATCGAAATTTAGGCTTACCATTCTCATCATATATAACTTTTGGAACTACAGCAAAAGGAATAGGATCTCCTATATCTTTCAATTCAGTTATAACATTATTAGGAGCTTTAATTTCTCTAACTCCATTTTCTTTATAAAGAATATCATGTAAAGCTTGGTTATATCTAATATAATTTTTCTTTAAGGTTTCTCCATAAGTAGTATTACCTGCGCTTATTACAGCTTTCTCGTAAGTTTCTAAAGCTGGAATAGCTCCTAAAGTTATAGTATTAGTAACTTCATTATTAACCCAAGTCGCTTCTACAGTAGCTAAATAATCTTTCCCATCAATTTTAATTGTCATTCTATTATCATTTAGTTTACTGTATCCTACTAATTTATCAGTAGCCTATTTACGACGTATATGAACTTGGTACTTTAAAGTTTTATAAGCTTCTTCAGAGAATAAATAACTCCCATCTTCTACCATTAAATCACTTATAAACTCTTTATAATTCTTAATCTATCCTTCAGGAAGTTTTATTCTCATAAGAGCATCCTTTAATAGTAATAGCTATTTTACTAAATCGTTTTTATCTTTACCAGAAGTTATTATTTTAGGAGCAGATTCTTTTGTCATCGCCCATAAACTAGTAATTACTCCCACATCCTCATATTTATCTACATTCTAAGGTACTATCCAATTTTTATTAGAATCTCTAGTTAGTCCTAACATTGAGAAATTACCATAAATTCTATCCTAATTTTCTATATTTGGCTCTACTTTATCCTATTTTGTAGTTTTAGAATCTTCTGCTACAGTATGTTCAGGGTCTAAACTTGCACTTAATAAAACTCCTGAAGCAGCATTTACTACAGCTGCAGGAGTTACTGCATTAGGAGGTGTCGTATTAACTGTATTAGGTGTAGTTGGATTTAAAGTTAAACCATTTAAATATTCTAAGAATTTTTTCTATTCTTCAGAAGCTTTAGCTTTCAAATCTGTAGTAGTTGCAGTACTGGTATCCTGTCTACTACTAAAAAAAGAATTATCACTTAATATAATAGCACCTTTTTTACCTCTACTAATTACAGTATATAAATCTCTAGCAAATATAAGAGCATTACCCATAGCATTATTAGGATCAGGATTTATAGAAGGGATTTTAGCTATATCTCCTTCATAAATAATATAGTCAAATTCACTACCCTAAACCTCTTTTATATTAGAGAATCTTTTTATAATGCCCGCAGGAGCACTAAGTTTATTATAAGCAGTATCACTACCTATAAATGCTATAGAATTTTTGGAAGCTCCATTAAATATTTTAGTCCATTCTTTAAAATCCTTTCCTATATAAGTACCATTAAAAGTATCTTGATTATAATATCTAGGCTACCATGATTTTAAAGTGTCATAAGCAGTACGAACAGTTTCAGGAGTAATATTATAAGAATATCCATAAATCTACTAAGTAATATTATCTAACTACTAAGTAGAAGATACCTACTATATATTACCATTACGTAAAGACACTCCCAATCTAGAAGACCTTAACATAAATACTGTATCTGAGTCATTACTACAAATTACTTGATTAGGATTTATATACCCTTTCTAAGAATTATCTCCAAATCCAATAATTACTATACCATTTTTCTTAGCCCACTTGTCTAAAACTAATTCTGTTAAAGTATCAAAGTGAGTATACTCATCTATAATTAAAACTCCAGATTCTGCATCCTTTAAAGGAATTTTATCAGCAATTTTATCTAAGTTTTTAAACTCAGACATATTCTTTATACCATCTATATTATTTTTTATAGAAGTATCATCAGTTACTAAAGCCATTAACTAAGATTCAGTTAATGCTCCAGTTTGTCCTAAAGATAACTCTAGATTTTTTGCCTAAGATTCTTCAGGAGCTGCCATATATAATTTTTTATCTTTAGCATATTCAGCTATCATTTTAGCTACCACTGAAGTCTTACCTGAACCTCCAATACCAGGAATAAAAATAGTACTAGATAAAGTTGGTAGTTCAATACCTGCTTTTGATGATAAATTAGAAATAGCTTCCTATATTAATTTAGGGTTATTTACCATAGCCATTCCTAATTTAGCTATTTGGAACTAAGCATCTAAAGGTACAATATCAGGGTGATTTTGAACAAAAGATTTAGTAAATGCTAGAGCATCATCTTGCTTAATACCAGCAGCAGCTATTAAATACATAGCTTTATCAAAATTAGAGAATCCTGATTCAATTAATTTAGGATTGACATTAGCAGTTTCTTGTTTATTTAAGTTAGTAGTAAACTACTCTAATATTTGATTTAAATACTCAGGATGCTCCTATATAGCATCATAAAATATATTACTAGCAGCTCTAACATCTTCTTCATCATCCCCAGTAGGAACATACTTATCTAAAATATTTTTACCATCAATAACAAAGGCATTTCTGACACTATCCCAAAATGTTTTATGAACTTTAGTTAAAGCTTTTTTAGACTATTCAAACTATAATAAACTATTTCCTAGGTTCTTTTTTGAAATATATGGTAATGACCATTTATCATCATTTAAAGCATCCTAATATTTTTGAAGTTCTATTTGATAAATATTAGCATAGTTCTCATTTATCTCTGTTAAAGGATCTACTTTTATACCATGCTACTAATTAAATCGATTTATAGTTTTATTATGTCCGTATATGTTATTTAAATCCTAATCTGAAGAAGCTGCTTTTATATAAGCACTAGTAATAGCTAATAATTGCTAAGCTTGCGGAATATAAGATTCGTCCTCTGGATCAATAACAAACTCTGTAGGATCTAAACCCTAATCAAACTAATCCTATAATTTGTTTAATAATTTCTCTACATTAGAATCATATAAAGGTAACTTTTTCATTAATGAAGTTACAGGATTTGGTCTCATCTAATCAGATATGTTAGTTAATACCTAATACGGCTAATCATTATTCAAATCCTACTCTGCCTATGAAACTATATTATCGATAATACTATTAGAATTATTTATAAAATTTTTAGTAATAGTATCATAATCTCCATTTTGAGGAACTTTAGCTAATAATTCTTTTAAATAATTAGTAGCTGCATTATTAGTGGATAAAGATTCTAAAGTATTAAGTGCATCAGGTCCTAACCATTTAATAGGGTCTATTTTATCAATAGTATAATTTAAATCATCCCCTTCTTCATCTGTATAGGAATACTAAGTAGATTTTATACTGTTCTATAGTCTAGTTAATTCATCTTCTCCAAATACATCTTTAAATATTTGGGCATAGGTTTTACCAGTAGAACTTTCAGTTAAATATAATCCTCCGTCTGCCTTATTAAATAAATTATTAAAAGCAGTAAGAGTGTCTATATTATTACCTTCTGAATCTTTAGTATATTTTTCAGGAAGTTTTGTCGCATCCCCCTTAGATATTAAATAATCTTTAACCACCTATCCAAATTTGGTGTCATCATCACCAAATAGTGAAGTAATTTCAGTACCATCCCAATAATGAGCTGCATTAAACATTAGTTTATCCCCACCGTGAATATAAGCACTGACATTTCCTTTTAAATCTTCTCCTAACTATTTGGTATCACCACCTTCATAGTTATCTACAGTCTTTTTTATAATATCCCATAGATAAGAATAATTAGCTCGTGTATTCCGTGATGTAGATAGTTTTACTAATTCAGATTTAATAGATTTAGCACTTTGTGCAAAAGATATTTTTAACTATCTAGCAGTTAAACTATCTAAAGGAGTAGTTCTTACAAAATCTAATACTTCGTTTAATTTTTTATTTTGTTCGGTTTTTATTTTAACTTCTCTTTCATTTAATCGTGCTGCAAACTCAGCGTCAGATTCATTTTCTTTTTTAGTAGTATTATTTTTAAACTATTCTTCAGATTCCCAATCTTGACGTAATTTAGGATTAGATAACTTTAACCACCAAGTAGGAGTCTTCATTAAATCGGCTACTTTCTATTGATAACTTTCAAAATTCTAAGCTTCTTGAGCCATCATTTGTAACTCAGGATCTACTAATTTTTGAAAATGCTTATATCCTTCAAATGATTTCTATAAATCTAAAGGTTTTTTAGTTCTTAAATAAGATTCATAGTCTAACTTATACTATGCTAACTATTCCTTGGTAAGCTAATCTTCAGTTAAACCTCCATGATTATAATATAGCCAATTAGTAAAGTTATATACTCCAAAAGTTGATGAAAGATTATCATCTAACCCAAACATTAACATTTCAGTATAGTAAGCGGAGTTTTCAGGAGATTCAAATTGTTTTAAAGCGTTTTTCTTATCTTGTAAGTATTTCTACCAAGACTATACCATTACGTTACGCTTAGATTCTTCAGAAGGATTGTGTCTAGCTTCTGAATCAGGTAGTCTAGCTTCGCCTAATTCATCAATTAACTATTTAGAACTTTTTGAAGACCCTAACTATTCTAAAATTTCTTTAGGTATTTCACCATTACGAGCAGCCGCTGCCACTTCTAATCCCTTCTATGCAATTAATACATCATTAGCTAATCCTAACCAAGATTGCTAATATCTAGTTATATAAGAATCTTTTTGTAAATATGAAGATAAATTTCTAAATACTTTATCCTACATTATCATATGGTCGAATAATTCATCTTCAGATTTATTTAAATTATTATCATCAATAATAGTCTAATAAGAACGAACCTAATTAGTTAACTATTTAGCTATATAGTCATTAACGGATAAATCGCCATCAATAGTAATATTAACATTATCTCCCTAAGAATCTTGCACACTTTTACTAGCTGAAATAGTGGTACTTCCAAAAGCTCCTCTTTTACGATATTGTTCTATTCTATCAACAATGTCTTTACCTTTGCCTTGATTTACTAAATATAGCATATCCTAAGAGTTTTTAGGAGCATGTACAGTTCCTGACTTAATGGCATTCACCCCATAAAATAAACCTCCACCAAGAGTACCTCCAGTAAAGGACATTCCATATTTAGCTAATAATCTAGCAATATCATAACCTCCCTTTCCATCATTGAGTTCTTTATCATATCCAAAACCCATTATATCATTAGACTAGGTAATACCTAGTTCATGTAGCATTGCATAAGTGGAATTAGCCAAATCAGTCACTACATCTTCAGAAACTTCTTCAAGACCCTCACCTATAGCTTTACCTATAGCACCTGTAGTATGATATTTTATATCGTCTTTATAGTCTCCTAAAAGCTTAGCTACTTTATTTCTACTATCAATTATTAATTGTTTGAATTTATTGGCATCTCCTATAGATTCTCTAGCCTATTTTAAAAAGGTACGTATCCATTCATCTTTATTAGCCATTATAGCAGTGTTTATTTCTCTAGCTGACTGCTTAGCTAATTCATCAAAGAACATTTCTCCAATACCTAATCTATCTACTGTATACATACCTAAAGTCGCTCCTGCTGCTAAAGACGCTGCTTCTCTAGCAGAAGCTCCGTTATCTAAAGCAGACTAATATACGTCAGTATTAGAAACTAATGCCATATAAGCTAATGAAGCATTAGCCCCTAATCTATTTAATTTGTCTATTTTAGGCTATAATTTAGTAGAGGCTTTCTTTAATGCAGCTCGACCTATTGAAGTCATTTTCCAAGCATCAGTAGCATCTTTTCCTGAATTTTTCAATAAATTAGCAATTTGTGCCTCATCAAATCCGAAATTTAATAAAGCTTCCTATTTTTTAGCATCAGTAGAAGCACTTTCAAATATTGAAGCTATCTTTTTATCATATAAAACTTTGGCTTCATCATCAATAACTTTACTTAAATCCTTTTTTCCTCCTAATAATCTTCTAGTCCAACCTGCAACCTGCTATTGCTACCCCCATTGTAGGGCTACATCTCCCATTAAATTTAATACAGTCTCAGTAGTGAATCCCATATTAGCATTAGCATGATCAGAAGAACTTCCCGTAGCCTACATCATTTTAGCTTCTAACCCATTTAAAATGGGATTTTGTGGGAGCTGATTAGACCATAAAGAATTAACCATTCCCCAAACCATAGGGGCGGTTTTTAATAATTCTCTAGCCACTAATGCTCCTGAATATATGGCTGCTACTTCAGGTCCCATTAGCATAGGAGCTACCCCCATTAAGTTTTTAGCAAGAGACCCAGAAATACTCTTTTCTAAGTCATCAGAATCAAAAAAGTCATATTTATTAATAGGGGAAGACTCTGACGTTAAATTATCAAAAGTAGATAATACCTATTTAGAATAAGGATTTCTACCAGCTAACGTCTCATAGTAAGGCTTACCATTAGAATTTAATTTTAAGTCTCCTTTTTTATGGGTAACCATTTCTCCAGTAAACTTATCTAATTCTTTAGTATCCTCATCATAAGTAGCCAATACTAATGGGTCGCTAAATATGGACTTAATGAATTTAAATGGGTTGGAAAATAAAGACTAACTATCAGGAGTAATGTCAAGTGTTTTTTTATCGGAGAAATCAAATATATTTTGTTCCTAAGCTTCTTCTCTAGCACTTTTAGTGGGAGCTTCTATAGCATTAAATCCTCCTACACCAATAGTACCTATTTTATCACTATAAGGAACTATTTTTAGAAAATCCCCAAAAGGTTTACTAGCTGATGTCTACAAATCTTTAGTATCTCCTGTTAAAGGATTTATTTTTTTAGCCCCTTCAGGAGCTTCTGGATCAAAGAAATCATAGACATGTTCTAAATTCTTTTTAGTCTATATCTACTTCCATCCAGTTGCAGCATCTTTGTAAAAATCATGAAATTTATCTTTATCAAAATTACCATTCTTATCAGCAAAATATGGATTCTTAATAATAAAATTAGATTTTAAATAAGAATCTTCAGATAACATCTAAGTATTTTCAGTATCTAATCCAGCTGTTGAAAACATTCCAGTAGTGTACTCTGGATTTTGTATATTGGCTACTATCCAATCGTTATTTAACATATAAATTAATTCTATAATAAGTTAGAAGAACTATCCTAGTATGGTGCAGATTTAGTAGCTACTAAATCATTAATCTACTAAGTATCTTCTTTATTAAATTTACTACTAAGAATAAGAGTATCTCCAGGGTTCTAAGAAACGACTGGTATAAATACTGGAGCCTCATATAAATTATCATTCCATAGAGTTCCATAACCTGGAGCATCCATTTGATGCCCACCTTTACCATCAGGGAATAATATATTAGATAATTGATCATAACCAGCATTATCTGACTCTAATTCCTTAGCATATTTGACATCTCCTCCCACTACTTTTTCAGAAGTCTCTCCATTTACAACTATAAAAGACGACCATTTACTAGGGTTAGGTTTACCATCTATTAATAAACTCCTAAGATTTGGATATTTAGATAATATAGCTGCCTATTTTTTCATATACATAGGATCTTTAGGGTCTAGATTATTTTCAATCTCTTTCTTAGCTTTTTGATAATCTTCCAACACTGCAAAATTTGGCATTACATTTCCTGAACCATCTTTTATAGCAGGAAGTATTACTTGCATACCGCCGTCATTTAAATAAGCTACAGAATTTAAGTCATCTATTTTCTAATCTCCAAAGTATATAGATCTAGGATTTGTAAGAGCCTATATTCCAGTAGCCTAAAGTAATTTAGACAAAGAAGATTCTCCTACCATTTCTCCTTTAGGAGTCTGCAAACCTCCATAGAATCTTCCATATAATGTCATAGATGCTCCACCATTTGTAGGCTAGAAAGTATAGGTTTGAGGAGTTCCTCCTCTACCGGTCTACATCATATAAGCCTAATTAGCTACAGCATTTTTCCCGTAATCATCTCCCTCATCGTTTTTAGAAGATTTAGATTTATCTGGAGTCTCTTTTTTAGTGCCATCAGGATTTAGCTCATCCTAATATTCCATATTGGTATTAAATGAAGTATTACCAGTAGCTAGTAATTTTAGTAAATAATCTACTCCTTTTTTATTTTTTCCTGCTCTAGCTGTTAATAAGGTCTACTCTTTAGTAGATAAAGACGCCCAAGCATATTGTAATAAATTAGCTACCTAATCAGCATTTTCTTTAGTAGTATATTTATATACTCCTGGCATAGTTAATGTAGTTGGGTCTAGTCCTCTCTATAATAATCCTTTAAGTACTGTTAATCCAGATTTAGTATTAAAACCATCAGTACTAATATATGAAGAAACACTACTAGATTGGGCATTACTTAATATTTTCTATAGTTTATTAGTAATAGCTTCTACGCTAGTACTACCATTTACTATATTAAGAATAGAGTTATCCCCAGGTAATTTCTAAGCTCTTAGTTCCATTATATCCGCATTAGTAAGAGTTTTATAAGCATAAGGATTTTGTTTCCATTTCTCAACAGAAATAGTATCTATTCCTCCATCACTAGTTTGTATTACAACTCCGCCCTAATCAGTAATAGCCATTTCATTTTCTGAATGATTGGTAAACATAGTATCCCTAGATTTATCCCAAACTTCTTTATTAAATTTAGCTATCTTAGCCTATAAAGATATTCTAGTTAACATCTAAGCGAAGTTTGAATAATTAGTATCTCCTGTATTTGTTGGATCAGCCCAGAAGTTCTAGGCTTGTGTATATAGTTTTAAGATATCACTAGGAAGACCATTTATATCTTTTAATAATCCTAGAAAATCTTTATCTGTTATTTTCCCTTTATCCTCATCATTAGATGATTTTTTATTAGCAGCAGCCATAGCTTTTATCAACTTAGCAGTATCTGATTCAGCTTCTACTCCAGTTGTAGCCATAGCTAAAGGCTAATAAAAAAATGCAGAGGAGGATGTTCCCCCTTCTGCAAATTTTTGTATTTTTAAATTCATTTCTTATTACTCTTTTTAAATAAAGTATTAATGAGTTTACTTAAATCTCCGCTCTATTTAGTGGCAGTATTAATACTATGTCTTATAGTATTATAAAATTCTTTGGTATTAAACTTTGATATATCTTCAAATTTACCTCCTTTTTTGTATTTAAACCCAGGATTGCTAATACCATATACCTGATACATATTGTTATAGTGTTTTGCTCCAGCCTCCTTCTACGCCTCAACTAAAGCCTTATACTCAGGAGTATCAGATGCATTAAAGTTCAAGTCATTCTAATGTTGGCGTAATAACTACTAATATTTTTGTTGAGCTAATAAAACTTTAGCGTCATTCTGATAATCCCACTAAGCTTTAGCTAAACCATATTGCTACTAAGCATTCTTTCTTTCAACATATGGGTCAATAACATTAAATTCCTCTAAGGCATTAATCCAATTTTGTCTATTAGTAGCGAGTCCTCTAATTCTATCTCTAGGATCTTGATACTCATTAATTAGTCTAGTTTTATATGCCTACTGAGCATTAGCATTAGCAGTATCAACGGCACTTTCCATATTGTAAAGTCCTGCTTTATAAGACTGCTGTTTCTATCCTTCTAACCAAGTATTTCTTTCAGCGTTACCTTGTAAATATAACTTATTAGCATTATTCATACTTTCTTGCTAAGCAGCAGTCTACAACTAGCCACTAGAAGTAAGTGGTCTAGAAGTCTAATTCATTGCCTCAGCAGCTTTACTATGATAAGCATTCTACTAAGCTAAATTATCCATTACTTGATAACTAGTATGCTTAGGAGAGATAACATAATTTGGAGCTTTTATTTTGAATATATCATTAGTAGCTTTATTAGCTAATAAATATTTACCAGTTTCAACTGCATTATAAAGATTACCTGGATTACTTGTTAATTTAGCTAAGTATTCTTTACCCTTATCAAATATAGATTTCTTACCAATACCAGGAGTAGTTACTGAACCATCCTTTTTAGGAGTTTCTTGTGGTGCAGCTTCAAAATCTTGATAACCATTTAAAGTTTTATCTTTTGTAGGAATCCATTGACCTTTACCAGAAGTATCACCTGGAGCTATATAATAGTAAGCTCCGGTATTACCTTGTTCTTTCCAATATTTTCCCCAATCTCCAAAACCTCCAGCTTTTATACCTGAATCAGTTAAAGATGCTACACGAGAATAAGTCTACAAACCTAAAGCATTATCTATATAAGCTTTACTTGGATTAGCATTATAACTATCACCAGTAGCTAAAGCCTTATCAGGTCTAGTAAAGTTAATTAAACCATAAGCAACTCCTTTTTTATCAGTATAATCTTTAGTATTATTTCCAAATAAAGTATAATTTAAAGTATTACCTGCATTCTAATAGCCAGTATTAAAAGTGTTAATACCTTTATTAGCAACATACGTAGAATCATTATTGTAATTATTTACACCATAAGTATTACGGTCATTAACATTTTTCATTACATAATCGGCATACTATCTAGTGGCATCATCTCCTACATAATGAGTTCTCATCCAAGATAAAACATCCTAATTATTAAAATATTTATTTAGATAAGTATTATATCCAAAATCCTAATTTTTACCTGCCCATATATTATTTAATTTTACACCTCCTTGGGCTTTAATAATACCACCTTGTTTAAAAGCGTGAACAGATTTAACATCTGTTCTAGAAGGTTTAGCTCTTAATCCTGAGGCTCTACCCTAACTATCTAAGTTAGTTAATACTGGAGAGAACATTTGCTAATACATTCCCTATCTACTTTCAGTAGGAGATAATATAATAGCATTCTATCTTCTCTGTCTTTCTAAGAATTCCTACTATACAGCATTCTACATTTTTTGTCTTCTTTCCAAAGATTTTCTAGTAGTATGTTGTATAGCACTTCCAGTACCTTGTCTTTCTGCAAAAGGAGGAAATAGACGTTCATACATAGCCTATTTTTTAGATCTAGCTGCTCCCTTTAATTCAGGTTTAAATTCAATAGGTTTCCAATTTAAAGCAAATTCCCTATTTGCCTATGTTCTTACAGATTCAGGAGTTACTATAACTCTAGCTGACGGAACAGGCAAATCTTTTGCTCTGGCATTACCTTCAGCGAGATTAATTTTAAATTGAGTATTAGCTTTAGCCTATTTAATTTCCTGCTATGCATCTGCAAGATCTTTTGCTAATGATTTACGTTCAGATAAGTCTTTCTATAAAGCATCCCTACGCTCAGCATAAATCTAATCTTGAGGTTTCTATTGTTTATACAAATCTCGCATAAATCTTTTAGACTACTATTCAGCTTCCAAATCTTTAATCTCCTAATCAGTCATAGGTCTCTTTCTATAATGCTCATAAGCTTTTCTAGTAGCATTATCAATAGGAAGAGGTTTGTCTGACATAAATCTCTTTCTTAATAATTCAATATCCCTCTTTTGCTATTCAGGAGTTATATTATGAGTCTATAAAGGTTTTTCAGGATTATTTGTAATAGTTGGCTAATTCTAAGCAGATTTTGGCTATTCAGTGTTAGTAGTAGGTTTAGGAGTTTTACTATTCTAATGTTTCAAAGATTTAGCAGGTCTAAATATATATTTAGTTTCTGGATCTGAAGCATTATTGAACCTACTTATAAATTTTGTACCGAAGAAATTACCATAAGCGCCTTCCCAAAAAGAGCCTCTTGCAAATGGAGCATAATTATGAAATATTCCATTATCAAACTAAATACCATCTACTTTAGTAGTAGCTGCTAGAGCCTCATTCCTAGCTCTCATAGTAGGATTTTTAGTTTTATCCATTATAGATTCATAATCTTTAGCAGAAATAGTCTATTTACCTTTATTAGTATGTACTGTTACATTCTTCCCATAATTAGGATTAGTAGCTCTTACTTTATTATGATTAGGAGCTACTTTAGTTAATCCCGAAGTTATAGAAACTGCTGTAGCTAGGTCTCTCAATTCATCTGCTGTAATAGTAGTTGGGTTAGTTACTAACTTTTTAACAGCACTAGCAGCATTTGGAGCAGCTTGTATTACTCCTGGAGCAGTTACGGCACCAAGAACTATTTTATATAATCTGGCATTATTTTGTAAAGCTCTTCCTACTCTACCTAATTTAGCTAATTTACCATAAGAACCTAAAATAGGAACAGCACCCGCTGCATCAAATAATAAGTTAGTTCCTAAATTAGTAATTGCTTCTGCCTTACTAACAGATGGATCGTTAAAATCTGCAGCAGCATGAAGACCAGTTCCTACAACCCCTGCTCCTGCACCTATTAAATTTCCAGCAGGACCAGCGAATGAAGACACAGTAGAACCTATATCAGCAAAAATACCCGCAATCTGAAGTTTGTCAGTACCAGTTAGCTAGCCTAAGTTTCCTAATTCTCTCTATCCCGCTTTTATTCTATTAGGATCTCTCTATCCTTGTAATGGAGTTCTTTCTACACTAGCCTATTGCATCTTTTTCTAAGATTTAATAGCATCTTGACGAGCTTTTAAGTCTTTTGAGTATTGCTCTCTTAGTTTTGTCTAACCACCGAAAATACCACCTCCAAACTAATGTTTATTTATATGTTTTTTATATTCATTATTTCGTAAATCATTCCAAGATTTGCTTCTATAAAATTCAAGGTTATTACCTCTTTTACGCATATACATATAAGTACCATCAGAGCTTCTTTTAGAGTTTTTTAATCTCCATACAGTACCTTCAGAAGCTCCTACATAAGATGATACATCATCACCTATCTTATTTATTTCTCCCGTGTCTAATAATAATTGAAAGTTATAGTTAAGCCAGTCTAATTTAGATCTAATAGCCACATCACCATTAGTAGTATGTCTATCAGCATTCTTTAAAGAATATACTTTATGGATGTCTGGAGTTAAATCTCCATGTATAAAATTATCCCATCCATTACCAAAACTATTTTTACCAGTAGCTATATCCCATTCTTTTGCATTCGAAATAGCTGGTCCTTCTAATCTTTTCCCCTTAGAATCTACCATAGAGGATTGTATTAACCTAGAAGACACATATGAGGTAGCCTAAGCTTTTGGAGAATAATAACCATTAGCTTTTAACCAGTTCGTAAAAGCTTCATCTTCTCTTCTTTTATTAGCTGCATCTATTTCTGCCTAATTTTTAGTTAAAGCTTCTTCATTATTTAAATTAATAATCTATTGTCTTTGAGCTAAATACTGTTGCTACTGTTCAGGAGTCATAGTATTATATCGAGCTAATTCTTCCTCTGAAAATCCTTTAGTAGGATCATCCTCTGTTGACTATGTCTAAGCACTACCAGTATCAGCATCAGAAACCATAGTACTTAAATCTTTAGTAGCTAAAGCATTACTAATGTAATCAGAAGTAATACCTAATGGAGCATAAGTAGCCACATTAGAAGAAGCTATAGCAGCATCGAGATTTTTATAAAGAGCATCTTTATCAACCCCATCCCAATTATACTAAGCACCATTAGTAGTTAATTCATTTTTATATTTAGTTAATCCTTCTTTTATTTTAGCACTTCTGTTAGCGATGCCATATACTCCATTTGTTAAAGTATCATTTTTCTAAAATAATTCCCAATCAGGATTATTACTACCAAACCACTATTGATTTAAATATGAAGTAACACTAGGTATGCTCTTTAAGGACTTATCAGCAGGTTTAGAAGCAGTCTACATACCTTTAGCTATCTAATTCATAAAGGCAGCAGTTGCTCCATTAGCATCAAACTTACTTCCTATCCAATTATATTTTTCTTGTTTGTTAGTTCTAGCACCAGTATCATCAACTATCTAGTGCATATCATTTATCTCATTTATTTCACCATTCTATACTCCTTGAGCATAGTTATGTAAAGAATTCCAAGCTAGCTAACGACGTTTATTACCCCATCCCTACTAGTCAGCAAATTCTTTAAACTTATCTGGGTCAGTAATTGCTCTAACAAAATCTGCACGAGTTACATCACCTATTCCCGAAATTTTTATATTCTTTTCTGCCATAAATTAAAAAAGGGGAACACCAAAAGATGCTCCCCTATTAATTTTTTACATTAAATTATTTCTTAATTCTACGTACAAGTCTTCCTCCCTTACGGTATACTGGCTGACCTGCTTCTTCTGGAGCACCACCTTGACCTTGTTGAGCCATCTGTACCAAAGCCTGACACACTTGCATAGCCATATTACAATCTTGATTCTACAAAGCCTAAGCTGCTGCTTGCAACAACATAGCCATTGGATCTTGTTCTGCACCAGCACCCTATTCCTCTGGAGCACCTTGTTCTGCACCCTGAGGTGCACCTTGTGGAGGCATTGCTCCACCTTCCTAAAACTTTTTAATAAACTTATATTCCATAATTAATTATTGATTAAACTTCATTTTTATAATTATATACACAGTTTTATTCGTACAAAATAATAATAACCAAAACTATTATTATATAATTATAACGTTAAATTATTCATCAGTGTTATCTTTATCTTTTAGGCTATCCACATATTCAGGTTCTCTAGAATCTTGACGTTTTAAAACTTTAAAGATGTATCGACCAAGTGCTCGATAGGCTCCATCAGTCTTAGACGCTTCTGCTTTTTTAGCCTTCTTTATAAGAATTTTAGTTTCTCTTCTACTTACAATACGTTCTCCTCCTTTTAAATTCATTTGAGTGGATCCGTCAGGGAAAAGAACGTGCATAGAATATTCCTTATCATCAGAATCTTCTACTACTAGCTAATCTCCTTCTTCAATACCTGAATTACTATTTACTTCAAGAACATACTGAACGTCATCCTCAGTAATAGGCTCTTCGGACATTGGTTGTCCCTATTTAACTGATACTACCTCCATATCATCATCTATAAAAATTATATCTAATGAAATAAGAGTATCCTTCATCCAATAAGATAAGTCTTGAGGTTCATCATATATAAATAACATTCCCTAATCTTTAGGTAAAGATTCTCGACCCATTAAACCTTTTTCCTATTTCTCAGGAGTATCAGCAATTTCTACTTTATATTTTTTATCTCCTATAGTAATATTTACTAAGTTAGACTCTTTATTATTTATTTCTGCCATTATTCTACCTCCTTTATTAGTCCAGTGTTATCTATAGTGTTATGAAGAATTTCTTCAGCTAATAATTTACCTGCTTCTAATGCAGCTTTTGCAGAACCATCTTTCATTAGTTCTTCTAGTTTATTAGTCACTGATAAATTAAAAATTATCTCGTTTCTTTCTATCTCTGCGGTCTATTCTAGTTTATCACCATCTTTAGCAACAACTGGAATACCCTTTTTAGTAAAATCTTCATTATCCATATGGTTTAATCTAGCATGTAAAGCTCCCTCAGGAATAACATTCATATCTCTAGAATTAACTTTTCCTCCTTCTTTAAAAGCTCTTACCTCATCAGTAATATTTAAAGAAGCTTCTGGGAATTCTTTAGATAGTGCTTCAGCAATCTATTCCTATGTGAAATTAAATAAAGAAAATTCAGAAGGAGTAAATGTTTTACCATCTTCAGACCAACTTCCTCCCTAATGAAAATCATCATTATATTTAGATTTGGTAGAGAATAATGGGTCGTCATAATACCTTTCTAATTCTTTATTTATAATAGGCTCTTCTACTTTAGGTTCTTCTTTTACTAATTTAGAACCTTGTTTTGCTGACTTTATTCTTTTAGTGTATTCTTTTATAGATTTATAAGAATCAAATAATTTAGCTCCTTCTTTAGCAACCAACATTCTGCCTGAGTTAGATAAATCATAACCTCCACTTATATCAGTCTAGTACTAATTATTATTAATAGAATTCATTTGATTACTTCTAATATCATTTAAATTATTCCTTTGAGCCCAATCCCACATGGTATCTTTCCAATCATTAGTTTTTGCAATAAGTCTATTAGCTCTTCTTCTAGCACCTGAGTTCCATCCGCTGTAAGAACCTTCTCTAGATTCGGCATCTGCAATATCTTCCATTGCTCCACCATAACCTCCTGCTACAGAACTTTGAGCTTGTCTAGATTGCCAATCTTTACCAGTAGCAGCTATAGTTTTCTTTCCTGTAAGACCTCCGATAAGATTAAAGGCAGCTAAACCTGCACCTAATCCCCATCCTACTCCAGGAATCATAGAAGCTATACCTCCTACCGTATTTACTGTATTTTCCCAACCTGCTTTTCTCTAATTACCAAATGCAACCTAAATACCAGCATTAGCTAATCCTGCAATACCAGAAGCACTTCCCATAGAAGATAAAGCTCCTTTAGCTCCAGCTTTTAACCCTGAGCCTATAGCTGCCGTAGTTAAAGATTTACCAGCAGCTTTTGCAGCACCTGCAATTGCTCCTACAGCAACATTTTTTAAAGCAGAATTAGCTGCACCACCAATCATTCTAGTAGCAACTCCATTAGAATTAGTAAGTCCACTAGTTAGTCCATTAATAGGACTTTCTAAGCCAATAGAATTTCCTAATCTATTAATAGCATAAGAAGTTGCATAATTCTATATATTAGCTCCTAATTGCTATCCAAATGATGGAGTTGTATAAGCTTCCATCTATTGAAGATTCATATTTTTCATATCAGGTCTAGTAAATCCAGACTCTGATGTTATTGTCTAAGGGACATTACTATAACCAGTAATATTAGAAGAAAAATTAGAAAACTAATTACTAGCCATTGAACCTATATCAGGAGTACTAAACTATAAATTCTGCTAAGCTGTAATAGATGCAAGATTAGGACTAAAAGAAGAAGTAGGATTAGGGAGAGACTATCCAGTGCCTCCCCCTAATTCAAATTTTTTAATTTTTTTATACATAACTTAGTCTATATGTTGTTAATATTCCAGTAATGATAGCTAAGTCATTTCCTGTATATCTTATCTTTATTTTTATATATTTATCTTTCATAGGAATCTACTAACGATAAGTCCATCCTGTAGTATCTACATTTCCTAAGTTATAAGTATTAGGCAAATCTTCATCACTAATTTCAGTTTTATCCAAATCATTAGGAATCCAATTTAATACAATAGGTGGTTTACCATCTTTCCAAGTAGTCTCGTTTTTTTGAGCAATATTAATAGAAGGTATCTAAATATACCACTCATCCTCCTAATAATAAGAATTACCTTTTATTATTCCATGTTTAGGAATAGGCAAGTTTTTAACATGAGTAGAAATATTATACTAATTTAAATCCTCATATCTAACTATTTCAGAACCTGAAAGTCTAGAGTAATCTCTATCTGAAGGAGAACGCATAGAATGATAATAATCTTCTATCTCATTAACAGAATCTAATCTATTATAATATAATGGGAATATAGTAGATTTAGGATACTGCTAAGGAGTTACTCCTCTTTTAGAATCATTATATAAATGATCATAAGTAATATCTGAACCTAGTTTTTGATAGGTATTTTTAGTTAATTCCTATCTATACCACATATTAGGTTTATCTTTACTAAATTCATAGCTATCTCCATTAATTTCAAAATGAAAAGATTCAGGCTCAGCTTTATTAGATATAATTTGTAAGTTATCCCAAATTTTCTATTTTATAGAATTATCTTTTACAACAAATTCAAATTCAAATGGGTGTTGTTTATTATACCAATAACAAGGTTTAATATGTTCTTGAGTATCAATTATACCAGCCTATCCATGTTTCCAAAAATTAGTTAAAAATGCTGGAAGTTTTTTAGTAACTTCTGTTTCCTATTTATTATAGAAAAATTCTGAGAATGTAAAATACAAAGTAAAATCATAATAACCACTATTAATTAGAGTAGTTTTATTAAAAGTACTTGCAGAACCTGAATCTTCAGTACCTAAAGTAGCTCTTATATTAATAGCTAATAATTTATCATTTAAGATTTTATATATTTTATAATAACTACTTAATCCAGCCTAAGAAATATCCTAAGGAACTAAATATTCTCGTTTATCTGTCGCTACGTTATTTTTCTCTTCCTCTGACTATCGTTTATCCCATTCTTCTATTATACTAGCTATTTTAACTTCTATATAAGCTTTTCCATCCTCAATATTACCATTAGAATCAATATTTACATTTGGTAATATCATAGATGATTTACTTACTGTGGAGCCTCCTTCTTGAGTAAAATACTAAAACTGCACATACTTTTCAGAATGATTTAAACCAGGTAAAATTTCTAGAGTAACTTTTGTCTATCCTATATTTTCTGGTATGTATCTATCATATATACCTTTTATAGGCATTATTACATTCATATTTTTTCCTAAAGAATTAACTGGTAAGATGTTAGCACTAACAATTAAACCACTCTTGCTATTACTCATCATATCATTTAATCCTAATTTTGCTATATATTTAGATACACTTCTATCAAAGGTAAAGAAAATATTATCTATATTAGCAGAGTAGGACGGTAGCCATGAATAAAATGTTACAAATGATTTTGTAATTTCATTATAACATAAATTCCAAGCTTTATCTTCAAATCCATATTTCTAATCATAGAATGTAAACATTACATCATTCTTATTAGCATTATAATGAGTTTTTACATTTCTAATTCCTATAATAGGAGTTGTCTCTCGTTCAGATAATGACAAATTATCTACTAAAAATTTATTTACTTTAAAATCAGAAATTGTTTCTAAATTCTTTCCGTCAGTCCTCCAAATTTTCTTAGCTACAGTATCTACCCCATATACTGCATATGGAGTCTTCACGACGCTCTCAGCCCACTAAGAGCCTATCATATCTGAAAGTACTATCTACGAATTTTCAGGAAGAACATTTTTAGTATTAATAAAAATTGCTCCACCATCTCCTTCACCAGTTTGTATTCGCTCATTTACTGGTAAAAGTACTACACCATGTTCAAATACACATATGAGACTAGATCCCATAGGTACTAATTTTATAATAGAACCATATTCTTTAGTATAGTCTACATAGTTAGTAGATTTAAATACTCTATAACCATTTCTATAAGCGTCATTTATAGATATATCAGAATATATAATACGATTCTAATAAATATTTTTTATATATGGTACTTCAGGAACATTAAAATAATATTTCTCATTTAAAGTGCTTCTTAAACCATCATTATATAAATAAGATTCTGGTATTTTATTATTGCCTGAAATTAAATCCTACTAATATGGATACCAAGCTCTAGGTCTACCAAATATACCTTTTTCATTAATATTACTTTCATCAATAGAACGTATTGATAAGTTAGTAGAACTTCTTAGCTTAAAGGTAATCCAGCTACCAAGCTATACAGCATTTACATCTCCTCTATTTATTCTCTATAATTTTTCGGAGTTATTAGCATCATAATTATTTTTCCAAGTATCTTCATCTAATATCTCATCATTATAAGGATTAGAAGAATCTGCAAAATTACGATTTAATCTATGAGTAAATGTGCATAAATAACAATCTCCTCTAGCTAAAGTAGTATACTAATAAGGATTATCTTTAACATCATTTAAATGTTTCCAATCGTGTATAGCAGTATTTATATCAATTCTATCTCCTATTGAATAATAAGCAGTGTTATCATCATAACGTATAGCGAAATAGTTAGTCATCTAAGATTCTGAATATCCTGGAATATAAATATTTATTATGGAATTATATAAAATATTTCCATTAGATTTTATGCCTAAATAAGGAGAATAGATACCTCGTACTAAGTTTGTAGCATTACTATCATACCTTTTATTGGATTCAATATATCTAAACTAATATGCTTCTTCAGCATCTCCTAATTTACTTCTAAAAATAGTTTCATCTATAGCTACTGAAGGCACGTCATCAGTTACAGATATAATTTTAGCAGAAATTTTTAAAGACTTTTGTTCATTAGATACAATACCAGGATAATATAATCTATGATTAGTAGTTTTCCACTATAAATCTTCATAAGAATGATTATCTCCTTTTATTACATAGTTAGTTCCAGTAAATAATGAATTAAACCGAGACTAGTTTAACATAAATTCAGGACATATAGCAGTTAATATATTAGAAGATTTATTATAGTTACTAATTAAGCATAAATGTTTATCGTACTCATTAGATAATTTTCTGGAATAATTACTATCTATAGTTCTTTTTAAAAATTCTATTAAATTTGAAGGTTTAGGGAGTTTAGGTGTTTGCTAATTTAAGAAAGATTCTATATAGACATTTTCAGCTTTAATAGCAGGACATTGTGCTTCCTAATCGTAGGGCATAGTAAAAGCCTAAGCTAATAATGTTGGATTTCTCTTCTATCTTACAAAAAATAATCCTTTAATATCATAAGTATCTTTTAAATATTTAAGTACTACTGTAGGCACCAAAACTTTTATAAAATATAAATATTCATCAGTATTATTTTCATTTGTAGATTTAAATTTTACAACTCCTTTAGCATTCTCTAAGTCTTTTCCTCCATGTATACAATTTGTATCTTCATCAATAGTTATATACTATCTTTGACCAGCATCATCATATAAATTTACAGGATTTATTTCTGAATTGCTTACAGTAGTGTAGCTGTTAATATCATAAATATTATTACCTCCTCTAACATTAAATACTTCTGATAAAGAATTATCTGACATTATATATACTACTCCAAGCCTATATATTTCATTATCCCAATATCCAACATTATAATATATATTTTTAGTATTATAATATTCATAGCTATTAGTAATACTACTATCATCTTGATAATCATAGTCTACCTATCCTATTATATTTTTAGAATCTTGTTTTTCTAAAGTAGGAAGCATTCGTAAACTTAAATCCGATAAATCTTTATACGGAATGTCTGGTTTAGTTACATTACCTAAAAATAATCTATTCTAACATTGAGCACTAGTTTTAGCTTTACTAGTCTAAAAGAACTAATTATTGATTTCTGAGATAGGTATTTCAGTAGAATCTTCTAAACCAGTTACATTAATAGTACAAATCTAATGTTTAACTATATACTTATCATTTATTTTATAAGCTTTAGTACTTCTAGTTTGATAGCTATCCCCAGTATTTCTAGTATAATAAACTGTTATATAGTTATAGCTATAATCGATATTATTGAGCTAAAATGATACTGTTTTAAAGGCATTTTCATCACTAATTCCTCCATCAATAGAGAATGGGTCACAATCATTGCCTTTAAATATTGCCACTACCCCGGAATCAGCAACAAAGTCTGTTTCGTTACCGTCGGCATCAGAATATTTAAAATAAAAATTATAATTTCCTACCTTTAATTGTCCGGAAGAATTTACTCCTATAAATTTAACTGTAGGAATACTATTTATTCGTTTATATAGAGAAGAGTCTAAATCAAAAGAATCCTAATCATAAATATTAGTATCATTATCTCCAACTCTATCAACTAATTCGTAAGTATTTAATTCTGTAGTAGAAAATCTAGAATTAATTAACCTAGGAACATTTTTATTATCATTAAAAATGACATTTACAGTACCATCATAAGATGGCTATATATCCATAGTAACTGGATGTTCTAAATCAAAATTTAATAAAGGAGTATCTAAGTCTACAATACTTCCAGCTTCTACATTACTAGATTCTTCAGAATCTATCTAAGTATATAAAATATTAGAATCTACTTTATGTTGTTTATTTATATTAAATTTACAATTATATAAATCACTTATAGAATTAACATTAGTAGGCTTCACCTAAGAAGCATCTAATTGTATATAAGAATCAGAATTAAAAATATATCTGTTAGGAAATGAGTACTAACAAGTATCTATATTAAAAAATACTTCTTCAGTAATATATATCTATTCATTTATATTTCCTGTATTATCTAAATAACAATAGGTGTATTTCATACATGGGACAGATTCTATTATATGCATTTGGGAAGTGTCTGACATAACCTAGCATTTCAAATCTTCTTTAGTATGAAAGTTTAAATCATAAACTATTTGACTACTAGCTCTTACTAATTTAAACTTTAATGTATTAATACTAATATTAAATTGATTTTTTATATTATATATTAATATTTTATTATTAATAGAAGTTTTAGTATCAGTGATTCTAAAATTATGAAATGGGTTATACTCCCATGCCATATAACCTTTGTTACTTAATTGATATAAAAAAGGTTTAATAGTAATATCCATTATACTAATTTTTGAGAATTATCTGGATCTGGAATATGAGTAAGATTAATATATGGAATTCCTTCAAATGTAAAGGTTGCAGTCTCATTATCATTTACACGAGAACAGTATCCATATATAGACTTAGGTAAATTATTAGAAATACTATTAGCATAAATCTAATCATCTTTCATAATAAAATTAGAATCTTGATAAACTTTACCATTATCTAATCTATAGACTTTTCCAGATATAAGAGATTGTCCTGAAGATGTTTGAGTATATATCTATTTCCCATTTACTATACATACTGAAGCATTATCCTATAAATCTAAAATATCCTATTTTATATCAGGTATTTCTACAATAGGTATTTCCATAGCACTATTATCTTTTACAAAAATGTTTGTTTTAATTAAAGCTAATAATTTATCATCTTTAAATGTTTTCTATATATATTCATTAAATTTAGCATCAATAGAATTTTTATTAAATTTTAAAGATAAGTCTACAGTAATAGCAGCGGTAATTGATCCAGCACTTTTAACATCTTTATTAGGAATAAATATTGTGGATTCATTATCTAAAGATACAAAATAATTATTTAAAGCTTCAAAAATTATTTCCAAATTTTCATTAGTATACTCCTTATAATTATGCTCACCCTAGGACGATACATCCCCACTTGAATCAGTATAAGACCCCTTAGTTCCAAATAAATTAATTAAAGCATATCCCTATGTAATATCTTTTACAAGAAGTACTGGACTATATGGATAAACTCCGGGTGATGTAGTTTCAGGTATGTAGTACCCATCTTTAGATCTTAATTTTTTTAAGTACTAACCATTAGATCCCTACCAGCCAGAGTCATATTTCTAATCTAAACCACATATAGCTATAACATTTTTATTACTGTAATCTAAAATGGTTATAATTGTATCCGGTAATTTTACTCCATAAGTGTTTTTAGTGTTTCCAAACCAACTATACTATAACCAATTACAAGTAGTTGAAATATCTGTATCGTGATGTTTACCCTATGCTCCGACTAAGCCTGTATAGTCTCCAACAGATCCATACTTTTTAATTTCTCTAATTAATACCTCAGAGTTGTCATAACCTGTAGTTTCAGTTCTACCATATATAGAATAAGAATTTGATATATGGTATTGACCATCCGGAATTAATAAATCCTGAAAATTTTTATGCTAACTTAATGGTGATAATTTAGTTATTTTAGATTTTCCTAACTTAGCTTCATAAGTTGTCTAAGCTATTCCAGTAAATTCAGAAGTAATTATATTAGAATTTATAGATGATTTAGTCTTACTAGTATCAATTTTTATAGTATTTGATTCTATATTAACTTGCGAAGAATTTATCATACTAGATTCTACATTTATATTAATAGGGTAATCCTAATTTGTTAAATAGTCAATATTAGCTCTTACTGAAGTATTCTTAAAATTATAACCCTAAGTTAACTAATGTACCTTATCATCAGTATTAGTAAATATTCTAACACCCGACTAAAATAATTCTGGAATGTTGCTTATTTGAGTGTTACTGAAACTATAAGATATGTTATAATTAAAATAATTACTAGGTATTTTTAATTTATCTTTTATATCATCCTATTTCTTAGCTTCTGTCCAACCTTTATAATCTTTTTTGTTAGATATTAATTCTGCAATAATAGGCGTGTTATGCTCATCAACTACACTGACATTAGATTCGGTACATACTGGCAAATACTCAGGCTAAACCTTAGTATTATATATATAATTTTTATTATCTAATGTATAGTAACAATCTAAAAAAGAATCATAGTCTTTAATTATTGGATATTCAGAATTTCCATAATATGACGGGTTGTATAATCCAGTTATAAGCATCCATCTATAAGTATGTTTCTCTTGAGAGTTATACTTCCAAGAAATATCTACATAAAATAATTTATTAGGTATAACAGAATCATTATAATTAGAATTATTACTAATAAAATTAGAAATATCAAAATTCTCATTAAATTCTCCATTATAACTTATTCTTTCTTTAGTGAAGAATTTCCATTTCAAAGTATTATAAGCTACATCATAAAAAGAAAATGAAACTTCAGAGATGACATCATTTTCTCTAGGATAAGACTCAAATCCCCAAGTTAATAATACTCTATCATTATTTACATAATACCTCCAAGCATTTAATTCCATTTTTCCAGAGTTTATATTATCTGGATTTAATTCCCCAGAAACATTTCCATCAGGAATTTCTCCAAATTTTAAACCATTATCATAAAAATAAGTTACTGGATAAGCTGCCCAAGAAATTTTATCAGTAGTATTTAATGGTAAGGCGTATACTTGAGAAAATGAGTAGATATTAGTAATTTTATCATATAAAGGATATCCATATCCTAAATTATAGTTTCTATTATAGTCATTAGGAATTGCAAATGGTAAATTATAAATTGAATTTTTATTTATAATAAATTGAATACCCTTGATAATATTTTGGTCACTTTTATCAAAGTAATATTTATAACCTTCTAAAGGTTCTACTAAATCTTTAGAATTTAAAGCTTTAGATCCGTCAGGACAATTATATTTGTAATTTACATAAATTAATAATAATATTTTAGAATCTATCTATAATTCTTTCTAATTCTATATTAAAGGTAATTCAACATTAGAATAATCATTTCCTGTATATATGGGATTATTAATAATATTATTATCATCTAACTTTTTATAACCAATTACACTAACTTCAATACTCTATACTGTATTATATTTAGCATATAGAAATAGTCTACCAAATAATTTACTATTATAAGTATTTAATTTACTCTAAACACTTGTCTAATCCATTAACTCGGAAGATACTAAACCATCCTTGCCTTCTGTAGACATTTCATTCTGCCAATATCCACAATTAAATTTATATAAATCAGAATCAATATTAGAAAACTAAATCTATTGTCCTCCTTTATAACGTTTTAATTGATTAGTAATATCACGTAATTGTCCATTATTATCCAAAGTAGCTACTCCAAAAGTATACATTCTATTCATTGGAGTTTTTACTAATCCCTTTTCCACATTATCATAATTAGATATATAATGTTCTCCAGTAAAATCGATATTGTCAGTACCAAACATACTAGATATAGGTAATCCTACAGAGAACTTATCCCCTGATCTAATAATAGTTCCTTTAGGGAATATTTCACATTTAGTTAAAAGACTATTAATTTTATACCATTCTTTACCATCCTCTTCTTTTATATAAGTAACATCCGGGAACTTAAAAGTTGGAGTTACTTCTGATATTTGTGTAGCAGTTTTCTATCTCTAAGGAGATGGAAAACAACCTATCTAACCTTTATTTGTTAAAGGATTATAACAAGCTATATAAATAATTCCCCCATATTCTTTCATTCCGACAGGAATATATCCTGGAGGTAATTTAGCATTCTCTACTTTAGCATTACCCATATCATTTTGTAATACCATTTCGTTACCATTCATAGTAACTAAAGTAGCATTTAAAGCATCTGTTAACACCGTATTAGGAGTCATTAATGGATGATTATCTAATACCATCCCTTCGTTGAATGTATTTTGTGCTTGCATTTACAAATTCATATTTAGTATTAGTAACTGATAAATCTTCAAATTTTAAAGGATTTCTTTGATATATCAGTGTAGCATCTTTACTTATAAAGTTAGCTCTGTATCTAGTACTACCAACATCTAAAGGGTAAGGAATTTTATAAAAATAGGATTTAGAAGGTTGTGCCACTTTGCATTCCTCAAAATATTTATAAAGTATTACATTTCCATAATTAAACTTAGTCTTAGGTCTTCCTCTAGAGTTTTTAGACTATTCTATTTTCTCATACTACTATTTGGTTATACCAAAATAATAATAACCATCATATTTCTTTTTATTCCAGATACTTAACATTCTTATCTTAAATGCTAATTTCTTATAATATTTATAAAAATGTTGTAGAGGATTAGAACTTATTTTACCCATATAGAACCAAAAATCATGGCGATTAATAAGTATATCTCCTCCCCTACTATTAATTATATAAATATATCTCCATCCATATTTTAATATCCTCTATATATCAGAATGAGGAATGAAAGGAAATTTAGCATAAACCTATTCATAATAATCATCTAAAGTTTTTACTTGCATTAACAGTATTTTACACCATTATTTATATTATTTATAAATTCATCTCTTAAAGAAGTTCCTATATAACAAGGTTTAGATCTCATTAAATATTTTCCCATCCATCTAAAAGATAATTTATAAGTAGTAAAATTAGTTTCTAAGAAATCAATATCCTAATCCCCACCTTTCTATCTTCTACATTTAAATTCTTCTTGAGAAGTTCTTCTTACATATATTTCAGCATACTTTTTTCCAGTAGGTAGTACGAATGTAGTATTATTTCTTATAATATCAGTTATTACTAACTATACACAATAACATAATATTCTAGAACATATAATACACATATCAGCTGTTTTAAATATATCTTCAAAAGAACATCCATTAAATTTTAATTTCTAAAATGGAAATTTAGTATATAAATCTCTTAAAGTAAAAGCATAACCTAGAGCATAATTCATTGTCTTTTAGTTGATTTGTTGTAACTGTGTCGATGCCAACTAGTTTTTGCATCTAATATTTCATTCATCTCATTTTGATTAATGTGACTAGGAACTCTTGCAGCATCTAAGTGTTTATTTAATTTAACTTCTATTTGCTAAGCCATTTGCATTATATTAGGATTATTAGTACTTATAGAACGTTTAAATAATGTCCAGTATGCACAATAATCAGCTATTGCTACTGCTTCATCATTAGTCAGTTCAGGAAGCCCATTATCATCTAATATCTCTCCATGATATATTACTAGCACTGGCATTCCTGCGGCATCTTCAAAATGTAATGCATGATCCCAATACTAAAATTTAGCAAAATGTCCATGCCCATATAATATATTAGTATTATGTTTAAAAGCTTCAATATATTCTTCAGTCCAATGAGAATTTAAATCTCCAAAAGAATCTTTATTAGTAGTTCTATTCCAATCTTCTCCTGGGAATAATACTGCTTCAATATCATCTTCATAGCAATTACATGGGAGAGGTAAAGTGTTATTACAATCTATATTTCCTATATATTTATAAATTCTAGTTCTTTTATTTCCAATAGTTTCAAAACATACTAAAGCTAATTCTTCGTAATCTTCTTCAGTTAATTCTAAACCATACATCTAATGTAAAAGAACTAATGGATAATGAAAATCAACCAGCTGCATATTCTTGATTATTTGGTAAGTTTGGTGGAGCAACTTGTCTATAATAATATAATTTTAATTTTGTTAATCTCTATTTAATTTCATTATTAATAAAATTAAAATTATCATCTTCTAATGTTTCAGAAGAACAACAACTATATCTTTCAAGTTGTCTAGGATCTTTAAATATAGCTATGATAGAAATTTCTTTTAATAATGGAGCATTGAATACCCAGCAATCATACATACCATTCTCATTCGGAGTAGTGTCTATAAAAACCATGGGTTTAGTAACTTTACGTCTTCTATATTTACTATAAGTAAATGAAGGTAAAGAAGTATACCATAAAAATGGTAGCTATTTATCTGTAGAACCTATATACTATATAGCCTATTCTCCATAGTCATTTAATAACTAAGGTATTTCAAAATGCATAGTAGGAGTTCCAAATTCCTTCTTACATCTACAATTTTCTATATTTTTACAATCTACAGGAATGCAATTTATTTCAGTGAGTAAATCTTTATAAGGTAATATTCCTTTTAAACTATATTCTTTTATTACCTAAAGTCTCATATCAATAATGTCATCTTTAATTTGATCTAAAGACATTGACATATTAGTATGATATCCTCTAAGACCTCCTACAACATCATTCCTAATAGCTGAGGCTAGTTTGTCTAATATCATATATAATAAAAAAGGCGGAGGCAATACTGCCTTCGCCTCTTATTTAATTAGTTAAAATTAATCACCAACTTTTTTAGCATAAGTTTTTTCTACTTCTGCCTTAAATGCGGTTAAATCAGCTGCTACTTGATTAGCTTTTGCAGCAGCATCAACTTCTACAGCACCAGCTGTAGGAGCCAATGTTGTAATACCAGCGGCTGTAAGAGCTGCTTCAAACTGATCTTTAACAGCTTGATTTACGAAGAATACATGAGTAGTAACACTCTTAGTTTCTTCACCAACAGCGTCTCCGCCGAGAATACCTCTATTCTCACAATATTCTAAAGTATATTGAGTATAAGTAGCACCTACCATAGGTCTATCATCCTGATAAAGAGCGTTCCATCTAGTCTGCTCAGCAGTTGGGAGTCTGAGATTACGCATAATCCACTCGAATGTTCCAAAACCTTCGTTACCCGGAGTAATAGTAGTTATATCAGTTACTCCATAATTTTCAACTGGAGCATACTCACCTCTAGGAGTGCAGCATCCTGTAGTAGTACCAATACTAGGATCAAAGTATTGAAGTTCTACCTTAGAGAAAATCTGATAAGGATCCTGTGCAGTCAATTTCAATTTAGTGCCATCTTTAGTAGCTTTAAGCTGCTCAGTATCCATTATAAACAACTTAAACTTAGTAATCATTTTGATTACCTTATCTACAATATCTCCGGCTTCTTCAGTAGAGGTTGCTGAGAACTCAAAAGTCCAAGGACGACCTTTAACAACCCAAGTATTAGAATACAATGGGTTATTATTACTTTGTGCTAAGTGTACATAAATTTCTACTCTAAAAGTACCTTTAGTAGCTTTACTAGCCTTAAGTACTGCAGCTACTTTAGCCATATCTATAGTAGCTACGGCATTAGACTGAGCTACTGGGTCTTGTTTGTAAACAGAACGAATATTCTTTACTTTAAATCTATTTACTCTCTTTACATCGAAGTACTTAGAGTCTCCTTTAAAAAGGTCTACACTTGGATTTGTATAATCCTTAGCACTGTTAATTACAGTAGTTGTTGTAAACTAAAACATAATTTAAATTAATTTAATTATTGTCTACGAGCCTATTGAGGCTATTCCTATTGTTGAGCTGGCTAAGCAATAGATTGTGAAATAGGTATATTTGATTGTAATCTAGGATCACCGTCGTGTTCCATAACTAAATGTACCAACTCGTTTACTATCTCTTGACATACATAATCTGGGAACTCCATAATCTGTGAAGTATCCTCTGTTAAATCCATTTGCTCTTGTGTTAATCTAACAAACTACGGAGCTTTAATATAATCAACTGCTACTTTTGTTAATGCAAACACTGAAGTATCATGACCATATCTAATTTCGCATCTAACAGTAGAACTATTACCATATCTAAATGGTGCATTTTTTTCTACCACTGACTAATCAGCAGTTCCAATTTTAATAGTTCTAGTGAAGTTAGCTACTCCTTCAGTGGAATCCTATTTCTTAGAACCATCTGTTCCAGTACCTAGTCCTTTATCTTCAGGAGCTACATAAGGATTTGTAGGAAGCTTATCAGAAGTATTTACGTTATGAATGTAGTAATAAGGTCTCCAAGGGAGAGGTCTATTATAAAAATCATTCATAATTGTAGACCAACTATCAGAAGTAAGTCTTTTAGCAGCAAAAGCTACATCAGAATTAGCATTCCAACACTTGTGCTACTTCTTTAAAGTATATATACAAATGCAATTAAGCATATGAAGATAATCATCAGGAAGATTTATTTCAAATACTGCCCCATAAGGATTTTTAGCATTTGAATATAAAGCATCACTTTGAACTTCAGTAATACCTGCTGTAGTATATATATCAGAAGCTTTAGGAGTAAGAACTGCCGTAGCTTTTAACACTCTTAAATCATCAGTAGTTTGCTAATTGATATCATAAATATTATAACGTTTATTTATGTATTGATTAACAGCTTTATTTATATAATAATTGAACTCATCTAAACGCATACTAGGAGCGTGCTATTTAGATAATTCAATTAAACAAGATTCAAGTATTTGTCTTGCAGTCATAACTAAATTTTTTATTTAGTTTTCTTAGTATCTTCTGTATTTTTAGGAGTTATAGTATCATCAGCTTTTACATATAATTGTGGGTAGGTGGCTCTCATAATTAATCCCTTCAATTTAGCATTATCAGGATTTGATAGCCAATTAATAGCCGTATCATCTGTAGCACCTAAAACATTATCATTATAGCAAAGTAAATTATCCTTTACAATAATAACATTCTTTTCACGAGCATCAATTAAGAGAATGCGCAGCTTAGAACGAGCATCTTCATAAAGACCAATAATTTTAGCAGGATTCTTCATAGCAATCTGAATCAAGAAGTCTGTAATATCTGCACTAGGTACATTATCCATCTTCTTACCAAGAACTTTAGCTCTAGTAATTTGACCTTCTCTACTATCGTCAATAATATATTTCAATGCCTTAGACAAGGTCTCTGTTCTCTTAACTCTACGTACAGAATCAAGTCCAGGATGTTCAATATAATATTCTGCCAAACCATAACGTGGATGAGGATTTTTCCATCCCATTGTACCATCAATTAAATAGTTACCATTAGCGTCTTTAGCATAACGGTCAGGAGCAATATATGAACAATTTTTAATACATTCCCATAAAGCTGCATCTTTCATATTTTCAAGATTAAACTGAATGCCATCATAGATTTTAATTTTAGCATTTTCAGCTACTAAATAAACCTTTTCAGCACTCAAATTTTCCTTATCAGATTCTGATAGAATCATATTTCCTCTATCATCCACTCTTCTTACGCAGCTAGGGAAAGAACCTGTTTCTTTATCTCTACATGGATTTATAGTAATATTAGAACCTACTTTACTATAAACACTACGTAAAATTACAATATTATCATTATATTCCTATGTCATATTAATTCTTATTATCAAATACAAAATATAAGTAGGCAGATAGTCTGCCTACTTTTATCTTAATAATTGTTGTTTACTATATTTATAGTAAAACTAACGTAGTCTTGTTATTAAACTTCACGAGCAATGAAGGACTTGTATGGGTTAAATACACCAATACCTCCATAACCCCAAACAATAAGTTTACTAGCAGCGATAGCACTAGAAACTTCTCCAGAAGATAAACCATCTGCACCACCTACACCAAGCACTTTATTCTGAATGAACTCACCATTCTTGAAAGTGAATTGTGCTACACCTGGTTTACCAGTAGAATCATCTGGACTTAAATCGATACAAGCAATAAATCCTTTCTCGTTACCATATTCACGAGAGAAAGCTCTATCAACAGTGAATACTAATGTGTTACCAAGATAGTTGTAAGAAGTATAACCCTTAGTGCCAACTTCTACTTCATCATTAGCTTTCATAGAATACAAGAATGTTCCATCTGTGTGGAAGCTCTGCAGGTATTCTCCCAAAGTTGTAGTAATATCAGCATCAGCTTTTTCATTCATAACAAATACCCACTTATTTCCTTTAGGATTATTAGCTTTCTATGCCATTGTAGTAACAATAGTGTTAAGAACATCTACTGTCATCTTATTATAAGCATATTTATCAGCATAAGCTTCAATTTGTGGAATCAGACCAGGACCAATATAAATAGGTCTACCAGTTGTTGGGTCTTGAATTGTAGACTTACCATTCTTATCAATAGAACTCTTATTAAACAACAGACCATTATTCTTAACGAACATAAAGTTCTCAAGCAGAACTTTTTCCTTCTTGTCCATCTTATAGACAGTCTCCTGCATAGCTCCATTACCCTTACCTTGAGAGATATTTACAAAAGTATCTTCCATAGCAGCATACAATGCTGAGTAAGTCTCATCGTTACGGAACTGAGTAATGTATCCACGGAAACGTGAAATATTGCTCTGATATTTGCAGTAACCTTCTTCATGCATTTCTGGCATTGAGTTACTCTAGAATCTTGTCAACATACCAATTTGGCAAGCATCCTTATCAAGTACTGAGCTGTAATCATCATCAATTAAACGTCCTTGAATTTCCCAATAATTATCAGCACGTCTCTATGGTCTAGTAATACAAATAACTTGCTGTCTAGACTCTTCAATCATAAAGATGTCATACTTTTGATAGTAATTTTCTTTAAAAGCAAAAGTAATTTCTGTGCCATTAGCACCATCTTCTGTAGGTACAGCAGCGAATTCAATACGTCTAATTTGATTAGTTTGAATCTCATATTCATACATTAATGCGTTCAAACGCTGGAACTTGTTACCACTCTTAGCGTTATTATAAATAACATTTTTAAGTGAAGTAGTTATATACTCAGCAGTGTTCTAAGGATAAAGATTTGCAACAATTCCCAAACGAGCAGGTTTTACACCTAAGAACTTATAGAAATCTTCAAATGTTCTGGTATTACCCATAGTAGGGACTTGTGTAGTAAAATTTGCAACTAACATAATTTAATTAATCTTGTAAATCGTAAATATTTTTATATTTATTAGGTTTGGAGACCAATCCAGTCTTCCTTGTTTCTTTAGGACCAAATATTACGGTCTTCTTACCACTTTTACCATCTTCTAAGCCTTTGGCATAAGAAGTACGGCGAATTTCTGTTATCTAGTGTTCGTAGTAATTCCGCATATTATCAATAGCTTCGTCTCCATGAAGAGCATACCAAGACATTTTAGTAAGAGTTTGTGGGTCGTTAATTGCTTTATTAAGATAACTCATACCAGTAGCATCCTACTAAAACATAAAATTATATAACTCCTACTTATCAGCATTTGATAAACTAAATGCAAAGTCATTACCCTAATCTAGGTTGTTTATGGAACCAATAATAGCTTCTTGAAACTACTAAAGTTGCTCAGAATCTTGAGCCTATTTTTGAGCCTACTCTTGTTCTGCTAATTCTTTCTCTTTTTGTTGATATTCAGAACGAATACCTTCTACCTATTTAGAGAATAAACTTTCATTTTGTTTAGCAGAATCTAGAGCAGCAGCGGCTGTTTCATCATCAACATCTGGAACTCGACTCTTTAAATCGAGTAAGTATAAGTCATCATCAGAAAGTTCATCTACTTTATAAGAGACTGGCTATTCCTACTGATAGTTCTTAACTGCTTCCTAAGCAATATAATCAGCATATTGCTAAGTTGTTAAATTATTACTACGAAGATAATTGATTAATTGTATCTCATCCTCGTCAAGATCGTCAGAATCATTATGAGTATCTTCACGAGTTCCTTTTAAAATATTCAACTAATCTTCTAATGGCAGAGAATCAAAAGGTAATTCTTGAATCTATCCATTTTCATCCTCGTACTAAATTTTATCTCGGTCGGTAATGTTTTGTTCTTTAAGTAACGCAGTGATTACGTCTTCATCTTCGTCTTCCTAATGTTTGTCCTCATCATTATCATTGTTAGGGACATTATTATCTTGATTAGAGTCATTGTCTGGATCCTAGTTATTAGGAATCAGTACATCATCCATCAAATCGTCATTTAAATCATTAATTCCTATTGCCATATTGTATATTATTTAATAATATTATACTATGTTAAAAAAAATAAAAGTCAAAATAACAAAATTACTCAGTTAAAGATTTTAATTTATCCTATAAATCTTTCACTGCTTTTTGTAAGTTAGTTACCTAAGATTTTAATATAGTAATATCACTTGTATTTGTACCCACATTACTGGAAATAGTATTTAAAGTAGAAGTCCAATTATCCACTACAGATAATACTCCAGTATTAGTAATGGATAAACCATTACCTACCATAACTCCTCCTAAAGTACTAATAGTAGCTACAGGTAATATATATCTAGTAGCATTTACCCATTTAGTAGTAGCTAAATTTTGAGAATTATCTTCTTTAAGTAATTCCCACCCTTCTTCTAATCTAGGAAAATTATCAGATTTTTTAAATACTACGTTTACTAAATTTGGATTATCCAGATTTGGAGATATTAAAATTTGATTTTTTGTTACTGCGCAATCAGAATAAAACCCATTTGTTAAGAAGTTACTACTGTATTTTTCAGTTATATCTCCTATTATTACCGAATAAGTATTATTACTATACATGAATTTTTTATAATCTGTAGAAAATCCATAAATAGTGGGATCTTTATATTTATAGTAACAAATTGGCTAATAAGTTAGTGTTGGAATATCTTTATCACACTATATTTTAATAGAAGTTCCTGAAAGTTCTACTATAGTAACTAAATATTCTTCATTCTAAGAAGAATCCTCATCATAAATATTAAAGTACAAGTAATCCCCTACTTTATAATTATCTGTAGAATACTTTAAATATAAAGTATAATAAAGATTTTTAGAGTCTGTAGACTCATTTACATTATTTGGGTCTGTAGAATTATCTATATTTGTAGAGTTATCTATAATATCTGTTATAATATTATTATAATTATAATGATACTATAAATTATCTAAATTATTGGAACTACTGGCACTAACAGTGTCAGCAACTATATTATTTATTTTTAAAGTAGACTTACCTCCAGAACTAGTAATATAAAAAGAATTATTAATACCTTGTAATTCACTTATGTATAAAGGTTTTTCACATAATATTGAATTTTCTGATAAATTAAGTAATTTTGTATTATTAATTTTAAAGTAATGATTTTTAGAATAATTAGTTATACTTTCGGTATACTAATCTAAACCTATATTTAAAGAAGAGAACTAGTTGCTATTTATAATCTACGTAGGTATAGAAGACTATATAACGTATAATCCTTTTTCTTTTATATATACATATCCATCACTTACATTCTACTAAGCTTCTTCCAAAGTATCATAATATATACCAATATTTTTTTGTGCCTATATTTGCTATTCCTAAGTAATATTTAACTAAGGTAAATAAGATACTTGATTCTCCCCAGTATCACTATTTAATGGCAATATTGTATCCTAATATTTTACATATAAAACATCTTTAACTAAATATAAACCATTATCAATAATATTATCTTTAGAAGAAGCTTCTTTAATAATATCAATATCAATATTTATTTTACCATTTTTTACTAGGTCTATAAAACTAGAACCTATCTAAACTTTTACTCCTCCTCTAGTTTTTAATAATAAATCTCCACTAACATTACCAACTGTTTCATAAGTTCTTCCAAAGAATTTTTCCATATTATTCTATTGTTATTGTTATATTATTAGGATCTTTTAGTAATTCTGTCATAATCTTATTAAAATAATGTACAGAATTAGTTACTTTGCCTACTACATCATTCTTTCCAACTAATAAACAGCCTAATGTATCTGATGGTTGATTTCCTGGATGTGTAAGTACTCCATCAAAACCAGGAACATTAACTAAGCGTGGTAATTTACCATCGTAAGGCTTAGCCCAACTACGATTTTTAAACTTAGGACTTACTGTACTCATATCTACTTTATAAGTACCAGTAGGGATAGCGGTCTAGCCATAGATCTTTTTCTTTTTAATCTCATCTTCTGACATATTCTAAGTTAAACCTCTGTCAGTGTCTTCTAATGTATTTGCAAAAAAAACACCATTGATAAATAACTTACCAATGGTGTAATTAGGTTTTTTAGCAATCCTTTTTACTAAAACTTTTATCATTTATAAAATTATTAATAGTTTCTTGCTACTTCTCCATTAGTTTAGCTATCTAAGAAAGAGAATCTTCAATTTTGCTAAATCTCTATTCATTTTGCTATTTTTCTTTTAATACTGGATTGAGTTCTAGAAGAAGCTTATCTGCCTTTTGTAATATTGTTTTCTATGTATCTACAGAATCTATAATAAGTTTTGCATTAGTCTTCATTGTCTCAAGTTCCTATATTAAATCTTTCTAATCAGTAGCTAGTACTAAATTATTAGCTCTAGTAACAGATAACTATTCAGGTATAGTATAAGTAGCTTGTTTATCTTTTACATTTATAGTAACATCAATTACTATTTTACCTTCCAAGTTAGGTTGAGGTATTCCTACAGCAGTAACAATGCCCTCGTCAATAGTTACATTCACTTTGTCAAGAATGTATACTTTGTTGTGTTGTTTAATGTCTCTAAATATCATATCGTGATAATAAAAAAGCCCAAGAAGTTAGACTTCCTGGGCTTATGGTTTACGCAGTAGTAGTTGTAGTTGTAGTTGGTTTCAACTATGAAATTAAATACTGATTCTATCTAACTTGACTAAGTTCAAGTCTAGCATCATTATATCTCTACTGCAAATCTTGATTCCAATGTGTATTAAGAGTATCAATTATATGCTGAGTATTACGTTGATTATCTCTTAATATCTCGCAAGTTTGTGTCTGAGTAGCATAGTTTGTAGATGCAAATCCTCTTTCTACTCCAGTAGCTAATGTGTTAATAGCATTATTTAAAGAATAGTTAGTGTCACAGATTCTACTAGCTATAGTATTTGTTTGATTAGCAGTAGCTAATTGCTATTCATAACCCATCTTTAATAAATTCTGCTAAGTCTGGCAGCAACAATCTTTTAACTGCTGTACTATATTTAAATCACCTAAGTTGGCAGCATTGATTACTTTCTCAGCAGAGAATCCTACTTTGCCAGCTACGTCCTGTATTCCAGAACGTACAGCGCATATAGCGTTGTTAAGTGAATTAAAATCACAGTTCAGATTACTTGCTAGCTGAGTAATAGCGTTATTATTACCCTTAACAGCATCCATTAGGAGACCACTATTCTAGTTATCTGACATTTGATTTCTAATGGCGTTTAACTATCCCTAAATTTCTGCATTCTAAACACCATTAGCATTGTTTCCCCATAATCCATTTCTTCCAAACATCATAAGGAATACTAAATAGATAAAAGGATTGTTCATCCACTAATTGTTGTTTAACATAGCAGCCATTGCCATTGGATCATTGTTGTTCTTACCCATAACAGAAGCCAATAAAGCATCATTGTTATCAGTACAATAAATTTTTTCTACAGTGTCGCTCATAATTAAAAATAATTTACTCAATTTTTCAAGGAAAAACTCATCTATAAATACTAGTATCTAATTGTATTGTTAATATATATTAAATATTGTTCAGCCAAAATAAAAAATAAGGAATTATTAAAAATAATAACTACGTAGTCACCATCTCTAATAATTCCTTATTACTTTATTTATTAATTAAATTTAAATGAAAGATTCCCAATCAATTTCTAAATTCTTATTTTTTACATCTGCCATCCATCTGCAAAACTAAATACCTTCATACCCATCTTTATCATTTGCTACTTCCATAGCATATATTATACAAGATTTAGCATCTTTTAACAATAAAGGGTAAAAATCTGCGTGTGCCATGTTGGCAGTATAAATAATATCTCCTATAGTACTACTAATTGGAATAATATAACCCAACTCATCAATAATCTATTTTACATCTGAAACATCCCAATGTTTATTAGTTCCATCGGAATTAACCATCTATTCACTAGCAAAATCTGCTAATTTAATAGTAAAATGTTTACCATACTTTTCCAAGTACTACTCTTTTGGAGTCAAAGATTTAGAAATTTTTCTAATAATTTTCATAGTCGTAATAATTTAAAAATGTTACTGTTTATTCACTTTATCTGAAATAATTTGCATATTATCTTTTACATAATTAAGTAAATCTTCCTCAGAATCTTTAGGTGCATTATAATTTACATCAATGTGGTCTGATGTAACTGTTTTATAATAACTCATAGTCTTAGAATTATTAGCATCTGTCATGCTAATATTAAATGAATAAGAATTGTCTGAATTAACATTCAAAGATCCTGAGATATTATATTTCTCTGTAGAATCATTTATTTGATAAATTTCGTTTTGTTTTATTATTTCCATTACTTAACAAATAATTCATAAAAAGCTTCCATAAGATCAGCAGCTTTTACTTTCTGACCATTAATCTCATACTCACCATCAGAATTTATATCAAGAATATCACCATACTCATCTTCTGTAAATGTATCTTCAGGTGCATCCTTAATATCCTCTTTACCTTTTTGCATAAGGTATTCCTGATATTCTGAATTAGCTTTATTATTCAGCTCATTAAACTTAGTTTCCTCTTCAGGAGTACGCTCTGTCTTATTAGCTAAATCTCTTAACTCATCAGAAACAATTTGCTTACTAAATTCTTGTGTATCTTCATCAAACTGTTTCTTAATCTTATTATAAGACATTCTAATTCTCATAATCTTTACTTTCAACTCCTTAGGGAGCTCTTTGCCATTACTAGCTAAAAGAACCTTTGTAATAAGGTTCTGTTTTGTCAAAACATCATTTAAAGTCATAAATCATTTATTTTTATTAAAACATATATAATTGTATATTATTTTGTAATAAATCAAAGTTAATAATTGTTATCTGAATTTAACATGTCCAAATATACAAACAGTGATTTTATTAGCTCCATCATTAACAGACCATAAAGGATTTCCACCCCACCAACTATCATTGTGTCTATTACCTTGGCAAAAACCCTTCACTCTTATTTCATTAGCGCCATAAGCATAGCAATGTAGCCACCAAGCACCAGATCCTCTATTACCACCTGTCCAAGTATCCATTCCTCCTCCTGAATAATTTACAGAGGCAGTGGCTGCCTCAATATGAAATACTTGATGTGTCGTATCAGAGATATAAATTCTACAATAATTTCCTCCTCTGGTATAAGTAAATGGGACTGAATATCCCAAGCATGAAAAAGAACTACTTATAGTACCATCATCACCATGATCTAAATTTAAATATCCTAAAAATATAGGATTGCTATCATCTCCTCCAAAAGATTTATATCCACCACCAGCTAATAATATATAATTATCGCTATTTACAGTCCAATGATGAAATCCCTCTGCTCTCATCTAACCATTAACATCAAGTTTATAAGCAGGATTATTAATTCCAATACCTACATTTCCACTAGTGCTAGCCTCACGTAATATTACATCATGATTAGGTTCCTCTGTTATTACTCTACGCCAACCATTATCTGAACCATTAGTAATTCTTCTAAACTATATTTTATTATTAAAGAAAGGAATTGCTAAGTCTACAAAACATCCACTATTATTAGCATGATTCATTCTTAATATATGATACCAATCTGTTTTAGGATTTGCATTGTTTGTGGCTCCAGCAGTTACACCAGTATACTGATTGAAATACTATAATTCGTTTCTTCCGAAAACTATACTAGCATTTGCTTTTAAATAATCAGAATATACTGACCTAAGACCTGCATAGCTAGCTCTGTTATTTTCAATAACATTGACATAAGAAAGATACCAAGTACATGGGGATTTAGCAGAGAAGAAGAATGTTGTAGAGCCTCCTGAACCACAATATACCTAAACAGCATACCAAGTCCATTTACCTGTACCCATATTGTTAGTAAGCCAAGACATCTAACCTCCAGTACCTATAGAGTTACTATTCCATTCAATTTTTACTCCGGAAGGTATGCTAGCTCTGAATAGACAAGTATAAACTTTACCTAACTCTGTCTAAGTCTATACATGCCATCCTCCATAGTTAGGAATTGCTCCTGCAGCTGATACAACTTTCATTACGTAACTACTAGAATTACCTACATTAGTATCATGTACTCTTGTTACAGTCACTACTCCATTACCTGCATTATTATAAACCCATACATTATTATCACCCTCATTAAACTCAGGGTCATATAATCTTGGGTAACCTACAGTCCACTCTAATAATGACGGAGGTATTGGACTACAATTAGGAGAACTAATATTAACATTATTTCTGGAATATCTTAATAAACCAGTATTTTTTGTTACTACTTCATTCCAAGCATACCACGAACCTTTATATTTAATTCTATAGAACATTGCACTAAGATTGGTAGTCATACCTAATGCTATTTGACCTATATAATTAGGACCATCAGCTGCTCCATTTCTATGTACTGCCTAAATAACGTTATACCATCCTGTATTACCATTTGGAGAAGCACCAGCAACATTAGAATTAACTGATTTAATAAATGAATAAGTATCTAAGGAGTTTAAATTAGCACTTTCGAAATTTCCAGCTCTAACAAAATTAGATGCGTGTTCTCCGTCTAAAGTATCTGCGTTTCCAGCAGAGGCGGCATAAGCTACTCTAAAGTTACTAGGATTATATACATAATAAGAATTAAAGTCATTTCCTCCCCATAACCAAGCGGGCTATCCTGACTAACCAGACCAATTAAAAGCAGCTACTCCACCATCTGCTCTTAATAACTAATTTTCATTTCCGCCATTCTTTATAAATCCTGAAGCCCTAACAGCAGTGTATCCTTTATTTCCATTTCCAAAACAATAGGCACTAATAGTTGCTGATTTACTTCTATTATTTATAGGTAAATAGTTAAACCACAAGACTTCTTTAAATCCAGCATTAACTATATTAAATTCATTTACTGCTACTAGTTTATCTGTAATAGAAGTCCAAGTGTGTGTATGAGAAGATGGATTAAAAGTCCCAGTTAATACTTGCTGAGTAACCCCTATCTTATTCCAACCATCTCCTGGTAAAGACTAAACACTGCTAAAGTCTGTTGAAAAGAATGTTCCTATATTCGAAGAATCATTTGCAGTACGCCAAGCTTTTTTAAGCACTGACAAATTCATTGTGCCATACTGGGACTTTACATTGCCCCACAATTGACAATTTCCTGTAGTATTATTTACATAAAGTCTAAGCTCCGTATCCCCTACTGCAATATTTCCTATAAGCTCTACGAGTCTTGCACTTATACTCTTTGAAGTACCAGTACCATTCTGTCTAAGATAAACTGAAAATATTGAAAAATAAGAAGGATAATAACTAGCTGCTGCCAAAAAAGTTATAGTTACATCATTATGCTGATTATTTAAATTAATCTCCCATAACTTAGCCCAATAAGAACTTAATCCGGAAATACCTGACGTAATAAAAAGTGTTCTATTTATTTCATCTTTATGCCAACCATCGACAGTGTCAGAATTATTTACCTAAGTAATCTCAGCACCATATATATAACCTTTATGATTATTTACATAAGTATTCTAAGTAGTTAATATTGGATAACTATTATGATATAGTCTAGCAGCAGTATTAGTTTTAAACTATATAGTATCGTTAGTATCACTCATCTAACTAAGTACTAATGTAGTTCCTCCTGCTACACCTGATTTAACTAAAGTAATAGAAGCTGCATCACTACCATCTGTAGCTGATTTCACATTAGGATTCCAATAAATACCACCTCCTATAGATAAGTGTTTAATATTCTCTGCCCGAATATTAGTAGCATATAATGTCTAGCTACTAGTCTACCAAGATAATTTATCATGTGATTTATAAACAGCCCCAGTAGAGTCACTAGTATTAGCATGAGAACTTCCTCCCCATATTAGAGGCTACCAAGTAGTATCTGTATTGGATAAATACTAGTGTACTGTTAAATCACCTTTTAATCCAGCAACATCAGAAGTATCTAACACTCTGTATCGACCCTCATTCTACCAAAAATAACCATCTATAGACACATGTATCTAACCTTTTGATTCAGAGATAGATAAATCTCCTCCATTATAAAAATAATCAGCTGCTAAATTATAACCTCTAGGATTCCAACTTCCTACAGATAAATTAACTCTATCTAATTTTTTAGATAAGAGGCTGTTTACTTCTGATTCTGTATAATAACGTGAATCTAAAACACCTGAATAGTTATTAGTATCAAGCAGTTTAACCCAACTTCCCCATTTAGTATTATCACCTAAACCACTACGATAATACATACCATTTCTATTCTATGTAGGGAAAGCTATCTATGAGTTCCAACGATATTCACCATTCCAAGCTGCTTGTAAAATATGCCACCAATCTCCAGTAACACCACTATTAGTAGTCATACCTAAGGCATTCTTACCTACCGAAGCTCCATTCATTTGGGTTCCTCCATAATTATAGACATATCTACCATCGTGATTATGATCACTAGTAGCAGCTCCTATAGAACTAGGTGTAATATTTATATTCTTAGCAGCACTTCCATCATAAGGACCTTGACTTGTTCCATTTAAACTGATAGTTAAAGCATATGGATTTTTCAGAGAAGTAGGAATTTCAGACACATGAGCTAATCTCTGATTTCCATTAGCATAATATTCACCATCTAACACCATATTTAGTGTGGCAGCATGAGCATTAACTCTTTTTAACCATAAAGACATACCTCCAGTATCTGTTGATAAATTGCTTAAATAAGAGTTCTATCCCCAAACACAAATGGCTTGCCCATCTGCTACAGCATTACTATTATAAGCACTAAACGGATTAGTCCAAGTACTAGCACTCACACTAGTATTTCCATTATCAAGAAATTGAAGACTGTATGCCCCATATTTAATATTGCCGCTATAAGCAGTTAAGTTTCCTAAATGATTACCTGTCTTATTGAAAAAGGCTATTCCTGGATATGTAGTATTAGCAGCTTTAATTCCAAAATGTCCGCTTATATTACAGTCTCCCATATAAGAATCATTACCTACTAAATTCCAAGTACCATTTGCAAAGTTAAGAGCACCAAGCATAGTATCTCCAGATTTTCTTATATACCTACCATCATGATTATGGTCTGAGTCAGATTTGCCATTAATTAATCCTGCTAAAACTCTACCCTAATTAGCAGAAAGAGAACTAGTAGCGGAATTACTAGTTAAGTTATCCACTACTGGTCTCCAAGTAGAATTGATAGTTACTACACCATTAGTATTAGTTAATGTGGTATTACTACCATTTCGTAAGTCTAAAGTATGAGAACCTATACTTACATTATTTATTTTTATATCTCTCCAAGTGTTTGTATCTGTACCATAAAATTTAACCCCTCGTGCAAATATATTTTGCCCTCTGAGGTCAAATGTAATATCTTTGTTATTTGGTGGAGATGTTAAAGCTGCCACCGTAGAGGGATTAAATGCTATTCTCATTATTTATTATTCATATTCATATTTACCGGTACTAACATTATACCATGCTAGACCAAAACTTATATCAAAATCATCAGCAGATGTACTATCCTAATCTGCAGTTTTTACATAAATATCTCCAGTTGGCATAAAATTAAGAGTCTTATTACCTATAGAAACTCCACCAACTTTAATAGTTCTCCAAGTATTTTCAAATGCATTACTAGATAACCTATACCAACTAGGAGTAGCCTATCCATCTGTTGATGCTAATAAATAAAAATTCTAGGTTATAAATTTTTTATTAGTATTTATTAACTATGGAGCTAAGCCATTTGCATCTTTTGAAACTACATTATAAGTAGTACCTGACCAAGGGACATTAACATATAACTACTAATTAGAATCAACTTTTACTGCATAGTTCTTATTTACTAAGTCAGTGTTAAAATTAGTATTAGCATTTACTGATAGATTCTTATTTTTACTATCCCAAATAAAAGAGACACCGCTACCATTTACAAATTTAAGAGCAGTACTATCAGAAATAGCTAACACCTCTGTTGAGTTAACATTTACAGCTCTACGTCCATGTATAGTTGTGGTTTTAATAGTGCCGCCAATAGTAACAGTTAATATATCATTTGTATAAGTTAGAGCTGTAAATAAAGCTTTCTTTGCAGCGTCTGTTAATCCTCCAGCAGTAATTTCTGACTAATTTGTCCAAATTGGAGCACTATTACCTCCTCTACTAGTTAAAACCTATCCCAAGGCTCCAGCAGTAGTAGGAGCAAAAATAGAAAAAGTATCAGTATCATTAGAATAAAATCCTTTCTAAACTCCGTTTATTGTATGGTAAATCTAACCATTAATATTAGTCTAAGCTACTGTCCAAGCAGTATTTTTACCAGTTGAATCTGCAATAATACAAATGAGTAAATCTCCTACTTCACACTATACTCCAGCATATCTTCCAGCAGTTACTACTCTATAGGTATCACCTACTTCAGCAGTTTTAGATGGAAATTCTGCCTTAGCTCCATTAATAATATAATTATTAGCAGAAGTTAATCCTATAGTGCCTTTAAACCGCATTGCATCGTTAGCTACAAACGACTAATTAATTTTATTCTATATGGTTAAACTATCCCATAAGTGTTTATCATCTGCTACAGTATTATCTACAGGTAATTTATCTATAGGAATTATTCCAGTTCCCCAAGGAATATAATCGACTCCATGAGTAATTATATGACCATCCTTTGTAAAATATAATTTTATATAATCACCTGTTTCTGATGGAGATAATTTTAACTTATCAGCTACATCATTATAGGAAGTTGCAAAATTTAATAGCGCCATTATTTATTACTAATTTATATCCTCCCATTTGAGAGAAATATTATTGTTATTTATTGTAAAGTCATCTCCAAAATTTATGTTAGAATCTGTATTTCCATCGTATTGGGAGTATACAGCATTATTTACGGTTGTTATCTATTTTTTGATAGGCTCAGCATTTATAATATGTCCATTCTAATCATACTATATTAAGTAAGATTTAGGAGCCTCATTAGGTGTGATTTTATTAGTATGAGTAACTACTACAGAAGTTCCCTACTTAGAAGCGGTTAATCCTGAATTACTAGGTGTAATTACTTGCTCTATTTTTTTAGGAAGAACTTTATCTAAAGTAGTTACCTAATCACCATTAACTAAAACAGCCTCTGCTACAGTTTGTGGAAATACCTAATCATTTGCTAATATTACTTTAACTAATTTATTGCTCATCGTATAGAGTATCAGGTATATTATAATTTACTGTGACTGCAACTCCTGATGATGTAGTAACATCTTGTGCTGTTAACACTATAGATCTTAAGGCATTAAACTCAGTTTTAGTCACATAATTATCTAAGTTAACATCTGTTGTTAAAGAACCTATCTATTCCCAAATATAGTTAGAATCTTTGTTAATACAAATATATTCTGTAAAAATATTGCCATTTACTCCTTTAGGGTTAGGAACTAAGTATATAATATTCTCATAATCTTTTCCAGGAGGAGAAGGTAATATAGTAACTATTTTATACTAAAATCCTAAGGTGCTAGTATTAGTAACGCTAATAACACCATCAGAAGAAATAGTAATTCCATCACCCGCAGTTAATTTATCCTACTTATTCTGTAAGGTATTATTTATATTAGTAAGAGTTTTATTAATAGTATCTATATTTAAAGTATTAGTTCCAACAACTCCTAAAGTAGTTTTTAATACTTTATCTAATGTAGTAATTCCTAAAGATTTTAATCCAGGAATATTAGTAGCATTTACTACTACTGCTTCAGCTAAAGTAATAGGTACAAATTCCTAATTATTTTGATATAATCTTTTTATTTGGGTACTCATAATGTAAATAAATTTTCTGGTATATTGTAGTCTATATTAGATTTTAGAGAGGATTTTACATAATCTAAATTCTATATAGCGTCATTAAAATAATCTTTAGTAATAAAAGACGATAAATCTACTCCTGATAAATCTTTTATAAATCTATCTATCTAAGCTTTACTATATATATCTAAATTATCTCTAACTAACTATTTTTCTAATTCTGTTTTAAATTCTCCTAAAAAATTCTCTTTACATAAATGCTGATGCCACTAAGGTTTAGGGCAATCTTTATGTAAAGCATTATCACAACCAAATCCGGTATTTATTTTATCGATAATAGAATCTTTATTTACTTCTTTAGAAGGTTCTTGTTTTATAACAGGTTGTTCATTATGAATTACTCCATAAGTCTATTTAGGAGGCTCTATTATTTCAGGAAGTTGGATAATTTCTTTATTATGTATCTCCTACTTTTCCTATACTACAGGAATAGTTATTTTAGGTTTTTTAATAACTTCTTCCTATTTAGGAATACGTATAGAAACAGAAATGGGCTAAGAATCCTTGACTCCTAGCCCAATATCTTTTTTAACACTAATTTTCATTTAAAATAACCTTATTTGGATATTTAGCAGTGTAGTCATATTTAAGTAATTCCTCAATAGTACTTAACTATTTTATATTCTAAAGATGTTCTGCAGTAGTTGCAAAACATTTTCCAGCATATACCTCTAACTAATTAAGAAATTCTTTTAATTTGTCAGAAGAAATAATTAAATAATTATCATTTAATTGTAAAGTTATCTATTTTGCACCACTGTCTATTAATCTAAATAAACCTATTCTAACATCTTTACTTAACCAATATTGTTTATCCTAATAATAAAATGAATTAACATATTTAGAAGTGTCATAATAAACAATAGATTTCTTTAATATGGTTTTTAAAGAGAAGAAGTTTAAAACTCCTTCTCTTAATGTTAATATTTCAGACCATTGTTTATTAGTTGGAAATACTTCTTTATATATATTAAATATTTCATCTAAGGTGTAAGTAGAATTTTTAACTATATTAATATTTAACTATTCCATTATTTCTATTGATAATTAAATTGGGCACAAGGAAGAGGTTTATGTTTTAGTAATCTCCATCCATTATATGCTGCTCCCTAGATTCCCATTCCAATATTTCCATCATTATCACCAGGTACCCATTGATAATTGTATGTATACCCACTAGTAGAATAATTACTTACTTCCTAATAAGTGTAGTTATGACAAGTAGCATCTGTATTAGTACATAAATTATTAGAGTCTGCTAAAGTATTCCATGCAGTTGGCATATAGTTACCAGCATTTTTATAAGCTGTAGAGAATATAGGATTTTTTAAATCCCCTGATTCTTTAGGTATAGCATCTGATATATTAGATTTTATAGGAATATCTCCAGTGGAGAAATTACCTCCTGCTGCACTATAGCCTCTGTAATAAATTAAAGTAGCTAATTCCTAGTATGAAGGAACATACCATTTACCTTTACTAAAATAATTCTAGAAGGCTTGAGTACTCTTTTCTTCTTCAGTTACTGTAGGTTCATATAAGTATGTCTCATAGAAATATGGATACAATAGACACTACATTTGTTCTAAATGCTAATTACTTATATTTGGAATATTAGTTAATAAAGCATCTAAATTTTCTTTAGTAGTTATTGAATAACTACCCCCAGTAGCATGAATTAAATCAGGGTAAGTTCTAACTAATAATCGTAACAATGTAGAGTTTACATGATTTATGTAAGCCTAAGTATCTGTTTTACCTGTAAATGTAGAAGGAATCTTCTATTTAAAGGTAGTCAAAGTAATAGGCTAATTAGCATCGGCATCTACAGTACTTGCAACACCTTTAGTAATATAATAAGTATCTCCAAGTCCTGATACCTAGTTATCTAACCAGAATTTTACATTATAAAGATTCTTTCTATCATCAGATGCTCCCTAATTTGCTCCATCTGTATATCCTACATACTAAGGGTCTAAATATTCTTTACCAACTATATAAGCTGTTCCCTTAGTGGCTGAAGTTTTATTGATAGCAAAGATTAATCCCATTAATGTTTTACTAGGCATATAAGCACTAGAATAGGTACCATCTGCATAAACAAAGTTACCTAATTCAGGAGCTCTCCAAGCAAAGTAAATATTTATAGTTCCAGAGGTTAAAGTATTACCATTAGTAAGTTTTACAGTAATAGTAGCTGTAGTAGTTTTAGATGAAGAAGCTGTTTTTAAAGTAATAACACCAGTTCTATTATTTATAGTAGCTACATCTGATACATCAGAATTAAATCTATAAGTAATATCTGGGATTACTTTTCCTCCTTCAGTAATTAGAGCTACATTATTACCGTCAAGGCTTAATCCAAATGGATTTCCTGAATATCCTTGACCATAAACTGAAATCTCAGTTTCACAAGAAATATTATAAGCAGTAGTTACTTTATAATTAATATATAAACTATTATCTTGAGAATCTATATTCCCGTATAAGCTTACTAAGTTAACTTTATCATTATAACTAATACCTTCCAACTCATTGTCAGAATTAGCAATAGTTAATTTACCAGTAAGTTTAGCCTATAGTAATACTAATTTCTCTAAAGCTTTTAAAGAGATTCTATTATTTAAATTTCTTAAAGTAACTGATTTAAGACTAGGGCAAGTGATTAACTATTCGCAGAAATTTGAAATATCAAATTGTCCTACTTTAGCACAATTAATATCAACTGTTTCTAAGTTATTTAAACTTTCAAATCTAACCTCTTGTAAACCTTCATTATCAGTGATAACTAAACTAGTTAAAGCTGCTGGATAGTGTATTTTAGTTAATCTACTACCAGTAGGTAATGCTACTGTAGCTATATTAGTTCCTGTAAGAATAACTTCCTTTAACTTAGGAGTGTGTTTAGAATCAAGATTTATAGTAGTTAAAGAACGTACGTTAGTTAAATCTAATTTCTCTAACACATTACAATTTAAAGTTAAAGAAGGTGGCTGGAATAAAGGTAATTTACCAGAGCCTGTGTTAGCAGAAAACTCTAATAATTTTGGAGCTGACAAAGAATAATCTCCCTAGTTAAATAATACCTAGTTAAAATTGTCAAATCTTTGTATATAATTACCTCCTAATACATAATAAGAAGCATCATTTGTTAAAGATATAGTAACTTCAACAGTCTCTCCAGCACTTACTCTATTAGTAACATACAGATTACTAACACTACCAACTAAGTATCCTAAATATAAATACTAGTAAGGAGTAATTCTTACCTTGTAGGTTTGAGGATCTTGAATATCTTCCTTTACTTTAATAGGAATACCTGCACCCTCACGTCCAAAAGTGGCTATCCTAGCTTGACTTAAAAACATTGTAAGTCTTTTACGCATAAAAGCTATTTCACTCTCTAAACAACTACCATGTTCCTAAGATACTGGAGTTTGTCCATTATTAATCCAAGTTACTCCGGCTTCTTTCTAATTATCAAAGAATATTTGAGCACATTCATAAGCTAGTCTAGATACATAGTTATATGTTACTGCTGGGTAATATCTCTATACATAATAGAAATACTAAGTCATCCAAGTATCTAAAGAAGATTCAGCAGAACCAAACTTCATCTATAATAACATTGTTGATAACATATCATCAATCTTATCTTTATAAGTTATATCTACTAGTTCAAAGAATGCACTTGATCCTCCCCACATCTACTTATAAGTTTTATCAGATTCTAGAGAAGGTTCTAGTAAGAAATAAGGTTTTTTCTATAAACCTCTATTATCAGTAGCTAAGATTGTATCCATATCATCCTATAATAACTAGATTTTACAATCTTTATTAAATAATTTGAAATATGTATTCTTAGCTCTATTATCAGTACCTGCAAATAATCTAATAAAAGCTTGATGGTAGATTATGTCATCCACATGGAAATATGTTCCAAACTTATTTTTGAAATCAGTTTTTAAATCTTCTATGTAAGTATTAATATTCTCAACTCCAGAAGCACCTAACTATTCGTGGAATTTTTTCAAGTTAAAAGTTTCATACTCATAGACATTAGTGTTATAAGCACTTCTAACTGTGGATAATTTCTAAGAACCATCACTATTTAAAACTGGTAATCCAGCTGGAACCCATAACATAGAATATTTATCATATCTAAAGACATCCCACTAAGCTCCTTTAAAGTAAGTATTATCCTAATAATTAATACTTGTAATATAATACTTTTTAGTTATGTCAAGAGAAGTATTACGAGGGTCATTTAATGAATAAGTTTCTTTATAAGGCAGTAAATTAATAGTATGCATATACACAAAATTATATGCTTCTATAAATTTATTTAAGGTTTTCTATCCATCAACAGACATTGTATTTCCCTTATCATCAGAACTATCTAATCCATAATCAACATCAAATGAATCAGATAATACATAAGAAGGCACTCCTTCATTTACTACTAACTATTGAGTTTTCCAAGTTTCACCACTTAATGTAACTATACTAGGACTCCAAGGAACTAACCAGTTACACAATTCTCCATTATTTTCAGCACCTTCCAGTAAAATATATTCAGGAGTTGTCTTTTTAGAATAGCCAAATGTATTCTTATCTCCTTTTGCAGAACCCCAAGTCTAAAATCCCGCAAACATTATTTTAGAATCATCAAGCTAAGCCAAGTCAGATAACTTATAATTAGACACATCCTTTAAGTCAGTTTCTACATAGAATGCTATAAATGTATCTTCAAGACAAGCTTTTCTTCCTTTTATTTCTTCAGGTGTAAAGTCTGACTTGTCTACACAAGCATCCCATAAATCATGGAAAGCTCTAACTGCTCCTATTTTATGAGACTACATAGAAGAAGCATAATTAAACTTACCACATGACTTCTATATACCAACAGCACAATCTTTATCCTCTGGCATATAATAATACTCACTATTATACTAATACTTATTAGGATTATCATCAGTAGGCTCAACATATTCACCAAGTTCCTCGTTATAACATCCCTATGAAGTAAATGTAGGATTTTTCATCTAAATATTATACCAATAATACTTCATAGCAGAGGTACCTTGACCACTAATAGCTGCATTAGTAAATCTACCAGAGCAACGATTTATCTGTGCTTCTGATAAGACGTGGCTCTCATCAGTAGCTATACTATTTACATAATTTATAAATACCGTGCATCCTTTAATAGATACTCCTTTAACTAAATTAAATTGATGAGGATATCTATGAGTATTTGGCATTATATATACCAAAGTATTATATAATGATTTAACTTTATTATAAGATATGTAAGTGTCATTATTAGCATCAGTAGCAACTAAATCATTTAACTATTGGAATTTAGACTTCTCAGTAACAGAAGACATAGTAGAGATATAATTATTTTCTATCTCTTTTAAAGTTAAAGCTCTATTATATATTCTAAGTCCATAAATATCAAGATCTGCAGATTCTGGGCTAACTTCTAAGCTAAATCCGTCATACTAGAAATCTGTCAAGTAATCATATTTATATAAACGGTCAATACCTCCATTTATAAATATTCTAACTAAATTAGTTGTTTTGTTAGCTATTTTTTTAACTTCTGTTGGAACTTCTCTTGCAGGAGCTTTAAAATTAGGAACAACTTCAATTAAAATATGAGTTCTTGTATCTCCCTAAAATATAGAACTTTTAGCAGTTGTATCTACTTGGGTTACGTCTACATCACCATATTGCCAGTTAAGTTCTGTAGGATATAATATAAATCTTCCTAATTTTAGTAATGGTTTAGTTTCATCACTAATATTATGAGACTTAAAATCTAATTCAAAAGTAAATCCCTAATTAGTTAACTAATCAGATAAATCTAAATTAATAATATTATTAGGATAATTTCCAGCAGATAATCTAAATACTGTTAAAGCATCGTCAGTAATTAATCCATCAGGAGAAATTGCTTTATCAATAACTTCTTTAGTTATAATATTAGAATTATCAGGAGCATACTAATCAAAATAATAAGAACAATCAGAAGTATAACTGAAAGAACCTTTATTAGACACTTCAATAATTGTAGAGGTATCCCAAGATATTATATCTTCTCCATCTATATTTACTACTAATACAGTGTTAAATGTTTTTTGGGTGGCAGTTATTCCTAAGAAGTAACTAACATCTTGTTCAATGACTCCGTCATCTCCAACTAAAGTTATTGTCTTAGTTTTATTTAACTTATAGTCTTCTGAGTTACCAGTTTCAGTAAGTTTAGTAACTATAGTAGATTCTTCCTAAGACTAACCTTTGAAGTATATAGATAATTTATATAACTTACTAAATTCCCAGTTATTTACCCCAGTGGATATTTCATTTATAGCATACAATACTTTACCAAAAGAAGTTACACCCTTAGTATTTATTACCTAAACCTTTAAAATGTCAGATGTGATAGAAGCATTACTAGTTACTGATACCCAAGCTTCGATAGTATTTACTCCTGTATCAGTTAATGCTAAAATTAAATTATCCTAGTTTTTAACTGTAGGAGAACCATTTATTTTATAATGAATTAAATAAGAAGCGCCTCCACCATCTTGTACTTCAAATCCAGCAGTACCTGAAACTATATAAGAATCTCCTGAATATCTAAGTTTAGGATTAACTACTTGAACCTTCTTAGTAGTAGTAGCTGTTACTGTTTTATCTTCTATATTTGTGGATGCTATAGCTCTAACAGATATATTAGAAGATGTTACTTTAGTATATAAATCTGTAATTTCTATATACTATATATCAGGAGAAGATTTTATTCCCTATTCTAACTATATAAACCCATTCCCAATATTTACAAATAATTTCTAAGTACTATTTACATGGGTAACTTTATTAGTTAATGGGTTAGTAGCAGTATAAGTATATCTTATCCCTAAATATATTTTAGTACCTAATTTACAAAGTACAGTATCTTTATTTAACTAATTCTCGGAGCTAGTATTATTAAAATATACTCCATCTATCTATATAGAATGATTATATATAGGTTGAGCTACACTTACCTCAGTTTGTACAATAGTATCTCCATTAGTATTAGCAATAGTTAATACATTACTAGAACTATCGTACCCCATGCTAGCAGGTAAATGTCTGGATATTAAATCCTCTACCTGCTAGCCTGTAGCACCATCCCAATTCATTGTTAGATCTAGCTAATCTTGTTTGTTTAAATTCTAAATTGCCATTTGTATTAATTATTTTTCCAAAAGTCATTATCTAACCAAGGTTTATCTTGTATCCAGGTACCACTGCCATAACAACTTTTAATAGCGTTATATACAGTTACCCAAACTAATTGAGAACCTTTATATATAGCTCCAATATCTTTCTAGACAAGCTACTATATCTAATCAATAAATTCTTTAATATTCTAATGAACTTCAGTTATTAATTTACCATTTCTATATATCATTTGTCTAGATCTTTTTAAGCATTAGCTTTAAGCTCTTGTAATGATTTAGTTAAAGTTTCTACAGTAGATTTTAACTATTCTACATCAATTTTTAACTATGCTACTGTGCTTTTTTCTTCAGCAGAGTAATCATTAGTAGATAACTATTTACCTTCAACTTTGTCCACCTTACCATCTAGAGCAGTCTAGGTTGCTGTAGAAACAGGTTTATCCATATCAGAAGTATTATTTACTTGGTCTAAACCAATTTCTGTAGCAGTGTATGTAGGTTTAGTAGATTCCTTAGCCCAAGCACTAACATCACTAGCAGGTAATGTTGTAGGTATTTCTGTTTTTAGAGCGAAATTTTTCTTATCTTCTGAATAAGCTGAATTATCTACTTTACTAGAAATATCCTATATAGCACTATCTGCTTTATTCAAAGATTCTTGAACTTCTGAAGATAAATCTGTTTTAGGAATACCTTCTGAAGGTTTTACATATTTACCACTAATTTCTCCAGGAAGACTTTCTAATGAAGTTTTTAAAGCAGCTGTAAAATCTTCAGTAGATAATTGTTTACCTTCTACTTTATCAACTTTAGTTCCTAACTATGTGATTACAGTAGTTGCAAAATTAGAATCATTATTTAAAGCTGCTGCTAATTCATTTAAAGTATCTAATGTTTCTGGAGCAGAATTAACTAGCTCAGATATCTTCTAAGTTACATATTCTTTTGTAGAATAAGTATCTTTAATATTGTTATCCTCAGCATCAAATTTAGCTGCTAAGTCATACACAATGTTCCCAATTTTTAATTGATTTAATGTTTGCATTATTTAGTATTCTAATTAATAGTGTAAGTTATAAATATAGGGGTATTAGTATTATCCCTCCATCTTTTTCCTGCTTTTAATACTACTTTAAATCTATAAGTTCCTGGTTCAGATCCTCCATCACCTATAACATTATAATAGTCTGTACTTTCTAATTTATGGATATTTCCATCATAATCAAAAGTTTGGTCGGTAGGTTTATCCACCAAAATAATGTCTAAAGCATGAACACCTAATTCTAGAACTTTACCAGAAACAGTAAATAAATTTTGTAAAGCGTTATTAAATAAATCAACTATCTGTTCTTGATTATAGTAATTAGTTTCTAAGAATTCACTTGAAACTATACCTCCATTATTAGACTCAGTACCATGAGTCATATAATAAACATCAGGGTCTTTAGTTTCTAAGTTATCATATTCCTACTAATCCATAACTACTATTTTAGGAACATCTTTATCTAAAGCAACGTCTTCTCCATTTACTGCCACTTTCTAACCTATACTAAGTGTAGTACCTTCATTAGATATAGATTTTAATTGGGCTTCAGAATTAGTAGTTACTTTAGTATTTATCTAATTAGTAGTTTCTTCTTTATATTGGTTAAGATTTTGCTAATCAGTATCATACTATGATTTTGTGACAAATACGAAGTTATCACCCTCAATTCCATCGCCTCGTAAACTTTCTTTAGTTACAAAGGTATCATCTACCTTCTATTTTGTATAGTAATTATCTAAAGTTTTAGATAGCTTAGATTCAGGGTTAGAACTATCTATATCATCAAGAGTAGCATAAACTTTGGCTAAATCTTGTAATGCTTTATCAGTTTTTTCAGATAAACTATTTAAAGCAGATATAGTAGCTTTTTTATTTACTTGATTAGTTAAATCTTCAAACTAAGTATATGATACATAATACTATCCTTTATCACTTATACTTTCTTCATATATATAATAATATGTATCTTGATGTAGCCAAGTTTGACTATCATCTTTTGGAGTAAAATCTGGATTAGTATTATTCTACCATTTTTTATATTCCTACTCTGTACAAGTAATTATCTAAATTGCTTCATAAGAAGCTTTCCATCCTACAGCTTCTCCTATCTTATTTTTATCTATTAAAGTATAAATATTACCATCAGCAACACATACTACTGGCATTCCGTTATAAGCATACTTAGCAGGAATATTATATAAATCTGCTCTAGTATCTACAACTAACCTAGTGTCCAATGGTTTTGGAGTTTGCACAGTTAATGAAACTCCAATGGTTGAATCTCCCTAGTATTTAAATCCCATTACTACATTAATTTAAATTGTAACTAATGTGGAAGTACTGAAGAATATTCATCATTCTTTGACCATACCTTATAAGTAATTCCATTTATCTATTCGGTTGCCTATGTCCAACCATTTAAGTCTACATTTAAAAATCCAAGACCTCCATTTACTTTAAAAGATAGTAACTAAGAATTAGCTCCTGGTAGTTTAATAACTGCCCTACCAGAAAGAGATATTTCCTATATTCCAGAATCGGTATTAAATGCTACTAATTTCTATTTAAATGCCTAAGTATTTGTACCAGCATACCATGGATAAGTAGCTATTGTGGAAACTGAAGTTGAGATACTACCAGCTTCTATTCTAGAATCTGTTGTTTCTCCTTTATTATTAACTAAATATTCTCCTGCCTAGTAATTAACAGTTGCTTCATATTTATATACTCCTATTCCTATATAAGAAGCATTATCATAAGAAGAATCATTAAATGATATATTTTCTACTGTTGAAGTCTAAGATCCAGCATCATTCTGTGTAAAAGTTAACTCAGGATGTAAAAGAGAACTTCCTACTTCTACTAAGCTAGGTAATGCTGAATAAACTAAAGTTGGAGGAATTAAATTTCTAACATAAGCAGGAAATAACATTAAATCTAGTATATCTGATATAGTTTTACCATTTAAAGACTCAGCAGTTGTTCCTTCTTTGATTCCACCTACTGTATAAGGAGAAGAACCTGTAGTTCCTGTAAGATATTTATCTGAATTTTTTAAAGATTCAATAGCAGTAGTATTAGATTGTACCTATTCTGTATTATCATTTACATAAATACCATCTTCTTTAACTACAACTGCATTTACTTCTTCATTAGATACCTTTACTTCTAAAGTATTATCTCTTAATTCTATAGTTTTAGAATTTGCTAAATGTTGGTTGATTCTATTAGTAATTTTATCATCAACGTTTAGCTCTTCCAGTTTTTTATCAAATTCTAATATTGATTTGTTAATCTACTCTATAGAACTATTAATTGTTGTAATATTTTCAGTATTCTATTGTATAGAAGTTTGTAATCCTGTAATATTCTACTAAATAGTTTTGACATCTTCTATTAACTATTTAATATTTTTATCACTAACTTCATAAGACTAAATTAATCTTATACAATAGTCTAAAGCCTACTATACAGTTTTTATATCTTTATAACTATCTAACTATACATCTGAAGGATAAGTGTATTTTCCAGTAGCTCCTAAAATACCTAGATTCTTTAAGACTTTATCTTTCTCAACCTAAGTTCTATATTCTCCTAAATAGTTGTTTCTTAATAAAGGTATTTTGAATGGGAGTACTGGTTTACCTTTTTTACAAGGTTCTAATTTAGCATTATCTACCTAAGTGTAAATAGTCTGTATTGCCATAATTTAATAATCGCTATTTAATAAATTCCATACCTTCTAATTGAATAGGCATATTAATAAAGCTAATTAAAGCTAAAATATATTGATAGTCACTTTTATACCCCTTAATAGCTTTATTAATATACATATTATACTGCTTTATAGCCTCACATTTTAGAGCATCCACAATCAGAATATAATTTATTAGTATTAGTATTAGAAGCAGTACAAAATCCTCCACAAGTTTTAAATTGTTCTATAATACGTTCTGCCTCTAAAAACTATTTAAATCCTACTAAATAATCTATTATATTTAATGTCATCCATATAAAATCTCTAGCATATATATCAGAATCATACTAAGAAGATTTACATTTATTTAACAAAGAATCATATATTTTTTTACAATAATTTATATAACATTGCTATAAGTTACCATTAAAAAATATATCAATCTTACAATGCAAAATATTTGTTCCTTCGTAATTACGTTCTAATAATTCTTTTACTTCGGCTTCTACAATTTCTCCTTTTACTACTTTCTTTAATTTATTATCTTCAACAAAGTATATACCTTCTGAAATAAATTCTGATAATTCAGTATCAGGGTTTTTTAAAAAGTTATCATACCATTCACGTGTTGGAAGGACATAATGATTAACTACATAATAGCCGTCTTCTTCAACATGAAAACTACAAACATCCACATCATCTTCATGTTTATGAATTAAGACATCCTATAATATAGCTTCTTCCATATTTACTTTAAGAATAGTATTCAGTGTTACTGTTTTACTATACTTATATTTTAATGTAGATACTCCATCTATTTCTTCTATTCTAGAATCTGGATAATCATCTCCTTCCGGAATATAATAACCATATTCTTTAGAGAAATCTTCAAGTGTTATATCTCCCTATAAGGAGTTATGTATATCAATACTAAATTCCATTATTTAACAATTGATATTAAAGTAGGAGAACTCCATACTTTAGAACCATTTAACTAATATACATCATTTACTACTGTAGCATTAATCATCCACAAATATCCAGTAAAAGATTCTGTAATCTAATCTTTCCAACCTTCAACTTTACTATAGTCGGCACTATTCTCTGTAACTGGAGGAACATCTACAGTATCAGTCACTTTATATTTATAAACAGGAATACTATTATATGCCCATTTAGCGTTTTGAGCAATCTCAAACCATCCCCACTCTCCAGTATTAGTTCTTGTTCTAGTAGCTATATATCCATTTGGATTAGTAGCTGAAATACTTACAGGAGACTTAGACCATAGGGCATTTTCAGATTTAGCTAATATATTTTCTAAAGTATCGTTATAATAAGGTTTAGATACTCCGTGATCATCAATACTATTATAAGCTACAGTTACTGCTTTAGTGTCAGCAGACCTTGCTGTATATATAGTTTGTGTAGACTAAGACGATACACTAGCTAATTCATAGGCTACACTAGTTGCTGAACTTTCAGCACTACTGCTAGCTTTTATTTCAGTCTTTTTCCAAGTATATGGAAATTCCGCATCTGGCTGCACAAAATTTTCTCCCCATGAAATGCTTTCATTATCTTTCACATCACTAAGATTCTTGTATGTTGTTTGTGCATAAGAAATCTTTATATTTAATTTTATAGCATTTTCAGTAATCTAACCTATAGAAGTTGTTAGGTTACTTAACCACTACTATACATTTGTTTCAGTATTCCCATTAACAGCATCAATTACTTCAGCTTTAGATTTTGGATATATAGCCGTTTTAGTCTCGCCTTCACTGCTATAAAGTTGTGTTCCAATTATATCACTCATTAACTTCTTAACTATTTTACCTTATCATTATAAGGATTACCATCATATAACTACTATCTTTCTAATTCAGTACGTTTAGCATCTTCTTCAGCTTGTCTATCTTTAAACTATCTATCAGTCTGAGCTTTAAACCATTCTAAGTCCATTTTCTATTTAAGCTCTTCCTATTTAAAGCTATCAGCCTATTTAGTCAACTACTGTATCTACTATTCATATTTCTGAATCTGTTTCTAAGATTCTTGTAGCTACTACTATAACTATTGTACCTATTGCATAGCCTACTAAAGCTAATTATTTTCAGCTTTTTGTTTAGCTAAGGCTTTACGTATTCTAGTTTTTATAGAAGTAAGGCTCTTACAAGTAATAGTTTCAAATAATATATCTGCAGGAAGTAACTATGCCTATATAAGCTAAGGTAGTATCTATTTCATCTACTCTATCTCCTGGGTAATATCAGAACTAGTTTTAACAGTTATACCATAATCAGTAACTGTGAAATTTTCAGGTAATGCAGTAAATATTTTCTACTATTTATCTCCTAAATTAATTATTCCTGTTAATCCTTTTTTATAAACTTTCTTTCCAGTATTTAAGCAATCAATTAATATTTCTTCAGTTAAAATATCCATTTGATGATAGTACTATTTAGTTATAACAAAAGAATTATTAACACTAGTCTGCACATTAGTTACAGCATCTTTCTAAGAAATACCATTTAATCTTTCTTTAAATACTCCGGTTATAGAAGATACTGTTTGTTCAATACTGTCTATAGCTAATTGAATAGCCTAAATAGATTGTACTTTAATAGTATCATCAAAGCCATTAAATATAGTATTTATAGGAGCCTATCCACTCGCCATTCTTCCTTCCTAAGAAGTATCAATTAATCCTAATCCAGATTTTTTATAAGCTAGCCATTTTTGTACTCTTTCGGAAAAATTTACTCCTAATTTTGTAGGTATTAAAGATATGTCTAACCATTCTCCAGTAGTACCACTAGTAGCTATAAGATTATCTCTATAGTAACACAAAAGATCATATTTATCTTGTAAAGTCATACAAGCTTTTACTAAAGAGTATGGTTCACTATTTTCATTTAAATAAAATACCCCATTTACTGATAAAGTACATTTAGATGGATTATCCTAAGTACGTACAACATCTTTATCAACTTCATCTATTATGTAGATATCAGTTCCTATTTTAGTAGCAGAATGTCTATGCATAACAAAGTCTGAATCTGTCTCAATCCATTCTACTTCATACACTTCTATTAACCTATGATTTAAATATCCTTCTTTAGGATAACCTGGTATTATTTCAACTCCTGACTATATACCTGGATTTAATTTTCCATTAGTAGTTCTTATGTAGGTAGATGAACTAGAATAAGAATTTGTCCATCTATCTTTTATTTTTTCAATATCTTCTTTGGATAAATCTTTTCCATAAGTATTTAAAACTTCAGCTTCAGTTAACCACTTACGAATAACTATTCTACTACAATCTTTTACATATGGAGAATTTGGATTACGTTCAGGGAATGTATTTAAAGGACTTGGAGATTCTATCTATATATTAGTACCACTAGCAGAAGGTTTTACTCTATAGAAGGTATCTCCAGATATAAGTAAATCCAAAAATATCTTTCTTAATTTATTTATTAAATCAGTATTTCTAGACTACATTATATATTCAATAACATTCTAAGCAGCTTCTTCATATTTAGAAATGAAAGAATCTTCTAAGTCTCCCACTAAATCTTCCATCTAATTCTAGACCATTATATCTGTGGGGTCTTTACCCTATATAACCTATATCAAATTATTTTTTAATTTCTACTAAAATATTTTCTATAATTCAGAATAAATATATATCTATTTTTCTCTAAATATAGTTGATACAGTTTTTTCATCTTTACAAGTTACTTTTGGAATGATTGGGGTGCCTAAATATTCACCTATTAAAGCATCTAAATGTTTTTTAATAAGTGGTGTAAATTCTACTGAAGTAGGCTATCCTATTCCATAATTATCTTCGAGATACTAAAATTGTTCAGCATCGCGAACACCATTATAATAATTATAACATTTTTGAATAGTAGTTTTATCTACTACTAACTCTCCAATGTGTTTATTAATTAATTCTATTACTTCTTGTTCTGACATGATTTACAAGTATCATCGTGTGGACAAGTATTTAACTATCCAGGATATATTTTATACCCAGTAAAGTATTTTACTTTATCTAATCTTCGTATTCTAAGTTCCTCTTTTATATATTTAAGAAAAACTTCTTCAGTAGGTGAATCTGACATTATTGATATAGGATAATCATCATGTCTCCAACCTAGCTAAAGTTTATATCCTACAGGTAATTTAGTAAGTTTCAACAGACCTACATATTTACATTCGTACATAGTTTCAATAGCCTCTAGGATTGCTTGTTCTAATTCCTAAATTGTCATATGATATACTATTTATAGTTGCTATAGTTTTTATTTTTTTAGGTATTACGCCCTAACGTCTATATCCAGTTTCTGGGTCTATATAATAACCAAAATCCTAAAAAGAATCATCAGTATTTTCTACCTATCTAGGAGTTACTCCCATCATATCTTCATCACCTAATTCACATAATCCCATAGCTGCTATAATATCAAACTTACGTTTCATTTCGTCAGTATAGCGGCTTAATTCATCAAGCATTTCCTCAAACCATATATTATGACAAAAATCATTTACATAGTCTCTAATTAAGTCAGTTTGATGATCAATAATAGCTACGGAAGCTGGAGTACCTATAGTCCTACGCTTAGGATTATTTCCTGCTGGATAAGTAGCAACTGGTCTATACATAAAATAATTTAAATATTTCTTTTCTCTAGCCCATGAAAGCATAGATACACGAGTTGCCTCTAGATTAGCTTTACAATTATAATATTGTAGTAATTTTATAGCCGTTTTATAGGCATCACGAACATCGTTAGGTCTAGCTTTATACATAGCCACATAAGTAGGATCTTTTAATCCAAACTATCTTCTTTTAATTACAATGCAGAAATTAGAAGGGTCTTTAGTTAAGGCTGATGTATCTTCCATACCTAAGTCAATACTATCTATACCTGCTACATATAGACCATTCATTTTTTCATATTTTAATTCATTACCCTCTTCATCATAAGATACCTAAGTCCATATTGGATGCTCTATTATTTGCACATCACCGCTATTATTCTTTATCCATCTTAACCCAGTAATGTTTTCTCTACTATGCTAACCATTTTTAAAAATATATTCTAAAGTTCCCCTCTCAGGTTTAGGAGAATCTTTATGGATTCTTATATTAGCTAGCTGTTCAGCTATTAATATTTTATTAAATTTATTATTACCTTCTAATGAAAAAGCTTCTTCTCCATCAAAACAATACTCAGCACAGAATGTAGTAAATTCTTCAGGGTCTTGAGCTTTTAAATCTCTAGTTTTATTAAAATAAGCTTTACCATCTTCATCATCTAACCAACCTCGGCTATCCAATAAAGATAACTCTTTTATAGTTCTAAACGCTGGTAAAAAGAAAGAAGTAATAGCATATTCTCCATTTTTAGTAAAATTATGACGATAAGGAAGTACTCCAAAGAGCTGAGGCTCGTAATACATTTTACGAAGACCTTCCATCTAAGGTCCAGTTTCACCTCCTGTTCCTCCCATCAATCTTAAACCCCACTATCTACCAATCTAACCAACTAGAGCGTCTGCCTAAGTATATGCCTTAGTAAATTGGGGCCAAAGTCCACACTCTTCAAACATTAATATATCTGTACGATCACCTCTTAATTTACCAGGTTTATCAGTAATAATTCCTTGTATCTAAGAACCCCAACCTACTTCTATTTTTTGTCCATCTCTAATTTCATAATGAGAAGCACGACGTAAATAATTACTATTTTTAGCTTGGCTAAGATGAGCCATACCTCCATCAGTATTATAATACAGCCAGTTAATATTCGCCCAAACTTTCTCTAATAATTTATCTAACTGTGTTTGTGCAAAAGCTGTGCATACATTTATAGAGCCCTTAATTACATTATAACTATTAGAAATTATACTAGCCTCAATTTCTGAATATCCTCACATTGTTACCCTAGGAGCTTTTTATCTCCTAGTTCTTATAATTTCTTATAAGGTCAGCGTACATTTTCAAGTATTTAAATAATCCCAATAACTATTTTCATAATAGTCATCTAATACTTGTTCCGAACTCTTGGGAGAATTATTGCTCTCATTAACGCTCATCTCCTACGCGTTACAGGTCTCAGCGATTAACTGTAGATCCTCGGTATTAACATAGTGATTAAATTTATTAAATTTTCTAGTTAAATAAAAATTAGAATCTTTATACAACAACTAATAAATTTTAAAAATTTCTTTTTTAGAACTAGTTCTAATTCTATACATATCATCTCTTTTCTCATATGTTATATTTATTTTAATATTATAATTTGAAAAGAATTGCTATATATCAAGAAGTAATGAAGATTTTTTAGCACATATATCAAACTATCTTCTAAATCCTTTTCTAGGATAATTTGGATTTCTATTGTCATTTCTAATATAACCACAAATACACCCATCACCATCAAAGTACCCTCTAATAAAATGTCTTATTAAAGATTTATCAATATTAGGTAATTTTAAGTCTTCATAACTTTTTCTATATCCTATACCTAAATTTACTAAATCTTGACATAACTAAGCACTTGTTATATCTACTCCTATATTACCATGAGCATGTATAATTTTTCCTTTAGGACCAATAAAGTCTCTTTCTTTAGTTTGATATAATCTGGCATCTTCTGAAATATTATCTTTAAATAAATATACTATTTCAGAATCTCCTTTTTGTAATTCTACTCTAAGAGTTTTACGTTTTTCATCAATACTTCCATCAGCAGTATAAAAACCTAACAAATAAGCTTGTAATTCTGTTTTTATACTAGAGAAAAAATTATGACGAACTCTTCTCTTAGAAATATGATGTGTTGTTGCGGGATAATTATCCTTAATAAATTCAATTTGTTCTTCTTTATTCATACTATAAAAATTTAAAAATATTATCGTGATTAAATCACCTTAGTCTTCACCGAAATTTCGGAATTTATTACCTATAAGTCACCTTATAGGAGGGCAGTAAGTCCGCCCCTCTGGCTTTCATCATACAGGCATTCATACGTAATTTTCTAGCTAATTTTAAATAATGGAACCATTCATACTATCCTTCTAGAAAATTAGGGAAAATTTCCTAACGTCCCATACCTGCTTCTTCAACATTATCAAGATCTTTTAATCTATAAAAGTTGAGGAAGTAATAATGGTCTCCAGTAATAGTATAACCATGAGAAGTCATACCATATTTACATCGTATAAACTACTCTTTCCAAAAAGCTCTCCAGCTTCTAGAGTTTCTTCTAAATCTAGTATAATGCCCAGTTCTTACAAAAGTATCTCTAGCTTCAGTGAACCATGAAGGATTAAAATCTAGACCTCTGTATTTATTAATAGGTTTATATCCAGTTAACTCATAAGATAAATTAGCATCAAAATAAGGTATAGGATCATCTTTTTTTACATCCCACCCAGACTAATCTCTAACTTTACCTAAGATAGCTTCATCAGTATCAGTCTCTTTTATTTCTAGCACAGGTTTAGGCTCTTCTACTATCTTCTAAGGTTTAAGACTTTCAACAGCCTCCTTCATAGGGTCTTCTACAGTACCATGTACTTTATTAATCATATCCTAAATTTCTTTAGGTATTTTAGGCTTCTTTTTAGGTTTTACATCGTCAATTACTGTAGGTATTTTCTTAGGTCTTCCTCGTTTACGTTTAACTTCTTCCGCCATAATTAAAAGTCTCCTGGGTCAAATCCTTCTTGAGCATCCCCTCTAATACTAGATGATTCCTGCATAGAAGATTTTAATCTTCCTTCTAGAGCCAATAATCCATCAGCAGTTTCATCTAATTTAGAAATTTCCGCCATAATATCTTTAGCTTTAAAAATAGGTTTCCCAGTCTAAGGGTCTCTTTCTAGAGGGTCTACATTTTCAAAGTAATCTATTAATTTATCCACAGTACTTTCAGCAGCTTTAACCATTCTAACTAATCTATTAGAGTTTTGAATTTCCTAATACTTTCTACAAGCAGTTCTAAATACTGAATCATTAAATTCATTCTCTGTTAACCCTGAATCATCAATAGCTGCTTCATGTCTATCCTATTCATCGTAATTATGATATGGAGAATTCCAATCAATAGCTAGATATATATAAGATAATTCTTTGAAAGCTCTTTCTTTATGTTCGCCTTTAGGATCAGTTTTACTTTTATTACGGTTATTATCTAATAAATCTCTAAATTCTTTTATTAGTAATAATTCAGTTTCATCAAGTTCAACCTTTCCTAAAGTCTAATTATACTAAAACCATTTACTCATTATTCCATATTAACATTAAATAAAAATAGCTAACCTCTAAAAGAATTAGAAGTTAGCTTATATCTCATTAATCTCCTTCATTATGATCTCTATCCCACTAACCACGCTAATTAGCTGTCCAATATTTTGGGTACTTACCATTAGGAAGTGTTTTTAAATCTCTAGGTCCTGGGCGTTTATTAGTTGGTTTTACCATTCCTGGCTTAGATTGAGGCTTTTTCACTAATTTAGATTTTTTATCATCCATTTCACCACCTAATTCTTTCTTTTTAACTTTACCGCCACATTTCTATTTAAAAGCTTTAATAGGATCAGAACTTTCATTATGAGCATTAGCCTCACACTTTTTACATAATGTTCCTCCTATTCTGTAATATGATAAATGTGTTCCCTAAGGACACTTACCATTTAGTTGATTTATATAATTAAGTTTTGCGCCATTCATAGCAGTTTGTACTCCCTATTGTTCTTTTTTAAATGTCTAATATAACTATGCTAGTTTTTCTTTACTTAAGTCTGACTCTTCTAATTCTCCTTTACGAAGTTTCTAACTAAGCCACTTTTTAAAATCTTCCATAGTTCCCCCATCGTCAAATTTTAAAAGACCTCCTTCAGCATTATAAGATATAGGTTGATTATCCTAACTCCACTATTTAAAGATAGATTCAACATCCTATCCAGAATTTAAAGCTTTTCTTAGAGCCTTTCTCTAACCTCCAGTATAAGCATATGGATCTAATCCTCTACTAGACATAAAAGCTCTTACTTGTGATCGATTAAAATTATTAGGAACAGGAACAGTAGGATTGGTAGGTATTGAAACCTCCGGAGAATGAATAACAGGATCTACAGAAGCCTTAATATTATAATTCTATCCAGCATAAGCACCTTTAGTAGGATTTGAAAATATTCCTAATGTCTAAAATGGTAAATTTCTTTCAGCTCTTAAAAAATTAGAATTATCACCAGTGTTAGTATTAAGTTTTAAAAATCCTAGTATATTACCAGAATTTTTCTCTTCTTTAGTCATAGTATTATAATCATTTCCATTCCAAGAAAAATAGCGATTACCTGCTTTCCTAGCAGCATCAAATGCTTGTTTAAAAGAAATCATTACAATTTAATTAAATCCTTAGTGTTAAACACAGCTTCCTACAAAACTCCATCTGTAGTAAACCATCTACACTTTATTCCAATTAATACATCAGTATCTTTATTTTTAAATACAGTAGTTACTTTTTTAACTACTAACATCTTAGGAACATTTCCAATATCCTATTTTAAAGTAACAACCTCACCTGGTTGAAAATATATTTTATCTTCCATTGAATCTCTCTGTTAAATTGTCATTTACTATTGCTATTAATCTTGCTTCATTTACAAGCTCTAATCCTTGTTTATAGAAAGGCACTGGAATAATACTAGTTCTAGGATAGAATACACAATCTCCTATCTGTGCCCATTTACATTCAGGACCTACTTCTACAATTACTCCTGATTTGGTAATATTCTCTTCTTCCTCAATTTCGCCATTATCATTATTCTTATATTGAGGTTTTTGACCTCCTAAATCAATGATAAGTCCACCAACCTTTTTAATACGTTGGAAAGGATTCTCAGCAAAAGGTTTTATGATAATATAATTACCAATAGGTCTAATTTCAGCTTTAGATGACATAGTAAATTCTTCTACAGCTTTCTCTAAAGCTTTAGCATGTTCTTCAAAACGATTTACATACTCATCTACTTGAGTATTAAACTTACTAATAGCCTCATTCTTTACTAAATCATCTGCTTGTTTCTCATTAACATTAAAGTGCATACCGCCACTTTCTAAGCCATTAACTGTCATGGCTAACTTTTCATTCTGATTAAAAATTGCTCTGTCTTTACTCATATCACCATTTATTTACAGGACAATGTGCATTTACAAGTCTAGTCTTAGCATTAAGACGACATCCACAACCATTTTGATAACCTGGTCGTGCATTTGTACTCACATCTCCCGTTTCTACATTTAACCATAATCTACTATTACACATTCCGCCTAGAGCGTTACTAAATAACGGGCATCTATGACAGATTTTTAATCTAGCTTCAGAAATATCAGTATCTAACCCTAGGGCTTCTTTAGCATGACCTTCTATAATCTAAGCAATAGGTAATTTCATATTAATATACAATAGGTTTACGTCTTGCTGCTTTTAATTGTTGTTTTTTCTTCTTGTAATAATCAGCAAGCATACGTTCTACTTCATCTTTTCGATAAATACAATGATATAGAGTATTTTTCATGTTATGATCATAATGATTAAGAATTAAATCTTTAATCACATACTCTGGATGTTTCTGTTGAAGCATAAATGCATAAGTAGAAAGTTGCATCTCATAGTGACCATAATTACAATCCTCAATAGTGTTTAAAGGGTATTGCATCTTAGTAGTACCTCTAGTAACAGTGTTAAATCCTCCTTTTAAGTCTATTTTCTTATTAGTTTTATGGTCTACAATAGTAACTTCATTACCATATTTAACCATTAAATCAATTTGTCCTGCTAAATTTAAAATATTATCAGGAGTAGACCAGGAAATTAAATACTCCGGATATACGCCATTTTCTAAGTCTAATTTAGTATATCCTTCTTTACATATAAATTTACCTCCTAATCCAAATTTCTGTAAAGGTTTATCATCCTTCATATTATAAAAAGAATGTTCTAATTGAGAATGGATTTTTGTTCCTCTCTCACAGGACTCTACTTTATTAGCTTCCCATTCGTCAAGAATGTTCTGTTGTTCCTTATTAAGATCATTAATGTCTACAGAGTAAGCTTCTAAAATTTCTTTAGTAATTCTATGAGTGTTAAGTAAAGTCTTTTTTAAATCTTTCCATACATCTGTATCTAGAATTTTTTCTAAAGCTTTGTACTTAGACCAAAAATCTGAATCAAAAGGTTGTGCATAACTTCCTATTAAGGTAGTTACTGAAATGTATTCTTTCTTTGGATTATTAATATCCCAATAAGCATGAGCAGAATCATTGAAAGCTACTCCATCATTTTCTTTATCAATCTTCATTGTCATTGTCATTTACAGTATCATCAAGTATTGTAGATAATCGTTGAATTTGTGGAGAAATAACTGTATTATAATAACCTAACTCATATTGTTTAGGCTATTTATATAAAACTACTATTATTCCTATAGGATTTCTAACTCCTTCTATAGGGTAAAAAGCAGCTGAGTATGCTCCACTCTATTCTAACTTTTTATATAATCTAGGGAAAGTGTTTTTAATTTGAGAAAGACTATCAACTCTTAAATAAGCAGTATCATCAATTTTACTTAATTCTTCTTGATAATTAGTATACTATAAAGTCTGCCAATAATCTCCAACATATTCATCAGAGTATGATTTTACACTTTCTCTTATACAATCTAAATAAATATAACTAAAACCCTGTAAGCTATGTTTAGTATTGTGATAACTTAATAATAAAACATTACTACAATCAGGATCTTTTATTTTTATATTATCAATACACTAAGCTATATATGGAGCTTGTTTAAATCCATTATCCTCTTCTTTACGTAATTCTTCTTTCTATTTTTTCATAGCATTAGAAAGAGTTTCTTCATAATAACTTCTAGGAATTGGATTTAATATAAATATTAATAATACAAAAATAACTATAGTTTTAGTTTCTGAAGTTAAATTGGAAATAAAATTCCATAATTTTTTTAAATAATCTAAAATAACCATTACAATTTTTTTCATATTACTATAAGTAATATTTATATATATGTTATCTATAATAACATTAATACTATATTTAGTAGGTAAAGTTATTATTATTTTGTACTATTTAAGTATATATATAGGTTATTTATATTCAAAAGTATTTTAATCTTATTTATTACATTATGACTAATTCTGAATTACAAAAAGGAATTTGTTCTGCCTATTAGAATTTAAAGATTAAAAATTAGTTTAGTTTTGTAAATAAACTAAAGAAAGGCGGATAGATAAAAGATAGAAAAGATACTATTCATATAAAAGATAAAAATAAAGGTAAGTTTACTGCCTCAGCTAAAGCAGCTGGAGAATCTGTATAGGAACATGCTAGATCTGTATTGAATAATCCTAATGCTACTCCTTTACAAAAACGTCGAGCTAATTTTGCTAGAAATGCTGCTAAATGGAAACATGCTAATGGAGGTACTATTCTTAAAATGTAGCTAGCAGGTAAGATGCCTGGAACTAGAAGTCAATATAACAATGTGACTTAGATATATCAAGCTTTAGTAGATAAAGGAGTTACCCCACAAGCAGCTCTAGACTTAACTAACCAAAAGGTTGCAGAAAAAGGTTGGACTGGATTTGCTACTGGAGATAATAAAAAATATCCTAATGCACAATCTTTTGCAGACCATCTAATTACCTGGCATAGCAAAATGTATCCAGACTCACTTAAAGCCAAAAATTTTTAGTAGTATTATGATGGAATACAAAAAAATGCTAAATATATGTATAACTCTGAAAAAGGCTATAATGGTTATAAAAGAGATTTGTTACTTACAAGACCTGGGGTAAAGAAAAGAATTAATTATTATAGAGCTACTCAAGGATTAGGACCACTAGCTCTAGTTAATTTTAATTAGCCTGATAATTATTCTAGTTATGCGTAAGAATAAATATTATAAAGAAAATAAAAAGATTTTAAATGAACATAAAACACAATGTGTAATATGTGGTGAATCCGCTAAGTGTTGTTTAGAATTTCATCATATTGGAGAGAAATTATTTAATATATCTCAAGCTGTAAGTCATATACCTACAGATTTATTTGTTAAAGAATTATCTCAAACAGTTTGTGTTTGTAAAAATTGTCATTCTAAAATACATAATGGTTTAATAAAATTATGAGTGAATATTTTAAATATGAAGCTTTAGATATTCCTGATAAACCTGCTACAGAAGTACTAAAAAGTAAAGGCTTAGATTTAGATTTTACTCCTAAACAATATTAGTACATTCCTGAATTAAACACTGGAGATTTTCATATTAATGGTTTAAATTTAGACGGATATTTTTCTATTAATAAAGCTAAAGAACCTGTACAATATAAATATACTTAGCTTAAATTAAACCATAATACTCCTAGTAAAAATAAGTAGGTACTAGAATAGACTTTAGATAAATATGGCATCACTGGAAACAAGAAAACTACTTTAATGAAGATAGCTTCTCTAGAATCAGGATTTAATTCTAAAGCCCAATCTAAAAATAGTTCTGCTGCTGGATGGTTCTAGTTTATAGATAGTACTAGAAATAAATATTCTGATTTATCTAGAGAACAGTTTAAGAATAGTCCTGATGCACAAGTATTAGCTGCTTCACAGTTATATGATGATAATGCAAGATTTTTAAGAAATAATGGTATAGCAGCTACTGGAGAAGCTATAGCAGCATCATGGTTAAATCCAAAATGGACTAAAAATTATTATAAGTATGGTATTGCCGGAGGATCTGATGCTAATGGTACTAGTGTTACAAAATATATAAATAAATTTAGAAATGCTTAAATTAGTTCCTAAATATCAAAAAGGTAAAGTTTTGCCTACTCCATAGTAGTTATAGTAGGCTATAGATAAAAAACATCCAGATTATGCCTGGGTTAGAGATCATGATTTAAAGAAACCATTAAGTAATATTGATCCTGCAGGAGCTACTTATGTAAAGGCTGTGGCTGCAGGGGTGCCAATAGCTAAAGGGGCTTTAGCTTATAGTAAATTAATGGATAATTATAATAGAACTAACGCCTAGGCTAGTTACAGAGCTGCCAGAAATGCTAAATTCTCTAAGGAACAAGCTAGAAAATATGCTGAAGTTGGAGATCCAGATTCTTGGGTAACTGCACCATTTAGTTGGTTAATAAAAAAATATTATGGAGTCCAAGCTAAACATCCGATTATTAACGCTATTTTACCATGACTTAGTTATATAATATTTGGAGTAAATAGTTATCTCAAGCATGGGATACTCAAGATTTATTTAAATATAGAAGATATTAGAATGGTGGAAGTTTTACTACAGGAGCCTTAACTGATATGATTTGGAATAGAGATAATTTTCCTAATCAAGTAAAATATGGAAATGGAAATTATAATAATGTCAACACTGCCTTATTCAGCAAATATAAACCTACAGGAAAAGATTAGCATCGTGATGATAGAGTAAAACTAATTAATCATCCAACTTATCCTAAAAGAGGTAGATTTACAAAAGATGGTATGAAATTCTATATGTCAGATTTCGGAATGAATAATCCTAATCTTACATTATTTGGTGCTCCTGATAATTACCCAGATGGTTAGACTACTATGATTTATAAAGGTGGAGTTGTACTACCTGAAATTACAGTAACTCCTACATAGAGATATATAGATAATCCTTATGATCAATATAAAATATATTTAAAGAAATGAGAGATATAAATATGCAATTGAATGAATTACAAGAATTTTTAAATTCTGTAGATGAAAGAGATAAATAGTTATGGAATAAATATTTAAGAAAATATGAAACAGGTGATTAAAACTGGAAAAGGATTATTATGGAGAATAGAACACCCAGTAGAAATATCATATTCTGAGATTACTCTAGATTCCTTATTAAAACTATGTGAAAAGATATGAAATTAATACCTAAATACTAGTAGGGTTATAAAGTATTTAAACCATGGTAGTTTCATTATGATAATGATGGTACTATGGTAGATAATTTTACAGGGAAATCATATATTCAATCTGCTACAAATGGTTAGGATGTAATTATAAACGGCTCTTATTTAAAGGATAAAGGTAGAGATATTAATGGAAATTATACGTCAGGATTTCATCAATCAAAAGGAGTAGATTATCCATCTCCTTTGAATCTTCCGGATATTATAAATGAGGTTACTAAAGATTAGAATCCCTATCTTATTACTGGAACTGCTCCAATTGTTGGTTTTAAAAGTGCCTCTCTTATAAGGTCCCCTAAAATATATAAAAGAGCAAAATCTTTAAGGGATTCTTTTAAAGGAGCTTTAACTGAGTCAAAACCTATAAAACCAGAACTTTATGGTGTATAGCCATCACACATATATGTTAAAAATGGAAATGTTGTAAGTTCAAATATTGATCCAGAAAATTGGAATTGGGATTTCTCTTATAAGAATGCAAGAGCTGCAGTTAAAGTACAATAGAATTATGAGAACGCTATGCATAGAAGGAGAGATTACACGTATAGAAGATTAAAGAATCATTTATTTGATGATGGCGTTATTGGAGTAAAATCTCCTGATGATGGTTCTTTATTAATAGAAGCTAGAGCATCTAAAGTTCCTACTAATAAAACAATATTTCACCCAACACATTTTGCTCCGGAATCTTTACGTAAAGGATACAATTTAATTAGGGAGTTGGCTGAGTCTTCTTAGCCAACAATGTTTACAGTAACTAAAGATTTATCTCCTATGTTAGAAAAATAGGGATTTATAAAAGTAGAAGAAATACCACAAATTTTTAATGGAGAAATGGTAACTAAAGATGTTCTATTAAATAGAAGTACTACAAAAGAATCTTTAATAAATAAATTAAAAGAGATTGACCCTTATAATGATTATACATTAGATGAATAGGATTTAGATAAATATATTGAAATCCTTAAATCTAAAAAATATCCTTCAAGACCAAATCTTAATACTTTCCCTATAAAAGATTTATTAAAAATTAATAAGAAATGAAATAGTTTTTAATTAAATTAATAACAGCACATACTGGAATAAGTAGTAAAAGAGTGTGTGGAATATTAGGATGGGTAGTTAGTTTAATTATTCTAATATACTGTTCTATTAGTTAGATACAAGCTCCTGATATGATAGATACAGTTTTATATTGTTGTATGGGATTACTAGGTATAGATAGCATAACTAGTATATGGAAAAATAAAGTATAAATATGCCAATAGTAGATGAAAGTAAACAAAATAAAGGAGTAAATAATAATACTCAAAATAAATAGATGGCTATAAATATGGAATATTAGAATAGATTAAATCATCCTAGATTTAAGTCTCCATATTTTGGTGCCAAATATTAGCAGAGAGTTACTCCAATTAGAACTTTAAATGGGGTACGAGATGTATTTGTAGATAATAGAGGGACTATAAAATAGGGAGGACATACTAATTCTAAATTATATAATTATAGTAATAAAAATAGAAACCATCCTATAAAAGGAGCCTATGCTAGAGAAGTAGATAGTTGGAATAATAATACTAGCCCTATTAAAGCATTAGTTAATTCAGGAATAGGTTATGCTTTAGCTCCAGCTGCTTAGGCAGTGTATGATTATACTAAAGGTGCTTTAGATATATCTAAAAATCCAACTAAAGCTAGTAATTATTTAGTAATGCTTCCTGCAATAGGATACGCTGTAAAAGCTCCTTTAAAACGTGGAATAGAAGTAGCTATGAGAACTTCTAATAATGCAAATCCTGTAGAAGATATATTATATAATATGCATAAAGCAACTCCTAAAAAGCATGTTGGAGTATTATCTTATATATCAACTGGTGTAGGTTACAATACTTACGCTCCCGAAGCATATACTGGATTTTAGAAAGCAGCTAAAGGTAATGATATGATTGATGCTTATTTATATAATAAAACTATAAATCCTTCTTATGGAGTAAAGAAGATGTAGATTATGGTCCACATGAGAATTATGTAAGAAAGATATATCCTTATAAAGATATTCCTGTATATGAGAATACTGAAACTTTAGATTTCTTTACTAAGAAACCTATGTAGAAAGCTTCTAATGTAACTAATAAAACTTCTTGGAAAGGTGCTAATAACAATCTAGACTTTGGAGATAATGGGGTTGATGCTGCTGGGCATTTAGTTTAGGAAGGAATATCTAATGGTAAGAAAGTATATAGGGCACAAGATATTTGGAAGTTTAATCCTAATGAGTATAAGTAGAAATGGAGTTCATATGATTTAGGCAGTAAGGCTGTGTTAGGATTAAAAATATTAGATAAATTAGGAACTCCAGTAATAATAAGAACACCATGGCTGTATAGGTAATTACTGATAATGATTCAATATATGATTATTGGTATGAAGATGGGTAGTTGTATGGTAGAAGAAAATCAAATAAAGTCCCTTTTAAAATTAATTCTGATAAAGCTAATAGTATAATATTTCCATAGGTTCAGGCTAAAGGAGTAGATCCTACTAAACCAACATCTACTTTAGTATACCACCCTGCAAAATATAAAGAAATGCCCACTGCTAAAAAAATATCTACTCCTAAATAGAAAGAAGAAACAATGTGGGAACGTGGTAAATAGTTGATTAATTTAGTAGGAAATGGATTAAGTAGGAAACTATAGTTATTTTTTGATTCAGAACCTGAGCATACTAGTAAAAGAATTAAAATTCCTAATAAAAAAATAACTAAAAATAAGGGGAGAGAAAATTTAGAAATAGAAATATCTCCAAATAGTTATACTATAAATGATACTACTAAAATAAATTCTAGAAGATATCGTATACCAGAATCCATAAATTTAACAAAGCATACTTTTGGTTATAGAAATAGAGGTGATTATACTCCTATAAATAGTGTAGCAGCTCCTATTACTGCTTTTTCTAATTTCAAATCTAAAGAAAGTATATCTCCTAATAATTAGAATTATATAGGTATAGATTCTATTGGTAAATTTGTTTTTGGTAAATATTCAGATATTCCTAATGGAAGTATGATTTCTCCTACATTTAAAAATACAGTTACTGGTTTTAAAACAGATTCTAAAGATAATGTATTATTCATGGAAAGTAATTCTAATGGTTCTAGAAAAAGTCCTATATTAAATGCTATAGTAAATGGTAAATCGGTAAATAACAGACTAAATTTCTTAGCTAATAATAATAGAACTGATGAATATGGTTCTATAGCTGGAGGAAGAATAATTATATAGGCTGGTAAAGAAATCCGTTTAGTTTCCGGAAGTATAGATAATATTAGAGATGAGATAGAAGCTATGAAATCTAGAAACAATGTTAAAACAGTAGATTTATATACTCTAGATAATGGTACTTATCATTCAGGATTAAGAACTTTTGATAAAAAATTTACCAGAAATGATTTATTAGAATATGATGCTCAAAATACGGGCGGAGGAAATTTTTTATATATAAAATAATTAAAACCACAATAGCCGAAGTTTCTCAAATGAGAAGCCTCGGCTATTTTTTTTTTAAATTAATAAATATCCATCCTCAAATATTTATTAATAAGTAACAGATAATTCATTTAACTTATCACAAAAATCAAGAGTTAATTGATTATCTTGTAAATCATTATCTCCTATAGTATCAATAATCTACTGTACTTCATTAAGTACTTTGTTCATTTTAGACTTTAAGTCTTTTAATTCTTTGTTAGTCATTAATCAATTTTTATATAACCATTAACATCTAGATTATCATATATAGAAGTCATTGTATATCCTGTAATTGGATTTCTATAATGATATGTTTTAATTTCTATATCTTCCTCTTCTGAATTAGAATTTATATTTTGGTTGTCTTTAATCCATTGGTCTAAATCAGCTTCTGTTCCATTTTCTAATTGAAATAGAATCTTAGGTTCTGATTTTAATCGTTTTAATTTTTTAGTAAGATTAGTTGTTTTTAAAATCCTACCATTTAATTCATAAATTGCTGCTATCATGTTCTCCCACAAGGATTCGAACCCTGGCTAAAAGATTTAGAGTCTTCTGTGCTAACCATTACACCATAGGAGAATATTATCTTTATAGATTACTACTAACACTAAAAGGATTTTCAGTAGAAGTAGTTTTATTATTACTAGTGTCTATTGAGACAAATCCATTATGTGGTATATCTTTTATACCTTTTAAAATCATATTGTCTATAGTTAATTTAGATCCATTAATAATATTTACTAGTTCTATTAATTGAGATACTGTAAGATTAGGAACTATCTTATTAATTTTTTGTAATGTCTCTATCATTTAAAAAATCCACTATATGTTTAAATTCTTGTTTATATTTTTTATACTTAGGATTATCTAAATTAGAAGAAAAATCTTCTAAAGATATATCTGAGATAATTCCAAATATTAAACAAGCATTGTTAAATGTTTCATCATCTAATTTATTACAATATTCTTCAAATTCATCTACCTTTTTAGTCATGGTTATATGAATTACATTATCAATAACCTATAAATTTATATTATACTAATCAGGAAGGTCTTTAATACTTTGTATTAGTTGTTCTTTATTCATTTAATATTTCTTTTTGATTACACGAGTAATATAGTCGAGGAAGAGAATATCAAAAGTTAATTTTTGTAAAAGTTAATATTTTAAGAAATTAAAATTAAAATTTTAAAATTTTTTTGAAGAAGATTTTATATAGCCCCCTGGGGTTTAAAAAATGGGAATTTTTGTAGAAAAAGAAGATAATGTGGGATTTTAAAAATTAATTTTTATTATGTGGGAGGGAGTAGACTACCTCCTTAGTCCCCCCACCATATTTAGTCAAAAAACAAAACAAATTAATAACAATTAAAAAGAATTAAGATTATGAAAGGTACAAAGAACACAGTTGAATTGAGCCTTCTCGGACTTGAGAAGATGCTCAAGCAGGACATTAACGAGGTAATTACTGAAGGTAAGGGATTTACTGTCAGCCTACCTGACAGTGTGGAATTGACCACACGTCAGATGACTCGTGAGGCAACACCAGACGAAATTCGTATGCGTGTTGAGGGGCTCACCCCCGACAACCGCGTGCCAAGTGGCGAAGCTCCTATTTTAGTAGGAGTAGGGTTCACTAAGGACAAAGGCGGCAATATTACCTTTGGCGGTGGTGGACACGTTCTTATTGCGGGTAACTTTGCAAGTGTGTTCATGGGGCACACCTGTGAGGAATGCGCTGAGGCATACAATAAGGCAATCCATGACAATAAGAAAGTTATTCTTACCACACGTAAGTCTGCAAAGGGCAAATGGTGGGGAGAGTTCAGTGTTAAATGATTAAAGGGGACTTTGTCCCCTTTTTTACTGTTTCTACTTGTTTTTGTAGTTTTTGTATGTTTAAGACATTTTATGGGTTAGCATTCAAAAATTATTTCATCGATTCAGAAACGTATGAAGTTTACCATAATAAATATCTTTCAGATAATCTTTGTGGTTGGTTTCTTATTGTTTCGGTTGATGGAGGAGTCACATGGGAAAAAGTGAATTGTATTCAAGACCCAAAATTTAGTAATAGATGTTGGAGTCAAAGTATAGGTAAGTTATTTCAGTATATTGAACGAGAATCAAAATTGTAGATTGATGAGAGAGCAGACTAACTCCCAAAACTCAATCCCCAATTTCCAACAAATCTCAAATATTCACTACAAATTCATACCTAAAATCACTTTTAAACCATATTACAAATTCAATATTTATCACAAAATACAACACTTTATTATTTTATTTTAAATATTGAGTTAAACTAAAATCAAAACAACACAAATAAAAATAAACAAATGTTTTGTTTAATGACTTTTAAGGTTGAAATCCCTGTCTAAAGTTTACTTTAGACGAAATCCTATATCGTAAAGCATACCTCAACGTGGTTTATAGGTCTTAAAACTAAAGTGCTTAATTTTCATTTAAGAACCTCGCGATAGTATAAGGTAAATCGTATAAAGTTATGCAGTATTTTTATATTGTAGTGTACACAATCGTAGGTGATGATCTTACAATGTGTAAAATAGGACTTAATCCTCAACAACTGACTAAATGGGGACGCAAAGAGGCAACAAAACATCCTGAACGTAGCTATAAACTGTACAGACAGTCTATAACACACACTGGTAAAATTACATTCTATAAACAACTTAAATCATATGCAACTGAAGTAGAGCATAGTTTAAAAGTTGCAAAAGAAGGTTTTGATTGGGATGCATTTGAGGCAAATCGAGGGTCTGATATGGATATTGATATTCGTAGATAACCACAAACACCTGAGCATGTGTATAAACTGCTTTTAACTAGAATAATAACACATTAACAAAAAAAACAAAAAAAAATGAAAAAGATTTTATTTAAGTCAGAGGAGCTTATTATTGTAGTAGACTCTGAATCAAAAGTAGTGTACGGAAACGTTTCGAGGAATGCAGCCTTAGAGTATCTTGTAAATGTTACTCCAAAGAATGCTATTGATTTCGCACGTTTACAAATGCTGTGTATACTTATTCTCTCAAGTAAGTATGTAGTAGCTAGAGAGATTAAAGTCACTACTAAAGTAGAAGTAACTGTCACAGCAGCTAAGCCTTCAGTAGTAAAAACTGCTGAAGATGCACTTCGTATTGCTGATAAGTTTGGTCTTAAGGCAGAAGTACAAAGAGAGCTTGATAATGGTGCTACACCACTAGAAGCTCTCAGAGAGTGGGATATCATTTGATGATTGTTTTAGTCCGTTCGAGTCCTGAGTAAGACTATAAACTGCTCACTTTTAGTTAAACAAATAAACTTTACAGAAATGAAAAAGAATATCTTTGCAATCTTTACTGCATTTTTAGCAGTAGTAGTTGTAGCATTGTTATTTACAATAGCTACTCTTCAGTCAGAAAATGACAAATTACGTAATGTAGTACGTAATCAGGCTGTTCAAACTAGTGAGATGGACAGATACTACAATAACCTCATAGCTAGAGGTATGTATGCTGATGATTCAATGTATAAAACATTGGATAAAAGTAATACAAGAATTCAAGCGAACATGAAATAATTCCATATAATATGTTAACAGGTCGATCAAGTCTCTTGCAGGTACATCAATTGTATCTGCGAGAGATAAAAACTAAGGAACATTTACATTGGCGTAAACAAGTCATTAAAACACATAATATGGCTGTAGCCAATCGTAAATCTCATAATTATGCAGTACAACTTTTAGTAAAAGCTACCAATATTCCATATTCAGCAGAATTAGCTAAATTGATGAATCTCATAATTAATGAGAAATTTACTCAACGAAAAATGTATTATGTGTCTATTGACACTGCGGTATTTAAACTTGTAAACAATTTAACGATTTAAATAAAATGAAGAAATACAACATTTGGAATAAAATTTTCCACAAAAGGGAATTAAACAAGAATGTTGCGGATTATAGACTTCAACAAGGTCTTGTTAATAGCTATGAGTGTTGGCTTACTAAAATTGGTAATGCTAACACTCTAGCTGAGTGTATGATACTCCATAAAAGAATCTGGCGTAAAGGTTTTCGTAATGCTAATCTTGGTCCAGATATGTATGGAATGTTTAGAACTAAAGATATAAACCTTATGACAATAAATGAGGTTTATATTGGAGGAATCTATGGTCTTAATACTCGAACTATTGCACAATGGGAAGATTCTAAAGAAGAACCATATGATTCTGAACAAACTTGTTACGACATTATTCTGTGCTTTTATAAAAGATTATTAAAATCTAATATTATAGCACTTGCAGATAATGCTAAGTTATTAGTAGCAGAATACCAACAAAATAATTATAAGTTATGATATTCTTACAAAATATTATTTTAATTATCCTACTTGTAGGAATAGGTAAAATAGCATATGATGATTTTAAAGAAATGAACTCATGATAAATGTAATGCAAAATGAAAAGGAATACACAATTTCTGTGACTATTCCTTTTAAAAAAGTAGTATTCTCTGAAACTCCATACAAAAGAGATTTCAAGAAGTTTGCAGAAGAAGTATTTGCAGCTTATACTATAGTTATAGTACAAGCTATAGAAGCTAGAATGAAGGCTTGTGCAAATAATCTTATTAAGCATTCAGATAGTATAAAGTATTGTGATGATAAATACATTACATATATTAGAAAGTCTGGAGGAGAACACACATTCTCTTTTAATGCTTACGAGACTATGCGAAGATTAGTTAAAAAAGTTCAACAATGTAGATTGGGCGAATTAACTAAATTTGATCTTAGACAGATTGCTAAAGCTCTTAATTGGGTAGAAAATAAAGTAGATATCAAGGAATATACATTCCAGGATTTAATTGACGTAATCGATGAATACAGAGAACTTAAATAAAAAAATTGTATCAGGTTGTGAGAGTCTTGCAGGTAAGGCTCTCACAATAGATCATGATGCTAGAACTTATCACATTGGTGATAGAGTAATTCCATTTTCTTCTTGTGTTATCAAAGAAGGTAATATTTATTACTTAACACCTATATGTAAAGTTCTTGTTGATATGGGTTTTAAAGGCGTAACGGATTTTACCTCTAATACAGTTACTTGTACTAGTTTTGATAATTGCAATCGCAACATTAAAACTGTAGGACTTGTGACTATCGATGATAGAGTCTTTATTAAAATTACTCTTAATTCAGAATTTCCAATGTATGAAGGTTACGAATCTTTAAGAAATGTAATTTATGAATAAAAAAAAGAATGAAGATAATCTCTGCACTCTAGTACTATAGAGTATAATAAATAGTTGACATCTTGGAAAGAAAATTGATTAATCATAAGACAAGACTTATGTATTTTTAAAATAAAATAGTTATCAACAATATACAGTTTAGATCATTTCGCTAGTTCGGTCTGTGATAGATAGGGCTAGTTACTTTAGTAATCTATTATGTCCATAAGCACAATAGATTACAAAGACAAATATTAGAGTTCGGTCTGTGATAGATAGGACTCTAGTGTAAACCTACATCCTGCATATCCAAAGTAGCAGACTCTTAATGAGAAAGGTGATGGCACATTATTAATAATTAAATAGTTTAAAAAAATGGAGACAAAAGACATTATTAAGATTACAGCATTAGTTTTTTCTAAAAAGAAAACTATTGCACAAGTAAGTAAGGAGTACAAAGCTATTCATGGTAAAGAACTTCCAATCAAAGGTGACTTAGAAACATTACAAGCACAATTATCTTTGGGAGGAATTTACCAATGGTAACAATGAACCACAACACTCTAGGAGAATTAGTAATAATGCTCTCGGCACAAATTGATGCAGAGTACAATATTTCTAAGACTACACATTCCAACTATGTTAATGCTTTTAATAAGAAATATCAATATCTTAATAATACATTAAGAATTATTTCTGGAGAAAGTGTGAAGGGAGGAACGTTTGCGCTATATAGTAGAAATCCTCTACTAGTGTTATCAGGACTGATTATGGATAAGTACAAGAAAATATTATTTACAGATATAAAAGGTAATACTTTTGTTGTGAATAATGTTAAATGGCTTTACCAATATATGAGTTCTAAAAACATTAATACAGAACCAAGAATATATGGATAAAGGTTTGCTAGGAATTGTTATACTTGCTTTTATTTTATGTGTGATTTGGACTATTGCCTGTCATAATAAAGTAATAAAACAAGTAAAACTTGATCAACTAAGAGACATAAAAAGCAATATAAATAATGCTTTAAGTCTCTACGACTGTTTGTATATACATATTAATATGTATAGTAAAGGATTTACTGGGAGTAAATCTTTGGCATCTGATGGAATAGTATTTCTGTTAGATAACTTATCATCTAAAACTGTAATGTTCAAAGAGGGAACTTTAGAATATATCGAAGGTCATTATGAAGCTGATTCTGAAACTTATAAAACAGCATTAGCTATATATAAATCTAGATTAAATTCTGAAGTTGATCTTGAACTAGATAGATATAACTATTAATTTTAAAAATTATGGAATTATTATTTAATGTTAAACAGAAAAATGTTGTGGCTAAGATTAAGGAAGACTACTTCTTTCTTAGCAAGAAACCGAAGAAACTAGAGTTTGCTGATTCAGTGCATAAGACTTTAGTCTTAAAGCATTTTAAAGCTCTGAAACCAACTATTGAAGAGCATTCAGTTATTGATGAATCATTAACTGTAGATGAGTGGAAAGATTTTCCAGTATGGTTAGAGAATGAATCTGACGGTGCTGAAGGAAATCTTGAGATTACTAAATTTACTTATGGCAATATTAAACTGTGTGTAAATGGTGGATGTCTTTGTGGCAATGTTCCAGAATATGCTTTAAAAGGCATCATCGAATTGTTCAAACAATCTAAAACGAAAGAAAATGCAGACAATTAAGAAAGTAAAGTACAACATTGAGAGAGTTGATAACAGTACATTTTGTACTATGTCTTGTGATCTGGAATATATAATGGGTTACTTAGAAAGAGCTAATGTAAAGGTTTCAGAAGCTGATACTTCTGTACTTTTTAAAATTGCAAACTCTAAAGAAAGAAAGATTTTTATTAAGAATCTTATTCCTTGGGGACTCACTGTTGATAATTCTACTATTACAGTCGTTGCTAAAATTACTTTAAGTAAAAATGATAAGGACGACCAGGCAGTAGCTAATCGAATTGTAAGAGACAAAGCTATGCACACTATGTGCAAAGTTATTGCAAATGCTTTGCATCAAGCTTTAGAATCTACTTATAATAGAGTAGCTAAAGTAAACAATATTATTGATAAGTTGGATCATATTGCTTACTATTCGAAATATAGTGAGAGTGACACAACTTGTGATCCTGGAGATTGTCCAGACCCAGGAGATGATGATGTAGATGTTACGGACGTACTATAAAATTGTCTTTGTATTGTATTAAAGTTTAAAATTTGCAAAATATGACGATTTAAACTATAAAATTTGAAATTAACAAATTTTTACTTTTACAATGGATATTTGAAACTATAGTAGAGTGTTGTTGAGAAACAATGCTCTATATACTATTAACTTTATAAAAATTATAATTATGAAAGTTTTAAGAAAGATATATAATGTTATTAACAATAGCATTCAGTCTCGTGTAGTCAATTCTAAAGAAGAGGCTAACAAATACATTATTTCTCTCAATAGAACTTTAGAAAATAAAGTATCTCTTGAGACAGTAAATAATAAACAGATAGAAGCCATTAAAATCAATGGTAAATGGTGTATATCTGAAACTGAAATAATAGAGTAATTCTGTAAAGTTCATATATATTGTTGGCAACTAGCAGACAATTAGTTGCACTTGGTCCTGTAGCTCAGTGTATAGAGCAGGAATCTTCTAAATTCCGGGTCGTGAGTTAGATTCTCACCAGGACCACACATACGGAGTTAGCTTAATGGCTAGAGCACCTCACTTCCACAATTCATAGAGAGGTTGTATTGGTTCGAATCCTTTACTCCGTACTAATATTAAAAAGATTGAGTAATATGAAAAAGATTATCTTATTGATGAGTTTTATTGTATTAACTACAATAGCTCATGCATTTAATTATGGTTCTATCACTATTTATCAAGATGGTGAATGGGGCAAGCCATTATATATTAAAACTTCAGTAATATATAATGAGGCTAGAAAAACTATTACTTTTAGTAATAGTAAGTTTGGTAAAATGGTATTAAAAATATACTCTTCTGAAATGAAAGATGGAGTAGAAATCCATAACTGTGGAGAGGTTAATACAGGAAGACGCTTTGTTGTCTTTATTACAGTGAGGGATAAAATTCCTTATGTAACTCTTAGTACTTCCGCAGATACCATGTTTTCATTTGGCTTTTAAGTTTCCATAATAATGTGTTAACGTTTTACTAGTTTTCCGATATAAACTAGTACTTACGGTAGTAGCTCAGTGGCTAGAGCATCTCTTTTATAATAGGTCATTTCGAGAAGGTCATTGGTTCGAATCCTTTCTACCGTACAAATTCAATTTGATAGGATGGAGGTGAGATCTTCAGCTATTAGATAGATTGGCTAACTATCAATAGTTTCGTTTAAAATGCTCATTTATGTAGAATTTCTACAATCACCAGCCATGATTTGAGAAGACCCTATCATTTTAATAGAAATTGATATATTGTTAATGTGTATAATAATCCTGACTAATAAATCTATTAGTATGGGTAGGTGTTACCACTATTCTCCTTACAGAAATGTGGGCTATGGAGATATAGCTTAGAAGGTCTGAGCGCAAGTCTGAAAAACTTGATGTCGTGGTTCGATTCCACGTATCTCCACTACGTACGGATGCCTGAGTGGTCGAAAGGGTAGGTCTCCAAAACCTACAGAGACGAGAGTTGAACAACGTGGGTTCGAATCCTACTCCGTATGCAAAATTAGTTCCCTTAGCTCAGTTGGCAGAGCAACAGATTTTTAATCTGTGGGTCACGAGTTCAAATCTCGTAGGGAACACCATTAATTTTTAATTTATTAAAAGTATTTATTTGTAATACACGAGATTCTCAGTCTGTGAAGATAGAGAATCTACTTGGCACTATCGTCTACCTGGTTAGGACGCCACTCTTTCAAGGTGGAAAAACGAGTCCGAGTCTCGTTAGTGCTACTAATTCATATTTTTAGTAAGACTAATACGATTAATGTTTAAAATATAAAGTCAGCGGACTTTATAACGTTAAAGAGTTGTTAGGCTTCTTGTCTGTGAAGATAGGAAGTCATTATGGTCCGTCTAGTGTAACTGGTAACACGGTAGTTTGTGAGACTACAATACAGGGTTCGAATCCCTAGCGTGACCCTATTGGAGAAATGACTGAGTGGTCGAAAGTGGCACCCTGCTAAGGTGCTGGTCATGTTATATGGCTCGAAGGTTCGAATCCTTCTTTCTCCGCTATATTGGACATATGGGATATTGGTGTAACGACAGTCACGTTGGGATTTGACCCCAAAAGAAGAGGTTTGACTCCTCTATATCCTTCTAATTTTAAGAATATGTAATATGAAATATGATTGGTCAAAAGAAAGAATTAAATCAGTTATTGCAGACTGCGATTCATTATCTTAGGTATTAGAAAAATTAAACATACCTAGAGCAGGTAATAATACTGCTACATTAAGAAAGAAATTAGAGGAATTTAACATAGATTATTCACATTTTACTTACGGAGCAAAAGGTAAAAAAGGAATTGAAAATTATGTTCCAGTAAAAGAATATTTAGGTACTGGAAAATACATTCAAACTACCAAATTAAAAGAAAAACTAATTAAAGAAGGTCTTAAAAAGAATGAATGTGAAAATCCTAAATGTCCTTGTAAGAATGGATATTGGTTAGATAATCCTTTGATATGCTAGCTGCATCATATTAACGGCAATAATAGGGATAATAGATTAGAAAATTTACAGATGTTGTGCCCAAATTGTCATTCACAAACAGATAATTATTGTGGACAAGCAAATAAAGCTGCAAAATATTTCTGTGAATTATGTGGTGCAGAAAAGAAGACAAAAGCTGCACGATATTGTCCTAAATGTGCAGCCAAAATGGCACAAAAAGTAGATTTACCAACTAAGGATGATCTTATAAATAAATTTAAAGAACTGAAGTCTTTTGTTGCTGTAGGTCAATTTTATAAGGTATCAGATAATACCGTTAGAAAATGGTGTAAGAAATATGAAATACCATATACTAAAAAGGAATTAGTATTGTTCCTAAAAGATTTTAACTAAGAATTTTAAGTGGACTGTCAGCCCCAGTTCGAATCTCTAAGCCTGACAATTTTAATGGGTACTAAACAACTCTCAGTAACTCTATTAAATAGCGTAATTACCTTAAAATTAATCATTTGGGTTAAAAAGAGAAAGAACGTTAGATAGCTGAGGACAATGGAATAGTTTAAATATAACCAGTGAAAATTGCCTATTATTTAAATAGATTATTAACACATTAACAGATAGTTTATATGACAAAAAAAGATTATTTAATTAGAAAAACTAATTTATTAGCACAAATAAATAGTGCTGAGAAATTAGGTTGTAAGAATGTACTTAGATGTTCTAAGTTAGAATTATCTAAGTTAGAGAAGAAATATAAGAAGGAGCATCTTTCTAATCCTTTATTCAGTTATATGGTAACTGATGAAGAAATGGATGAACTCATTAGAGACGGAGTAGACCCTACATTTAAAATCAAAGTAACTTTTAAAAGTGGGGAAGCTTATGATTTAATGTTTTACCATGAACTTAAAAGTGGAGTTAAACATTCTGATATTGAGAAGTGGGCGATGAGAGGACTAATTAAGACTATCTTTCACCCTGAAAATATTGTAAGTGCTAGTTTTATTATGGGTTAAAAAGATATGGAAATAAAAACAATACAAATTGATTCTGATACGTTTCTCGTATTTAAAGGGCGAGAGTACAAACAAATAAATCTAAAAGACATTGTATGTTTAAAAACATCTGGTAAGTATAGTACTATAATAAATGTTAGAGGTTATAAGACTAATGTATGTTGTTCTTTAAAAGATATTACACGTGTTTTATGTATTAAGTTCATACTTGTAACACAAGGATTTTTAGTAAATCAGAAATATATATCCGAAATAACTAGAAAGAATGATGAAAATAATACATATATCTTAAAATTAAATGATGATATTCATACAACTGTGGATATTTCATTACATATAGCTACAAACATGTTAAAACAATTGTAATACCATAATAGTTTAGGGTTTATAAAATAAATATTGTTGGCAACTAGCAGATAATTAGTTGCTATCTGGCTCAGTGGTGGAATTGGTAGACACGAGGGACTTAAAATCCCTTGACCAGGAATGGTCGTGCAAGTTCGATTCTTGTCTGAGCTACTACATTATGACAAAAATGGTTATTTAATGAGTATTTTCAAACTCATATTAATTTATTAATTTGTGAAAATTGATGAATTTCTTGTAATTATCTTATTAAGTCGAAAAATGACTTAAAACTAACTCACATTACTTGTGAAAGTAGTGTGAGCTTTAAATAAGGCTATAGCAATACTAGTATAAAAGCATGTCCAGATGCTTAATCTCTGGAATAGGCTGTCTGATTCAATATGGCAGTATGTGGTGGCACATAGTCAACTAACTAGAATTAGCTATTGTGTATACTAGAATAGCATCTACGTGAGATTCGGAGTGAAATGTGTAGCTCAGTGGTTAGAGCGTCTATCGTAGAGTAGAAGGTCGGCAGTTCGAGCCTGTCCACATTTTCTTCTATCAAAATTTTAATTTTTAAGTTATTAAAAATAAAAGAGTTTTGCTTGTGAAAGTAGAACTCTTATCAAAATTGTGTGAAAACTTTTAAAAGTTAAGGCTCTTTAAAAGCCTAAATTACATAGAACTGATCCAACGACGGATTATTATCATAGAGGCACCGAGTTCTTATATATTCTTAGAAGTGCCTATTTGGGCTTGTAGTTCAATCGGTTAAAACGGGAGACTCATAATCTCTTATTCTCGGTTCAATCCCGGGCGAGCCCACCATTTCTTTTATCATATTATTATTTTAAAGAGTCTAATTAGTTAATCTAGTTAGGCTCTTTTATTGTTTAATTAAATAACACATTAACATATGGAAAAACTAAACAAAATTATTGATTCATTAAGTTCAGTAGAACAAAATGTAATGTGTAATGCATTACAAAGAAGGCTTAATAAGAGTCCAGAGTATTCTGTTGATAAGGATAGATATGGTTATTACATTAGTTCTGACAATGGATTATTTAGAGCTTGTCGATTCGAAAAGAAAGAATATGCCGAATTAGCTTATCAGATTTATAAAAATATGCATCCTAGTGAGCATCTTGCGCATACTATTAAAAGTGTGTTTAGACTTCTTGATATTGATTCGGAATGGACAAAGTAGTATTACAGGTAAATAACATCTTTTCCCAAGCGTGGAAGGGATGTCAGAAACCTATGTGGTTTAGAATTCTTAATATAGATAGAATTACTAACAGCATAGAAGTAGAGTGTCACTCATTCGATGGTCTTAATGTATTTCCTGAAGTTTGGTCTTTAGATTCTACAGAAGCAGGATTTGAAATTGGTGATTATAAGTTAATTAAATAATATGGACAAAATAAAGCTAAAAGTGGGTGATATATTTACCTACACTAAACAATATCCTGCATATTATAGAATTTTAGAGTTAGATAAATCATCTAATTATGCTAAAATTGAATTAATATGCCCTTATAATGTAGATAATTGGAATGAGAATTGGACTTTGAGTTCTATTGAAAAAGGATTTAAAGAAGGAATTTATAAATTAATTAAATAATTATGTGTTGGGTAAGTGCAGAAGCTACTCAAAAAGTAGCTGAGAAAGACTTTTATGTCTATAAAATAGGACAAGTTTTAAAAGATGGTACTTTTGTTAGTCATTATAAATATTTCAAATATGTTCCTAAAACTCGTAATAAAACAATTTCTCTAATAGTTCAAGTTCCTTGCAGAAGTGTTCATATAATACAACAAGGTTACCATTCATATTTAACTGAAGAAACAGCTAAGTATGTAAGAGATATATGGAACACACCTGGGGAAATAGGAATATTTGAAGTTCCAATAGGTGCTACCATATATGTTAATTATAAACTAAGAGAAGTAGTTAGTACTGATATTAAATATTTAGGGGTACTAAAATTGTAGATATTCATAATAATAGGTAATATTCTAAGTAATAAAAACCTTAGTCTTTTATATCTTTTCTCTAAGGTTAGTTATTTTTATAATAACAAATGAAAAGATATTACGGAGTATGGTGGAATGGTAGACACGTATGCCTTAGGAGCATATGCAGTAATGCGTGTGGGTTCGAGTCCCACTACTCTGACTTGCGAAGTTTCAATCGTTGTATCTAATTAGGGATTTGTGTACCTAATTAGGGAAAAGAGAAGTTACCTATATAATCCGGAGTATATAGGACAGGTGATAAGGTGAAAAGGTAACGTCAGAATAATAATGATAGGTGAATTCTTTTTTGTTATTAGCTATGTAATGTTTTTAGCAAGTAAAATAGTAGCAATAAAAGTTTGTACATCAAGTAGCCAAAGTACGTTCGATTCGTATTACTTCTCCAAAGTTTTTGATGGACTGAAATGCCGGGTTTCATAGGAGTATATTAACTAATTAGTTAGTATGCTCCTTTTTTAGTTTAACACATTAACAAAATTAATTATGGATGAACAAGAAATTTTTAATCAGATTAAAGAATTGCAAAAGCAACGAACCTCATTAAAAGAGAAGGACATAACCTTAGTATGTAAGATTAATGAATTAAGGGATAAACTGGAATTAAAAAATATCAAGAAAGGATATTATACTGATAATAATGGTTTATTCTGTAGAGTTTGTAGTATTAATGATGACAGTATACTTGTATACGAGTTGGATACTATAGAACCTCCGTGTCTTTCAAAAAGAATTTATTATCTGAAAATTTTTAAAGAAACATATTGTATAGAATGTACTAAAAAAGAGTATGACAATGCTTTAGATGAAATAGTTAAACGTTTTAAAGATTAAGCTTATGTGTTTTTATATGACTAAAGAAAGTAAGGTACTAGTAGCTAAAAGAAACATTAAAGTATATAAGATAGGTACTTATGCTGATAATGATTCTTTTAATCCGTTCTTTCATAATAATTTTACATATTCTGTAAATCAGATAGTTTTTGAAAAAGTTAAATTTACAAATATGATAGCACAAGGTTTACATAGTTACCTTATGTGTGAATTAGTACCTTTTGCTCTTAATGTAAATTTATATTCTTGTAGAAATCTTATAAGTCATATATTTTTACAAATATATACAGTATATTTAGGGGAATTTATTATTCCTAAGGGAGCAACTTACTGCTTAAATAATAATGGGGAAGTAGTGTCGAATAACCTTATGTATACAGGTAATTATATAAAAATAGTTCCAGGTAAGGAATATGATACAAAAAAATTATGGAAAGAAAAGTAGGTGAAATATTTACTTATAATGGTAAAATCTATAAAGTAGTACCAGGTTATGGGTGCGAAAATTGTGATTTTAAAGACCTAAGATGCCTTATGCATACGTTCTCTGAAGTTAGAGGTGCTTGTGATAGTTCTATGAGAAAAGATAATAATAATGTAATATTTAAAGAAGTGAAAAAGCATATGGATATAAAGAATAATCAATTAACTATTGATATTCCTGAAGGAATGGAGATAGACTTAGAGAATAGTGATTTAGCTAAAGGTATAATTAGATTTAAGCAAATTACTATTACTTATGAAAATGTTGAAGATGCTTTAAAATTAGGCAAGAATTGTAAAAGTATCATTGTCAATGAAAGCAATGCCTCCAAGTTAATTGCTTTAAGCAAACTAATGAATATTGCTAGGTATTATAATAAAGATTGGAAACCAAATTGTGGTGAATATAAATACCACATTACATATAATAATGAAGATAATACTTATTTATTAGATTATAATAGTATTTATACTCTTGCTATTATTTATTTTAAAAATAGAAAAGATGCTCAAGCAGTTATAGATAATCCTAATTTTAGGGATATCCTTGATGCAGTTTATAAAAATTAATTATGGAGACATTACAGGAGTTAAGAAATAGATACAAAAAACTAAAAAAAGAAAGTGACGATATTTATAGTAAAATTAGAGAAATAGAAAAGAAATCTGAGTTTACTGTTGGTAATTGTTACTTAGATACAATATGGAATAATTTAATAAAAATTGTTTCAATAAAGGATAATTACGTATATTATATATGTTTAGGTGAAGCTTATATTACTAGAGATAATTCTGATATATCTGATATTGAAGGCTGGGAAAGAATTACATCTGAACAATTTAAAAATGCTTATCATGCTACAATGAAGGATATACAAGATCCAGACTTTGAAGAAGGGTCAAAATCTAATTGGAATAGAGCTTTAGACTCTATTGTAATTAGTGTTAATGGTTAATTATGGATACTAGGTTATCAGATTTAGAACAACTAGTTTCTGAAATAAAAGAATTTAGACCTGATTGTGTAGTAGCTATCGATTATTTAAATAAAGTAATAGATAAACTTAAATATGAAGATATAATATACAATATATTTTGTTAAAATTGAATAAATTATGGAACAGAAACTTAACATAGCAGAAATCCTTAGAAATAAACCTCATGGTATTAGACTATATTCACCAATATTTGGTGATTGCACATTTTGTTACATAAAAGACGAAACAAATGATATATGTGTAAGAAGACCATATAATGAAATGAGTTATTTTAATTTTGAGGGACTATATAATGCAGCTGGAGAATGTCTATTATTCCCATCAAGATTAATGCGTAACTGGTCTAAGTTTGCCTGGAAGAAAGGTGACGTACTGGTGAGTGATAATGGGAAAGTTGAAGTTATCTTTGAGAAGTTTGTAGATGATACTTATCAATCATTTATTGGTAAGCATCATTTAGATAACTTAGAAGATAATCTTTACTATCAAGATGAGGGGGAATATCTTACTAGTATATTCAATACTGAATCAGAAGACGCTGCTCAGACCTACATCAATACCATAGAGGAAAGATTGGATGGCACACTCAACCGTGAGACTCTGGAGATTGAGAAGACTCAGCCAGAGTTCAAGGATGGGGATATTGTAACTATGCATAAGAAAAACTGTGATATAGTTTTTATTTTTAATAGACTGAGAACAGAAGATTCTTTCTATTATTACGCTTTCCATACACTCCAAACAAATAATACAGGTGTAATAGATTGTCATATTACATTGCCTTGTGCGTGGACATTTTTTGAGGGCAAAATGAATTTTGCTACAGACTCAGAGAAGCAGCAGCTTTTTGATGCTCTCGCAAAGGAAGGCAAGGCTTGGGATGCTGAAAAGAAACAAGTTATAAATGTAAAACTAGAGATTAAACTACAACCTTTTGATAAGGTGTTGGTAAGAGACTCTGAAGATCGAGAATGGCGAATAAGTTTGTTTGGTTATAAAGACAATAGTTATTATTATTGTATTAATGGTTATAGTTGGAAGCAATGTATTCCTTACGAAGGTAATGAACATCTTCTAGGCACAAAAAATAATCCTAAATAATACAACCTCCACGACACAGAATGAGCGAAAGTAAGTTAAGGCTTTATGCCCATATACCTTCTTAGCCCCAGCACAATACTGATCGTGGAGGTCATTATAAAACTTAAAAATATGATAGACGATAAACAAATAGAAGAGAAGGCTAATCATTATGCAAAAGAAAATTCTATGTCTATAGAAGATCAAATGGGTAATACATATGATGGTATAGAAGAATTATCTAATGCATATAAAGCTGGTGCTCACTTGATAATTGAACAGCTTTTGAATCTTTGGCATCACAAAAGTGAAGTTCCAAATGGGAAAATTTTGTATATTGACGATTTCAATTTTCCTTATGGTATGGAATGGTTTAGAGATATTCATTATGATGAAGATTGGGATGCTGTAATTGATGTTGAACATATAAAAGGATGGATATATGTAAAGGATTTACTGCCAATGATGAAAAAATGTCTTGATTAGTAAACAAATATAAATATGATAGACGATAAGAAATTAGAAGAAGCTAAAGATAATATCTTTAACAAACACTTCTTAAAGAATAATGAGGGAATGATATGTGTAGACCATATATCAGAACCTGTATATTTAGATTATCAGATTAAACAAGCTATTGAACTAGGTGCTAAATGGGCTATCAATGAGTTCTTAAAAGACTTATGGCATCAAAATACAGAAGAACCAGATAAGAGTAAGAGCGATATTATTACCCTTGGTTTTGATAACGATGCTTATCTACAGTTTAAAGAATCCATTCTTTGGAATACTGAGTCTTGGAGACATTCGATTAGTAGATGCCAAATTACCAAGTGGGCTTACTTATCTGATATACTGCCAGAGAAAGGAGACCAGTAATAATTAAAAAGTGAAGCGTATGAAAAAAATATTTTTAGTTATACTGCCAACATTGCTATTTGTAGCTTGTAAAAGTAAGCCGGTTAAAACCGAGACAAGAATGTATGAACTTACTTTCGTTGACGGTAAAACAGAAATTTATACCATTAAGAATGTGGATATTAATGCTCAGGCATGCATTGGGCATTCTAGTGGTACTTATCATTTTTATCTGCCATCGGCTGGATATATTGACGCGGTTATTAGATTTAAAAGAGTGAAATAAAGCGTATGAAACATAAATTAAGAATGATATGGCGAATCCTTCGTGATAGACAGGTTGTACTAATAACTGAAGACCACGGAAGAATGTACTATGATTGGGACACAAGAAGTCTTGAAGATGTTTGTCAAATGTGTCTCAAAATATACGATATGGCTTATATGCTAAATCATAAAAAGTAAAGTATATGAATAAATTAAGATACATTCCAGGAGACTTGGTTTATCAAAGAGATAATGAAGGTCATTGGAATATTAGGTCTTTATCTGCACTTAATTTAGCTCTTATAAATTACAAAGATATTAAGCCAATTCCTCTCACTTCAGAAATTCTAGAAAAGAATGGTTGGAGAAAGACTAAGATATATTATAAACTTGATTTAAATAATCATCAAGAAGTATGGGCTCTTGAAAAATATGACTATACTTATGATATTTTAGTAGGATTTAAAAAAGATGATATTTTAAGTACTATTAAAGAAGGTTTAAAATATGTGTCTGAACTACAAAACATTCTTTTTGGTCTAGACCTTAATCATGAAATGAAAGTATGATAAGAGAAGATATTAGAGGAACTTGTCACAAACCTTGTCTCTACAATGATAATGGTAAATGTGATATGTGGGATGAAATTTCTGTTCCTAATGAAACAGAAAAGTGTGATAATCAAATAGATTTAACATGAAAATAGACAATAATAATATAATAGGAATATGTCTTATTATAGGATTGATTATGAGTTTTATATCTGTAATCATATCTTATATGAGAATTATGTATCATTAAGTGTTTAACGCCTTCGTGGTATAAATTTAAAAATATGACAGAAGAAGAGGCTAAAAGACTAGATGAAGATGCTGGGTTAGGGTGTGCTATATGGGGACTTATATTAATATTTTCTATTATAGGCAGTTCAATCCTAACTTACATTATTAATAATTAATTATCTTTAAATGTAAAAAAATATGAGTTATGATGATTTTTTAAAAACTTTTATTGAAGAAAATAAAGATAAAGTAGAAAGGAATGTATTCTTTAGTGGATATGATATTGATCGTTATGATTATGATAAACTGGTTGATAAATGTTATGAATTTATTAGTAATAAAATGAATTCTGAATTTCCTAGACCGGATATCAATTCAGAAGAATATCATGATTACTATAAAAATATGATGGTTATGAAAGCTTTCTGTGAGGCATTTCAAAGATATAATAATTATCTTATATATGATTTACCAATACCACCTAGCACCGAAGTATATCATGGACAGCGTGATTAACTATCCTGTAAAAGATAAATAGATAGTAATATGAATACAGAAAAATTAGAAAGAGCAGATACAGTCAATAGTTTGATTTCTGGAATAAATTTACTCTTAAATATGTCTCTAAAAGATGAACTTACCTGTCTTGGACTTAGTATATTGAACTTATCAATGTATGATAAGGAATTTAAAACAAAATTCAAGCAGCTTCTGAATGAGACAAAACAGAGATTTCAGAAAGAGTTTGATGAGCTTTAGTAATATAAAACATAAATGTAAATAATATGAATAAAAAAGTAAGTGAATTTGTACGTAAGTATGTTGAGGAACACTTGGATAAAAGTGATCCAAAACAAGAGTTTGAAGTATTTATAGTATGGCAGTGTTACATTCTTGGTAATGTAAAGTGGCTGCTCTCAACAACACTTCCAGATGGTATGTACTATGAAGTGACCTACAATAAGGTCAAAGATGAGTTCTACTTAGATGCTTATAAGAAGTTTGAGAATCGTTGTATCCCAAACAAGTAATTAATGTTAAATTAATAATAATATGATTAAGAAATTTAGAAAAAAGCCAGTTATTATTGAAGCTATTCAATGGAATGGTGAGAACTTATCTGAAATTAATGAGTTTACTAAAAATGAAGTGGAGAATCATGAATCGGTTCTTATTATCCCAACGCTTGAAGGAGATATGTACGCTTCTCTTAATGACTATATTATCAAAGGTGTAAATGGCGAATTTTATCCTTGTAAGCCTGATATTTTTGATAAGACTTATGAGGAAGTAACAGAGTAACTATCATTGACATGGAAGATTCTCAGAAAGAAAATGATCATTCGTTAAAGGAGTGTTACGAAGATTTAATTTCTATTATGGTAGATATAAGTCTTTTGTGTGGTAAAGCATTGTTTGAGAAATAATTTACTACCCTCTTCTGTAAAAGGGAAGGGGTAAAAATATTATTTAATAAATAAGATATGAATTTTAGAGATGAACTCAATAATATAAAATGTAATGCCTTACCGTTAGGCATTCAAAAATTACTAGATAATGGTTTAATTCAACAATGTGAAGAATTAGACAATATTTATTACATTACGTTTGCATTTAGAACAAAATATAAAAGAGTATATAATTACCATGGAGTTTATTACCATAATTTTGTAAAAAGTGAACAATGTAATACAATGGTATGTGGTGGTATGGCATTAGATTCTAAATTAAGAGTTTTAAGAGGTATAATATATCCATATTATTCTGACTATGAACAAAACGGAGATATATTTGAGATATCAGATAAAAACCGACCCATTATTATGGGTATCCCACAAATAATATGTAAAAATGCTCACACTAAATTAAAAGATTGGTTTATTAATAATACCTTTAAAATCTTTAACATAATAACTGATGACGCAAATGCCTGGAGTGATATGATTAAAGGTGAAGAAGATTACAGTACTAGTCAAGTGTATATTGATGAAGATGGTAACATCGTGGATTATGATGAATATGGTGATGAGTGTTTTTATGGACGTATTTACTCATTCGAGACAGGTGAAGAAACTGAACGTATTCATCGTTATAAACCCATTATTGTAGATTCACACGATGCTATAACCTTAGAATATGCTTCAAACTATCTCAATGACGAAAATATTAATAGAAATATTGCCACAAGAATTTATTGTACAGAGACAATTTCAAAGAGTATTGAGAAACATAGTTATACAATTAAAGATGGTTTAAATAATGTTGCTGATTCCAATGTTACAAATGGCGTAATCATTGGTAAGTCGATAAATCATATAGCAAATGAAATGAGTATATGGCAATATGATAAATATTAAAGTAGTTATAAAATAAAAAGAATATGGCACAAGAAGGGTGGATATGTCCTAGGTGTGGAAAAGTAAACGCACCTTGGGTAATGCAATGTTCCTGTAATAGGAATACTTATATATTACCTAAAGTCGGTGCTCCTTATTATGAAGGAGATCAAACAACGTGTAATACAAAGGAGGGTGAATAATGTTTTTTGGTAAAATAAATGTTAAAAGATCAATTCTAGAGATTGTTAAAGAAAATAATCTAGAAATACTTAAAATAGATTTGTACAATAATGATGAATCTTTTGTTAGGTTCTACGGTGAAGGGCGAGACGAATCTTGCAAAGTCTATACCACTTTAGAGGACTTAGACTTTGAAGTAGATTCTATCTTCATGCAGGAAGAAGTTCAAGGCACAGTATATTGCCAAGATAAAGATACTAAAGAACCAGTATGGATAGTGTCTCGTGGCGATGAAGGAGGGTCTTGGTGGGAAGTCAATAGAGTTCCAGACTTTTATAAACGAAAGGCATTAAATAAAATAAAGTTATTATTAATCAGTGCTAAAAACAGGTTTTGTAATGCTATTGATGGTGTGATGATACCTCCTGATGAGAGATACAGAGAAAAGTCAAAAGCATTTGAGGAACTTGAAAAAGCACTTAAAGAGTTAGAGGATTAATTATGACAAAAGAAGAGGTAGAAAGAAACGCAGAAAGATGGATAGAAATTATTAGATCTTTTATAGATAAAAAGGACAAATTAAATGTAAGACGCGATGAGCTACTTCAAGAAATGAAACAATTTCAAGAAGACTATATTAAAGCCTTGCCTGTTAAAATTGGAGATAAGATTATGGATGAGGATGGACGTGTAGGTCGGCTTTCCAGAATAGTTCCATATCGTTCACCATCGGAAAGGTTTATGTGTGCGACATTGAGTTTGACCCTTTTCTTCCATATGGAGAAAGAAGATGGTACTTATGACAATCGTGAAATTTATGTTCATGGTTTCCCAATCAAATTATAATTAATATGAACAGAAATCAAGCTAAAGAATTTTATCCTATAATGCAAGCTTTTGCAGAAGGAAAAACGATAGAACGTAGAACCAGATCTTGGGAGTTAAATAAAGGCTGGCAATATTCAACAACCTGGAAAGAAACAGAAGAGCTAAAATTCCAAGATACTTATGAATATCGCATTAAACCTGAACCAAAATATCGTCCTTCAAAGATGCAAAAGAGTGCTGGAATGAAATGCAAAAGCATCAACCAATTGGATATACTAAACTGATAGGAGAAATCGAATACAGTTTTATAACAGATGTTGATGATAGTATTAATTATTCAGATGCTATTAAAGAATACACATTTGCAGATGGAACTCCATTTGGTATAAAAGAAGAATAAACTATGAAAAAAATTATCTTTATAGTATTATCTATTCTTTCGTTTACATCCTGTAGCAAGGAACAGATGAAGGAACTTAGAGAGGCGCAAATAGCTCCAACTGATGAATGGTGGTATAAAGGACACCATTATTTGGTATGGGATAATTCTAGAAGTCGTAATAGTATTATTCATGATCCAGATTGTTCTTGCTATTTAGATACTTTAAGTATTTATGTAGTTAATAATAATGATACAACTTATGTAATTAAGAATCATAAAAGAAAGGATTAATTATGAACAAAACAGATTTACATTCATCATTGCTTTTTCTAATGATTAAACTAGAAGAAGCAAAGAATAACTCAATGTCTGATAAAAACTTTGTTGCTGCATTGACAGATGTTCTTAAATATTTCCGTGATAATGGAGAATTAAAGAAAGCTTATGAAATCCAAAAGGATTCATTAACAAATATGGCTAATAGTCCTTGGGCGAAATTAGTAATTGGTATGCTTACTTCAAAAGTACAAGAAGATAAAGTTGATGTAGAGTTACCTGATATTGATGCTCTAATAAAAGAAAATACTTCTGATGAGTTCATTGAAAAGAAAATCAATGATATTCTAGGTATTAAAGAAAAATGAGCATGAATAACAATGACTTAGAAATCTTAGAAAATATTACTCACTCAATCCTCAAAGATGTGAAAAGTTTAGATCCTGATATATCTCAACTAGTAGATAAATACTTTTGGTATTTAGTATAAAACTTAAAAAGAATAATATGATATTTTACAGATTTGATGACATTCCAGAAGATGAATGTTCATCTGTATGGGATAATAACAATGAAGTAATAGGTAAAGAAAAAGGTGTGTCTGTTTATGAAGCTCATAAAAACATAAATGGAACATACTCTCCTGTTCTTCCATTTCCAACAAATGAGATGGCATTTAATGGTTTTATATATCATATAAAATACTTTACTGGCAATAAATATCTAGTAACCGGTGATTTGTTAGATGAGACTGGTACTGATGGTGAGCCATTAATTAAAAATGTAAAAATATTAAAAAAATTATAGCTTATGAATATAAAAGATATTAAATTTAAAGCTAAACGTCTTAATGACGGAGAATGGGTAAAAGGGGACTTAGTACATAGTACAAGTTATATTGGTATATGTATATATCATCCAAATAACATATTTCCTGATGTTCCAGTAATACATAAAGTTAACCCGGATACAGTTTGTATGTTTACAGGATTAAAAAACAAAGAAGGTAATGAAATATATGAGCATGATCTTATCTCTATATTTAAAGGTAGAGAACTTTGTGAAGTAATCTTTGAAAAAGGATGCTTCCTAGCATTTAATCCTAAGACTCATATGCGTATGCCATTAATAACAGGTATTAATGACTATGACTGGGAATTATATGTAGTTGGAAACAAATTTGATAGATAACTATGGATATTTTATTAATATTAATAAGCTTAATCATTTGCATACTAATTTTGGACTACAAAATTATAGATAGTATACAATATGATAATTTCCCTTATGAAAAACTAACAAAGGAAGCGGAAGAGGAGAATAGAGGATTAAGACTCTATGATTGGTATGAGATATATGGTAAATGAGACTAAATAAATTAAGGTGAATTATGCGTGATTATTCAGAAATGTCTATTGAGGACTTGGAAAAGCTTAAAATAAAGTATCTAAGTCAAAGAGACAATTTAGAGAATACTATAGGAGAAGTAATAAGTAATATAAGAGCTAAAAAACTGCAAGTTAGTAATCACACTCTTAGAGAACATCCTTATTATAAAGATAACACATCTTATCTAAAAGTAGTTATCAATGATGGTACTGGCTATACTGTAACTAAAATCACTCCTAGTGGTAAGTGTATAGGTATATACCAGTTTAATGCAGATACTCTCGACTTTTTAAAATATTATAAAATCTGCTCTCAATCTGTGTGGGAAAGTGCCATAGATAGACTTAATATATGGTTTAAGGATGCAAGTTTAAAAATTAAAAAGTTATGACAGTAGAAGAATGTACAAAACTTATGATAAATGCCTTAAAAGAAGGTCATTTATCTACAGCTGACATAGTTGATAAATATTGTGAATGGGCTTCTCCCGGATTAAGAAATTCATTAATCTCCGATTTAGAGTATGTAAAACATTTATATAAATTAAAAAAAAGTATTAAATGATTAAAGCAACAGAAGCAAGAGTTATAACTAAATCTGGAGGATTAGATAGGAATGTATTAGATAAAATACAAAATGCCATAATTACTGAAGCTAATAAAGGTAATTATGCTGCTTGGATTGGTTCTGTACTTCCGACAACTAATGTTGACAAATATTATGATTACCTTAAAGAATTAGGATTTGGAATTAGTCTTCTTTATAAAGGTAATCATGGAGTTTATGTAACTTGGAGATAAAAATAAAAGATATGAATAAACTTTGGATATTACCAACAATTTGTTTTATAATTGTTTCAGCTTGGTCAGTTCCTAATTATTATTATCAGAAAGCAAAAATTCTGGAATTACAGGTAATTGTAGATAGACAAGCAAATGCTATTCAGCAACTTGAGAAAGAAAAGAATAATACAGAGGTAACTATTCCTCAGTATTTGGATAGTTTGCCTAATGATGATTAAGTATCTATGATATGGATGCAGATATTCAATTTGTAATTCTATTCTTTATTATAATAGGAATATTAATTGTTTCTATGACTTTTTTATTGTATTATATAAGTTAATTGCTATGTATTTAGAAGGAGATAAATGGAAAAATTGGCACACTAGATGTTCTGATGCTGCCATTAAAGAGAACAAAGATGGAGAAGATACTAAATTAAATACTATATCAGTATCTAAGTTACTTGAATATGCTCACACTGCACTACGTAATTGTGAGATTAATAATTTAGACCCTGATAAAGTCCCTGTATTTCTCACATTAGATCATAATGAGAATTTATATTCTTATGTAGGATTATCTATATGTTGTAGTAGTCAATTAGGAACTTATGTAACTTTAGGTTCTTCAGACTATTATAAAATGTTTTACGTTGCTCCAGATTCTAAACCTGAAGTAGGTGAATATTGGAGAAGTAGAGGTGTAGGTTATGATTTATCTGGTTTTGTAGTATCTAAACTAGCTGGAGAACGTTTAACTAGACTGGTTAAATATGTACTTAACACAGATGAACCTCTGTCTCATCTAGATTACAGAGAGTTTGAACCTAATTGGATTCAGTTTAAGTTTCAGAAGGAAGAATTTAATCTGGAATTGTTAGATAAACTTGCAAGAGAAAATGAAAATATAGTTAATGAAGCTATATTAAGACAATGTATGGTTAATAAAGAATAATAAAGTCATATTTATGTATAGGTATAGGTATAGTTTAAGAGAAGTCAAGAAACTACGTGAAGCTGGTGCAGTTATCAGTAATTATTATCGACATCCAGATGATTCTAAAATACCTGCAGTTAAAAGGGCTTTTCGTATAACAAACAGAATTATATTATTTGGAAGATGATTCCGAAAAAGAAACAGATTTATAATTTCTTTGACGATGGTAAATGTTCATCAAGCAGACTATATAAAGCTTATGTAAAGAAAGTAATTCCTTTTAATAAAGCTAATATACATCTAAAGATACATTTAATTAATAGTGCTCTTAATTGTAGTTGGATATGGAATGGAGATACTGACTATTTCGTAGGTTGTTACATTCCTAAGTATGACAAACATCTTATTTGGTTTGCAAGAACTAGATATGGTACGTGGTTTAGTATGGATATTCAATCCAATTGGCAAGGAGGACTATTAGATGTCAATAGAGATATTCAACTTAATTTTTAACATTAATTAATTTTTAAATTATGGATAAAGAATATAGAATAGATCCAGATGATTGGTATGATAATTACAATTATCTACGTGGTAGACACTAATTCATAAAAGAGTTCTAACTTAGGACTCTTTTAAATTGGGGATGTTTTGGTTTTGAACTTCGAGGAGATAAGAAACGCAGCAAGACAGTTGGAGAGACAACAAAACAATAATCGCTAGAGTTATTAATATGACTCCTGTTTCTTACGCTATTGCAGCCTAAGAAACCGAGCAGCACTTGCTTAGGAACAGAAAGGTGCACTATTTTCCATTTCTTTTGTAAGTTCTCTGTATACTTTAGGAACAGAGTGGTGGAAGTTGGCAATGTTAATCTTGTCAACCCTAATAGACAAGGATAGTCTTTAAAACCTATGCTGTAAGAATGTTTTGATGCAAATCGGAGTGACAGGGGTTCGACTCCCCTCATCTCCACTAGTTCATAGAACTGTTTTTATTATTTGTTTTTAATCCCTGGACTATTATTATAGTTCAGGGATTTTTGTTTAATTTTAACTGTTAATTATGGGAATTTTTAGTAATTTTTTAAAAGAAACCAAAAAAGAACAGAAACCTTTAATAACTATAGATAAAGAATTATCTAAGTTAGCGGTAGATTTAGTAGGGGTTTCAGAAGGCACAGCATTAATTCCTTTAAAGTCTAATGATATATCTGGAGAATATGCCAGATTATGTAATTTAGGATTAGGTAATAGTGCAAATGCTAAATTCTTAAAAGATAGAATACGTGATATTGATGCATATAATAGAAATATCATAAAAGCTCGTGAGTTATTAGATTATATAAAAACTATGAATGAGTTTTTAGGAGATTCTGTTATATTGGTTAGTAGAGATTCTTTTTATAAATTATGTCATAAATACAAATTATCTATTGGATATCTTGA